>Ga0315273_10003828_pt1 | contig 18224 bp, 39 predicted proteins | sample YL17G02_0_MG_FD_205753 | JGI IMG/M metagenome (GOLD analysis project Ga0315273, IMG submission 205753) | Sediment microbial communities from Yellowstone Lake, YNP, Wyoming, USA - YL17G02_0 | ecosystem: Environmental > Aquatic > Freshwater > Lake > Sediment | place: USA: Wyoming | collected...
CCGTTTGTCACTCCCAGTGTTGATGTTGGAAACTTTAGTGTTACTACTAATACGACTTTTCATACCAGTATTGTTGAAACAAGCAGTTACAACAATTACACTATAAACTTTACTTATGGTCAAAACGTATCAAACATTTCTAATTTAAGTTTTGGAATTGCGTACTTGCCTTCAAGAGTTACTGCAACACAGGAAAGTAATGGAACTTGCGGTAGCAATTGTACTTGGCAATATTTTGCTGTACGAAACCAAAGACCACCACTAAACCCCACTCTTTATACAACTCCGTATAGTATGAATTGGACATACAACACCAACTTAAACAATGGTACAACGTGGTATAACAGCACTGTTAATGAAACGCAAAGCGTAACAATGGCGTATTATCCTATTAACGTTTTTATTGCCACGCCAATTATTGAAACAGTTAATACCAGTTGGAATTGTTCGTATAATATTACGGGTGGCAATAGTAGTGACGTTAGCTTCCTCTACCTCACAACTTGGAATAGCACCAACCTTTCTGGAACGCAGTACATCAACAACTCAAACCAAATCAACTCTACCTTCAATTACGTCATACCATTTTTGAACAGCACTGATAATAGCAAACAATTCACGCTAACACCATACTTGAACATTACTTTCAATGGTACAACAGTCACTCGAAACGGAAGCGCAGGAGGCGCAATTCTTAGCGCAACACAACTCGTGTACAAAATGATGTTAACAAATTGCAGCACCAACGCCAGCGTAAGCAACACGACCAGCAACCAGTTCTACGTCAGGGACATCATCACCGATGCCTTACTCAACGCTAATACGGTGTTTGATTATAATGTGTGGTTGTACTCTAGGTACAACACGGTGAACCAGTCCCGTAGTTACTCTTTCAGTTTCACAGGCAATAGTAGTCCTCAAGTTTGCATTTACCCAAACCTGCTTATTGCGAACTACACTGTTGACCGAACTTACAACAGCAGTATGACTGGTTATTTGAGTAGTAGCGCAATAGAAACTGGTTTGACGATGACGAACACTAGCAGCACTACTACGATTTATTTGACTAATGCTAGCGCAGTCCAAGAAGTAGTAATCACTGTGACTGACCAAAACGATAACCAACTAACAAATTACACAGTCACAGCGTACTTGTACTCTAACGGCACTTACGGTTTATTGGACTCTGAAGTATCAAACTTGCAAGGACAAGTCCGATTCAACCTGTACATTTACGACAGGCAATACCAGTTCCGAGTGTACTACCCTAATGGTACGGTGGCAAAGTTGAGTCCTGAAACAGGCGGCACAACCATTATTAGCACTACTTTTACTATTAGAATTGATTTAGTGCCGCAGGTTACGATTGCTAACGTGATTGAAATGTTAGGAATCAATCATACTCTTACTTTTAATGCGACTAGTGGCGTTGTGAATTTGACGTTCAATGATTCTAGTAATTTGTCTTGTAGCACTTGTTTGAGAATTATTAATATGACTAATGGCAATGGTAGTATTGTGGGACTTAATTGTACTACTAATCATACTGGAAGTTTACTTTACTACTTAGGTACTACTAATGGTACTTATGTTGCGCAATTCATAGCGAACAGGTGCGAAGACGGACTTTATTATTTGGTTGACAGCATTACGATTAATCGTAACGTTTACCAAGATTTTGAGCGTGAAGGAATATTGTGGAGCTTCCTGTTAATCGGCACGATTGCAAGCATTGGACTTTATATTAATCCCGTTTTAGGAATCATATTTTTAGAGTTAGGAATCATAGCTTGCGCTTGGATAGGAATATTGCCAATAGGTTGGGAAACGATAGTGGCTATTATCGCAGGAGGCTTGTTCGTAGCGTTCCTGTTGGGGAAAGAACAATGAAACTACAATACTACTTATTCGCTTTACTGATTGTTGGAGGATTTATTCTTGGAACTACTACGTTAATTAATGATTTACAAAATTCCACAGGTATTCCTGTTAATACTAGTTACAACGCAACGTACAACAAAATCGGTGATGTTATGGGCTTGAGTGCTGAAGCTACTGCGCAAATGCAAGGCAGCGAGGTTGAAACTACGATGCAGGATGCACTACAAATAGCGTCATTCCCTGTTTTGAAGATGGTGTTGAACAGTTTTAGTTTGGTTCAAACTATTATGACTGATGCGGTTGGCGATATGGGTTTGCCTGAGTGGATATTATCAATATTGTTGACTTTGTTTAGTATAGCGTTGTTGTTCTCTATCATTAGTGCTTTCTTCGGGAGGGACACTTAAAAAATGCCGATTAATTACACGATGCCAACAAACGTAAGCAGTTTGACTAGTTTGGGGGATTACGTTAATGGCGTGACTGACCAAGTTTTCGGCATTGGAATATTAGTGGTTATTATGGTTTTGTTTTTCACCAGTTTGAACAGGGTTTACGGCTTGCGTACCAGCTTAGGAAGCAGCAGCGTTTTGCTTGCTATTATGAGTATTTTGTGGCGTTTTACGGGAATGATTAGTGACCGAGTAATGTTTTTCTGCATTATGGTAGGGGTTGGCGCAATCCTTTACTTGTTGTTTACTAAGGAATAAAGGGGGGTTTATAGTGTAAACAAGGCTAAAGAAGCAAGTCCTTTTCACGACTTGAGGGTGCGTTCTTAACAGTAAGTTATTTATACCATAAGAACCATCAATTTCCTATGGTTGGTTGAAGCTGAATTTTTCAATCGCCTAAGAATTGACGTTCTTGGGCGATTACTTTTTCTTTAAAACAAAGACCGCTATTTAAGTGTTGGTGGTAGGTTTGTCCACCCACACTTAAATACTCACCATTACTATTCCATCAATAGAACAAAAACCCGTGAGGGAAAAAGGGAGGTACACAAAAATGCAAATGAGCAAGAAAGGACAAACAGCTTGGAACGCTTTAGCAGCCGCAGGACTTGGTGTAGGAGTCTTCATAATCATAGTCGCTGTTATGGCACAGGTTCTAGCGCAGGTAGCCGACACGCAAACGCCAAATTCAATCGAGCAGAACTTAACAAACGCAGGAATTTTGGCTATGGCTTTGTTTGGTGACTGGGCAGGAATCGTCGTTATAGTGGCTATCGCAGGCATCGTTATCACGTTGCTAGTGCTGGCGTTTAGACAGTTCTCATAAAGGAGAAATGTTTTTTTTTAGTTTTTTTTTTAGGATTTTGAGAGTCAACGATACACAAGTAAAGGGGGTTTGAAGTTAATGAAAGGCAATAAAAAGGGTCAGACCGCTTGGAACGCACTAGCAGCAGCAGGACTCGGAGTAGGAGTCTTCATATTGATTGTTGCTATTATGGCTCAAGTGTTAGCTCAAATTGCTGAAACTCAAGAAACAGGTACTTGTCCAGTTAACGTGACACAGTGTAGCGCAGCTTATAACTTAACACACAATGGAATACTAGCTATGGCTTTGTTTGGAGATTGGGCAGGAATCGTTGTAATAGTGGCTATTGCAGGAATTGTGATAACACTGTTAGTCTTGGCGTTCAGACAATTCAGCTAAACGTAAAGAATAATTTTTTTTATTTTTTTTTGGGATTACATTAATAAAGCTCACAAACATCACAATCAAAAAGGGAGGAAAAAAAATGCCAAATTGGAAAGTTTATCTAACTGATGGTCGAACAAAAGTAATCAGGGCAGAAACGCCAAAACAAGCAAGAACTATTTATTATGCTAGTCACGACCATTTTTCAACAGAAAGTGGTGTAACAAAAGTTGAAGGAATGACGGGTATTCATAAAAAAACATTATTGAAAATGCGACCAAGAACAATGGGAAGCCAAAATAAACCTGCTAATCCGTGGGCTGGTTTTGGTAGTTTCGGAAGGGGGTACTGAATTATGGCAAAAAAAAGAGTTAGGAAGAAGTCAAGGCAACTAAAAGCCACGTTGATGGGTGGCTTGCCAGACCGACCAAGCGAAGAAGCACTAACCGCTTTCGGATTCTACAAATAAAAAAAAAATTGTTAATTTTTTTCGTTGCTTTCTTTTATCCAACACCACACTACAAGTCCTGCTACAAAGGTTATCGCTAGGTAACTTCCGCCATTCAAGTTCTGGCTTAACCACCAGCTTATGAATATCGTACAAGGCACTATCACCACCAACTCCCAATTACTAACCTGAGCCATACTAATCCTCCTTCAATGGTGTTAGAAACATTCGCTTCTCCAAATCCACCCATTCTTTCATACTTCCCTCAAACTCGACAATGCGTGGTCTTTCACACAAGCCAGCCTTAACGTACTCCAAAACAAACCTCACTTTGCACCTTCCTTCTTCTTGTTCCAGTAAGGACTCTTACAAGTAGGGCAAACAATTATGTCCTCAACTTTGCGGTGGCTGTCCCACACTTTGTTGCAACGCTCACACTTGCACTTTAATCCCTCGATAGTTTTCACGCTCATCTTAAATCACTCCTCCAACTTTTTTTGAAAAAATGTTTCCACACAAAACCTTACCAAACCCTGCCATAACATACCTCTCAGGACCTAACCAAAAACTTGAATGGCTCAAAATATTAAAATTCCGTACAATACCTAACCACGACTCACAGGACATTACTTAACCCCACAATAACTCACATTAACATTAGACGAAGACGAAAAAGTTTTGTGGAAGGTAAATGGTAACGAAAAAGGTAATCCATACAGGACTATACCATACCAAACAGTACCATACCTTACCACAGTATTAATCAAAGTGCGCCTCGATACTTCTTATTAATTCGAGCAATAGCTGCAAAAATAGGTTTTAGCTCGAACAACGTGGCGTATTGTTGTTTCCAATAATTTACTTCTTGCAAACTTCGCTTTAACATTTCTTTTTTCAAGTCAGTGTCGCTTAAAGCTCGTTCTAATCGTACATAGCATTGTCCTCCAAGTTTTTTGTGTTTGAAGTTGACCCAAGCGTTAACGCTGGAATCTTCTGACACTTTGTAATACACTTGCAATATTAATTGTCGGGCTTGTTGTTCACGCCACAAAATTCCTGCTGCGTTGTCTTCCCAAGTGAAATACTTATGCAAAGGGCTACTGCTTGGTTTGGCGAATGTTACTACCATTTGTGGTGTTAGTCTGCCTTTGTTTTTTTTGGCTAGGTCTTGTAATATTTTGTTTACTTCTATCATTCTCATCGTGTTCACCTTCCCTCAATAATGGTTAGCTTGTCGACTGTGTATTGTCCGTGACTTCCGCTTTTGTTGGGTCTCCAATCTCCTAGTCCTGCCTGCAATCCTGCAAGTTTGAGCAAGTTTAATATTTGTTCTGGGCTTATTAGGCTCGCATTAAATCGGAGGTTTAGTTTGGTTGACCAATCGTGAAATTCAGGTCTGAAAGTGACTTGTGGTGTGTGAAAACTGCCGATTCGGGCTATGCTTTCGTTGGTGGTTTGTTTTTTGAAGTTGATTTCGACGTACTCGTTCATTGGGCTGATGCAGGTTACGTCTTTTCTTTTTAGGTTCATAAATTCTGCGACGTATTGCATTCCTTTAATGAAACCTGCACTTGGAAATCCAATTTTGCCGTTTGGCAATGTGTGTATTTTTTGTTTGACTTCTTCTTTTGGGTTTCGTAGTTCTTTCTTTTTTGTTTTGCCTGTTTGGTCGCCTATCAGTTTTGCTTTTACTTTGTCGCTGACTTTGTTCATTAATAGTGGCGTTAAGCCTTTGATTTGGACTGTTAGTTCTCCGATTTGTATTGGTTGTAATGTTATTTTTTCGGTTACCGTTTTGGTTTCGTGTTCTGTACTCATTTGTTTGCCTCCGCAATTATTTTGTTAACGTGATTTAGTGTTTTCGTAATTTTTTGGTCACAGTGGCGTGTCCAGCACTTGTCGCACCAGTGATTGTTGCTGGGTCGGTGGGTGATGCACGCCTCACCACGACAATTAGGAGTCGTACACTTGCTCATTTTTTTGTCATCCACTTTAGAGTATCGGGGTTTTCGATTAGTTTTGTGCTGCAATGTGGGCAATAATTCCAGCCTCCTGAACCTTTGGGGTTCGGATAGCCTGAAGTGTTGCATTTCACGCAGAACATATCGGGGTAATCGATTCCAGTTCTTGTAGAACAACTCATTTTAGCATCCTCGTTTTTGTTTTATTGGTAGTAATGTTTGGTATACGTTTTTCAACTCGAAATGTACTACTGACTCAAATCCGAGTCCGTGTTCTTTGGTGCAGAGTAATTCGTTATTTATTACTCCTCTTAAGTTGTCGCCATTAATTTCGTAAACGATAACCCAAAACCTTTCTCTGCCTGCACAAATTTTGACAAAACTACCTACTTTAACACTTCTCAGTTCCCTTATAGTTGGTGCAAGAAAAGTTTTAGGGTGAAGTTTGTGCATTTCTTGAGCATCAACAAATTCAAGTTTAACCATTTTAGCACCCTCGCCTTTGCTCGGCAATCTCAATACTCATATCCTCTCCATTCCAACAGTGAGAGCAAACAAAAACCCATTTTCCCTTAGTAAGAGTATTAGCGTGACCTCTATAATGCCCACACTTGTCACAAGATACGTCACCTGCCATTTTAGACCACCTCTTCAATCCAGCAAACAAATGGCAAAGAATGATTTTTCCTAACCCTTTCATACATATTCTTAGCGTGTTGTTCTGTGTCTTCGTACCATTGCCTTCTCGTTCCATCTGGCGTGTCCAATATAACTTTCCAAGACATTTTTATCCCACCTGTGTTACGTTACCGCACTTGTTGCAGTGATAGTGATGTTTGACGATTCCGCACTTGCAGGTGTGGTCGTCAAAGAAAGAGCCTGTGTCTTTGAGTCCGTTGGCGCAATTGCACCATTCATTTTTAGTTTCCATTTCAATCATTCCTTCCCTCATACCCTTTAGTAATAGGGTGTAGTATATAAATGTTGCGTTCCATTTTTCACGCCTCGTTAAACTCTCTCGCAATACTATTTGCGTGTTCTTTGCAAACCCACAATTCGAGAACTTTACCTATCGCTTTTCGCTTGACTGGCTGCCAATCGTTTTTGCAAACCTCACACAATCGAACTATCTTCATCTGTTTACCTCGTTAGCAATAATTTCTCTAACATACTTCTCGTGGGTCTTGTAAACCCCACCTTTCCAGTAAAACTTGATTTGCCTATCATAAGTCTGAACTGCTGGCAAGAAAAAAGTGTAATCGCCAATCTTCAGTTCACCCTCAATGTTTCCCATAGCAGTTTCCATTTTAGTTCTCCACTCTAGGAGCTAAAATAACGATGAAGTGGTCGTTCTCAAAAGTAGCAGGAAAATCCTTCAACGTTTTAATCGTGAAGCCTTCACCGCTAGCCGTTAGCAACTTGACGATTTTACTCATATAATCAATACTGTACTTAGCTCCCTGACCCACTGAAATACTGTAATCTAGGCTTGGTACACGCTGTTCTTTGTTTTTATCAACAAAACCCCACAGTGTTGCTTTTGAAGCCCTAGTTTTGGCTACAATCAAGCTAACATTAGCAGGGTCTAAAGTGGATAGGTGTCCATTATTTAGTGCCGTGTCGTGGTCAATAGGTTCTGAAGCCTTTAATAATAGGGTATTAAGTGCTTTTAATACTTTGATTTCTGTTTTGGCGTTAAACATTCCGTTTTCGTCAGTTATTTTTTCGTTTTTCATTTTAGACTACCTCTACTTCGTTGTACTCTTTCCAGATTAGTTGGGCGAAACTTGTATATTTATCATTCCACTCAAAGTTTTTAGAAAGGTCTTCCTGAGGAGCAATACCGTACTTCTCAGCAAGTTTTAGCATCAGTTTCCTGCTGGTTTCAACACTAAATTCCCTGTTGACCATTACCCATTTAGCTTGTGCTGGCAAGTCATCTCTAGTGTTGCTGTGTTCGTAGCAGTCTATCATTCCGTCAAAGTGACCATACTGGTACTTGTTGGTGATAGCTTCAACGTCTTTTCTAGCAATTCCATCAACGTAGTCTATGTGAACGCTGTCTCCGTTTGCAAAGTTTGCGCTTTTCACGCTGAACTTTACGTTTGGGAATGCTTTTTTTAGTTCTGCTCTGATTGCGCTGGCGCAGATTGCTGCTGTCGTTTTTGTTTTCGTCATTTTCGTTTTTTACCTCGTGGTTATGTATAATATGAGTAGTTGTGCGCCTAAGATTGTTAGGTTGAACGCACTTTTGAATAGTGTTCGGGTGAGGAATTTTGCGTCTTCTTTGCACAGGAACGGGATGAAGTTTTGGAGTGTGTTTCTGACTTTTTTCATTACCCTAATTTTTGGTACTGTTGATTTGACCGTTTTCCGTGTGTTTGTTTTCGCTTTCATTTTCGTTTTCCTCATATACTTTAGTAATAGACGCAAGTATATAAATGTTTCGGTGTCAAAAGCCCTATTTGTCGACTATGACTTTTTTGTCAGAAAGGTTTAAATAGTTCTAAGTATATACTATATATAGACATAGAAAGATGTCGGAGAACACAGAACAAAATGACGAATTACAAAGTCAACGGATGGATGCACCCCAAAAACGGCACTCCAAAAACGCCCTTCACACTAGACCTAGTGGCAGGCAACGATAACACAGTCACCAAACTGGCTAGTTATTGGTTGAAGTGCAGAAGCACGATAACCAACGATTTCACGGTAACGGTGTGCTGAAAATGGCAAACGAAAACTACAAGGACTGGAATGTTTGGTACGATGAGGAAACTGGGCATTGGGTTTTAATTGATGGAGCAGGAGTTTTGAGATTTTCACAGGGTTCTTTCAGGAATAAGGATGCTTGTTGCAAGAAGCTCTTAGATTTAAAGAGAGGAAGTGGAGAATGGTAAACGAAAACGTGCATTTTTGGGAAGAAGTATATAATAAAGTTTGCTTGAAATGTGGACAGTTATGTGAATGGAATGGAGAATGTTCTGAATGTGAGGTTGTCTAAAATGGTGCGAAATGTAGTGATTAATGGGGTTTTGAATCCCTGCGCAATGTGCGGAAAACCGATTCCGACAGGCAAAGAAATCTATGTTTCTTGCCAAGATTTAGACCAGTGTCACGGTGAGGATTGTGATTGTGGTTTGGTTGTTGGTAGTGGTTGTTACCATAAATTGAGGCGGATGGCGAAAGGTTTAAATAGTAGTATGTCTTTACATAGTATAGACGAGGATAACAAATGAAAACATTGAAACGAGTCAGATACGGAAAGGCGAACACGCCACCCGAACTAAGAGAATATCAAATAGACGGACACGGCGCAGTCGGAACACTAGCAGAATACAAAACAGTATTTCCCAACGAAACATACACGATAATAGACGAGGTAAACTAAGATGGAAACGATAAAAACGTACAAAAACAAAGCGAGCAACAAAACACTGAAAATTTTTGCTGATGACAACCCTAGTGACCCTAGAGAGTGGGACAATTTGGGAAAAATGCACTGCTTCCACTCACGATACAGTTTGGGTGACAAGAAAGACTACTCAAATAACTTCGAGAGTTTTGCAGCCTACGCAAGTTGGCTACAAAAAGAAAAAAAGGCAGTCCTAACACTACCACTATCAATCCTAGACCACAGTGGACTCTGGATGAAAGTAGGAACTAGCTTCCAAGAAGACTCAGGAGGCTGGGACACCAGCGTTGTAGGCTACATATGGTGCAGCAAAGAAGACATCAAAAAGTGCTACGGCAAGTACACGAAAGCTAACTTGGAAAAAGCTAGAAAGTGCTTGTACAGCGAAGTTGAAACGTACAACCAATACTTAACAGGACAAGTTTACGGCTTCCAAGTCATACAGCACAACAAAGCAAAGTTTTGCAAGTGTTGCAAGCAGCAAACCAACGAGTCAGAAGAAATTACTGACAGTTGTTGGGGGTTCTTCGGCTCAGACTTCAAAGAAAACGGGTTGTTCGACAGCACTGGTATCGAAATGAAAGATTGGGAGGAACAGAAATGATTTGTCAAGAATGCGGTAAAAAATTAAGTAACGAAGAAGACTGTTACGGTCACGATTGCGAGGTAAAAACGAAATGAAAACTTTTAAAGTAAACGACACGATAGAAATCGTGTGCGAGTGGAAAAAAACGAGAAGTGCCTTCAAACACGAAGCAACACTAATAGTGAACGGCGAGAGTGTGGAAAGCACCAAGATTTGTTACCTAAACCGAACTTGGGAACGGTACGAGTACGAAAGCGTTATGAAAAAGCTCGTAGACAAAACAGGATATCTTACTAGTGGGGAGAAAAAGTTGTGTCTTGATTTCATTAATCAAGATAACACTGACCGCAGCGACTTCAAAGCTATTGCAACAGTTGCAAAGTTGGGTGACTTGTTTTGTTCCACTACGAAGGAAAAGAACGATTGGAAAACCCGAATGCTCAAAGCAGGACTGGAAAACAAGGGCTTGATAATGCCTGAAGACTGGGACACGCTAAGCGAAGAAGAAAAAACTTCCAGATTAAACAAAGTTATCGAGGTACTAAAATGAAAGAAGAAACACCAATGAAAAAGTTTATTGTAGTTTGGCATTATTGCGCAAACTACGGGTTCAATGAAATAGAAGCGAGAAGTGCAACCGAAGCGGTAAGAGGACACTTGTTTTTCAAAAGAAAAGACATCGAACTAATCGCTTTCGAAAACAATAAGGAAACTTCAGCATACAAAGGCTTTAATGCCGTTGATGTTGCGAATCCAGTACCAGCAGTGGAGGCGAGACTATGAGTAAGAAGAAACCTTTGGAAATAAAAATTGAAGGAGTCACCGTGCAGCCAAGCGGAATCTACCAAAGCAAAGTAGTCAAAAGCGGCAACGGCGCAGTCATCAACTTTTACAAAAAGTTCACTGGAAAAAAAGTGTTAGTCATAATCGTTGACAAAATATTGAAGCTCGACAAGCAAGACCCCAAAAACTTGAGTGATGATGACTGGCTAAACTTAGCTGACTGGTCAGAACCATATTGCGAAAAATAGAGCGAAGTTTTTTAAACACGACTGCATTATTTAGTCACTGTATGATTCCGAAAAACTTGGGAAACGTCACGCAACGCCAATTCATATATTCCGACTTTGATAGGGATGGGCTTAGAAACATTGATGACCCTAAACCTTTCAACAAAAAAAAGGCAGTTGTCAAGAATATGTATGATAAAAGCGGTTACCAAGACCGTGACGTAAAGTTGAGTGAGGAATTACGGGCTATTGAGCATTACAATAATGCTAGAAAACCCTTTCTTAAAAAGTTTCTACGAGAAAATAGGGGAAGTTTTGGCAGGATTAAAAGCGTTCCTAGCACTATTAAAAAGTTGCGTGAAAGATTTTTGGAAAAAGGACTAGTAGGAGACGTTGCAGCAGCAAGTATTTTAACAAAGAACCGTGTTGGAGCTTACAGGAAAGCACGAGAAATCAAGCGCAGGTACAAGTACGACCCTGATTTGACTGACGATTTTTACAAAACTCCTAATGGGTCACATTACGCTTTGCATTATGGCTTGTTCGACAATCGAAACCCTAGTGTGAAGATGGAATTGCAAGTTAAAAGCAGGAAGATGTATGAGATGGATGAAAAAGTGCATCCGTATTATAAGAAGAAAAAAATACCTAAAAAGTTTGTGAAAGAAGCTCGAAGGTATTTCAAACAGGGGTACTAAAAAAAAAATGAGTAGGAATTATCGTTGTAAAAAATGTAAAAGGTATGTTAGAGAAGAAGAACAAACCAGCGATATGCGAGAGAAAAAATTGTGCCAAATGTGCATTCTGACCAGCAATCCTAAAAAGTCAATGTTTCAAATGAGCAGAGGTTACTAGGGAATGGTGAAGTGGAAAATTTTGAAAACAACAGCGCATCTTAGATGCTATCGGTTATTTGAGATTAAGAATAAACGTCTAAGTAGTGACTATTGGGCTTTTAGTTCGAGACACAGCGCAGAAAAATATGCTAAAGCGTTTTTGAGGTAAAAAAAAAATGATGTTGAGGATTAAAACGAAGAAAAAGATTGGCTACCAAATTAGCGATATTGGTAAAGGTGGCAAAGAGTACAACATTAAAAATTATGGTTATATGCCTAGCCGAAAAATTGCTAAAAAGGCAGGAGTGGATATTGAAATGATTGAACGATACGACCCTAACTATTACAAACCAAAACCTAAAAAGTTTGTGAAAGAAGCTCGAAGGTATTTCAAACAGGGGTACTAAAAATGGTAGAGAGTCCATTAAAAAAAGTTGGGTTTCTAAAAGAAATTCCGCCTAAAGGTTATAAAAAGACCAAGTTTTTAGTTCCTCCGCCTAAAGGTAGCGAAATGTTATTTGGCGTGCAGTGGACTAAAAAAGGTGGAAGAAACCAAAAAAGAAACCTGAAAACAAGAGAAGTCGGAATGACTGGTTTATGGAGGCAACTAGATTAAAAATGGCGACACGAAAAGACTTATGTTATGGAAGTATGCAAATAATGAAAATCGTAAAAAGTAAATGCCGCCACCCTAAAAAGCATTATGCTAGGTGGAGTGAAGATTATACTAGCTGTGGAATTTGTGGAAAAAAAATGCGGTAAACGAGAGGTAAAAAAAAATGGATGTTAGTGTTACTAAGAAACAGTTTGATAGGTATTCTAGAATTGGGAATGGTCTTATTAAGCGAAAACTTACTTCTGGATTTCAGATTGAGGACTACAATCCTTCTCAGAAGGGTCGAGTGTTGGTTTACGGTCACGACAACCCAACTCATATCAGGACTATTCAGAATAATGTTGGAGGAAAAACTTACCCTCGAACCAGCCTATACAAGTGGAGTCCTAGTTGGGAAGCAGGAGCAAACACCAAACTCTTGCAAAACAAAACTTTAGCCTCAGAACAAGGAATCAATTTAGAAACACGAAACGTAAGCCGAGCAAAAACGTACATTCGCAGAAAAGCGGTTCGAAAACTTAGTCGTCACCCGTTAGCGAGAAGTTGGCAAGTCCCAGACGTAAGAATCATAGGCAGCAATAAACGCCAATCAGGCTTCAAGAATGCTTATTTGGTCACGAAAAACATTGACAAAAACAGCAGGCTTTCCACGTTGGTTGTCAAAAAAGAAAAACTGGTTGGCATCAGGCGTGCTTTGAAAGGCGAAAGGGTGCGGCGTGTGCAAATTAGTAATTATCACCCGAGCAAAAACGATGGTAAGAATAATAGTTTGTGGCAGTTCATTGACAATTCGGTTTAGGCGAACTTGATTTTTAGAGTGGTTTTTCTGTCTTGAGGGTTCAAAATTTCTATTTTTCCTTCGTCAGTTTTCTCTTTATCTAAGAGAATGCAGTCGTCGCCGCACAATGGGGTGAGGCTTGCGTTGTAGTAAGCTCTATTTTTCTTGATGGTTATAATGTTTCTTTGGATTGTTGGAGTTGGAGTCATACGACGATAAAAGGTTTGAAACTATTTAAACTTTGCGGTTTTGTTACTCGTTAGTAGTGCGTAATTCTTTTATAATCTGCCCTTCTTCCAAAAAAGGTAATAACAAAAAGGAGGCGATTATTGAAATGGCGTACAACATTTTATGGAATGATGATGAACTCGTACTAGAGTTTTATCAAGAAAGAGAACAAGGACAATACACTAAAGTTTTTGAAGAACGCTTGAGCAAGGATGAAAGCGTCCAGTTAGCGCAACGTATTATGAGGGTTACCAATTTGAAAATGCCTAAGAAGGATAAATTGCTCAAGCCAACGCCTCAACCTCCCACTAATGGCGCAGAAATGCGTGACGTTGACGAACTAATCAAAAACGAGTGAAACGATAATGACTTCAGGCTCGCCTATAACTTCTGGAGAAATCCAACAGGTTATCACCTCTTTTGGAGAAATCCAACAGGTTATCACCTCTTTTCCGCCCTCGACCAAACCAGTCGTACTGTTTGGAGTCCCTCATTCAAGCCATTGGGCGAGTGGCAAGAACTGGGTAGAGGGCTTTAACAATCAAGGGCGTGGAGGAAACCCACCATTGAACGCAAACCTGCAAAGGGATTGCTGCACGAGTTTTTTCATACCTACCACGCCCTTACCATTATGATACCGCCAGACACGCCAGTCAAAGTATGCTTCCACTGCGGAATCTTGTACAGGGGTTACTATTGTCCCCGTTGCGAAGAAAGAAAACCAGTACACAAAAACGACAAGGCTGAACTGAACAAAAACAACAATGGCGTATGACAAACAGGGTAGGCTCGAACTGGTACAAGACACTTACACAATTAGAGAAACTCAACAAAAACTTCACAGAATGTGCAACGAAACTGAAACAAGTTTATAGACGCAAAAACCGAACCGAAGCACTAACAAAAATGCTCACACCCAAAAGTGATGAGGGAGAAAACGAAAATGGCAAACGAAACGAACTACATAGCTGAAGCAGAAAAAGTCGCAAGCGGAGGAGACTGGATAAAACTGGGAGTTGGAATCCACAAAATCACGTTCTTAGAAGAAATCCCAGTACCTGTTAAAGCCAAAAAAGTGATTAACGGCAAAGAGCAGGAAATCGAGCAATGCGACGTAATGGTTGATTACAAAGGTGAACGCAAAAAACTGAGTTTAACTAAGGGAGCAACCACGAAATCGCTCTGGGGTCAATTAATGGTTTTAGGCAGCCATCATAAGAGTTTAATGGGCAAAACAGTGGATATTGCTGTTAAGTTGGCTAAGGACAAGAATGGTGAGGAAAGGAAGGATTATACGGTTTGGCAGGTTGCTGAATTGTTGCAAAAGCAGCAAGTCCTCTAAAATCTTTTTTTTATTTATTTTTTTATTTCTTTTATTTTCGATACGCTTAAATACCCCACACCCCCCCTCCCCCTCCATACTTGATAGAAAGACCGACAACGGAGGAAACAACCAATGCAAATCCAACAAAACAAAACACAACTAAAAAACATACTCGCCAACCCCTACAAAAAAGAAATAGACAACGGAAAACTCAACGAAGAACAAGTCCAAAGACTAATGGAAGGATTCAAACAAACAACATTCCACGAAAACCTACTAGCAAGACCAAGCCCAACCATCAAAGGCAAATACGAACTCGTCTACGGACACCACCGCTTAGAAGCCTGCCGAAGACTATACGGCAACAACCACACCATCAACCTAAACACAGCAAACTATTCCGACGAACAAATGCTCATCGACCTGTGCAGGGAAAACTTAACACAAGGAAACAATGCAGACTTCAGACACGAATTTGACAGCGTTATCCTAGTAAAGAAATATTTGTCATCTGATGCAACGAGAAGTACGCAGACAAAACCTCACACTAGAAAAGACCAAGAAATAGGCTCAATATCAATAGCTAGATTACTAAGCAAAGAAGGAAAAACTATCAGCCACACAAAAGTCAATAGTCTCTTATTAATGCAGAAAAATTTAGCACCCGAAATTATTAACAAAATTGTCAAAAAGAATGCAGGAATGCAAGATGATAACTTCATTGGAATTAAAGAAGCAGAAACTTTAGCCAAGATTGAGAGTCCTGATGAGCAACGTGAAGCGTTAAAAGTCGTTCAACAATTACGAAAACAAGAATCAGGAAGAACTTGTGACTTATTGCAAACTTACGTTAATGCAAGTGAAGAAGAAAAGAAAAAATTGGCAGAAGGAACTCTAACTATCGATGAAGCAAGACGTAATCGAGAACCTGACAGTTTAAGTCCTTTACAGATGAGCTTGCGAATTAACAAACGCAGTTTAGAATTAATTAACGAAATGAGAACACTACGCAAGACCCTGTACCAGTTTCGTAAAGAAAAATTGTTTGACCAATTCAATCCTCAACAGAAAAGAAACTTTCACGAAAAACTTACAACGCTCAAAACAGAATATGCTGATTTGGTGGGAGAACTAGAACAAAGTTTGGAGGTATTGAAATGAATGAGTACGAATTGTTGAAAAGGGCGCAAAAGAAATATGAGAGCAAACTACAAGTCAAACTGAACGCAGTATTAGATGACTTAAAGAACAAAGACGTTGAAAACGAAGGGTTAACACTAAAAAAAATTGCTCAACTGGTCACAGAGAAAACGTATGCGACTACTAAAGAGGAGCATTTGATTTATCGCTTGATAGTTTTTTATAGGAAAGTGATGAATCCGTGTTTGATTTGTCGGAAGCAAAAGTATGGTTTTCCTCAGACTAAGGAGCAGGTTGAGAGTTATGCTAACGACCAAGTATCAAGTGCTGTTGGTCGTTTGGTGAATGCTAAGAAGGGTATCGATTCGAACTCGTCTAGATTGAGTTTGGGTTTGGACTCTCGAAAGTTGATTGAGGACAAGTTTGATGAGTTGTTTAACTAACCCTTTTCATTAACAAAAAAGAGAAGGGGAAGCGTTTTTTTCTTTTTTTTTCGTTATTTTGTGGTGACTACGAAGGCTTTTATAACGCCACCCATATATGAATGAAGAAAAAAAAATAAAAAGAAAAGAAAAGGGATAAATGATTACCCCGTTGTGTGTGTGTTTTGTTAAACATTGTTAAACAAAAACAACAACAAGCAGGGTCTTCCAAAACCGTTTTTTTTTCTTTTCTTTTTTTTTACAACAAAAAGGAGGCAAACAAAAAATGTACCAAAGCAAAAAAGCAATCGAGGACAGAAAAGAAATAATAGCAATAGTAAAAGCAACCTTTATCAAACAACGAGAAATCGAAATAAAACCAGCAATAGCCAGCCTATCACTCGAAACAGGCTACTCAAAAGCAATGATTAGAGAAATTTTTGAAACACTAGCCGAAACAGGTTTCATTCACATAGGCAAAAACGGAGTATCAATACTCACAGGAGGAGAAAAAAATGACTGCACGCAAGATGAACGAGCTTAAAAACTTTGACGATTTCGTTGGAGTACGCATTTTCAAGACTCAAACCAAAGATATGCAAACATTGATGCGAAAGTATCCTGAAATTTGGGAGAACGAAAGCCACTTCATTAGAAGTGCTATAACGTACTTTATGCGGCACGTTAAAGAAGGAAAGTTTAAAATAACAATGGAGTGATTGACCCAGTTTAGAGGTTGTTTTATGGATGTGATTGTTGGAAGGAACGAGCAGGAAACCAAGTTTTCGTGTTGTCCTACTTGTAAGGAGCGTTGTCACTCTTGTGAGGTTTGCGGTTACGTTTTTTGTTGCAGTTGCACTCCGTGCCACGAAAAAAACAAATGATTACTACAAAACACATTTTGGAGGGGTATAGAAAATAAATGGTGCGTTGCCAATTTTGCAATATGGACACGGCAGTTGACGGCTTCAACTTTTGTAGTTTGGACTGCGCAAGGTGGAGTAAGGTTACAGAAAGGCTTTTAAGACTTGAAGGTATCCTTATCGAAATTAAGTATGAGATTAAGAAGTCTAACCAAATAGGAAGTTGGGAGAAAGGACAGGAGGACTGAACTGAATGAAAACTAGCCAAAAAAAAGTTAAACCGTTTCTTTTTGTTAAACAACTCGCTATATTTTCGGTACAACTAACTATTTGTGCGTTTTTAAGTATAACTGCGTTGGCAAGTTTTCAACTTCAATCATATCTTTTGTCCAACATTTTTAATGTCTTATTAACTTTATGGGTTTGTTTTGTTTTACTTTATTGGGTGTTTTTTATGCTTGTGGAGTTGTGTAAGGAATGATGAGTATTCGTCGAAAGCCGATTGTGCGTTGTTGTGCTTTTCCTGAGTGTGAGCAAACAGTTGTGGCTCGAGTGGTTTATTGCCACGAACACTACAAGAGGGTTAAGAAGGGTGTTTTAGCGTTGTTGCAGGCTGAAAGAACCAAAAAAGGGGTTTTGGTGAAGTGTCAATGAACCCTGCTGTTGCTGAATCGTTGGGTAGTTTTGGGAGTTGGGGTAGCGTTATTGTGCTTACTTGTTTTGCTGCGATAGTGATTGCGTTGTTGATTTGGTGGTTTGATAGTACGCCTGCAACGGTGTGGTACTGCCCTCACTGCCACAAAAAAATCAAAAACTTAGAGGAGGCTAGAAAGAAATGAAAAAGTATACCATTCACGACTTTTTGTTAAGTTGCTGCATTTTTTTCAGTATGTTCATACCATATATTATGATTTACAAAACGCACCCACACAATCTTGAACAATTGTTACTCAGCACTGTTGGCGGTTTTTTCATAACTTTTTCGTACTTGTTAGGCATTATTGCTTTGTTCGTGGTCAGTATTCATTTTAGTTTGAAGCGTTTGTTGGAGGCTAGAAGGAAATGACTGGTT
>Ga0315273_10003829_pt1 | contig 18223 bp, 21 predicted proteins | sample YL17G02_0_MG_FD_205753 | JGI IMG/M metagenome (GOLD analysis project Ga0315273, IMG submission 205753) | Sediment microbial communities from Yellowstone Lake, YNP, Wyoming, USA - YL17G02_0 | ecosystem: Environmental > Aquatic > Freshwater > Lake > Sediment | place: USA: Wyoming | collected...
CGCCATTCTCTGCGTTACCCATTTTCTGACTCCCCTGTGTACTGGCGCGGCCCGGGATATCCGGACGCGGAATTTTCAGTGGAGTGTAGCGGAGTCGGGCAGCCGTGCAAGCCGCCTCTGGACGATCAACCTACTTGATCTTCGATTCCTTGTAGGGCACGTGCTTGCGGACGACCGGATCGAACTTGCTGATCTCCATCTTTTCAGGATGCAGGCGCTTGTTCTTGGTGGTCGTATAGAAGTGGCCGGTTCCGGCCGATGAGACGAGCTTGATCTTGTCGCGCATGTCAGTTCCTCAGACGTGGGTGCCGGCGGCGCGCAATTCCGCGAGCACGACATCGATGCCCCGCTTCTCGATCGTGCGCAGGCCGCGGGTCGACAGCCGAAGCCTGACCCAGCGACCCTCGCTCTCGACCCAGAAGCGCTGGGCATGCAGATTCGGCAGGAAACGCCGGCGCTTCTTGATATTCGAGTGCGACACCGTGTTGCCGCTCCTGGGCCGCTTGCCGGTGACTTGACAGACTTGGGACATGACCTGGACTCCGCTGGCTAAGCTACCCGCAAAAGGGCCGCGTATTAGACCAGCCGGGGGCTCTACCCGTCAAATCGGGATTTTGCCTTTCAAATCAAGCCTTTTTCCGCAAGGGAAGTGCAGTTTCCATCACCGATTATCAGGTGATCGAGAAGCCGGATCTCGACCAGTGCCAGGGCGTCGCGCAGGCGCGTCGTAATGATTTCGTCGGCCTGACTGGGTTCCGCGACGCCTGAGGGGTGGTTGTGGGCCAGGATCACCGCGGTCGCATTGCGTGACAGGGCCTGTTTGACGACTTCCCGCGGGTGGACGCTGGCGCCGTCCACGGTGCCGCGAAACAGTTCCTCGCAGCAGATCAGCCTGTGCCGGCTGTCCAGGAACAGGCAGCAGAAGACCTCGTGTTCCCGGTCGCGCAGCCGCGCAATCAGGTATTCGCGGACGGCGCGCGGGCTCTGCAGCACGGGGCCGGCCTGCAGACGCTCCAGGTGATGACGACGCACGATTTCGAGTGCGGCCTGCAATTCGGCCCAGCGCGTAGGGCCGACACCGCGCTGCCGGCAGAGCGCATTGCGCTCCGCCGACAGGACGCTTCGCAGCGAGCCGAAGCGGGTGAGCAGTGAGCGTGCAACATCGAGCGCCGTCAGGCCGCGCGTGCCGTGGCGCAGCCAGATCGCCAGCAGTTCCGCCTCGGTCAGCGCCCCGGATCCCATCTGCAACAGCTTTTCGCGTGGCCTCTCGGCCAGCGGCCAGTCCTTGATCTGCATGCGAACCTCCCGGAGGCAGTCTGCTGCCAGGCGCGCTGTGCCGCGGGTCGCAAATGGCGCCGGTTACGGGAGTAAGCGGCGCGGCCGGGCGATCCGGGACATGACTCCAGAACCGGCGGTTATCCCTTGTTGGCGCAGATGCCGGCCCGCGGGGATAATCGGGCCATGGACCAGCCGCAGCCACGCCCGGTGCGGATCCTGCTCGGCGTGACCGGGGGGATCGCCGCTTACAAGAGTCCGGACCTGGTCCGGCGCCTGCGCGAACGTGGGGCCGAGGTCCAGGTTGTCATGACCGCGGGTGCCGCACGCTTCATCACGGCCCTGACCCTGCAGGCTGTTTCCGGGCGGCCGGTGCGGGACGCGCTATGGGACGAGGCCGCTGAAGCGGCCATGGGCCATATCGAACTCGCACGCTGGGCGGACGCCGTGCTGGTTGCGCCGGCAACTGCTGATTTCATGGCGAAACTTGCCCACGGGCGCGCGGATGACCTGCTCTCGACGCTTTGCCTGGCGACATCGGCGCCACTTTTTATCGCGCCGGCGATGAATCACCAGATGTGGGCTAATCCCGCGACCGCCGCCAATGTGGCGCTGTTGAAGGATCGCGGCGTCACGATCCTGGGGCCCGGCGAGGGCGACCAGGCCTGTGGCGAAACAGGTCCCGGGCGCATGCTGGAACCGGATCAGCTCGCGGAGCTGACGCTTTCGCGCCTCTCTGCGGACCGGGTGCTCGCGGGTCAGAGGGTCGTCGTCAGTGCGGGGCCGACCCGCGAGCGCCTGGATCCAGTGCGATTCATCAGCAATCGCAGCTCCGGGAAGATGGGCTATGCCGTGGCCCAGGCGGCCCGGGACGCAGGGGCGACCGTCGTCCTGGTCAGCGGCCCGGTGGGTATCGACCCGCCGCCGGGAGTCGAATTCGTGTTGGTTGAGAGCGCCCAGCAGATGTACGACGCCGTGCACCGCGCCCTTGCCGCCGCCGACATCTACATCGGCGCTGCGGCAGTCGCCGACTACCAGGCGCCGGCGGTGGCGGCGCAGAAGATCAAGAAGTCGGCGGAAAAAATACAGCTCGAGCTCGTCGGGGCGCCGGACATCCTGGCATCGGTCGCGGCACTCACGAGCGGCAGGCCATTTGTCGTCGGATTCGCCGCCGAGACCGAGAATGTCGAGGAGAATGCGCGCACGAAGCTCACGCGCAAGCGGGTGGACATGATCGCGGCTAACCGGGTCGGCGACGGGCTCGCATTCGACTGTGATGATAATTCTCTGCTCGTGTTGTGGGCAGGCGGCCGCGAGGAGATTGCGAGCTGCGGTAAGCCCGAGCTTGCTCGCCGCCTGGTGGCGCTCATTGCGAAAGTCCGCGGCTCGCGTCGGCGCGCAGGCGTCGTCGCAGCGGTCCACGGCTGATCGAACGCATGACAGCGGCCCGGCGGCTGATGATCCGCGTCCTCGATCCGCGCGTCGGAAGCGAGATCCCACTGCCCGCCTATGCGACTGATGGATCGGCGGGCCTCGACCTGCGTGCCTGCCTTGATGCGCCTGTTACGCTGGAACCTGGCCAGACCCATCTGGTGCCGACCGGATTTGCAATCCACCTGGAGGACCGAGGTCTCGCCGCGGTCCTGTTGCCGCGCTCCGGCCTGGGCCACAAGCACGGGATCGTGCTCGGCAACCTGGTCGGGCTGATCGACTCCGATTACCAGGGGCAGGTGATGATTTCCGTCTGGAACCGCGGCAATCACCCATTCACGATTTCACCCGGCGAACGTATCGCGCAGATGATCATCGTTCCGGTGGTCCAGGTCGAACTCGAGGTCGTTTCGGAGTTCGACGAATCCGCGCGCGGCGCGGGGGGATTCGGGAGCTCGGGCCACTAGGAAATCTCAGTGAGGCACGATCGCCTTCAGTTCCTTGAAGCGCTTGATGTCAGCCCCGAAGTTCGTGCGGATGGTTTCGCGTTCGAGGCGCTTCTTCTCGAGATTCTGCTGCTGCGTCCCGATGTCTGATGTCGAGCGTTGCAGGTCGAGCGCGAGCTCCTCGGGCAGGGGCAGTGCATCCGGTTCCTTGTTGCGCGGCAGGAATCGCGAAGCCTGCTTCTCGAATTGCGTGTGCTTCGCACGCATATTCGCGAGCGACTGCTCCTGGATGGTCAACTGCGCTTCGATCAGTTCCAGGCGCCGGTCGCGCAACACCTCGATCTCCTCCACCGACTGGTAGACCTGAAGCAGGGTCCGGTCGCGCTGCTTCTGGATCTGGATATCCTTGGCCGCCTTGTCCGCCGCGGCCTTGGCGCGCGCTTCCTCGGGTGTCACGAGTCCTTCTTCGTGACCCACGGGGATGCCGTGGCGATTCAGCACATCACGATCCTGTTCAGCGTACTCGGGTGGAATACTGTCGCTGTAGTGGACCTGGCCGTTCTTGTCGACCCAGCGGTAGAGCTTCTTCTGGGTGTCGCTTGCCGCACCCGCCGCGACGCCCGCCAGCAAGGCGAGCATCAGCGCAGGCAACAATACTTTCGTCGACCAAACAATCATCCGGGGCACCTCTGACGGCATATTCTGCCCCCTTGCGGCGGGGCCGACCGTATGTACATCACGCTTCGCCGTCGACACCATAGCGCGACCGGTAGTTCCTGAGACCGGCGAGGTCATCGGGGCGCCCGGCAGATTCCATGTGCTCGATGATGTCACCGAGCGTGATGATTCTAACGACAGGGATGCTGAATGCGGTCTGAATCTCCTGAACCGCCGATAAGGCACCCTGGCCTCGCTCCTGGCGATCCAGCGCCAGCACGACACCCGCCGGAATCGCACCGGCCGCGCGAATGAGATCGATGGATTCGCGAATTGCCGTGCCCGCAGTGATGACATCATCGACGATCAGCACGCGACCGGCCAAGGGCGCTCCGATCAGGCTGCCGCCTTCGCCGTGCAACTTGGCCTCCTTGCGGTTAAAGGCGACCGGCACATTGCGGCCATGGCGGTTGCTGAGGGCGATCGCGGCCGCAGTCGCAAGCGGGATGCCCTTGTACGCCGGCCCGAACAGCATGTCGAAGGGGAGCCCCGATTCGATGATCGCCTGTGCGTAGCAGGCGCCGAGAGAGTTGAGTGCGGCGCCATCGCTGATCAGCCCGGCATTGAAGAAATACGGGCTCACACGGCCCGATTTCAGCGTGAACTGCCCAAAGCGCAGCACCTGCCGCGCAAGGATCAGTTCAATGAACTCTTTTTGGTGGGTGCGTATCATGGCGCATCGGTCACGGAGCCAGCATGCGCATCCTGACGCTCAACTGCAACGGCATCCGCTCCGCGGCCCGCAAGGGCTTGTTTGACTGGCTGCCCACGCAAGCGCCGGATGTCGTCTGTCTGCAGGAGACCAAGGCGCAGGTCCATCAGCTCGAGGACGGCGGATTCCGGCCGAATGGTTATCACTGTTACTACTTTGATGCTGAGCGCAAGGGCTACAGCGGTGTTGCCGTGTATTCGAAGACGAAGCCCGACCGGGTGATCCGCGGTTTCGGTGTGCCGGAATTCGATGGCGAAGGCCGCTACCTCGAGTTGCAATTCGGGAAGTTATCGGTCGTGTCACTTTACCTGCCTTCCGGTTCCTCGGGTCCGGAGCGCCAGGCCTCGAAATTCCGGTTCCTCGACGTCTTCCTGCCGTATCTGAAACGAGTCGGGAAGCGCCGGCGGGACTTCGTGCTCTGCGGCGACTTCAATATTGCCCATCAACCCATCGACCTGAAGAACTGGCGCTCAAACCAGAAGAATTCCGGATTCCTGCCGGAGGAGCGGGCCTGGCTCGACCATTTGTTCAGCGAGCTGGGTTGGGTCGATGCATTTCGCGAAGTGGACCCGAGGCCCGAGCAATACACCTGGTGGTCCAATCGCGGCCAGGCGCGATCCAGGAATGTTGGCTGGCGCATCGACTACCAGGTCGTAAGCCGTTCGCTGGCTGGCAAGGCGCGCGCGGCCTCAATCTATAAGGACTCGTGGTTCTCCGACCACGCCCCCCTGACGATGGACTATGAACTTTGACAGCAACAGCCACGGTCCAGACACCAGTCTGGCCAGGAACGAGACGGTGACGCATAGTGGGACAATCATGGGGAGCCGAGCACACGACCGGCCAGGACGTCCTGGTGGGATCCGGCCTGCAAGTGCTGTCGCCGGCGCCCTCGGCCTGATGGCGGCACTCGCCTCAGCCGCCTCGCTGGCCTCCGAGACGCTGTACCTCGCCCGCGACGAACTCATCTGCGACGTCGAGCGAATCGTCTGCATCGCCGGGACTGTAGGCTACGACGTCAATGAGCGGCTGCTGTGGCTGCAGGGGCGCGTCCAGTTCGCGACCGTGCCCGGCCTGCTACAGATAACCGTGAAGGGCTCCAACCGGCTCGGCCATGTGCACTACGCGGCCATGGAGATCAAGTTGCGCGGGCACGCGACCGAGATCGTCGACTTCAAGATGGTCGCCGACTACCCGGACGTCGCCAACTGGGCCATAGACCACATCATCTTCCTGCCCGGCAAGAAACCATGACGCGCGGGTGGTGGCAGGCCTTGCGCGTGTACGGCCAGCCGCGCGTGCTGTCGATTCTGTTCCTCGGATTCTCCGCCGGATTGCCGTTCTACCTGGTGTTTCAGACCCTGTCGGCCTGGTTGCGCCAGGAAGGAATCGAACGCGCGACGATCGGCATGCTCGCCTGGGTCGGCCTCGTTTATGCGATCAAGTTCCTGTGGTCGCCGATCGTGGATCGCGCCCGCATCCCGTTCCTGTTTATGTGGCTTGGCCGGCGGCGCAGCTGGATGCTGCTGGCGCAGCTCGGCATCGCCGCCGCGATCTTCAATCTGGCAACCAGCGATCCGGCCGCCGGAGTCATGCAGATCGCGATCGGCGCGCTGTTCCTCGCCTTCTGCTCGGCCACGCAGGACATCGCCATTGATGCGTGGCGCATCGAATCAGCGCCGGTGGATATGCAAGGCGCGATGGCCGCCGCATACCAGATCGGATATCGCGCCGCACTCATCACCGGCGGCGCCGGCGCGCTGACGATTGCCCAGGGCTACAGCTGGGAGACGAGCTACATGGTCATGGCGGCGCTCGCGGGAATCGGGATCGTCACGACACTGTTCGTCCGCGAGCCGCAGGCGGGTGTCTCGCGCGAAGCCGCGGAGCGCGAAACGCGGGTCGTCGAATGGCTCGAACGTAAGGCGCACTGGCCGGGATCGCTGCGTGAAATCGGGGCCGCATTCATCGGCGCAGTGATCTGTCCGCTCGTGGATTTCTTCGCGCGCTACGGCGGCCGCCTCGCAATCATGACGCTGTTGCTCGTCGGCTCGTACCGCCTGACCGAGTTCACGATGGGTTCGATGGCGAATCCGTTCTACATCGACCACGGCTATACGCTCGGCCAGATCGCCGCGATCGTGAAAGCCTACGGATTGCCGGTCTCCATGCTGGGCGTCGTGCTTGGCGGCCTGATGATCGCGAAGTTCGGAGTGCGCCCGACGCTGTTTCTCGGCAGCGGGCTGATCATCGCCTCCAATCTGGGCTTTTCGCTGCTCGCGACCACCACCACGCCGACGCTGATCGGGCTCGCCCTGGCCAACAGCCTGGACAACCTGGCCCAGGGGGTGCACGGCACGGTACTGATCGCGTTTCTTTCGAGTCTCACAAGCAGCCGGTATACGGCAACTCAATACGCGCTCTTCTCGTCCCTCTATGCGCTGCCGGGCAAGCTGCTGGAAGGCACGTCCGGATTCGTCGTCGATGCAATCGGCTATCCTGCGTTTTTCGTGTATACGGCGGCACTGAGCATCCCGGGTCTCATCCTGCTGGTCTGGCTGCTGCGGACAGGTGTGCTCGACGGGCGTGCGAGTGAATCCAGATGATCGACGAACTGGCCAAATTCTTCGTACTTTTCTTCGTGGTTGTCGAACCGATCAGCCTGGTGCCGCTGTTCGCGGGCCTGACCGAAGGCGCCGACGAGAAATTCCGCCGCCGAATGGCGCTGAAGGCGGTCGTCGTGTCCGGCATCGTGCTGCTGCTGTTTGCGCTGGGCGGCGCGTGGTTCCTGCGCATGATGAACATCAGCATCGACGCCTTCCGGATCGCCGGCGGCGTGATGCTGTTCCTGATCGCCCTCGAGATGGTGTTCGCGCGCGAGTCCGGCACGCGCGTGACATCCGAGGAGAAGAACGAGAGCAGGAAGCGCGCGGACATCTCGGTGTTCCCGCTGGCATTTCCCTTCATCGCGGGACCCGGTGCGATTGCGATCGTGCTGCTGACATTCGGCGCGTCGCGGGATGACGTGCTGCTTTCGTTCGGGTTGTTCGGTGTCGTCGTGCTGGTGCTCGCGATCACCTATGCGCTGATGCGCACGACACCGATCGTGATGAATGTCATGGGCGTCACCGGGGCGAACGTCGTCAACCGCCTGTCGGGCGTCGTGCTTGCGGCGCTCGCGGTGCAGTTCATCATCGATGGGCTTGGCGGCGCATTCGGCGGCATCTAGCCAAATATGCCTTCCGCGCAATTGCGGCGTAATATCCGCGCAATCGCTCCACTTTGGAATCAGGCGTTCATGCAGATCGATTCAAACATGCGCCAGCGCCGCGCTCTAGCCGGGCTCCTGATGCTGTTGCTCTCCCTCGCCACGGGTGAAAGCCAGGCTGGCGAGCGCACGTCCGCCGTTTCGCCCGATGGCGTCCCGCAACGCCTGGTGCTTGCTCTCGACGGCATTCCGTATGACGTATTTGTCGAACTTCAGGGGCAGGGGCATTTCACCGACTTTCACCCGGCGGCGCGGATGGTCTCCACCTTTCCGTCGCTGTCGGATGTTTCCTTCGCCGCCATTGGCGGTAGTGAACCACCCCAGGGTTATCAGCTGATGCGCTTCGACGCCGCGCAAAACAAGGTTGTCGGCAATACGATGGGTTCGCTTTCAAGCCAGGCGCATCCGAGCGTGGGAGAGGACTCCAGGAGTTACTCGAGCCTGCATCGCATCATCGGCTATATGGCGCCCTACCATGTTGCGCTGCGCGAAATGCGGGAAATCGGCCGCGAGGTCTTGAGTAGCGACAAGGAGACATTTGTTGCCTACCTCGAGACAAGCGATGCCCTGCTGCATGTCGAGGGCCGACCTGCGGCGGAAAAATTCCTGATTCAGCTTGATGCATTCCTGCAGGACCTCCAGGCCAAGGTGCGTACGCGGACAGGCCGCGAACTGTTCGTCGACATCGTCTCCGACCATGGCTCGACAATGGTCAAGGGCCATGTCGTGCCGGTCGAGCGGCTGCTCCGGCACTGCGGCTTCCAGCGCCGGGACCGGATTACGGATCCGTATGACGTGGCGTACTCGCTGGCCGGCGTCATCGGCTCGGTGGCCATTACCACTTCCGGGGAGCACGCCGAGGAAGCCGCGCGTTGCCTTGCCGTGGCCGATGGCGTGGACCTGGTTGCTGTCGATCGCGGCGATTCGATTGGCATCCTCACCTCCGACGGCGCAGGGGAAGTGCGGTTGGCGGGCACTGCACCCGAGGCATACGACTACCGGGTATTGCGCGGCGATCCGCTTGGATTACTGCAAGGGATGACGGCCGACACGGAACGCAGATTCGATGAATCTTCGCTTTTCATGCTGACACTCGACGCACCGCGCCCAGATCCATTGCGTCGGCTCTGGTGGACGTTTCATGGCGACGTGAAGGAACCGAGCCCCATTCTCGTGTCGCTGGCCGACGGCTATGAAGCTGGCAACGCCGAAGTGCGCGCACTGGCCGGGATACGCGGCCGCGCCGGCACCCACGGGTCGATGACGCGCCTGGCTTCCCTGGGTGTGTTTGCCTCGAATTGGCGCGATGTCGATGACGTTGATTCGCATAGCGCAAACGAGGCGCTGTTCGGCGCCGGAACCGTGACCGCAATGCGAATTGCACTGCGCGGGCAGACCGCCCGGACCAATCTCGCAGCGATGAGCGCCCCCTAGACGCCAAGGTACTAGACTCTGGGCGTGCCCCTACATCACATCCTGATGCAGCTTCTGGCCGGCCTTCACCTGGTGATCGCAGGGATCTTCGTCATCGATCTGCTGCGTCAGCACCGCAGTCCGGCGGCGACCATCGCCTGGATGGCAATCCTCCTGCTGCTGCCCTACGTCGGCATCGCCCTCTATTTCCTGGGCGGCGCTCCGCGAAAGCGCGGCTCGGGTCTGGCGGAATTCCTGCGATTGCATGTCCACGAACCGCCGGGTGCCGCAGAGGGTTTCTGTCCGGACACTGAGCGATTGCTGCGCGCGCTCGGATTACCGGGCGCCACGATCGGCAACCGCGTGCGCGTCTGCAGCCGCAACGAGCATGCGGCGCAGGAGTTGTTCGCGTTGATTCGTTCCGCGCGAAGGCGAATCTTCCTGTCAGTATTCTCATTCGAGACCGATGCGATCGGGTGTCAGCTGATCGACGCGATGAAGGAGCGTGCCGCGGCTGGCGTGCAGGTGCGCATGCTGGTGGATGGCTACGGATCACTCAATCTGGCGTCGCCGCCACTGCGGGAATTACGGGCCGCCGGCGGACGCATCGCGCGGTTCCGCCCACTGGTGGCGTCCGCGACCTTGCGTGGTGCCTTCAACTACCGCAATCACCGCAAGATGGTGATCGCGGACGGACGTGCGGCATGGGTAGGCGGACGAAATATTGCACGCAAGTATTTCTCCACCTTCCCGGATGGATCGCATTGGGTGGACGTTTCCCTGGTCATCGAGGGTCCTGCTGCTGCCATATTCGAGTCCGTCTGCAGGTCGGACTGGCTGACTGCCAGTGGCGAAAATGTTCCCGACGACAACCCGGACCTTGCGGACGCCGGCGACGGCGGGTCCTGCGTCCAGATGCTTGCTGCAGGACCGGACCTGCCGGATGACACACTGCATGCAATGCTGTTGGCCGGCATCATGGGCGCGCAACGTCGAATCTGGATCGTCTCGCCATTCTTCGTGCCGGACGATGCGCTGCAATCAGCGCTGCGTCTGGCCTGTCGCCGCGGAATTGATGTCCGCATCGTTGTGCCGCGCCGTTCGAACCAACGACAGGCGGACTGGGTGCGCACAAGCTACCTGGAGGAGATAGGCGCGGCTGGCGGACGCATTTTCGTGTTCGAGCCGACGATGCTTCACGCCAAGATCGTGATCCTGGATGAGCGGATCGCGATGGTCGGGTCTGCCAACTTCGACATGCGCAGCCTGTTCATCAATCACGAGGTGGCCGCGGTGCTCTACAGTCCGGCAGACATTGAATCGGTGGCCACGGTGGTCGCGGAATACATGGCAGCCGCTGTCGAGGACGTACAACCCGCGAAGTTTGCCCGCACCGCTTTGAGCGGCGCCTTGCGGATCATCGCGCCCTTCATGTGAGCAGCTGGCGACGGCGGTATTCGAGGTTGAAGACTTCGTGGCCGAGGCGACGGCCACGCTGCTCGAAGCGTGTAGGACCACGCGCGGCGGGGTCCTCGATCCAGCGTCCGGCAGCCGAGGCATTGGCGAAACGCGCCTCGGCATTCAGCACGTCGAGCATCTGCAGCGCGTAGGGCTCCCAGTCCGTCGCGAGATGGAATGTGCCGCCGGGCTTCAGCCGGTCAGCGACGAGAGCTGCGAATGCCGGCTGCACGATCCGCCGCTTATGGTGGCGTTTCTTGGGCCAGGGATCCGGGAAGTACAGCAGTACTTCGTCCAGTGAATCGGCCGTCAGCTGCTTTTCGAGCACTTCGACCGCATCGTGCGCGATCACCCGCACGTTGTTGAGGCCGCCGGCCTCGATCGCGAGCAGGCAATGCCCGATGCCGGGCGGATGGACCTCGACACCGAGGAAATCCGTGTCGGGCCGCATGCGCGCGAGTTCGGCGAGTGTCGCGCCGTCGCCGAAACCGATCTCCAGCACGCGCGGCCGGTAGCGGCCGAAGACTGCGTCCAGGTCGAGCGGGCGGGGCGTGAATGGCAGGCCCCATTGCGGCATCAACTCGTCGAGTGCGCGCCTTTGCGCGCGCGTAATCCGGCCGCCGCGGAGCACATAACTCCTGATCGGCTGCCGTGGGCGATCGCTGCCCGGGCCACCCGCGGTCATGCACTCTTCGCGATCAGGTCTGCCGTCAGCTCTGTGACGTTGCGGCAACCGGTCAGCGCAAGCGTCCTGTCGAACTCGTCGGCGAGGATCTCGATTGCGCGCGTTACACCTGCCGCGCCACCGGCGGCCAGGCCGTAGACAGGCGCGCGGCCCAGCAACACGCCCTCGGCGCCAAGTGCGATCGCCTTTGCGATGTCGCTGCCGCGGCGCACGCCGCCATCGACCAGGATGGACACCCGGCCGCCTACTGCGCGTGCCACTTCTGGCAGCGCCTCGATCCCGCTGATCGCACTGTCCAGTTGCCGACCGCCGTGATTCGACAGCACGAGGCCGTCCACGCCCAGGGCGACAGCCCGCTCTGCGTCATCGGCGCGCAGCAACCCCTTCAGCAGCAGCTTGCGCGGCCAGAGGTCGCGAAAATGCTTCAGGTCGTCCCAGCGGAATGACGGATCGAACATGCCGTGGCCGACGAAGTTGTTGACGTCCTGGCCCGGCCCCAGCTCGCGCTCGACATTGACGAATCGCGGCCGGCGCGTCGCGACCGTCGCGAGCCAGCGCGGGTGCATCAGCATGTCGAGCTTCGTTGCGAGCGTGAATTGCTGTCTTGGCAGCAGGCCGGTGCGCCAGTCGCCCTCGCGCTTGCCGGCAACGGGGAAATCGCTGGTCAGCACGAGACCCTCGAATCCGGCTTCCAGCGCGCGCTGGATCAGCGCATCGGTGATGCGCCGTTCCGAGAACACATAAGCCTGCAGCCACAGCCGTCCCGGAGCCTCGCGCGCGATATCCTCGATAAAGCTCATCGAGACCGTGGACATCGCGAAGGGGAGGCCGGCGCGTGATGCCGCGCGCGCGAGTTCCATGTCACCTTCCCGCCAGGACAGGCCATTCAATCCGGTCGGTCCGACCACGATCGGCAATGCCGAACGCTTGCCCAGAATCTGCGTGGACAGGTCCCGCTTCGAAACATCGACCAGTGTGCGCGGACGGAATTGCAGCTTTGCGAAAGCCTCGCGATTACCGCGCAAACTAATCCCATCCTCCGCGCCGCCATCCACGTAGGTAAAAACAAAGCGCGGCAACCTGCGGCGCGCAATCCTGCGCAGGGCTTCAATATTGATTGCATCCCGGTAGTTCATTCAGGCGACCCGGCCGGCGATCCGGCCCGTGAGTATGCAACCGCCGAGAAAGGTCCCCTCGAGACTGCGCTTGCCATTCATTCCTCCGCCGCCAAATCCAGCCGCCTCACCAATTGCGAATAGCCCTTCGATCGGCTGGCCTCTGCGATCGAGCACCCGGCACTCGAGATCGGTCTGGATGCCACCCATGCTCTTGCGGCTGACCACGTATTCCCGGATCGCCATCAAGGGCCGCGCGCCCGGATCCAGGATCTTCTGGAACTTGCAGGTCCGCAACCGGTCCCCAGGCCAGCGGCGGGCGAAAGCGATGCGCCGGAGCTGTTCGTCATTGTGGAAACGGGGTCCGCGCCCGATTGCGGCATCGTAACGCGTGGCGGCTGCGTCCACCGTTGCGAGGTCGACGACATCGTCGCCATTCAGCGCGTTCATCCGCTCGACCAGTTCCGGCAGCGTATCGGCGAGCACGATGTCCTCGCTATTGCGCGTCAGCTCTTCATAGAGCCAGCGATTGCCGAACAGCAAATCGCGCGCGACGGAGAGCTGCCGCCGTTCCCTGAATGCGGGATTGAATTCTGCGCCCGACACACCGAGTTCCTTCAGGGCGATCTTCCGGTTCAGCAGTTGCCAGCTGTAACCGCCGGGCTGCCTGCAGATCTGCGCCACGAGATCGTGCGTGTCGTAACCCGTCACGAGTGGCATCGGGCCGATGCGCTCGCCGCGCGCATTGAGCCAGAGCGCGGATTTCGGCGGCAGCAGCGATAGTCCATGGCCGGGCTTGCGCGGCCGCCAATGCCGGATGCCCGCCGCATAATTCCACTGCCAGTCCAGGTGCGTGACCCGCGCCCCGACTGCAGCGGCGGCCACGTGCAGTGTTCCGTCGGCAAATCGGTGCGATCCGTTCAGGATCACGGGCGGCGGCTCGCCCCAGTCGGCATGCCAGTTCTGCCGAACGCGCTCGAGATCTCCATTGATTCCGCCGGCGGCAATGACGACCGATTCAGCCGCAACCTCGAAGGGCCTGCCGTCCGGCTCGATCACGCCGCGCAGTCCACTGATCCGCCCGCCGGACGTGACCAGGGAATCGACCCGGTGACCGTAAAGGATTTCAAGCAGCTCACGCTGCGCGTGATTCTGCAGGCGGCCCGCCAGCATTTCGACCAGCGCCTGGCCGGTTCCCCAGACGACATGGAAGCGCGGAACGGAGTTCCCCGGCTGATACAGGCCCCTCTCGACCCACATCGGCAGCGGCATGAATTTGATACCGAGCCCGGTGAGCCAGACATAGATGTCTGGAATGCAGCGTTCGACATAAGCACTTGCCCAGGCCCGCGGCCAATGATGTTCAGGCCCGAGTTCGCCCCAGGCGAGCCAGTCCTGCAGGCCGAGCTCAACGCTGTCGCGGATCCGGTTGCGTTTCTGCAGTGGTGTTCCGGCGAACCACAGTCCGCCGAATGACTCCCTGGCGAGGCCGCCAAGATTTTCCTCGGCATCACGGTCAACCAGCAGTACGCGCCGGCCGCGGTCGAGGGCCTCGAGCGCGGCGATGATGCCTGCAATACCGGCGCCGGCGATCGCAATGTCGGTGGCATGGCGGGCGGGAGGCATGACCGTGAATGTACACGCGCGCGAGTGCCAAGGTATATTGCCCTTGGCGGCTGGCCCCCCAGGCTCCGCAGGCCCCGTAGACGAACCGCCTGCAGATTCCCGGCCCAGCGCAATTGGCGGGTACGGGTGGTGTGCTTACAATCAGGCGGCGCGGGTGTAGTTCAATGGTAGAACTGCAGCTTCCCAAGCTGCTAACGTGGGTTCGATTCCCATCACCCGCTCCAATTCTGCTGGCGGCGGCGATGCTGATGCCGGCGCCGGTCTGCGCCGATGCAATCGACGATCTGGTTCGCACCGAAATGCAGCGACAGATGATTCCCGGCCTCGCGCTCGCCGTCATCCGGGGCGGACAGCCGCTGAAAATCGCCGGTTATGGCGAGTCCAACGTCGAATACCGCGTGCCGGTCACGCCCGAGACGGTTTTCCAGACCGGTTCCGTCGGCAAGCAATTCGCGGCCGCGGCCATACAGCTGCTCGCAGCAGACGGAAAGCTCACGCTCGACGACCCACTGGCGCGCTGGTTCTCGCCCGTTCCGGCAGCCTGGAATGCCATCACTATCCGGCATCTGTTGACGCACACGTCCGGCATCCCGGACTACACGGAGGGTGAACATGGCGCCGCGATCGACATGCGCCGTGATTACACGGAGGACGAGCTGGTCGAAATGGCCAAGCGACTGCCACCCGATTTCGAGCCGGGGTCGCGCTGGAGCTACAGCAATACCGGCTATTTACTGCTCGGAGCCCTGATCCGGCGTGCGAGCGGGCAGTTTTACGGCGACTTCCTGCGCGAGCGCGTGTTCGCTCCGCTCGGCATGACTACCACGAGCGTCATCAGCGAGGCGGACATCGTTCCTAACCGTGCTGCGGGCTATCGTCTCGTCGACGGCGCGCTGAAGAACCAGGAATGGGTCGCGCCCAGTATCAACACGACGGCCGATGGTGCGCTGTATGTGTCGATTCTCGATATGGTCCACTGGGACCAGGGACTGCGATCGGCAACCGTTCTTTCGCGCGAACAACTGGATCAGGCGTGGACCCCGGTCAAGCTGAATGATGGCAGCCAATATCCCTACGGTTTCGGCTGGTCTATCAGCGAGCAGCACGGCTGGCGCAATATCGAGCACAGCGGCTCGTGGCAGGGATTCAAGGCACAGATCTCGCGCTACGTGGATCGTGACCTCAGCGTCATCGTGCTGGTGAATCTGGCGGAGGCCGATCCCGAGCGGATCGCGCAAGCCGTCGCCGGGCTGGTGGATCCGGCGCTAGCGACCGGCGCAGACTGAGGCAGGTACGTGGTCAGTTGGGCACAGGGTCTGTTGGGCGGCGCGCTGATCGGTCTCTCGGCGACGCTGCTGTTGTGGTCCATCGGCCGCATCGCGGGCATCAGCGGAATCGTGAATGGTCTCGGTACCGCTCCGCGATCTGATCGCGCCTGGCGCGCGGCTTTCCTGCTCGGCCTGATGGTGGCGGGAGGGATCGCGATGCAATTCCTGCCTTACGCACCTTCGCGCTTGCAAACCGGTTCGACGCCGATATTACTGCTGGCCGGGCTGCTGGTCGGATTTGGCACGCGCATGGGCGGCGGCTGCACCAGCGGGCACGGAGTCTGCGGACTCGGGCGCCTGTCGTGGCGGTCGCTCGCGGCGGTGCTGACCTTCATGCTGACTGCGATCGCGACGGTATTCATCATGCGTCACGTGACCGTAACACTGCCATGAACAGGAGCGTAATCGCGGCGCTCGCTTCCGGCGCATTGTTTGGCGTCGGACTTGCGATCTCGGGGATGACCGACCGTCTTGTCGTGCTGGGATTTCTCGACTTGTACGGTGACTTCAATCCACAACTGGCATTCGTGCTGGGCGGCGCCGTCGCCGTCACCGCGATCGCGTTTCGCCTGGTGCTGCGATTGCCGCAGCCCGCTCTCACGACTGGCTTCAAATTGCCCGCTGCAACAGCCGTCGATCGCCAGCTATTGCTTGGCGCTGCGATATTCGGCGTTGGCTGGGGACTCGTCGGTTTCTGCCCTGGTCCCGCGCTCGTCGGGCTCGCCGGTGGTCTGCGCGACGCGATGATTTTCGTGCCGGCCATGCTGGCCGGAAGCTTTACGCACTATCTGATGGAGCGTCGCAGTAAGATCGGCGAGGAATGACGGACAACCGCGACTCGCTGATCGTCGCCGCGGTTCGCGCGGCGAACGGGGCCGCGTACTTGGGCACCAATGTCGAGAATGCGGCCTATCCGCTCGGTAATTGCGCGGAGACCAGCGCGATAGCGGCCGGGCGGCGGTTGCAGGCAACGCATCAGGGAGCTGGCGTCCGATGGCGCGGTTGCAATCCATTTCCCCTGGCAGGGGAGCGAGATTCGCACGGTCACGATCGCCGAGTTGTTGCCATTCGCCTTCTCGCTGCCCAACAGCCAGCCGCAGAGTTAGCTGGCCTGGGCACGCGTTCGCCTGATTTGACGTCCGTGCACATTTGTGCATACACTATACGGAATGGAGTACGAGTGGGATCCGGCCAAGGCGGCGGCTAATCTCCGCAAGCACAAGGTCGACTTCGCGGACGCGGTCCTGGCCCTTGAAGATCCCCTGGCCCGCACGGTGCACGATCCTGATGCCAGTGGCGAAGAGCGTTATGTCTCGCTGGGCTCCGATCCAACTGGGCGTCTGTTGGTGACGGTATTTACGCGCCGAAAGAAGCGGATTCGTATCATTTCATCACGACGAGCAAGTCCCGCCGAGCGCCGCCATTACGAGGAACACCGATGAGGAAAGAGTACGATTTTTCCAAAGCCAAGCGCGGGTCGGTGGTAGCGGTCCAAAAGGGGAAGACGCGCATCACTATCCGACTGGACGATGACATCGTGGCCTGGTTCAAGCGCCGGGTTCACGAGGCGGGGGGCGGCAACTACCAGTCCCTCATCAATGCCGCGCTCCGGGACCATGTGCGACGTACCGATGAACCACTCGAGCGGACTTTGCGGCGTGTGCTGCGCGAGGAACTGCGCAAGGCCAGCTAACAATGCGATGCAGCGTTCGGCGCTTATCGTCACGCCGCTTGCAAGAGCTGCAAGCGGCGTTCCAACCGCAACCTGGGCAAGCGGCGCGCCGACTGCGCGCCGCTGATCGCGAACGATGAAAACCACCAACCGGGCATTGGCAGCGCGCATCTTAGCGGTGCTCGACCTCACGAGCCTCGGCGAGGATGACACGCCCGAGGCGATCATCAGTCTGTGCAAGGCCGCGGCGGACGGCGGGCACCCGGCCGCGGTCTGCGTCTATCCCGAGCACATCACGACGGCACGCAGGACACTCGATGCGGCACGCGCCGGCGAAGTCGCTGTCGCGACCGTCGTGAATTTTCCGGACGGCAGCAATGACATCTCCCGCGCAATGCGGGAGACGCGGAGGGCGCTCGCCGCCGGCGCGGACGAGATCGACATCGTGTTCCCCTGGCGCGCGTACATGAATGGCGATCGCGAATGCGGGTCGCTGATGCTGCAGGAGTGCAAGGCAATCTGCGGCACGAAGATCCTGAAGGCAATATTGGAGACGGGCGAGATCGGCGATTTGCTCGTCGTCCGCGAACTCGCCCTCGCGGCGCTCGATGCCGGTGCGGACTTCATCAAGACCTCGACCGGCAAGGCGAAAATCGGCGCGACGCCCGCGGCCGCGCGGGTGATGCTCGAATGCATCCGCGAGCGCGGCGGCAGGGCCGGCTTCAAGGCCGCAGGCGGTGTGCGGACCTTGATCGACGCAGGCCGCTACCTTGCGCTTGCTGACGAGATCCTCGGCGCCGGATGGGCGACGCCTGCGCGATTCCGCATTGGCGCGAGTGTGCTGCTCGCGGAACTGCGTGCTGCAGTTGCATGACCGACACGCCGGCGACCTGCGTGCGCCCGCGCGCCGGACTTAGCTTGCGCGCCGCGGCCGGAAGTGTCGCGTTGGTTTTGCAGCGCGCCGGGCAGGCGATGCGTGTTCCATGCGTTGCACAGGCTCTGCATGGTTGGTGCGTGCGAATGCGGGCGTCGGCGCGAATGGCACAGCCTGGCGCATGGTCCGCTCGATGTCCCTGA
>Ga0315273_10003831_pt1 | contig 18219 bp, 15 predicted proteins | sample YL17G02_0_MG_FD_205753 | JGI IMG/M metagenome (GOLD analysis project Ga0315273, IMG submission 205753) | Sediment microbial communities from Yellowstone Lake, YNP, Wyoming, USA - YL17G02_0 | ecosystem: Environmental > Aquatic > Freshwater > Lake > Sediment | place: USA: Wyoming | collected...
TGCGCCGTTGGTATCCCGTCGGCAGGGGGCGGGCGGCCCCGAGCCGTATCCTGCACTCGAGCCGGACCTTCCGCCCACGAGACCTCGGGCGGACGCCGACAGCCCCGGTCCCTGCGAGCGTCCCCGCGGCCGCTGGCGACTCCCGGCTCATCACTCGCGCCAGGGGGGGGCTTCGGCTTGCCATCACCCAGCGGCCGTCCGGCCCGTCGCGATCACCGGTAGTGCGTCTTGAGCGCTCCCCAGCTGCGGCCTGCTCCCGCCGTGGGCTGGATCCAGACATCGTCGATCGGGGCTTCGGTGGCCGACTGGCCGAACGAGGGCAGACCGAGCGCCGCGCAAATGGTGCGCACCAGTGTGTAGTGCGTCACCAGGCGGTTCGAGACCGCGCCCGGCTGCACCAGCCCGCCCGAGAATACCGTGAGCACGTGGTTCGCGTTCGCGCTGTCGTCCTCGTCCCAGGTGAGGATCACCAGGCCGCGTGAGCCGGCGGCGGTGATCATCGCCGGCAGGTTCGCCGCCAGCCAGCCGTCCGCGTCCGGGATGCCACAGCCCACGGTCGAGCTGTTGTGTGAGTTGTGGCAGTTGTTCGGGACCACGAACGCCAGCGCGGGCAGCTGTCCCGCCGCGACGTCGGCGGCGAAGTCGGAGAAGGGCCGGCCATTGAGCTGCGAGACGTTGCCGAAGTTCGTCCACGGAGCGTGCTTTCGGGTGTAGAGCCCCGACGACGCGGAGCCGTCGAAGCTGCACGCCGGGCTGCCGGCGGTGCCGAGGTTCTCGGAATACGCGCGCCAGCCGATACCCGCCACCTCGCAAGCATGGCCGAGGTTCTCGGCCATGTATGGTGAGCCCGGCGCCGGGCATGTATTCGTCGTCAGCCCGAGCACATCCCCCGCCCAGAGCGCGAGGTAACTGGGCTGGGAGGGGTGCGTGACACCGTAGTACTGGGTGAAACTGGCGCCCGTCGCGATGAGCGACGCGGTGAAGGGCTGGGTGCGTACCTGGTCATACGACTTGTTCTCCATCACCACCACGATGACGTGGTCGTGAAGGGGCACCGCAGCGGCGCGGGCGGCCACCGACGTGGCCGCGACCAGGATCGCCGCGGTGGCGATGACCGCGAGGCGAGTGCGCCATCGGGTGCACCGCGGAGCCAGCGCCCGGGTGCGATTCGGGAAGTACATGGCGGTCCTCCGGGGGGGGGAAGCGGCCGCGAATCATGCCACGCCCGGGCCGCACGCGCCACCCCCTAGATGTCGAGCACCATCCGAGCGCGGAAGCGCTCCGGCCCGAGTTCCAACTCCAGCGCATGGTGCGACACCGCCTTGATCTCGCGCAGCCGCACCTGCCGGCCGGGCTCGAGACGCTGTCCCGAGAGCCGCGCCTCGAGGTGTGCGGGACCGAGCGAGCTCACCTCGACGTGCGTCCACACCGCGTGACGCAGATCGCTCTCGAGCAGCACGCTGTTGAGCCAGTGCACGAACAGGTCGCGCGGATCGTCGCCCTCGAGCACGAGCCTGGTCTCGACGTCATCCGCCGCAGGTCCTGCGAGCGCGATCTGTGCGCACAGCGCCTCGGCAGCCAATGCGTAAAGCCGCCCGGCGCCGCCCGCCTCGACCTCGAGTCCGAGGTCGCCGGTGTGATCGAAGGTGGAGAAGCGTTCCGGCATGCCCGCAGTCTACGCCCCGCGGGGTGCCGGTCGTGCGGCACGGGGGCGCCACCGGCCGGCCCCGGGACTCAGAGCAGCTGGCGCGCGCGCAGGCTCACCAGCCCGCGCGCCGCCACGATCACGTGGTCGAGCACGCCGATCCCGACCAGTTCTCCCACCTCGACCAGCCGGCGCGTGATGCCCAGATCCTCCTCGCTCGGCTCCGGGTCCCCGCTCGGGTGGTTGTGCACCAGGATGACACTCGCCGCGGAGTGGGTGATGGCGGGCAGGAATACCTCGCGCGGATGGACGATCGATGCGTTGAGGCTCCCGATCGAGACGGTCTCGCGCACCTGCAGCTCGTGGCGCGCGTTGAGCAGCAGCACCACGAAGTGCTCGCGCCGGGCGCGTACCAGGTCCCGCACCTGCGCCAGAACGTCGTCGGGACCGCGGATCGCGTGGCTCGCCGGGGCCGGCTCGTGCGCGCGCCTCCCCAGTTCGAACGCCGCGGTGAGCGCGGCCGCGCGCGCCGGGCCGATGCCGGCGATCCGCAGCCAGCGCAGGCAGGCCCAGCGTGCGAGTTCAGCCGGCGGCCGGCGGGCGAGCCGGACGCCGATCCGCTGTGCGCTGCGGCCGGAGACACCGCTGCCGAGCACCAGTGCGAGCAGCTCGGCGTCGGTGAGGGCGGCGGCCCCGAGCTGGCGCAGCTTCTCGCGCGGGCCGCGGGTCCGCGCTCGCCCCGTCGGCTTCGCGGGCGCCGGGGCAGCGAGGGACGGGGGGTCGGCGGCCGTTGGTGCGGGCAAGGATTCGGACACGACGGCTCCGCGGGGGCGAGGATGGCGCGAGGGCGTGCGATGGGCGATAATCCTCGATCGGCGCCCACACGGGCGCCGATCGATCCTCCCGGAGGACATGCATGCGTCGTGCCCTGCTCTGCCTGCTGCTTGCCGTGCTCACGCTGATCACGAGCGCCCCGAATCCGTCAGCCGACACGGCCGCCATCGACGGCACCACCATGGTGGACTTCTCGCGGCCCGCCAACTTCAAGGTCGGATCGTGGGTCCATTACCGCTCGGTCTCGAGCAGCCTGCTCGGCGCCCGCGAAGATTACGATCTGTGGCTGCTGATCGCGGGTGAGGTGGAGTTCTGGGGCGAACGCTGCTTCTGGCTGGAGACCTGGACCAAGGACCACGACAGGGACACCGTGTACACGGCGGCGCTCATCACCTACGCCGTGTTCGGTGACACCGCCGCGCTGCGCCAACCGACGTGGTTCCAGCGTGAGACCGTCGGCAGGACCTCGGGCAATGGCACCCCTGAAGTCGATGTCTCCCTGCGCGATCGCAACGAGCTGCGAGTCGCCGCCGCGGACCGCGGGCAGCGCGCGCCCGAGGAACGGGGCACTCTCGAGCGCGGCTTCGATACGCTCGCGGTCGATACCTGCCGGCTGCCGCTGGGCAGCTTCCGCGGCCCGGTCGCGCGCGAGATCAGCCGCTTCGTCCAGGAGGTCATGCCCGGGGACAGCACGGTGCACTACGAGCGCCTCGTGACGCGGCTGCGCAAGCTCGACGATCGCGTCCCGATCACCCGGACCGTGCGTGAGGACATCCTCGACACGCAGACCAACGACGTGTGGCCGATCGGTGAGTCGAAGAAGAGCACCCGGCGCATCCTGGAGGAGGCACGCGGGATCATGCTGCTCGAGGGCTACGGGGATCATGGACTGATGCCGCGCCTGGTCACGCGCATCACCCCGGCGGCCTCGGCGCGCCCGCTGCGGATCGTGACTCCCGCCGGCAGCGCTCCCGCCACCCCCGCCACGCCGAAGAGCGCCAAGAGCGGGCAGAAGGGCTGAGCGCGAGGCGGCGCGTCCGAGCGACGCGCCGCCTCGTCCCTTCCGGGCGCGCTCGGGCGGAATCCTCAGCGCCTAGCCGCCATTCGCCGCCGGGCTGGGGGCGCCCTCGAACAAGCCTCGCGCGAACGCCTCGGGGTCGAACGGCTCCCAGTCCTCGAGACCCTCGCCGAGCCCGACCACGCTGATCGGCAACCCGAGCTGATCGGCGATCGCGAGCACGGCGCCGCCGCGCGCGGTGCCGTCGAGCTTGTTCACCGCCAGGCTGGTGACCGGGCTCACGCGCTGGAACTCGCGCGCCTGCGCGAGCCCGTTCTGCCCCAGCGTGGCGTCGAGCACGAGCAGCGTGTGATGCGGCGCGCCCGGCACCAGGCGCGCGCACACGCGCCCCACCTTCTCGAGCTCGGCCATCAGGTTGTGCTTCGTGTGGAGCCTCCCGGCGGTATCGATCAGCACGACGTCGAATCCGCGCGCGAGCGCGGCAGTGAGTCCGTCGTGCACCACGGCGGCCGGATCGCTGCCGTCCCTGGCCCGCGTGAGCTCGACACCGGCGCGCCCGGCCCACACCCCGAGCTGCTCGCCCGCGGCCGCGCGGAAGGTATCGGCCGCCACCAGCAGCGTGCGCTTGCCCTCGCGCGCGAAGTGCGCCGCGAGCTTGCCGGCCAGGGTGGTCTTGCCCACGCCGTTCACCCCCACCACCAGCGCCACCCACGGGCGCTGGCCCTCGGGCGCGAAGCTCACGCGCCGTCCGCCGAGGATGGTGCCGGCGCTCGCCTCGAGTGCTCCGCGCAGGTCGAGCTCGGGCTCACGCCTCATCCGCTCCCGGGCCAGCTCGATCAGCCGCTCGGTGGTGGACGGTCCGACGTCGGCGAGCAAAAGCGCCTCTTCCAGCTTTTCGAGCGTGGCGGGGTCGAGGGCGCCGCGGATCCCGAGCACGGCTCCCACCTGCGACAGCACCTGCTCGCGTGTGCGCCTCAGCCCGTCGCGGAACTTGTCCCACAGACCCATCGCGCCCCTCTCGCACGAACTCCCGCCGTGCCTTGCGGCGCGGCGGGAGTCGCGATGCCTCGCCGCGTCAGCTCGCGGCGCTCTCCACCAGTTCGGACGGCTTCCGGGACGGATCGCCCGCCAGCTCGCCGTCGAACCTCACCGACACCAGCTTGGAGACGCCCAGCTCCTGCATGGTCACACCGTACAGGACGCGGGCCGATTCCATGGTCTTCTTGTTGTGCGTGATGACCACGAACTGGGTGCGATCGCTGAAGCGGTGCAGCATGCGCAGGAAGCGCTCGACGTTGGCGTCGTCGAGCGGTGCGTCGACCTCGTCGAGCAGGCAGAACGGCGACGGCTTGACCAGGTAGATCGCGAACAACAGCGCGATCGCGGTCAGCGCCCGCTCGCCGCCCGACATGAGACTCACACTCTGCAGATGCTTGCCACGCGGCTTCGCGGCGATCTCGATCTCGCACTCGAGTGGATCCTCGCCGATGGTGCGCAACTCGGCGTCACCGCCCTCGAACAGCGTCTTGAAGATCTCGCGGAAGTGCACGTGGACCTTCTCGAACGTGTCGCGGAACAGGTCGCTCGCCGTGGTGTTGATCTTCTCGATCGCCTCGAGCAGCTGTGACTTGGCCTGCAGCAGGTCCTCGCGGTGCTTGGTGAGGAACTCGTGGCGCGTCTTGCGGGTGGTGTAGTCCTCGAGCGCGAGCAGGTTCACCGGACCCATCTCGCCGAATCGCACCCGCAGACCGTCGATCTGCTCCTGCGCCTGGGCGAGGTCGAAACCCTCGGGCGCCGGCTCGGGGGTCCAGGTCTCGGGATCCATCTTGTACTCGGTGCGCAGACGCTCGAAGGTGCGCTCGAGTTCGGCTCGCGCCGTCATGCGATCGAGCTCCATCTGGTGCAGCAGCTCGGCCAGCTCGGTGACCGAGAAGCGCTTCTCGCGCAGCTCCAGTTCGCCCGCCTGCACCGCGTCCTTGAGCGCCTGGTGCCCTCCCAGCAGCTCGGTCACCCGGGCGCGCTGGGTCTGCTCGGACTCGACCAGTCCGCCGAGTCCCGCATGGATGCCATTCACCTCGGCCTCGGTCTCGGCCACCCGCGCGCGGGACTGCGTCTCCTCCTCGCCACGCGCCGCCAGCGCCGCCTCGAGTTCGCGCCGGGTCTGCTCGGCACGCGCCCACGCGGCATCCAGCTCGCCCTGCTCGCGTGAGAGCGCCAGCAGCCGCTCGCGGCCGGCCTGCGCCCGCGTGGCCGCCTCGTCGCGACGGATCTCGAGCTCGCGCACCGCGCCGTCCACCGCGGCCACAAGAGCCCGCGCCTGCTCGAGCTGCTGCTGGAACTCGGCGAGGTCGCCCTCGGCCCCGCTCAGCGCGCGCTCGAGCGAATCGATCTCGGTTTCGAGGGTGCCGATCTCGGCACGCCGCTCGTCGCTCTCGGTCGTGGTCCAGCGCCGGTCACGACTCGCCGCGTCGATCTCGCGCGAGACCGCTTCGAGTGAATCGCGCCGGGCATCCACCGCCTGCTGCGCCGAGGCCCGGCCGGCCACCGCCGCCGTGCGCCGTGCTTCGAGACGGGCGCACTCGAGCGCCTGCCCCTCGACCCCGAGCCTGAGCTCGGCGAGACGGCCCGACAGCTCGCGGATCTCCATCTCGCGATGGAGCAGACCACCCGGCAGACGGGTGCCCGCTCGCACGCGACCGCGCTCCCACACCTCGCCATCGAGACTCACGAAGCGCAGGCCCCCCTCGGACTGCACCGCCAGGCGCTGCGCGGCGGCGCGATCCTCGACCACCACCACCGCACCCAGCAGGCGGTCGACCAGCGCGCGATGCCGATCGTCGCATCGCACCAGCTCGGAGGCACGGCCCACCACGCCGGGACCTTCGGGCAGCGGTGCCAGCGCACCGGAGGTGAGCGCCGACATGTCGACCAGCGTGGCGCGGCCGCTCTCGAGCCCGCGCAGCCGCTCGAGACCACGATCGAGCGCACCACGGTCCTCGGCCAGCACGAACGCCGAGGCCTCGCCGAGCGAAGCCTCGAGCGCTTCGAGGAAGCGCTGCGGCACCTCGAGCACATCGGCCACCATGCCGGTGAGCCCCTCGACCTTGTGCTCGTCGGCGAGCAGGGCCTTGGCGCCCTCCGACACGCCTTCGAAGCCGCGCTTGAGCTCGAGCAGCACCTCGAGACGGGACTCGGCGGCCGCCGCCTCCTGCCGGAGCCGCGACAACCGCGCCTCGGCCTCCTGCAGCGCCGTGGCCACCGCGGCGATCGCCTGTTCGGTCTCGCCGAGCATGCGCCGCGCTTCGTCGAGCTCGAGCGCCACGCCCTGGCGGCGCGTCTCGCCCGCCTCGGCCACGCGTGTGAGTTCGTCGAGCTTCGCGCCCAGCTCGCCGACGCGACGCGTGACCGTCTCGCGACGGTCGCTCTGCGCGGTGAGTCGTTCGCGCACGCGGTCGCACGCCGCGCGCTTCTCGGCCTCGGCCGAGAACAGGTCGAGCGACAGCTGGCGATGATCCTGTGCGACGCTGCGGCGCTGCCGCAGCTCGGCATCGAGCTCGTTGAGCGCGCGCTCGGCCTCCTCGGCCTCGGTCTGCGCCCCGCCCTGCGACGCGCGCACCTCGGTGAGCCGCCCGGACGCCTCGCGCTCGCGCGTGGCGACCTCGGCCAGGCGTTCGGACAGCCGCCCCGCCTCGGCGGCCGCCTCGTCGGCGCGGCGCAGCATGCCAGTGGCGCGCTCGCGCAGCAGCACGATCTGGTGCTCGGCCTCGGCGCGCGCGTCCTCGCGGTCGCGCAGCCCCGCCTGCGCCGTGGACAGCTCGCGTTCGAGTTCGAGCAGCGACAGCTTCTGGTCGTTGATGGTGGCCTCGAGACGATCCACCTCGGAGGCGACCCCCTCGCGGCGCACCGCCTCCTCCTGCCACGTCTCGCCCAGCTCGCGCTGCTTCTGCTTGAGCTCGGTGACGCGGCCGGCGGACAGGTGCAGATCGAGGGCCCGGATCTCGTCGCGCAACCGCTGGTAGCGCCGTGCCTTGCCGACCTGGCGCGCGAGCGAGCGAAGTTCACGCTCGATCTCGAACACAATGTCGTTGAGGCGGGTGAGATCGCCCTCGGTGGCGTCGAGCTTGTTGAGCGTCTCCTTCTTGCGCTGCTTGTACTTGGTGATGCCCGACGCCTCCTCGAACAGGAACCGGCGGTGCCCGGTGTTGTCCGACAGGATGTGATCGACCATCGAGCGCTCGATCACCGAGTAGGCGTTGCTGCCCATGCCGGTGTCGAAGAACAGGTCGCGGATGTCGCGGAGCCGGCACGGGGTCTTGTTGAGGAAGTACTCGCTCATCCCCGAGCGGAACACCCGGCGCGAGATCGTGACCTCGCTGTACTCGGTCGGCAGCAGCCCGCGGTCGTTCTTGAAGGTGAGATGGACCTCGGCCATGCCGAGCGGCTTGCGCGAGGGGCAGCCGTTGAAGATGACGTCTTCCATCGAGTCGCCACGCAACTGCTTGGCGCTCTGCTCGCCGAGCACCCAGCGGATGGCGTCGGAGACGTTGGTCTTGCCGCAGCCGTTCGGACCGATCACTCCGGTGATGCCCTCGCCGAAGTAGAGCTCGGTCTTGTCGACGAACGACTTGAAGCCCTGGATGTCGATCTTGTGAAGGAACATGGAGTCGAGATCCCTCTCACGGGGGAGGCATGCGTGACGCCGGGGTCGACCCGCGCCGGATGCTCCGTCCTTAGAGATGTGCCCTTGCGAGCGCGTCGGCGACTTCCACCGCCTCGGCGTCCGTGAGTGTGCGCACGTCCAGTCTGTACTTCCCTGTGCGAATCGTTCCGATGACCGGCGGCTCCGCGGCGCGGGCCCGGCGGTCGATTTCGTCCGCGGTGAGCCCGGCGTGAACGAGCGTCACCACCCAACCCGGGAGGCGCTGGAGGGGCATCGCCCCACCGCCGACCTCCCCGTCTCCACGTTCGATCCCGACCTCGAGACCGGGCACCCTGCGCAGGGCCCCGGCCAGTGTCCGGGCGCGGCTCTCGAGCGTTTCCGGCGCGGTGTGGAGCATCCGCAGCGCCGGGAGCTCTCGCCGAGCGCGGGCGGGGTCGCTGTAGGCCACCAGGGTGGCCTCGAGCGCCGCCAGCGTCAGCTTGTCGACGCGTAACGCCCGGGCCAGTGGGTCCTTGCGGGCTCGCAGGACGAAGGTCCTGCGGCCCAGGAGGAGGCCCGCCTGGGTGGATCCGAGCAACTTGTCGCCCGAGAAAGTAACCACGTCCACCCCGGCATTCAAGGATTCTCTGACCGTGGGCTCGCGTTCCAGGCCCAATTCGGTGAGGTCGATCAGCGCTCCGCTGCCGAGATCCTCGATGAGCGGGAGCCGGGCCCGGTGGGCGAGCTTCGCGAGTTCGTGCAGTTCGGGTCGCAGGGTGAAGCCCTGGATCCGGAAGTTGCTGGGGTGCACGCGCAGGATGGCGCCGATCTCACGCCGGTGATCCTCGATCGCCCGCTCGTAGTCGCGCATGTGGGTGCGATTGGTGGAGCCCACCTCGAGCAGCCGGCAGCCGCTCTTCTCCATCACCTCGGGCACCCGGAAGCTGCCGCCGATCTCGACCAGTTCGCCACGCGAGACCACCACCCGCTTGCCGGAGGCCAGGGCCGAGAGCGCCAGCAGGATCGCACCCGCGCCGTTATTCACCACCAGGGCGGCCTCGGCGCCGGTCAGGCGGGTGAGCCAGCGCTCCACCCCTTCCCCACGCTGGCCGCGGCGGCCGGACTCGAGGTCGTACTCGAGATTCACGTAGCCGCGGGCCGTCTCCTCGACGGCCTTCCGGGCGGCCTCGGAAAGCGGCGCGCGACCCAGGTTGGTGTGGAGCACCACGCCCGTGGCGTTGAGCACCCGGCGGATCGAGGGCCGGTGGGCGGCGCGGGCCCGGACCAGGGCGGCCCCGGCGACGGCGCAGGGGTCGGCCGGAACGGATGCCGCCGGCTTCGGCGAGCCCCGGCGGGCGGCCAGCGCCAGCCGGAGTTCGGCGATCTCGGCGCGGACGGCCTCCTTGAGCAGGGCGCGGGGCAACTCCCCGGCGGCCGCCTGGAGGGCGGGCTGCTGGAGCACGACTTCGACCGACGGCAGGGCACGGAGGCGGGATTCGCGGGGAGGCATCGCCGGCGATTGTAGCGGCTCGGCGGGGTTCGGGCGAGGGACGCATGACGCGGGTGGCGGGCGGCGGGCTGACGCTCGACACCCACGCCTCGCAGGAGCGAACGGAAACGTTGCTGAGCCTGACCGCGCCGTACTGCGTCGCGATCTTGGAGACGGTCCGATCCACCTGCGCTGGCGGACACGCGCCAGGTCGGGACCACCGGATCGGACCGACCGCCGATGGCGCCATCGGGCGGCGAAAAGGCGCCGGTCGTCGAGCGAGCGGCGCCTTCGTCGCAAGTTGGACCCGGGTACGCTGCCGGAGGCTGGTCCAGCGCGGGGTGTCGAGGTCGGTGGACCCGGGGGTGGGAGCGCGCATGCGCTCCGGAGTATGAACTAGGCGCGGCCGCCCTTCGCCTTCTGGTTACCGGCATGCCGCATCCACCACATCACCAGGAACGCCACGGGAACCAACAGCCACAGGAACTTCATGACCTCTCTCACCTCCTCGTCGAATCCGGCCGGCGCCGGTCCCGGTGTCCCGGGAGGATCCGCGCGGACGCCGCCGCCGGGCTACTCGCCCGCCGACAGCGCCTTCAGCAACTCGATCCCGGCCGGCCCGAGGATCACGAGCAGCAGCGCCGGGAGGATCAGGAACACGAGGGGGAACGCCAGCTTGATGCTCGCCTTGCGGGCGAGCTGCTCGGCGCGCTGGCGCCGCTTGGTGCGCATGGACTCGGCGTGCGCGCGCAGCGACTGCGCGATGCTGGTGCCGAGGCGGTCGGTCTGGATGAGCATCGCGACCAGCGCGTAGATGTCGTCGGCGCCGGTGCGCTCGGCGAGATTGCGCAGCGAGTCGGTGCGCGTCACGCCGGTCTGCATCTCGGAGTTCACCAGCCCGAGCTCTTCCGACAGCGCTCGGCTGGCGAGCCGGATCTCGACGGCGACGCGCTGGATCGCCGCGCCCATGCCCAGACCGGCTTCGACGCACACCACCATCAGGTCGAGCGCGTCGGGCAGCGCCGACACGATCTCGCTGTGACGCTGGCGCGAGCGCACCCCGATCCAGAACGTCGGCAGATAGAAGCCGACCACGACCAGCACGAACGACACCACGACGATGTTGCCGACGGGACGCGCCATCGCGTAGGCGAGCACCGTCCACAGGACCGGCAGCGCCGCCGCGAGCAGCAGCTTGCTGCCGAGGAACACGAGCACGGCGTCGGCGCGACGGTAACCGGCGCGGATGAGACCCGTGCGCAGCGCGTCGGAGCCGTCGTTGGCCGGCAGGAACCCCCCCACCTGCGCGATCAGCTTGAGCAGCAGCGGCGGCTTCCTGCCGTAGGCCACGCCGGCGGTCGACTGGTGCAGCAGACGCAGTTCTCGCAGCCGCAGCGCGACGGGGTTCTTCTCGGCGGAGCTGGTCTGGTAGACCGCGACCGCCGCGGTGGCCACCGCGCCGAAGATCAGGATGCTCATCATCAGGATCAGCATGGCGTCACACCTTGATGTTGACGATCTTGCGGATCACCAATGCACCGAACAGCTGCATGGTTCCGGCGATGAACAACGCGATGCGGCCACCGTCATTGGCCAGCATCGGCCGGAAATAATCCGGCGTGATCACGATGGTGAAGACGGTGATGCCGATCGGCAGCCCGAGCAGGATCAGACCGGTGAGCCGGCCCTGCGCGGTGAAGGTCTGGATGTCGCCCAGGATGCGGAAACGGTCGCGGATCAGCTTCGAGGTGTTCTCGAGCACCTCGGCGAGGTTGCCGCCCGTCTCGCGCTGCAGCACGACGGCGGTGACGAAGAAGCGCAGGTCGATCGAGTCGACACGACGCGTCAGGTTGACCAGTGACTCGCGGAAGTCGAGACCGAGCGACTGCTCCTCGACGGTGATCGCGAACTCGGTGCGCACCGGCTCGGGCGACTCCTCGGCCACGATCTGCATCGCGGCACTGAACGACAGACCCGCGCGCAGCGCGCTCACCAGCAGGTCGAGGGCGTCCGGGAACTCCTCGGCGAATGCCTTCATGCGCTGGTTCTTCTTGAAGTTCACCATGACGTAGGGGATCGGCGAGAACGCCAGCATGAACAGCATCGCCGGGCCGACGCGGTGGAACACCGCCACGCCCACGAAGTAGCCGCCCATCGCCACCGCGGCGGTGAGCAGCACGAGCTGGCCGACCTTCATGGTGGAGCCCGCCTGGTACAGCAGCAGCTCGAGCCTCTGGGTGATGTCGATCCGGCGCAGCAGCAGGTCGAATAACGGGATGGTGCTGTAGCGCTGATCGCGGGCGACGTTGACCTCGAGACGGCGCTCCGCGCGCTGGCCGAGACCACGCAGCCGCTCCCCCAGCGCCCGGGCGCCTTCGGCGTTCTTGTGCAGCACGACGCCGCCGACGGCGAGCACCACCGCGAGGAACAACAGGATGGAGACGAACAGGAACACGGTGCCCTCCTAGGCGGCCAGCCGGCGGCCGCGCTCGAACAGTTCGTTCGGCAGCTCGACGCCCGCCAGACGGATGCGCTCCGCGACGCGCGGCACCATGCCGGTGGCTTCGAAGTAACCCTCCACGTTGCCGTCCTCGTCACGCCCGGTCTGCACGTAGCGGAAGATCTCCTGCATCGTGACCACCGAACCCTCCATGCCGAGCAGCTCGTGCACGCCGAGGATGCGACGGCGGCCGTCCGAGAGACGCGACACGTGGACGATGAGTTCGATCGCCGAGGCGATCTGCTCGCGGATGGCCTTGTCGGGCAGCGAGTGACCGGCCATGAGCACCAGGTTCTCCATCCGGTGCAGCGCATCGCGCGCCCCGTTGGAGTGGATGGTGGTCATCGAGCCGTCGTGACCGGTGTTCATGGCCTGCAGCATGTCCAGCACCTCGTCGCCACGGACCTCGCCCACCACGATGCGGTCGGGGCGCATGCGAAGGGCGTTGCGCACCAGGTCGCGCTGCGTGATCTGGCCCTTGCCCTCGATGTTGGGCGGGCGGGTCTCGAGACGCACGATGTGCGGCTGCTGCAGCATGAGCTCGGCCGAGTCCTCGATCGTGACGATGCGCTCATCGTTCGGGATGTAGCGCGAGATGATGTTGAGCAGCGTCGTCTTGCCGGAGCCCGTGCCGCCGGTGATGAGCATGTTGAGACGGGCACGTGCGGCGCCGGTCAGCAGCTGCGCGATCTCGGGTGTGAGACTGCCGAGTCCGAGCAGGTCGTCGATCGACAGCGCGCGGCGGCGGAATCGGCGGATCGAGAGGATCGGTCCGTCGAGCGCGGCCGGCGGGATGATGGCGTTGACACGCGAGCCGTCGGGCAGACGTGCGTCCACCAGCGGCACCGATTCGTCGATACGGCGGCCGACACGCGAGATGATGCGGTCGATGATGTGGCGCAGGTGCGCCTCGTCGCGGAACGTGATGCTGGTGATCTCGAGCTTGCCCAGCCGCTCGACGTACACCTGGCGGTGGCCGTTCACCAGGATGTCGCTGATCTCCTCGTCGAGCAGCAGCGGCGTGATCGGGCCCAGGTCGAAGGTGTCGTGAAGCAGCTCGGTGATGAGACGCTCCTCGTCACCACGGGTGAGCCGGATCTCGGCCTCGACCAGCATCCGGCGCGCGAGTCCCTCCACCTGGGTGCGGCGGTCGGCCTCGGACATCCCTTCCAGGGCGGCGAGGTCGAGTTTGGAGATCAGCTCCCGATGGAGCTGCTTCTTGATGATCTGGTAACGGTCGGGCTCGGCTTCGGTCGGACGCACCGACAGGAACGGCTGAGCCTGAGCAGGGGCCCGGCCCGGGACCTTTCCGAGACGCTGGCGAAGGTTCATGGTGGGTTACCCCCTCCCAAAGAAACGCAGCTTGCCCGGCCGCTTGTTCGCGGCCGGAACGGTATCCGTGGGCCCCTCGATCACCTCCGAGGGGACCAGCTTCCTGGCCAGCGCGACGATGTCACGCCCGGCCCGGCTGTCGTCGTGACCACCGCACAGCGGCTTGCCGACGTTCATGGCGGTGCTCACCGCCGCGTAGTCGTTGGTGATGGTGCCGAACACCGGCATCCCGAGCGTCTCCTCGAGTTGCACGACGCTGATCGCGCTCGAGTCGCTGCGGCGGTTCACCACCAGCTTCACGCGGTCGGAGGACGCCATGAAGTTGAGCTTGTGGAAGATCTCGAGCGAGCGCCGGGCGGCGCGCACCGACGGGATGCTGGGCTCGGCGATGAGCAGGATGGTGCTCGAACGGTCGAACACCTCGAGCGTCAGGTCGTTGAACACGTGCGGCGCGTCGACGATCACGAAGTCGAACATCGAGCTCATGATCTCGAGCACGGTGCCGATCTGGTCGCCGCTCACGCTTTCGACGCGGTCGAGCTGGTCGGGCTGCGACATCACGTACAGCCCCGACTCGTGCTTGATGAGCGAATCCTGCACGCTCGCCGAATCGAGCCTGGGTGCCGCGAGCGCGTCCGACAGCGAGCGGGTCGGAGACAGTCCGAGCAGGAACGCCGCGTCACCCGAGAATACGTCGAAATCGGCCAGCGCCACCTCGCGCCGCGTGAGCGTGCGCAGGCTGATCGCCAGGTTGGTGGCGAGCGTCGTGACACCCGAGCCGCCCTTGTTGCCGAACACGGTGATGACCCCGCGCGCGCTGCCGGTGCCGGACTTCTTGGCCGACTGGCGCGACACGCGCTCGATCGCCTCGCGCAGCGAGCCACGGTCGAGCGGACGGCGCAGCACCTCCTGCGCCCCGGCCCGCAGCGCCTTGAGCAGCGTGTCGGGGTCGAGCGAGTCGGTCGCCAGGAACATCGCCGTGTCGGGATGCTCCATCTTGAACTGGGCCGCGGCGTGGAGCGAGTCCTCGATCGGCTGCGCGAGGTCCAGGATCAGGATGGTCGGGCGCACCTGGTGCGCCAGAGCCAGACCGGAACGCAGTTCGGAGCGTTCTCCGGCGATGGTCACACCCGGCAACGCCTCGAGCGCCAGACGCAGCTGCGTGCGCTCCTCGTCGTTGCGGTGCACCACCACGACCGTCAGATTGGAGTTCATCCTTGGATCTCCCGCGCGTGAAGGGCTACTGGATCAGCCGCAAGGTGTAAGAGGTCGGTCCGCCGGCGCCACCCGGGCCGCCACTGCCCGGCACCACGTTGTAGAGGAACTGCCCGGTGAGCGTCTGACCGCCGCCGCCGGACGGCTTGTCCTGGATGAAGAAGGCGGAGAATCCGATGATCTTGACCGGCTTCTTGCCGTTCGGGTCCCAGGTATCGAAGATCGGGATATTGACGATGCGGTTGCCGTTGCCGGTGTACTGTTCGTAGCAGATGCCCTGCCGCTGATCGGTGTCCCCCGCCCAGCGGTCATCGAGGCCCTGCCGGAACGGCCCGACGCTGTTGCCCGGCTTGGTCTCGATCATGTCGCCGATGCCGATGCAGCAGCTGTAGCCGTTGGCGACCTCGCAGCGGATCTCGGCCGAGCCGCCCTGCATCCCGGCGCAGGGCCCCTCGTCGCAATCGGGGAAGTCGAGCAGCTGGAAGTTGCCCGGAGTCCCGGCGCCGTTGGACCCGATCTTGAGGTTGTAGGTGTGACTGCAACCGGGCAGGAAGGCTCCGACGGCCGGATCGATGATCGCGCCCATCGGCACCAGCTTCTCGCACACTGAGCTGACGCTCTCGGCCTTGGCCACCGCGGTCGCCTTGACGTCGATCGAGGTCACGCCGAGCACCTGCGCCACGTGGGTGATCATCGCCCCACCCGAGCTGGCGTCACGGCGCACGGTGACCCTGACCTGGTTCGTGGCCGGGAAGCTCACGTCGCCCGAAAGCAGCGTGATGGATGCCTCCCCGTTCCTGAACGCGCGGTTCGCCGCGGCCGCCGCCTGGGCGTAGGCGAGCGCGGTGTCCTGCTTGATCGTGCCCGTGGTGAAATCGATCGCGGACGCCCCGGCCAGCGCCGCCGCGTCGGCGGCGTTCTGGAGCTCGGTGCGCGTGGCCATCAGCTTGGCCACGTCGATGCCGATCGAGATGAACCCCAGCATCAGCAGCATGAAGAACGCGATCCAGATGATGACCACGCCGCGTTCCCTGCGATGCGGATGTTCGGACACGATGGGACGCATGGTTCAGATCCTCACTTCTTGCCGGGTTCGGACGGCATGGGAGCGTCGGTCGGCAGCGCCGGCATGGCGTTGCCCGCCGTCATGACCTCGGGCGAGATCACCGCGAGCATGTCCTTCTCGACCACCTGCGAACGGCTGCTCTTGAAGAACGTGCCGAGCAGCGGGATGTCCCCGAGCAGCGGCACCTTGCGCACGATGCGGATGGTCTCGGACTGCTTGAGCCCGCCGATCATCAGGAACTCGTTGGGCTGCAGGATGACCTCGGTCTTCGCCCGCCGGGTGTCGAGCGCCGGCAGCTCGAAGCCCGACAGCTTGACAGAGTTGGTGTAGTCGAGACGGCTCACCTCGGTCTCGACCAGCAGCAGGATGCGGCCGTCTTCCAGGACCGTGGGGGTGCAGCTGAGCCGGATGCCGAACTCCTTCCACTCGATGGTGACGGACGGCGCACCGATGCCGTTCACCAGGGTGCCGCCACCGGACGAGATCGGCACTGGGATCTCGCCACCGGAGAGGAACGAGGCCTCGGCGCCGCTGCGGGCCACCACGGTCGGGTTGGCCAGCTCGCGCAGGTCGCCGTTCGCCTTGAGGGCCTCCCATCGCGCGGTGATCGAGAGATCGCCCTTGGTGCGCACGTAGGACAGGAACCCGTCGTTCGTGCTGGGCGTGGTCTGGGTCGGGAACAGGCCGCCCACGGCGGACCCGTCGAACCACGGCACCGTGCTGGTTCCCGAGGCCAACCAGTCGAATCCGAGCTGCTTCTTGGCCTGGTCGGTCACCTCGGCGATGGTCGAGTGCAGCGCGACCTGCTTCTCGCCGTTCGGGACGTAGACCTCGACGTCGTACACCTTGTAACGCGCGCCCTCGTTGTACACCACCAGCGTCGTGGTACCGGGTGACTTCGCGTTCACCACCACCGTCTTCTGCGAACCCACCGCCGCGTCGGCGATCTTGGGCTCGGCGATGGCCACGGTGCGCACGTCGTCGGTCGAGACGAGCACCTCACCGCGACCGACCGCGATCCGGATCTTCTCGTGGGGATCCGCCGCCGCATGGGCGACCGTCGTCCACACCGACGCCGCGACCGCCAGCGTCAGGACTCGCATCACGAACGGGTTCTCGCGCTTCATCGTGGTTCCCTCCTGTGCTCGGAATGTCGTCCGTTCAAGATGCGGGTTCAGTTCTTGGTGCTGTCGGACAAGGCCGGGGTCTCGGTGACACTGGCACTGCGGATGATGCGGATGTTCGGCTTCGGCCCGGCGGGCGTCGAGGCGACCTGCGCGTTGACCGGCGCCGCGCGACGCGGGCCGAAGCCGCGCGGGGTCTCGGTCTTCGCGGCCACCGGCTTCAGGACGCCCAGCATCTCGTCGGTGCTGAGCGTGCCGACCTGGGTTTGCTCGTTGTCGCCCGGATTGCGCAGGACGAGGTGGATCTTGCCCTCGTGCTCGGCCAGCGCGAGGGCCTCGGCGCCGTTCGGGTCGACCAGCAGGGTCACGCTCTGCACCGTGATCGGCTTGTTGTCCTGCTGCTCGGTCTTCTGGCCGGCGGCGAGTACCTCGATGTTCTGGAGGATGGTTCGGGTGATGGCGTTGTCGGAGGTCAGACGCGGATCGACGGTGCAGATGACGTCGACCCGGTCGCCCGGGAGCACGAAGCCCGACACACCCGAGACCTGGTTCACCTCGAGACTGGCGGCGCGCATGGTGGGGCGGACCAGCATCGACAGACCGCCGCCCCGGGAGCTGAGCTTGATCGCCGTGACGGGCTCACGCGCGCTCATGAAGACCTTGGTGGTCTGGCCCATGACCGAATCCAGGGTGGCGTAGGCGCCCTCGGGCACCGCGTCCTTCGGATAACGGGCGGTACGAAGCATCGCGCGGTCGAGCTTGACACCGAACGTGAGGTCGGTGGCCGTCACGACGACGGTGCGGTAGTTGCGGTCGTTCTGCTCCGCGTTCTTGCTGGCGAGCGACGTGAGGCCGTAGTAACCCACCACGGCCGCGGCGGCACCCATCACCAGCGCCACGATCATGAGCTGCTTGCCCTGGTTGGCGTTCACGGCATCATCCTCCGGTGGGATCTCAACTGATCCCCTCGTTGCGCATCACGGCCTGGCCGGTCAGCGTCATCGGGTTGGTGAATCCGGCGCCGAACAGGTTGAAGACGCCGGGGAAGATCCAGTTGAACTGTGTGGTCACCGTCACCTTGACCTGGCGCAGCGCGTCGGGTCCGGTGATGGTGAGCGTGGTCATCGTGACGTGAGACGGTTCGAGCACGTTCTGCACCCGGGTGCGGACGGACGAGCTGTCGGCGGAGGAAGTCACCGCACGCAGACGCACGCCTTCACGCGCCGCCTGCTCGACCACGTTCTTGACGAAGAACGCGCGGCCGAAGTCGACAGCGGCGACCGTGAGCAGCAGCAGGATCGGGAGGACGAGGGCGAATTCGATCAGCGCGGTCCCTCGCTCCCCGGCTTTGGTCCGG
>Ga0315273_10003832_pt1 | contig 18215 bp, 15 predicted proteins | sample YL17G02_0_MG_FD_205753 | JGI IMG/M metagenome (GOLD analysis project Ga0315273, IMG submission 205753) | Sediment microbial communities from Yellowstone Lake, YNP, Wyoming, USA - YL17G02_0 | ecosystem: Environmental > Aquatic > Freshwater > Lake > Sediment | place: USA: Wyoming | collected...
CGCTCGCGCCGGAGCCGGCGCTGGTGCTCGCCGACGAGCCCTCGGGCAACCTCGACTCCCTCTCGGCCGACGCGTTGCACGGGTTGCTCGCGTCTCTCGCACGCGAACAGCATCGAACGTTGGTGATCGTCACCCACAATGATAGGCTCGCCGGGATCGCCGACCAGGTCCTGCGTCTCGACGCCGGACGACTCGCACTGGTGCGGGACGGGAGGGTTTGAGCGTGTTGTGCCAGATCTGCGGCAAGAACCCCGCCACGGTCCATTTCACCGAGATCCACGACAACAAGATGTCGGAGATCCACGTGTGTGACCGCTGCGCCGAGGAGAAGGGCCTGCAGACCCCGGGCGCCAAGCCCAAGTTCGACATCGCCGACCTCATCGCCGGAATGGTCGATACCATGACCAACACCGAGGAGGAGCGCGTCGGACGGGTCCAGTGCCCGCGCTGCGGGCTGGTCTATTCCTCGTTCAAGGAGACCGGCCGGCTGGGCTGCTCCGAGTGCTACCAGGCGTTCCAATTCCAACTCCGGCCGCTGCTGCGGCGCATCCACGGCGACACCCGGCACAAGGGCCGGGTGCCGGAGCGCGACGGCGAGGGCGTGTCGCTCTCGCGCCAGCTCCAGCGCATGCATGACGAACTGCAGCGCGCGGTCGAGCGCGAGGAGTTCGAACGCGCGGCCGAACTGCGGGACCGCATCCGCCGGGTCGAGAGCGAAGTGGCCGAAGCGCGGCTGGAGGGGGGCTCATGAGCGGTCCGGCGCGCGATATCGAACAGCTGGCGAACACCCCGAGTCCGTGGCTCGACGGCACCGGCCCGAGAGCCGACCTCGTCGTCTCGACCCGTGTCCGCCTGGCCCGCAACCTGACCCAGGTCCCGTTCACGCACCGGGCCCGCGACGAGCAACTGCAGGGCGTGCTGGCGAGCGTCACCGGCGCCGCGGCGCGCACGCCGAGCTTCGGTGACGGCTGGCTGATCCGCATGGATGCCATCCCGGCGGTGGACCGCCAGGTGCTGGTCGAGCGGCATCTGGTGAGCCACGAACTGTCCGATGGCGCGCGCCCACGCGCACTGCTGGTGGGTCCGCGCGAGACGCTGGCGCTGATGATCAACGAGGAGGACCACCTCCGGCTCCAGGGGATGTCGTCGGGCTTCGCGCTGCACGACGCGTACGCGCTGGCCGACGCCGCCGATCGCGAGCTCGAGCAATCGCTCGAGTTCGCGTTCTCGGACGAGCTCGGCTATCTCACCGCGTGCCCGACCAACACCGGCACCGGGATGCGTGCGTCGGTGCTGGTGCACCTGCCGGCGCTGGTGCTGCTGCAGGAGATCCAGAAGGTCCTCAAGGGCATCACCCAGGTGGGACTCAACGTGCGCGGCCTGTACGGCGAGCACAGCGACGTGATGGGCAATCTGTTCCAGGTGTCGAACCAGACCACGCTCGGCCGGTCCGAGCAGGAGTCGATCGACAGTCTCGAGCGGGTCACCCGCCAGGTGCTCGACGCCGAGGAGGGTGCGCGCGAGCGGCTGATGCGCGACGCCCGTGTGCAGATCGAGGACAAGGTGTGGCGCGCCTACGGTCTGCTGCGTCATTGCCGCACCGTGTCGTCCCAGGAAGTCATCAACCTGTGCTCGGCCGTACGTCTCGGGGTGTCGCTCGGCTTCGCCGGGCTGCCCCGCATCGGAGTGATCAACGATCTGCTCGTGCTGACCCAGCCCGCCCACCTGCAGCGTTCACAAGGTGGCGAGCTGACGCCGGCCGAGCGTAACGTGGTGCGTGCCCGGCTCGTCCGTGGGCGGCTCTCCGCCGCCGAGGACGCTCCGGACAGCACGTCCTAAGACCCAGGGAGGGAGCGCGGGAACCGGGGCACAGGGCCGCCGGGACCCGCCGGAGTACCGCCATGCACGACAAATTCACGGAACGGGTCCGCAAGGTGATCTATCTGGCGCGCGAGGAAGCGGCGCGTCTCCAGCACGACTACATCGGCACCGAGCACCTGCTGCTGGGCGTGATCCGCGAAGGCGAAGGCATCGCGGCGACGGTGCTCAACAACCTCGGGCTCGACCTCGACCGCATCCGCCAGGAGGTCGAGAACATGGTGAGCGCCTCGGGTGGCACCATGACCATCGGCGAGATCCCGTTCACGCCACGCGCCAAGCGCGTGCTCGAGCTGGCGGTCGAGGAGGCGCGCTCGCTCGGTCACAACTACGTGGGCACCGAGCACCTGCTGCTCGGGCTGATCCGCGAGGGCGAGGGCGTGGCGGCCAAGGTGCTGCTCGAACTCGGCGTGGATCGCAAGCGCGTGCGCGAGGAGACGCTCAAGCTGCTCGGCGGCACGCCGAGCTCGAGTGGGGGCGGCGAGCGCGAGGAGCGCCCCGAGACGCCGGCGCTCAACCAGTTCGGCCGCGACCTCACCCAGCTCGCCCGCGACGGCAAGCTCGACCCGGTGATCGGACGCGAAAAGGAGATCGAACGCGTCATCCAGGTGCTGTCGCGCCGCAAGAAGAACAATCCGGTTCTGATCGGCGAACCCGGCGTGGGCAAGACCGCCATCGCCGAGGGGCTGGCCCAGCGCATCGTGTCGGGCCAGGTGCCCGAGGGGCTCAAGAGCAAGCGCATCGTCACGCTCGACCTCGCCGCGGTGGTGGCCGGCACCAAGTACCGCGGCCAGTTCGAGGAGCGTCTCAAGACGGTGATGAACGAGATCCGGGAGTCCAAGGACGCGGTGATCTTCATCGACGAGCTCCACACCATCGTCGGCGCGGGCGGCGCCGAGGGCGCCATCGACGCCTCGAACATGCTCAAGCCCGCGCTGGCGCGCGGCGAGCTGCAGTGCATCGGCGCGACCACGCTCGACGAGTACCGCAAGTACATCGAGAAGGACGGCGCGCTCGAGCGGCGCTTCCAGCCGGTGATGGTGGACCAGCCCAGCATCCCGGACACCATCCAGATCCTCATGGGGCTGCGCGACAAGTACGAGGCCCATCACGGCGTCAAGATCACCGACGCCGCGGTGGTGCAGGCCGTGAAGCTGGCCGACCGCTACATGAACGACCGCTTCTTCCCGGACAAGGCGATCGACGTCATCGACGAGTCGTGCGCGCGCGCGCGGCTGTCGGTGAGCACGGTGCCGGGGGAGATCCACGAGCTCGAGAAGAAGCTCGAAGAGGTCATCAAGGAGAAGGAGGCGGCGATCCGGGGCCAGGAGTACGAGAAGGCCGCGCGGCTCCGCGACCGGGAGAAGGAGTTCCGGGCCCGCCGCAACGAGCTCAAGAAGTCGTGGGCGGAGTCGAAGCGTGACAAGGAGGTGGAGGTCGACGAGGAGCTCATCGCCCAGGTGGTGTCGGTGATGACCGGCATCCCGGTGGTGAAACTCGCCGAGGAGGAGACCCGCAAGCTGTTGCGCATGGAGGACGAGCTGCGCAAGCGGGTGGTCGGCCAGGACGAGGCGGTGAGCGCGGTGTCGCGGGCGGTGCGGCGTAATCGCGTCGGGCTGCGCGACCCGAAACGCCCGATCGGCTCGTTCATCTTCCTCGGGCCCACCGGTGTCGGCAAGACCGAGCTGGCCCGGGCACTGGCGGCGTTCCTGTTCGACGACGCGGACGCGCTGATCCGCATCGACATGTCGGAGTACATGGAGAAGTTCTCGGTGTCGCGCCTGGTGGGAGCGCCTCCGGGGTATGTGGGGTATGAGGAGGGCGGCCAGCTGACCGAGAAGGTGCGTCGCAAGCCCTATTCGGTGGTCCTGCTGGACGAGATTGAAAAGGCGCACCCGGACGTGTTCAATGTCCTGCTCCAGGTCCTGGACGACGGCCTGCTGACCGACAGCTCGCGGCGCAAGGTGGACTTCAAGAACACCGTCGTCATCATGACCTCGAACCTGGGTGGCCGGCAGATCGTGTCGGGTGGCAAGAACCTCGGGTTCAAGCAGGCGGAAACGGGAGCCCAGCAGTTCGCGGCGATCAAGAGCACGGTGCACGAGGAACTCAAGCGGGCGTTCAACCCCGAGTTCCTGAACCGCATCGACGACGTGATCGTGTTCCACGCGCTGACCCGCGAGAACATGCGGCAGATCGTGGAGATCCTGCTGGGACAGCTCAAGGAGCGACTCGTTGCACAAGACATCCATCTGGAGATCACGTCCGAGGCCCTCGAATACCTCATCGAGAAGGGATTCGATCCCGGTCTCGGCGCCCGTCCACTCAAGCGTGCCATCCAGCGGCATCTCGAGGATCCGCTCTCGGAGTTCATCCTGCGCGGCCAGCTCCCCGCCGGCGCCCAGGTGCGCATCGAGCGCAAGGAGGACCGGCTCGACTTCGAGCCCGTTCCGCATCCGGCGCCCGTCACTCCGAGCGCTTAGCGCGCTCAGTCTCCTCACGCTGCTGTTCTGCGCGGCGCCGGCCGGGGCACAAGCCCCGCCGGCGACCGCGCCGGACTCGTTGTCGGACTTCGGCATCTCGTCCCTCCGGCGAACCCCGCTCCGTCCGTGACCGAGACGCCCGCCGCCCCGGTCGAGATGACGGTCGGCGTGCTGCGCGTGCGGGGCAACGTGTTCGTGGACAGCGCGCGGATCGTGCGCACCTTCGATCTTCCCGGCGGGAGCCACTACACCAACGACGCGGTGCGGCGCGGCATCCGCAAGCTGATCGCGCTGGGGCTGTTCGACGACGTGGCGGTGGACCGTGCCCCGCATGGCGACGTGATGGACCTGGTCATCGCGGTGCGCGAACGGCTGCGGCTGGCCAGCATCGGCTTCAGCGGCAACAAGAAGCGCGAGACCGGGGAGCTCGAGCGCAAGCTGTTCCTGCACACCGGGGACGCCTACTCGCCGACGCAGGTGCGGACCCAGATCGACTCGCTGGTGCAGTACTACAAGGACGAAGGGTTCGCCCGCGCCGCCGTGACCGCGCGGACCGATACCACCAGCCGCGGGCTCGGACTCACCTTCATGGTGACCGAGGGCGAGAAGGTGCGTATCACGCACATCCGCTTCGAAGGCGACAGCGCGTTCGCCGAGGGCCAGCTGCGCAAGACCCTCAAGACCAAGCAGAAGGGGCTCTTCGGCGGTGGCGACCTCAAGGACGAGACCTTCGCGGAGGACATCGAGAAACTGCTGGCGTACTACCGCAACAACGGCTTCCGCGACGCGAAGGTCACGGGGACCCGGCTCGAACCGGGCCAGACCGCCAAGGATCTGACACTGGTGGTGACGGTGCAGGAGGGGCCGCGCTACCTGTTCGGAACGGTGACGTGGTCCGGCAACACCAAGGTCGCCGACGCGGTGCTGAAGGGCGTGACCAAGATCTGGCCCGGTACGATGTACGACGCCTCGCGGATCCAGAAGACCATGGCCGACGGCTACAGCGAATACACCGAGCACGGCTACCTGTACGTGCAGATCGAGCCACGCGAGGAGCCCACCGCCGACCGTCACGTCGACCTCACATTCGCCATCACGGAGTGCCCGCCGTCCCACATCCGCTACGTGAACATCTCCGGCAACAAGGGCACCCGCGAGAAGGTCATCCGCCGCGAGGTGTCGGTCCACGAGGGCGACCGCTTCCGGCGCTCGGCGCTGGTGCGGACCCAGGGCGACCTGATGCGGCTCGGCTTCTTCGAGAACGTCGATCTCGATTTCACCCCCGCCGAGAGCACCGACGTCGACATCACCCTGCGGGTCAAGGAGAAGGCGGTCGGCACGGCCTCGGCCGGCGCCGCGTACACCGGCACCACCGGTCTCACGGGCTTCATCGACGTCGGCCACAACAACGTGCTCGGCAACGGCCAGCAGATCGCGGTCCACCTCGAGCGTGGCGCGCGTCGCAGCGACTACAGTCTCAACTTCACCGAGCCGTGGTTCCACGACACGCCGACGCTGCTCGGCTACTCGGTCTTCAACACGCAGAACCAGCTCGACCTCTACGAGCAGCGCCGGGTCGGCGGCTCGGTGCGCGTCGGGCGGCCGATCCGCAGGCCGGACTACTCGCGGATCAGCTTCGGCTACCAGCTCGAGAACGTCACCACCACCTACACCACCATAAAGCTCACCGCGGATCAGCAGGCGCAGCTCTCGGCGCAGACGCTGGGGGTCCCGGTGCTCACCAGCAGCGTCACGGCGGATTTCCAGCGCAACTCCACCGACAATCCGTTCTATCCCCACAAGGGCACGAAGCTGGTGTGGTCCAACGTGTTTGCCGGCGGCCCGTTCGGCGGATCGGTGAACTACCACCTGCACCGCGTGGAGGGGCGGTTGTACACCCGCTCGGTCGTGAGCCCGATCACCACCATGCTGCGCGGCCGGCTCGGCTTCGTGGACGAATACGCGGACCAGAGCCTCCCGATCCCGGCCTACGTCCGGCTGCGTCTCGGTGGTGGTTCCACGGTGGACCCCCTGCGCGGTTACGATGACTACATGGTGGTCCCGGCGGAGAACATCCGTGACGTCGTCGCCTACGACACGATCAGGACCAGCGCCGACACCGTGGTGGTGACCCAGCGCACCCGGGTCCGCTACCCCGGCGGCCGCCTGGCGACCAGTTTCTCACTCGAGGAGCAATTCGCTATCGTCCACCCGCTGCACGGCGTCCTGTTCTTCGACGCCGGCAACGTCTGGAACCTGGCCAAGCAATACCAGCCGTTCAATCTTCGCAAGGCGGTCGGCGCCGGGGTGCGCCTGGAGATCCCGATCCTCGGGAACATCGGCTTCGATTACGCCTACGGCTTCGACCGGGACGACGGAGCCCGGTGGGTCGGTCACTTCCTGCTCGGCCCCGCGAGCTTCTAGAGGTCCCATGTCCCCGCACCGTCACCGTGTGACACGGCTCATCCCGCTGTTGCTGGCGTTGGTCCTGGCGCTGGCTTCAGTGAGCGCGCGCGCGGCGGACCTGCGGATCGGATACGTGGACTCGGCGCGCATCTTCCAGGACTACAAGGTGGCCCAGGAGGCGCAGCAGCGATTCGACCGCCAGGTCCAGGGCTGGCGCGATGAAGCCGCCGAGAAGGAGAAGAACGTCGGCACGCTGCGCGCCGAGGTCAAGGACCAGTCCCCGATCCTTTCGTCGGCCCGGCGCCAGGAGAAGGAGGATGCGCTGCAGAAGGCGATCAGCGAGTACGAACAGTTCATCCAGGATGTCTGGGGCCCGCAGGGGCGCGCGGCGCAGGAGAACGAACGCGCCACGCGCGAGATCGTCGACCAGATCCGGCAGGTGGTGGAGAAGTTCGCCAACGACAAGGGGCTCGAGCTGGTGCTCGATTCCTCGGCCGGTGGCATCATCTACGCGGACCCGTCGCTCAACCTGACGGGCGACGTGATCAACGAACTGAACACCCGCGCCGCCCGCACCAGCGGCGCGGGCCGCTAGAGGAGGGCCGCGTCATGGCCGTGCGCACCCTCGCCGAGCTCGCCGCCGAGCTCCAGGGCGAGGTGATCGGGGACGACTCGATCGAGATCCGGGGAGTGGCCGGGATCAAGGAGGCCGGCCCCGGCGACATCACCTTTCTCGCCAACTCGCGTTACGACGCCTACCTGGACGAGACCCGCGCCGCCGCCGTCATCTGCGCGCCGGGCACGCGGTCGGCCCCGATGCCGGTGCTCGTGGTGGGCAATCCATATCTTGCCTTCCAGCGCATCGTTCGGCTGTTCCGGCCCGAGTTGTTCCGCCCGGTGCCCGGCGTTCACCCGAGCGCCGTGGTCGCACCGGAGGCGCGGCTCGCCGAGGGAGTGTCGATCGGTGCCCACTGCGTGGTGGAACCGGGCGCCGTGCTCGGCGCGCGCGTGGTGCTGATGCCCGGCTGTTACGTGGGACACGCGGTCGAGATCGGCGAGGACAGTTTCCTGTATCCGCATGTCACGCTGCGGGAGGAGTGCGTGGTCGGCAGGCGCTGCATCCTGCACCCGGGCGTGGTGGTGGGCAGCGACGGTTTCGGCTTCGCGCTCGATGCCGGGAGCTTCCACAAGGTGCCGCAGGTCGGCAACGTGATCATCGGGGACGACGTCGAGATCGGTGCCAATACCACCATCGATCGCGCGACGACCGCCAGCACCCGGATCGGCGACGGGACCAAGATCGACAACCTGGTCCAGATCGGCCACAACGTGGTGATCGGCCGGCATTGCATCGTGGTGGCGCAGGTCGGGATCTCGGGCAGCACCGAGCTGGAGGACTACGTCACGCTCGCCGGGCAGGTGGGCCTTGCGGGGCACATCAGGATCGGCCGTGGTGCCACCGTGGGGGCCCAGAGCGGCGTGCCGCGCGACGTCGAGCCGGGCGCCACGGTCAGCGGCTACCCGGCGATCCCGCACAACCTGTGGCGCCGGATCGCCGCCGTGATCCCCAGGCTCCCGCAATTGTTCCAGCGCACGCGCGACCTGGAGGATCGGGTCGGCCGGATCGAACACGAAAATGAGAAGGAGCAGGTCCGTTGATCGGAAAGCCGCAGTGCACCATCGCCAAGAGCATCGAGTTCGAGGGGATCGGGCTTCACACCGGCGAGCGGGGCACCATCGTGTTCCGTCCGGCCGAGGCGAACACGGGAGTGCGGTTCGTACGCGCCGATCTTCCGGGTCACCCGGTGGTGCACGTGCGTCCGGAGAACGCGCATTTCGATCCGGGCGCGGGCCGGCGGACGATCCTGCAGGAGAACGGGGTCCAGATCCACACCATGGAGCACGTCCTCGCCGCGGTGGCCGGGCTCGGCATCGACAACGTGATCATCGAACAGACGACGATGGAGACCCCGGAGCCCGCCGACGGCAGCGCGGCACCGTTCGGCCGCGCGCTGCGCGATGCCGGCATCGTCGAGCAGGACCGTCCGAAGCGTCACATCAAGGTGACCAAGCCGGTGAGCTGGAGCGAGGACGGCGTGTCGATGTCCGCCGCTCCGTACCAGGGCTTCCGCATCACCTTCCACATCCACTACGACCATCCCGCGATCGGGGACCAGACGCTGACGCTCGACATCGATCCGGAGACGTTCATGTCGGAGATCGCCGACGCGCGTACGTTCGTGCTCGAACGGGACATCGAGACGCTGCGGGCGGCCGGCTGGATCAAGGGGGGGCGCGCCGAGAGCGCGGTGGTGGTGGGCAAGGACGGTGTGATCAACACACAGCTGCGCCACCCCGACGAGTTCGTGCGGCACAAGGTGCTCGACCTGATCGGCGACCTCTCGCTGCTCGGCGGCCCGCTGCTCGGTCACGTCACCGCGTCGCGCTCGGGTCACCAGGGACACGTCGCGTTCGTGAAGCGTCTCAAGGAGACGCTGCCGCTGCCCGGCCGTCGCGCCGGCGGCTCGCCGCTCGAATGGGACATCACGGCGATCATGGACCTGCTCCCGCACCGCTACCCCTTCCTGCTCATCGACCGCATCACCGAGATCGAGGAAGGACGCTGCATCGAGGGCATCAAGAACGTCACGGTGAACGAGCCGTTCTTCCAGGGGCATTTCCCGGGCAATCCGATCATGCCGGCGGTGCTCATCCTGGAGGCCATGGCACAGGTCGGCGGCATGCTGATGCTGCGTTCCCTCGAGGACCCCGCCAACAAGCTCATGTACTTCATGGGTATCGACGGCGCGAAGTTCCGTCGCCCGGTGACTCCGGGCGACCAGCTGCGCATGAGACTCACGATGCTCAAGCAGAAGCACCGCACCATGAAGATGCACGGTGAGGCGTACGTCGACGATCAGCTGGTGGCCGAGGCCGACCTGCTCGCCACGGTCGTGGATCGGCGGCCGTTGTGAGCGGACCGCGCGTCCATCCGGCATCGTTCGTCGATCCCGCCGCGAAGCTCGCCGACGGGGTCGTGGTCGGTCCGGGCGCCGTGATCGGGCCGAACGTCTCGATCGGCGAGAACACCACCGTGGGTTCACACGCCCTCCTCGAAGGCTGGCTCACGATCGGACGCGATTGCCGCATCCACCACGGCGCGGTGCTCGGCACGGTGCCGCAGGACCTCAAGTACCCGGGTGGGGAGTCCTATCTCACCGTCGGCGACCGCACCGTGGTCCGCGAGTACGTCACCGCGAATCTCGCCACGGATGCGGGCGAGACCACGCGCATCGGTTCGGATTGCCTCCTGATGGCCTACGTCCACATCGCACACAACTGCCAGGTGGGCGACCACGTCGTCCTGGCGAACGTCGTGCAGTTGGCGGGTTACGTGGCGGTGGAGGACTGGGCGATCCTCGGTGGCGGCACGATGGTGCACCAATTCACCCGTGTCGGCCGGCACGCCATGGTGGGCGGGGGCACCCGCGTCTCGCAGGACATCACGCCGTTCGTGAAGGTCGCCGGCAGCCCGCCGCGCCTGATCGGCATCAACTCGATCGGGCTCCAGCGCCGCGGCTTCTCCCCTGAGTCGGTGCAGGCGCTGGATCGCGCGTATCGCATCCTGTTCCGCGACAGGCTCACGGTCGAGCAGGCGCTCGCGCGCATGCGCGGGACCTTCCCCGGGGTGGCCGAGGTCGAGCAGTTGGCGCACTTCACCGAAACGTCCGTCCGCGGCATCACCCGCTAGGAGCGATCATGGCGAATCTGCGCGCCGGGGTATGGGGTGTCGGGATGTGGGGCGAGAAGCACGCCCGCGTCTATCACACGCTGTACGGCGAGGGGGCGCCGGCCGAGCTGGCGGGTGTCTACGACGCGCGTCCGGAGAAGGCGGCGGCGCTGGCGCTCCAGTACGGCTGCCAGGCGTTCGCGAGTCCCGAAGCGATGCTCGCCGCGTGCGACCTGGTATCGGTCGCGGTGCCCACCGTGGCGCATCGCGCGGCCGCCGAACAGGCGCTGGCGGCCGGCTGCCACGTCCTGGTCGAGAAGCCGATGGCGGTGACCGTCGGTGAGGCGGACTCGATGATCGAGGCCGCCAAGCGTGCCGGACGCATCCTGCAGGTCGGTCAGGTCGAGCGCTTCAACCCCGCGCTGCTCGCGGCGCGTCCCCACGTGCACGGGGCCAAGTTCATCGAAGGGCACCGGCTCGCGCTGTTCCAGCCGCGCTCGCTCGACATCGACGTGGTGTTCGATCTCATGATCCACGATATCGACGCGGTGCTCCAGTTCGTCGGCAGCGCGCCCGACCACGTGTCGGCGGTGGGGGTGGCGGTGCTGTCGCCGAACGAGGACATCGCGAACGCCCGGCTCGAGTGGAACAACGGCTGCGTGGCGAATCTGACCGCCAGTCGTGTCTCGCAGGAACGGCTGCGGCGCATCCGCTTCTTCACCGCCGATGCGTATCTCTCGGTGGACCTGTTCGGCAAGACGGTCGACATGGTGCGGGTGGACGTCGCGACCGTGCGCAAGCTGGTCCAGCTGGCGCAGGCCACCGGCATGACCGGCGGCAGCGGCAGCATCTCCGGCGGGCCGATCGGATCGCTGCCGGGGATCACGCGCGAGGCGCTCGAGGTGCCCGCCGGCGAGCCGCTCAAGCTCGAGCTGTCGGCGTTCGTGCGCTCGGTGCGCGGGCAGGCGGAGGGCGCCGCCTCGGCCTGGGCCGGCCGCGAGGCGCTGCGGGTCGCGGAGGCCGTGCGCGACTCCATGAAGCACCGGGCGTCGCAGTGGGCGAACCGCTAGCGAAGCGGCTGCTCATCGTCACCGGCGAGGCCTCGGGGGATCTTCACGCGGCACGGCTGGTGGAGGCACTGCGCGCCCACGGCCGGTTTGAGGCGCGTGGCGTCGCAGGCCCGCGTTTGCGCGCCGCGGGGGTCGAAGCCCTGGTCGCGGCCGAGGATCTGGCGGTGCTCGGTTTCTCGGAGATCGTGGCCAAGCTGCCGCGTCTGTTCGCCACCCGTCGACGCCTGGTCGAGACCGTCGACGCCTGGCGGCCCGACGCCGTGGTGCTGGTGGACTATCCCGGCTTCAACCTCCGCATCGGGCCGTCGCTCAAGGCTCACGGTGCGCGGGTGTTCTACTACATCGCGCCGCAGGTGTGGGCATGGCATCCCGAGCGCGCGCGAGAGATGGCGCGCTGGGTCGACCGGCTGGCGGTGGTGTTCCCGTTCGAGGAACCGATCTTCCGCGAGGCCGGGGTGGCGGTGCGCTACGTGGGGCACCCGCTGCTCGACGACTTCGCCCCCGAGCTCGACGAGACGGAGCTGCGCGCGGAACTGGGCATACCGGCTTCGGCGCGGATGCTCGGCCTGCTGCCCGGCAGCCGCCGCCAGGAGATCCAGCGACACCTCGGCACCCTGCTCGAGACGGCACGGCGGCTGCGTGCCGGACGCGACGACCTGCACGTGGTGGTGGCGTACCCGGGCGAGCTCGACGACGTCCCGCCCGGACTGACGGACACGCCCTCCTGGATGCACGTCGTGCGCGGCCGCACGCGCAGCGTGCAGCGCTGGGCGACGGCGTGCGCGGTGGCTTCGGGCACCGCCACCCTCGAGACCGCGTTGTTCGGCACACCGCTCGTCATCGTGTACCGCGTCGGCTGGCTCAACTACCAGATCGCGCGGCGGCTGGTGAGCATCGCCCATATCGGACTTCCCAACATCGTCGCGGGCGCGTCGGTGGCTCCCGAGCTGATCCAGCACGAGTTCACCCCCGAGCGTCTCGCCGCGACGCTCTCGCCGTGGCTCGACGACCCGGCCGCCCATGCGGAGGCGCGCGCCCGTCTCGGCGTGGTGCGCGCGCGACTCGGCGGTCCCGGTGCCTCGGCGCGCGCCGCGGCGGCGCTGGGGGAGCAGGTGTAGTGAGTGACGTGGCGCGGCATCCGTGGTGGTTGTCGCCGGTGGCCGTGCTCGGCACCGCCGTGATGGGGCTGCTCGGCGCGACCTGGCGGGTGGAGTGGATCGACACCGCCGAGCGCGATGCGGCGCTCGCGCGCGGCGAGACGTGGATCTTCGCACTGTGGCACTCCCGTCTGCTGGCGCTGACGTGGTTGCATCGGCACCGCGATGCCGGCGTGCTCATCAGCCGCCATCGCGACGGCGAGCTCATCGCGCGGGTGGTGCGGCGGCTCGGCTACCACACCCCGCGCGGTTCCAGCACGCGCGGCGGCGAGGCCGGCACGCTCGAGATGCTGCGTCTCGCCCGGGCCGGGCACCTCATCGCGTTCACGCCGGACGGGCCACGCGGCCCGGCCGAGAAGGTGAAGGACGGCGTGGTGTGGCTGGCGTCGCGCTCGGGACTGCCCGTGGTCCCGGCGGCGGCCGCGAGCCGGCCCGAGTGGCGGATGCGCTCGTGGGACGGCTTCCGTGTGCCGCGGCCGTTCGCCCGGGTGGTGGTGGGTTATGGTGCCCCGGTCCGGGTGCCGCCGGACCTGGACGAGGCGGGACTCGCCCACTGGCGGTCGGTGATCGAAGAGGGGGTGGCCGCGGTGACGCGCCGGATGGACGAACGCGTGCGAGGGGACGCGTGAACCTGCTGTGGAGCGCGTACCGCACCGCCGCGCCGGTGCTCGGCGCCATGGCCCCGGCGGCGCGCTGGCTCACCTCGCCGCACGAGCGGGCGCTGTGGGAGGAACGGCTCGGGCACGTGACCGTGTCGGGTGGCGTGCATGCCTGGCTGCATGCCGCCTCGATGGGGGAGGCGCTCGCGGCCGGGGCGCTGCTCGCCGAGCTGGCGCCGCTCCAGCCGGGCGCGCGTTTCCATCTCACCGCGACCACGCGCGGCGGCCGGGCGCGTCTGCGCCAGCTCGATCCGAACTCCACGCTGGCGCCGATCGATTCGCCGCAGGCGATCGCCCGCTTCCTCGCCGGTGTGCGACCCGAACGCATGTTCCTGCTCGAGACCGAGCTGTGGTTCCACTGGCTGATGGCGACACGCGCGGCCGGTGTGCCGGTGGCGGTGGTGAGCGCGCGTCTGTCGTCGCGATCGGTGCCGAACTATCGCCGCTTCGGCGCGCCGCTCAAAGGTCTCATCGGCGGGCTCGCGGCGGTGCTGTGCCAGAGCGAGCTCGACGCCGAGCGCTGGCTGGCGCTCGGCGCGCCGCCGGCGCGCACGGTGGTGGTGGGGAATCTCAAGAACGATGCGCTGCCCCAGCCGGCCGACGACCGGGGCCGGGCGAGGGCACGGCTCGCGCTCGAGCCCGGTCGTCCGTTGCTGGTGCTCGGCAGCGTCCGGCCCGGCGAGATCACCGTGCTGGCGCGGGCGTGGGCCACCTTGCCGGAGAGGACCCGGGCGCTGTGGCAGGTGGTGGCGGTCCCACGGCATCCGCGCGTCTCGGGCGAACTGCGCGAGGAGGCGCGGCGCGCGGGACAACCGCTGGTGTTCGGTGGTGAGCCACGTGGCGGGGCCTGGCGCTGGGAGGACCGGCTCGGGGTGCTGGCGGGCTACTACCAGGCCGCCGACGTCGCGTTCGTGGGAGGTTCGCTCGGACGTTTCGGCGGTCACAACCCGCTCGAGCCGGCGGCGTGTGGCGCGGCGGTGGTGATGGGGCCTGATCACGCCTCGCAGTTGCAGGCCATGCGCATGCTGCTCGCGCGCGAGGCGGTATGGGTGGCGGGGCCAGGCGCCCCGCTGGCGCTCGCGTTCGAGACGCTGCTGGAGCACGAGCAGCCGCGGCAGGAGCGCCAGCGCGCGGCGCTCGCCGTGGCGGACGCGGCCCGTGGCGCGGCGCGACGGGCGGTGGCGCGGCTGAGCGGATGGGGCCTGTGGCCGGTGGCGTGAGGGCGCTGGCCGCGCGGGTGTACGGGTTCGGCTGGGAGACGCGGCGCGCGGCCTACGCGCGCGGCTGGTTCACGCCGGAGCGCGTGACTGCGCGGGTCGTGAGCATCGGCAACCTCACCGTCGGCGGCACCGGGAAGACCACGCTCACGCTCCACCTCGCCGCGCGTGCGCGGGCGCTCGGACTCGATCCGGCGGTCGTGGTGCGCGACTACCGCCCCGGGGCGGACGGCACCGGAGACGAGCACCGCCTGTACCGCGCGGCACTCGGCGCGGGAGCGGTCTTCGGTGGCCGAGTGAAGCGCGACCTGGCGCGCGCCGCGGCGCGGGCGCATCGAATCGTCCTGGTGGACGATGGATTCTCCCACTGGCGGCTCGCTCGTGATCTCGACGTCGTGCTGCTCGACGCGGCCGATCCCTGGGGCGGCGGAGCGCTGCTCCCCGCCGGACGGCTGCGAGAACCGCGACGCGCCCTGCAACGGGCGGGCGTCGTGGTGCTGTCACGCCTCGCAGCGGACGCGGATCCCGAAGCGGCCATCGCGGCGGTGCGGCCGTGGGCGCCGGCGGCATCCTTCGCCACCGGGCGGCACGAGGTCGTCGGGGTGCGCGCGCTCGACGGAAGCGTGGTGGCGGGTGGCGGGCGCGTGCGCGTGGTGACCGCGACCGGGCATCCGGAGGCCGTGGCGGCGTCGGCGCGCGAGCACGGTTTCGAGGTCACGGCGCTGTCGGCGTACCGGGATCACCACTGGTTCTCGTCCGGCGAGGTCGCCACCGAGCGCGCGGCGGCGGAGCGCGATGGCGCACGGCTGTTGCTCACCGCCAAGGACGCGGTACGCTGGCCCACCGCGGACCCGCGGGTGGCGGTGCTCGAGGTCGCGTGGCGCTGGGTGAGCGGGGGCGAGGTGGCGGAGGGGCGGGTGTTCGCGCGGGAGGGCGCATGAGCGATCGATCCACGGACGTGCTGGTGCTGGGAAGCGGCATCGCGGGTCTGACCGTGGCGCTCGAGGCGGCGCGGCGCGCCGACGTGACCGTGCTGACCAAGCGCGACGGCGCCGATTCCAACACGGCGTGGGCGCAGGGCGGCATCGCGGCGGTGTTCGACCGTGCCGACAGCTTCCGCGACCACGTGCGGGACACGCTGGTCTGCGGCGCCGGGCTGTGCGACGAGGCGGTGGTGCGCAGCGTGGTCGGGGAGGCGCCCGCGCGGGTACGCGAGCTCGACGCCCTGGGGGTGGGCTTCGAGCGCAACGCGCGCGGTTACGCGCTCGGCCGCGAGGGCGGTCACTCGCGCCGGCGCATCGTGCACGCCACCGATTTCACCGGCCGGCAGATCGAGCTGGCGCTGCTCGACCGCGTGCGCGAGCACCCGCGGATCCGGCTGGTCGAGGACCATCTCGCCGTCGACCTGTTGATGGAGTCGCGGCGCAGCGGCCGCCGGCCGAGCGGCGCCGACACCTGCTGGGGCGCGTACGTGCTCGACCGCGCGAGCGGCACGATCCGTCCGTTCACCGCTCGCGTGACGGTGCTCGCCACCGGTGGATGCGGCAAGGTCTACCTGTACACCACCAACCCCGATGTGGCGACCGGCGATGGCATCGCGATGGCCTACCGCGCCGGCGCGGCGGTGGCCAACCTCGAGTTCGTCCAGTTCCACCCGACCTGTCTCTATCACGCGCAGGTGAAGAACTTCCTCCTGAGCGAGGCACTGCGAGGCGAGGGCGCGGTGCTGCGCACCCTCGACGGGCGGCGGTTCATGCCGGACGTCCATCCGGACGCCGAGCTGGCCCCGCGCGACGTGGTGGCGCGGGCGATCGACCGCGAGATGAAGCGGCGTGGCGAAGCGCACGTGCTGCTCGACATCAGTCATCGGCCTGCCGCGGCGATCCGGCGGCGCTTCCCGAACATCGCCGCGGCGCTCCGACGCTACGGCCTGGATCTCACCCGGGACCCCATCCCGGTGGTGCCGGCGGCGCACTACATGTGCGGCGGCGTGCGCGCCGGACTCGACGGCGGGACCGGCATCCGCGGCCTGCTGGCGGTGGGCGAGGTGGCCTGCACCGGTCTGCATGGGGCCAACCGGCTGGCGAGCAACTCCCTGCTCGAATCGCTGGTCAGCGCGCATCATGGCGCCGTCGCGGCGCTCGCCCGCGTGGCGCGTGTGCGCACCGTGCCGCGCGCGGAACCCTGGAGCGTGCGGGGGACCCGGCCGCCGCTCGAGACCGTGGTGTTCGATCACAACTGGGACGCGGTGCGGCGTGTGATGTGGGACCTGGTCGGGATCGTGCGCACCGACCAGCGTCTCGATTTCGCCGCGCGCAACCTCGCGCTGTTGCGCGAGGATGTGGAACACGCCTACCGAACGCTGCGTCTGTCGCCCGATCTGATCGAGTTGCGCAACATCGCGCTGGTGGGCGAGTTGATCGTGCGCTGTGCCCGGCGGCGGCCCGAGAGCCGCGGGCTGCACTACAACCTCGATCACCCGCGCCCCTCGGCACGTCTGCGGCGGGCGACGGTGTTGCGCTCGTCGCGTGCCCCCGCCGCGCGCCGGTCGCTGGCGCGGGCGACGGACGCGCGCTAGGCTGTGCACGAAGCTGGCGCGTCGTCCGCGGATGGTGGAGCGCGGGCCTGCGGCAGGACACGAAGACCGACCCGGGGCCATGCGTCCCCGCGAAGGGATCGCGCGTGACCATGGTGGAACGACCGTTCTGGGAGGTGGTGGACGAGGTCCGCGAGCGCGATCCGCGTTACCGTCGCGAGGCCTATGGCTTCCTGATGGCGGCGCTCGCCCGCACCGTCGACCGGCTGCCCCCGGAGCGGCGCGGCGATCCGGAGCGGCGTCACCTGAGCGGCGGCGAACTGGTGACCGGCATGCTCGAGACCGCGCGGGAGGAGTACGGCCCGCTGGCCGCCGTGGTGTTCGAGGAGTGGGGTCTGCGGTGCTCCGAGGATGTCGGCGAGATGGTGTTCCAGCTCATCGAGGCCGGACAGCTCAGCGCGCGTCCCGAGGACCGGCGCGAGGACTTCGCCGTCGGCGGCTCGCTCGCCGAGGCGCTGCGCAGCCCCCGGCCGCCGCGCGGGGACGGCGCATGACGCCGGCTGAACGGAGGCGGCAGTGAAGGACTATCGGCGACTGCTGGGCTACCTGGCGCCGTACCGGGGCCAGCTCGCGGCGGCGATCTTCTTCATGGTGATGTACGCGGCGACCTCCACGCTGACGCTCGGCACCATCTCGCCCCTCATCCAGGTGATGTTCGAGCGCACCGGCGAGGCGAAGGTGGGGGCCGCCGCGGTGCCGGGCCAGGCCGATCCGCGGCAGATCGAGACGCTCGCGAGTGAGCCGCTCACCCGCGACAACCTGATCCACTGGCCCCGGCTGCTGCGCGCGAAGGTGGAACTGACGCTGCTGGCGCGGCCGCTGGTCGCCATCGAGCGCATCTGTGTGTTCCTGCTGGTGGTGATCGTGATCAAGAACGTGTCCGACTATCTGCAGAACTACTACATCGTGGCGGTGGAGCAGGCCGCCCTGCGCGACCTGCGCGGTGAGCTGCAACGGCATCTGCAGACACTGTCGCTGTCGTTCTACCATTCGCGCCGCACCGGCACGCTGCTGTCGCG
>Ga0315273_10003834_pt1 | contig 18209 bp, 16 predicted proteins | sample YL17G02_0_MG_FD_205753 | JGI IMG/M metagenome (GOLD analysis project Ga0315273, IMG submission 205753) | Sediment microbial communities from Yellowstone Lake, YNP, Wyoming, USA - YL17G02_0 | ecosystem: Environmental > Aquatic > Freshwater > Lake > Sediment | place: USA: Wyoming | collected...
GTTCAACTCGCCCGCTTCGATGCGCACCGTTAGCGCGTTCTCTTTTGGCGGGAGCGGGCACGTGGCGTACGGCGTGAAGGCACAAGGCGGGCTGTGCGCCTTGTTGAAGTCCAGCACCACCTGGCCGTTCGATGGCATGTCGGCGTACAGGAACCGTCCGCCGGGGTACGTGTCCTTGCCCGTCGTCAAATCGCGGAAGACGAAAAACAGCTCCCGCGCATTCGGGCCGTCCAGCACGGCGTGAAGTCGATACTGGCGGCCGCCGAGCGTGAACTCCGCGTAGCCTGGACTCGGCCACGGATCCACGTCGCCGAGCACATTGGCGATCAAGATCGACATCGGTGCCGGATGAGCCACAAAGCGAGCCGTCACCCGGTAGGACTGCGCGATCGGGAACCACTGGACGCCGCGGAAATCGCGACGGGCCTGGCTGTTGGTATCCCGCACACGCACCCCGCATCTCTGGCCGCGTTTGATCACGAACATCGTGACGGTGCCGATCGAGACCTTGTCGAAGCGTCCCGGCTGAGCACTGAGCACCTGGACGCCGGCGGGCTTGCCATTGATACGGACATCGACCCGGGGCGTCGGCTTGAACGTGATTGTGCCAGACGTGAAGACGAAATCGCCGATCCTCGCTGGCGCCGAACCTGCGGCCAGAGAGATCCGACACGCCGGGTCGGCTCCCGCGCAGTTGGAGCCTTCCTGAAGCCAGAACAACCCGACGAGCGTGAGCCATCCGTCGTCGGTCTTGAGGGCAGCTTCGCGCTCGCGGCGCCACTGACCGATGTCGCGCGCATACGCCTGTTCAGCGGTCGGGGCTTGCGCGGCAGCGACGACAGGCATCAGGCTGGCGACCAGCAGGGCCGCGATCCATGGCCGGCGTAGGGGTGTCGATCGCCGAGGAAGATATGGAGGCATCGTCGTCAGATTCAACATCAGGTCACCAGTGTGGCAGGCGCCGCGCCGGCGTCGTAGTCTCTGTCGCGCACGATGCGCGCCAGTTCGCGCATCACCGCGTCGACTTCGTCGATCGTGTTGTAGAAGTGCGGCGAGATGCGGATGCCCACGCCGGGCCGGCAGTCGACGATGTAATCCCGCGCCTTGAGCGCACGTGACACGTGCTTCGCGTCCGGCACGTCGACCGCGACGGTGCCCGCCAGCCGCCTCGGGTCTCGCGACGCCACCGACGAGAATCCGTGCTCGTCAACCAGATCGAGAAGCCTGGACGTCATCAATGTCGACGCAGCGCGGATCCGGTCGACGCCGACCCGCTGGATGATGTCGAGACCCGGCAGCGCCGCGTAGTACGCCGGGATGGCCGGTGTGCCGTTCATCATCCCCATTCCATCTTCCCGCAATGCGCCGTCGTCGATGTCGAAGTCGAACGGGCGCTTGTGCGCGACCCACCCCGTCAGGCTCGGGCCACGCTCAGACTTGATCCACGGCGCGGTGTAGAGAAACGCATTTCCGGGTCCCCCGCACAGCCACTTGAGGCAGCCGCCGACGAAGAAATCCACTCCCATTGTCGCCACATCGACCGGGATGATCCCCGCCGACTGGTAGCCGTCGAGAATGACCGCGGCGCCCACCTGGTGGGCGCGCTCAATCACGGGAGCGGGATCGACGATGTACGAGCTGCGAAAGAGGACGTGGGAGAGGGCGACCACGCTGGTGCGATCATCGATGGCTGACGCGATGTGTTCGCCAGGCACAGAGAAGTCGTCGAGCGCCGGCACGATCTTCAGCTCGAAGCCGAGTGCCGCCTGTGCGCGGTAGAGATAGACCATCGACGGAAAGTCCATTTCGGTGCAGACGATCCGGCGACGACGGCCATCAGGGCGCAGGCATGACAGCGCCACCGCCGATGCGGTCGTCACGTTCTCGTGCATGCTGACCGATCCGGCCGGCGCGCCGATGATGCGCGCCACGCGGTTGCCCACCTCGCCGGCCAGTTCCCACCAGCTCTCTTCCCATGCCCGCACGCCGCGCGTGGCCCACGTGTCGGCGTACTCGGCGAGCGAGCTGGCCGCGGCGCGGGGCATCGCACCAAGCGAGTTGCTGATCATGTAAACCGACCGCGAGAGGATCGGAAACTGGTCGCGCCAGCGGGCGAGATCATCCATATGGGCCACGGACTCAGGCTTGGGGGTGGGCGCGTGACGCGCCGTCGGTCCGCCGCACGATCATCACGGTGAAGTCGTCGTCGTAGCTCGTGCGGCCGGTGAAGGCCTGCGTTGATGCCACGACACGGTCAATGACGGCGCTCGCGTCAAGGCCAGCGCTCTGCCGCACGACCTGCTCGAGTCGCGGCAACCCGTAGTCGTTGTCGTGCGTATCCCAGGTGTCAACGACCCCGTCCGTGTAGAACACGAGCACATCGTCTGGCGCGAGCATGACGGTCGCCGTGTCCGGCGGTGCCCCACGGAACAAGCCCAGAGCGCCGACGCCGTGATCGAGCAGCGTGCGTGTGCCATCTGCACGAAGCAACACAGGCGGATTGTGACCGCAGTTCACGTACGTCATCGACCCATCGCGGGGATCGAGCACTCCGCACACCGCCGTGACGAATCGCGACGATCCCATCGAATGCCTGAGAATGCGGTTCACTTCTCCCAGCACGCGTGGAATGTTGTGCTCCCGCCGGATTTCCGTGCGCAAGGCCGCCCGGAAGGTCGCCATGATGAGGGCGGCCGGCACGCCCTTGCCAGACACATCTGCGATCACCAGCCCGAGCCGGCCGTCGCGGAAGGGAATGTAGTCGAAGTAGTCGCCGCCAATCTCCAGGCTCGACAGGCACACGCCGGCGATGTCGTAGCCGGACAAGCGGGGGGGGCCTCCCGGGAGCAGACACGACTGCACCTCCCTCGCGATGTCGAGCTGGTGCCGAAGTCGTTCGGTCTCCAGTGCCTGGTGATGGAGCATCGCCTTCTCAATCGCCAGCGCCGCGGCCGTCGCGAAGAACTCGAGCAGTTCGGCATCTTCGGACGAATAGGCATCGGAGCTATCGCTCTCGAGATTCAACGCGCCAATCACCTGCGTGTTGCTGATGATCGGAACCGCAATCTCGGACCGAGTTGATTGCCGGCCACACACGTAGCGGGGATCCAGGCCGACGTCAGGCGCGATCACGGTCTCCCCGGTTCGGATCACGTGTCCCACGATGCCCTTGCCCGAGGCGAGCATCTGATCGTCCGGATTGGGATCGGCCGCGAATCCGACGGTCGCCATTCCGGCAATCAGATTCGCGCCGGCGCCGACGGCGATCGACACTCGCCGGTTGAGCACGAAGATGCCTGCCGCGTCATAGCCCACCGCGGTGCGGACGTAGGACACCAGATGTCGCAGGACATCCGGCAGATCGAGGCTGCGGCTGATCTCCTCGGAGATCGCGAGCAGCAGCCGATACTTGGTTTCCGAGCTGAGTTTCGTCATTGGAAGCCTCGACAGCGCGCTACTTCCGAGCGCCATCGAATCCGGGGTAGTCCCCCGCCGCGTATCCAGCGGAACTGTACTCCGGAACGCCTGCCAACACGGGGCCGGATGTCGATGCCGGCCGGCACCAGGTACTTTGACACCTTGTCGCTACGCCCGGCTCCACCCTGACGGGTCTGCGGCGGCCGGCGTGCCCGCCGGCGGCGGCGGCTGTTGTAGACTGGCCTTGCGTTGCTCCAAGGCAAACGAGCCCGCATGACGGCTCGACGGCCTTTACCTGCCGCCTTGTGCGTCCGCAGTCCGATTCTCACGCGGCGGGACCACCGGGATCTGAGAGGTCAAGCATGATCAGACGATGCGCAGCCGTGATGACCGCGGTCGCGTTCCTCGCTGGGCCGGCGTCCCTGCTGGCCCAGGATCGGACGATAGCGATTACGGTCGGCGCTGTTGCCATCGGCCCGCTTTCGGGGAGTGCCAGGCAGTTCACACCCGGGTTCGGCGTCGACCTCGGCGTCACGTGGAACATCGGCGAACAGCTCGGTCTCAGGTTCGACTACGTGCGTGCGTCACTTGGCGCGAAGGACACGCCGCAATTCCCCGCGTCTGGTCCAGTCCGGGTAGAACCGCGCATGCAGTTCGGAACCGCCGACGTCGTCTTCCGGGCGCCGGCGCAAAAGGTCCGCGTCTACGTGACAGGAGGCGTCGGGTTGTACTACCGGAGCGTCAACCTGACTGCCGCAACCGACGATCCGATTTCGGTCTGCAATCCGTGGTGGTTCGTGTGTTTCCCGGGCCCCGTGTCGGCAGACCGGGTGAGCGCGACCAGATCGACGACCAATCTCGGCGTCAATGTCGGAGCAGGCCTCGCCATGAACCACTTCTTCGCCGAGATGCGGTATCACTATGTCTGGGGCCCGACGTTCTCCACCCCGGGGGGGCCGGTGACTGCGACAGGCAAGTTCCTGCCGATCGTCGTGGGAGTGAGGTTCTAGTACCAAATGTCGACGGAAGGCTGGCGAGGCTGGGACGACTACGCGCGGTTCTACGACTGGGAGAATGCCCAGACCATGGGCCGGCGCGACGTGAAGTTCTGGCAGCAGATGGCGCGAACGTCAGGCGGGCCTGTCCTCGAGCTGGGTTGCGGCACGGGACGAGTCTCGCTGCCCATGGCGCGCACCGGTGTCCACGTCCTTGGCGTCGATCGGTCGTTGTCGATGCTGGTGCGGGCGCGCAAGCGGACGAAGTTGGCGAAACTCGGCGCCCATCTTCACCTGGTTCGCGGCGACATCCGGTTCCTGCCGTTCCGGGCGGCGAGCGTCTCTCTGGTTGCCGCGCCCTATGGCGTCCTGCAGTCGCTGCTCGATGACGATGCGCTTGATGCCGCGCTGGCCTCGGCGTTTCTGGTGCTCAAGAAGGATGGCACGTTCGCCATCGATATGGTGTCGGACCTCGTGTCGTGGCAGGAGTATGACCGCCGCGTGAAACTGCACGGCACCATGCGCGGGAGCCAGGCGCGCATCACGCTGGTCGAATCGGTCCGCCAGGATCGCGCCCGTGGCGTGACGGTCTTCGATCAGGAGTTTGTCGAACGGCGTGGCACGCGCCGGCACGTGCACGCGTTCACGATCAGCTTCAGAACCGTCTCCGTACAGGAGATGAGACGCCGGCTCGAACTGGCCGGCTTCGCCGTCTCGGCGGTGCTCGGCGATTACGACGGCGGCCCCTGGGATCCCCGGGCGGATGTCTGGCTGATCGTGGCTCGCCGGCCCGGGTAGCGTGTCAGACTTTGGGCCTAGCCGACTTGGGGCCTGGCCCCTTTTCTCATGTCAGTCTCATTTTGTGGAGGATGCCGTGAACGTACTGGTGGATGTTTCCGTCGTGCCGATTGGGGTCGGCGTGTCGCTCTCGAGCTATGTCGCCGCGTGCGAAAAGGTCTTCAAAGAGGTGAATCTGACAACCCGGCTCCATGCGTACGGCACCAACATCGAGGGCGAATGGGACGAGGTGTTCGCGGCCATCAAGCGGTGCCATGAGGTCGTCCACCAGATGGGCGCGCCGCGCATCTCGACGGTCATCAAGGCCGGCACCCGCATCGACAAGGCGCAGACGCTCGACGACAAAGTGCGCAGCGTCGAACAAAAGCTGACGACGTAGCGGCGGTTCGCCTCGGATCGTCTCAAGGGAACCTGCGTCATTCGACGAAGTGACGCTTGCAGAGGCAGTCTACGCTGGCACCGCCGCCTTCTTCTTGCGCTTTGGCCGTTTGGGTTTCGTCGCGGCCCCGGCCTTGGCCGTCGGAAGCGACTTGAGTACTGCCTGCAGCCGCTTGCGCGCCGCGACAGCTTCCGCGTCGGTCGTGGCCGCGGCGACGGGAATCTCCTGGAACGGCGCGTCCTTCAGATCGAAGAACTCATCTGAGTTGGTCAGCTTGAACCGTCGGTCGCGGACGTACGACTTGCCGTTCAACTCTACATAGACCCAGTCGCGCGGCTGACCCTTCTGTCCCTTGAGCTGCGGGGCGAAGCTGCGGCTGTCGATCGTGACACCGGCGGGCAGCGTCGCGCCGGCAATGTCGGCGAAGGTGACGAAGAAGTCGCTGAAATCTGTGAGGTCATGATTGACGACGCCGGCGGGCGTGATCTTCGGCCAGTTGGCGATGAGCGGCACGCGGCTGCCGCCCTCCTGCATCGAGGCCTTCTGGCCGTGGATGCGCCTGCCGCCGAGCGTCGACCGATCCTGACCGAATCGCGCTGTGCCATTGTCGCCAGTGAAGACGACAAGCGTGTGCTCCCGCAGCCCGAGCCGATCCAACTCGTCCATCAGCTTGCCGACCAGCTTGTCCATGTAGGCGATGTTGTCGGCGTAGAGCTCGCTCGCCGTCGCGCCCGCCTTGCTGTCCGGCGTGGGCACAATCGGGCCGTGCACGTGCGACATCGAGTAGTAAAGGAAGAACGGCTGCTCCTTGTGCCGGGCGATGAAGTCCACCGCGAAGCTGTGCATCAGATCCGGCAGGTACTGGCGTGGCGGGAGATTCTGACGCGTGCCGTTCTTCGTGTAGAACTTCTTCTGCTCCCGCCAGTAGCAGCCGCTTCCGGGGAAGAACAGCGACTCGTCGAATCCCCACTCGACCGGGCCATGCGACACCTGGCCCCATTTGCCCACCTGGGCAGTGGCGTATCCGGCCTTCTTGAGGACGTTCTGGATCATCGTCTCGCCAGACGGCTGGATGGCATTGGCGCTCTGGTTGTTGATGAGGCCGGTCCGGAAGGGGTAGCGGCCAGTCAGCGCCAGGCATCGCGACGGCCCGCAGAGCGGCATCGCGTAGCTGTGCTCGAAGCGGGTGCCGGTTGACGCCAGTTGATCAATCCGCGGCGTCTTGTACGCATCCGAGCCATAGCAGCCGATCTCGCTCAGGCCGACGTCGTCGGAGAGCACGAAGATGATGTTCGGTTTGCGTCCCGAGGGCGCCTGGTCCGAGGCCCAGAGCGTCAACTCCGGCAGCGAAAGCGCCGCCAGACCGAGGCCGGTCGTCTTGAGAAAGTCCCGTCGTTGCATACCCCATTAGACCGGGCCGGGGGCGCGCCGGTAAAGTGTGCCGGCCGCAGTGCCGATCTCCGATCCCGGCGGTGGCTTCACCCGGGTTGGCTATGCTACGATTGGCACGCGCTTTTCCGGCCGTTTTCCCCGCGTTCTTGCTGGAGTTTCCGCATGTCTGGCCATTCCAAGTGGGCGACGATCAAGCACAAGAAAGGCGCCGCTGATGCCAAGCGGGGCCGCACGTTCACCCGGATCATCAAGGAATTGACGGTGGCCGCCCGCGGTGGCGGCGGCGACCCCGATACCAATCCGCGCCTGCGCACGATCATCGCCGACGCGAAGCAGGCGAACATGCCAGCCGACAACATCAAGCGGGCCATCCGGCGCGGCACCGGCGAAGAGCCCGGGGTCCAGTACGAAGAAATCACCTACGAGGGCTACGGCCCGGGCGGCGCGGCGCTGCTCATCGAGGCGATGACCGACAATAAGAACCGGACCGTCGGCGAGATCCGGCACCTGCTCGGCAAGTACGGCGGCAACCTCGGCGAAACCAACAGCGTCCGCCGGATGTTCGAGAAGAAGGGCTACATCGTCATCGAGAAGTCGAAGGCCGCCGAAGATACGTTGATGGCCGCAGCACTCGACGCCGGCGCTGAGGACTTGCGCGACGATGGCGACAGCTGGGAAGTGCTGACCGCTCCTGACGTGTATCCCGCCGTCAAGGAGGCGATCGACAAGCTCGGCATCGAGTCGGTCTCCGCGCAGGTGTCGATGCTCCCGACCATCTACGTCTCGCTCGAGGGCAGGTCGGCCCAGAGCATGATCAAGCTGCTCGACCTGCTCGAGGATCACGACGACGTGCAACACGTGTGGTCGAACGCGGACATTGGAGAAAAGGACCTCGAGGCCTCCTACGCGTGAAGGTGTTCGGCATCGACCCCGGCTCTGCGCGCACCGGTTACGGCTGCATCAAGACTGATGGCAGCCGGCACGCTTTTGTCGCATGCGGCGCGATTGCCACAACCCCCAAGGCTGCGTTCCCAGACAAGTTGCTGACGATTTACAGAACGCTCAGCCTGCTGCTCGCGAAGCACCGGCCGGACTGCGTCGCCATCGAAAACGTGTTCTACGCCAAGAACGTGCGAAGCGCGCTGAAACTGGGCCACGCGAGGGGCGTGGCGCTGCTCGCGGCCGTCGAGGGCGGCTACCCGGTGTTCGAGTACGCCCCGGCCGAGATCAAACAGGCTGTTGTCGGCTATGGCCGCGCCGAAAAACAGCAGGTCGGCGAGATGGTGCGGCTCATGCTGGGGCTGGCCGACGTGCCGACACCGCATGACGCGGCTGACGCCCTGGCCGTGGCGATCTGCCATGTCCATGCGAGCGGCGGGCCGGTGGCCGCGATCGTGACTGGTGCGAAGCGGAGCGCCCGCGGATCGAAGAGTTGGCGCGAGTACCGCCCATGATTGCGTTCTTGCGCGGCCAATTGGCCGAGAAACAGCCGAACCGGATCATCGTCGACGTCAATGGTGTGGGCTACGACGTGTCTGTGCCGCTGTCCACGTTCTACAGACTTGGTGAGCCCGGCGCGGAGGTCGCTCTCCGCATCCACACTCACGTGCGTGAAGATGCGCTGGCGCTCTACGGGTTTGCGACCGCGTTCGAGCAGCAGATCTTCGAGCGGCTCATTGCCACCAGCGGCATCGGGCCAAAGCTGGCGCTGGCGGTGCTTTCCGGGATCGAGCCGGCCGATCTCGCGCGTGCCGTGCAGGCCAGCGATGTCGTGCGGTTGACGGCGATTCCCGGCGTCGGAAAGAAGACGGCTGAGCGGATCTGTCTCGAGCTCAAGGATCGGCTGCCGACGGGCTTCGGTCTCGAGCCCGGCGCGGGCCGGGACGCCGATGGATCGGGCGACGATCTTCGCCGCGACCTGCTCTCGGCGCTGCTGAACCTGGGTTATCATCGGCCACTTACGGAGAAGGCTGTGGACGCGGCACTCACCCGCGTTGAATCGCCGACCTTCGAACTGGGGCTCAAACAGGCGCTGCGCGAACTGGCTCGGCTGAGCTGACAAGATGCCTGACGATCGTCTCGTTACACCCGTACGCGAAGACGAGGACACGGTCTTCGAGGCCGGGCTCCGGCCGCGGACGCTCGACGAGTACATCGGCCAGGACCGGGTGCGCGAAAACCTCCAGGTCTCGATCACGGCGGCCAGACAGCGGAACGAAGCCCTGGATCACGTGCTGCTGTACGGTCCGCCGGGCCTCGGCAAGACGACGCTCGCCTACGTGATCGGCAACGAACTCGGTGTGCCGGTGCGATCGACCTCCGGCCCGGTGCTCGAGAAGCCCGGCGACCTCGCCGCAATCCTCAGCAACCTCAAGGAGCGCGAGGTCCTCTTCATCGATGAAATCCACCGCATGGCGGCGACGATCGAAGAGATTCTCTATCCGGCTCTCGAGGACTACGAACTCGACATCATGATTGGCCAGGGCCCGGGCGCCCGGTCGGTCAAGGTGCCGCTGCAGAAGTTCACGCTGATTGGAGCGACGACGCGCGCGGGGCTGTTGACGTCGCCCTTGCGGAGCCGGTTCGGCATCGTCCATCGTCTCGATTTCTACGGCGACCACGACCTCGAGGAAATCGTGCGCCGATCGGCGCGCATTCTCGGCGTGCCCACCAGCGATGAGGCGGCGCGCGAGATCGCGCGGCGATCGCGCGGCACGCCACGCATCGCAAACCGGTTGCTGCGACGCGTGCGCGACTACGCCCAGGTGCGTGCCAATGGGGATATCACCGCCGAGACGACCCGGGCGGGACTGGCGATGCTCGAGGTGGACGAGCACGGTTTCGACGAGATCGATCGCCGCCTGCTTCGCACCATCATCGACAAGTTCGGCGGCGGGCCGGTCGGCGTCAACACGATTGCGGCGGCGATCAGTGAAGAGAAAGACGCGATTGAGGACATCTACGAGCCGTTTCTGATCCAGATCGGCTTTCTTGATCGTACGCCGCGGGGACGGGTGGCGACCGCCCGCGCCTACGAGTATTTCGGCCTCAAGGCCCCTGGAAGGGATTCGGGACTGTGGTGAACGGACCGACGATTCGACCGACGCGCATCAGCTCGCTGGCGACCTATCTGCCGCCTGGCATCCTCGACAACAAGAAGCTGAGCCAGATGGTCGACACGACCGACGAGTGGATTCTCCAGCGCACGGGCATTCACACCCGGCACATCGTCGACAAGGGTGTGGCGACATCAGATCTGGGCGCGGAGGCCGCGTTGAAAGCCATTGCGCAGGCGGGACTCACACCGGCCGACATCGACCTGATTATCGTGGGCACCACGACACCCGATATGTTCTTTCCGAGCACCGCGGCGCTCATCCAGAACAAGATCGGCGCAACCGCGTGCTGGGGGTTCGATCTGGCGGCGGCCTGTTCGGGTTTCACGTTCTCGGTGGGGGTGGCCAGCCAAATCGTCTCGACCGGCAAGAGCAACCACGCGCTGGTGGTCGGCGCCGATGTGATGTCGAGCATCATCGACTACACCGACCGCGCGACGTGCGTGCTCTTCGGCGACGGCGCAGGCGCGGTGGTGATTGAGGCGGCCACCGAACCCGGCCTGGAGATTCTCGGCTTCGAGCACGAGATCGATGGCAGCGGCGCACCGGCGCTCCAGATGCCGGCGGGCGGCAGTTTGCGGCCGGCCTCGCACGAGACGGTGGACCAGCGCCTGCACTTCGTGAAGCAGGACGGCCAGACCGTCTTCAAGTTCGCCGTTCGGAAGACTGAGGAAATCAGCCGCCGGATACTCGAGAAGCACGGCGTCAGCCCCGAAGACGTGGCCCTCTTCGTGTCACATCAGGCCAACCTCCGCATCATCATGTCGGCGGCCAACAGGCTCGGCTTCCCCGAATCGAAAGTGATGCTCAACATCCAGGACTACGGCAACACGACCGCCGCGACCATTCCCCTGGCCCTCGAAGACGCCATCAAGCAGGGACGATTGAAAAAGGGCGACCTGGTGCTGCTCGCGTCGGTTGGCGCCGGCTTTACCGTCGGGTCGGTGCTGTTGCGCTGGGCGTTCTGAGCTGATCGGCAGGACCGTGGACGGGATTCGGGATTCGGCGTTCCGGCGCGCGCCCGGGATCGCCGCCCCGCGACCTGTGCTCGGGGCGTCCTGAGCGTCGCCGAAGGACGGGCTCCAGCCCGGCCTGAGGTCCTGGCAGCGAGACTCGGGAAACTCCGGTGTGGTGGATCCGTCTCCGTTGAAAGTCGCTGATTTCTCTTTCGCCCTCCCGACTGGTCTGGTGGCGCAGTTTCCGCCTGCTGAGCGCGGGCAGTCGCGTCTGCTGGTCCTCGATCGGGCATCCGGGACGCGCACCCACGCGACCATCGGTGACCTGCCGCACTGGCTGCGCGCAGGCGACCTGCTCGTCCTCAACAACACGCGCGTCTTTCCTGCGCGGCTGCTCGGCAGACGCGAGCCCGGCGGCGGCGCCGTCGAGGTGCTGCTGGTGGCGCGGCTGGACGATGAACGCTGGGAAGCGCTCGTGCATCCAGGGCAGCGACTCAAGCCAGGCCGCGTGCTGCGGTTCGAACGCGGCGGCCGCGTGCTGCACGCCGAGGTGCTCGCGCAACGGTTCTTCGGCCGGCGCGAAGTCCGGTTGTGGACCGACGAACCGTGCCCCGTGATGGATGCGATCGAGGCGATCGGCCACATCCCCCTGCCGCCCTACATCAAACGCCCGGATCTCGATCTCGACCGTGAACGCTATCAGACCGTGTTCGCCCGCGAGCGCGGATCGATTGCCGCGCCTACCGCGGGATTGCACTTGACCGGCCCGCTGCTGGCGCATCTGGACGCTGCCGGCATTGAACGCGCCGACATCACGCTGCACGTCGGGTACGGCACGTTCAAGCCGGTTCGAGTCGACGAGGTCGAGGCGCACACCGTCGACCGAGAGCATTACGAGATCGGGCCGGACGCCGCCGCCCGGATCTCGGCCGCGCTCGACGCCGGCCGCCGGCTCGTCGCGATCGGCACGACGACGACGCGCGCGGTCGAGACGGCAGTGGCGCGCGGGTCTGGCCGCGTCGTGGCGGGAGCGGGCGAGACCGATCTGTTCATTTACCCGGGTTACCGGTTTCGAGCCATCGGGGCGCTCGTCACCAACTTCCATCTTCCCGCGTCCTCCCTCCTGATGCTGGTCGCGGCGTTCGGCGGGAAGGAGGCGGTTCTGGCGGCGTACGCCGAGGCCGTCGTCGAGGGCTACCGGTTCTACAGCTACGGCGACGCGATGTTGATACTGTAAAAGGGGGTCGGGTGTCTTGAGCTGGAGGCCGGGTCTTAAGACCCGGTGACATGAAAACAGGGCCAGACCCCCTTTCCCGTCAAGGAGAACACATGCCGCTCACGCCCCACGCCGAGCATCACTTCACCGCTGGCGAGACTGTTCGCGACGTGGTCATCGGCATGTCCGACGGCCTGACGGTGCCCTTCGCGCTGGCCGCCGGGCTGTCGGGCGCGGTAGTCGCATCACGCATTGTGGTCACGGCCGGCCTGGCCGAGGTGGTGGCGGGATCGATTGCGATGGGCCTTGGTGGGTACCTGGCAGCACGCAGCGATGCCGAGCACTATGCCTCCGAGCGCAGGCGCGAAGAGCGGGAAGTGGTCGAGTCTCCCGAGCGCGAAGTGGCAGAGGTCGTCGAGGTGCTGTTCGCGTACGGCATTGACCAGGACGCAAGCGCGCCTGTGGTCGCGGCGCTCAAGGCGCGGCCGAAGGCGTGGGTCGACTTCATGATGAGGTTCGAGCTCGGGCTCGAGGAGCCGGATCCGCGTCGCGCGCTGCACAGCGCCGTCACGATTGCCGGGTCGTACACCGTCGGTGGCCTGATTCCGCTGCTGCCCTACATGCTGCAGAGCAGCGTGGCGAATGCGTTGCCGGCATCGGTGGCCGTCACGGCGCTGGCGCTCGCGGTGTTCGGCTACATGAAAGGGCGCTTCACCGGTGCGCATCCGGTGCGCAGCGCCGCGCAGACGACGGTGATTGGGGGATTGGCGGCCGGCGCCGCCTTCGCCATTGCCCGGGCGATCAGTTAATGCCTGGCTTCGGCGAGCCAGGGCCGCCTTCGCAATTTCCTGTGCGATCTCGGAACGCCGCTCTGCTGTTTGACGCGTGTTGACCTCCACAAAGCAGGCCCTTGAGCCAAGCCGACAGCGAAGTCTGCAAAATGGGCCGTGAAGGCCAAGACGGGCCGCGCGAATAGCGCTAACGTCAGGCCGGCGACGAGTCCTGGCAAGGTCCATTTTGCCGGCTTGTGCGAGCGGGACTGCGGCGTGGAGGGTAACACGCGCGTTGGGCGGACCAAGGTTGCCTTTGCAATCGCCCGAGCCATTCGTTAGGCTAGCTCACGAGTGAGGGCACGCCGTGACTTTTCCTTACGAAGAATTCGACCTGTCGGATGTTCGCACCTATCCGCTGGCTTCGCGCAAGAGCAAGGTGTCGGTGGCGCATTTCGCGACGCCGCATCAGAAGGGTGACGGTGTCGCCGCGTTTGTCGATCGCTTGCCGAACATCCTCGGCGGCGCAGACTTTCGGGCCATCGTGCGCGCGATTATTAAGGCCCGCGCCTGCGGCGGCGGCATCATCTGGGGTTTCGGAGCGCACGTCGTCAAGACCGGGGTTTCGCCGGTCCTGATCGATCTGGCGCGGCGCGGGTTCGTGTCGGCGTTTGCGACCAATGGCGCCGGCATCATCCACGATTTAGAGATTGCGCTTGGCGGCTCCACCTCGGAAGACGTCGACGAGACGCTCGGCGCCGGTCGATTCGGCATGGCCGAGGAAACCGGGTGTCTGCTGAACCGCGCGATCAACGAAGGCGTAAAGCAGGGGCTTGGCATCGGCCAGTCGGTGGGGAAGTTTCTGGCCGAGGCAAAACCTCCGTTCGGCCATCTCAGCGTTGCCGCGACCGCGGCGCACCTGGGCGTGCCGCTGACCGTGCACGTGGCACTCGGCACCGACATCATCCACATGCATCCGGAGGCATCAGGAGAGGCACTCGGTGCCGGCAGTCTGCGCGACTTCAGGTACTTCGTGTCAAACGTGTCCCGGCTCGACCGTGGCGTCTATCTGAACTGCGGATCTGCGGTGCTGCTGCCGGAGGTCTTCCTGAAAGCCGTCGCGCTTGCCCGCAACCGCGGCGTCCTGCTCACGGATCTGACGACGGTCAATCTCGACTTTGCGCGGCTGTACCGGCCGCAGACCAACGTGGTCATACGGCCCGTGGCCGGCACTGGCGGGCACGGTTACAACCTGGTCGGCCAGCACGAGATCCTGATTCCGCTGCTCGCCGCTGCGATCGTCGAAGCCGCCCACGATTAGGGGCGGACTGGCGGCGCGTGCCGTCTCCACAAAGCAGGCCCTTGAGCCAAGCCGACAGCGCCAGTCTGCAAAATGGGCCGTAAAGGCCAAGATAGGCTGCGCGAATAGCGTAAACGTTAGACCGGCGACGAGTCCTGGCAAGGTCCATTTTGCCGGCTTGTGCGAACGGGACTGCGGCGTGGAGACCACGCGCGGCCCGTGTCCACCCGTCAGATGTTGCGGGTGGCCAGCACTTCCCGCGCCGGCGCACGATCGCCGGTGCAACTGATCCTGCGAGGCGCCGCCAGGAACCTCAGTTCGTAGCCGAGGCGCGTGTAGAGGGCGATGATGCGCGGGGTGGCCTGGTTCGACAGCACAACCGGGCCGGGGTGTTGAGTGAGCCATTCGGCGACCCGAATCTGGTCGCTCCAGGAAAACCGGCCGCGCGCGTACTGCGTGAACGGCACGTCGTAAGGCGGGTCCGCGTAGACGAAGTCGTTCGCGCGCAGTCGCAGGCTCTCGAAATCCGCGCTCCTGAACTCCCAGTTGGCGAAGATGTCCACGTAGCGGCCGAAGTCTCTCGTGTATGTGATTCGCGCGTAGCGGCCAGACGGCACGTTGAACTGGCCGCGGCTGTTGAAGCGGCAGAGACCGTTGTAGCCGGTTCGATTCAGATAGTAGAACAGCGACGCCGCTTCGATCGTGCCGGTCTTGCCGGCCGCCACCAGATCGTTGAAGCGAAGCCGGTGCGCATAGAACGCCGCCGCGTCGTTCTCCATCTCGAGACGAATGGTCAGGCCGCGTCTCAGGTGACGGTAGAAGTTGATGACATGCGGATTGATGTCGTTGAGCAGCGCCTGGTGCGGCGCCAGGCCCAGGGCCACCGCGAGGCCCCCGCAAAACGGTTCGACCAGCCGGCTCGTTTGGTGTAGAGCCCACAACTGCCGGACATGCGGCACCAGCCACCGCTTGCCCCCGGCCCACTTGAGCGGCGGGTTGATCGGTGCCGGCTCGATGCCGGTGGGCTTCGGGCGTTGGGCCATTGCTGAAGTATACGGTGACCGACGGCCGCCGCCGCGCAGGACAGCGGGCACCGGGCCAGAGCGCCGGGCCACAGTCGCCGGTTCCAAATTTCGGTGTGGTACAATCGCTCGGTTACGCCGGTGTAGCTCAGATGGTTAGAGCACGCGGCTCATATCCGCGGAGTCCGGGGTTCAAGTCCCTGCACCGGCACCATTCAGGTCGAGGGGTCGTGCGTCAGCAACGTCCGGCCCCTCGATCGTTTTCTGTCTGGAACCGGTCTCATAACCCGTTCCGGCGCCTCGAACGAGGCGCGTTACGCGGGTTACGAAACCGTCTCCAGAACCGGTGTCAAAACCCGTTCTCGCGGTCGTGCAACGGGCAGCTCGCGCAGGTTTTGAAACCGTCTCCAGTAAGACCCTGTCATGACGCCGCTTCACGACCGCGTCCGCCGCGCCATCGAGCGCGACAGGCTGCTGCCTCCCGGATGCCGGGTGCTCGCCGCCGTGTCCGGCGGCGCCGACTCTGTGGCGATGCTGCTGCTGCTCCGGCAGCTGGCACCCGAGTGTGGATTCTCGCTGGCCGGGATCGCGCACTTCAATCACCGGTTGCGGGGCAGTGAGAGCGACGGCGACGAGTTGTTCTGCCGCGAACTTGCGGCCCGCATCGGCGTGCCTGTCGAAGTCGGTTCCGCGGATGTCGCCGCACTGGCGCACGACGGGCATCTGTCGATCGAAGTAGCCGCCCGCCGCGCCCGGTATGCGTGGTTCGGCGACGTCGCCGAACGGCTGGGCGCTCACCACGTGGCCACCGGTCATACGCAAGACGATCAGGCCGAGACGTTTCTGCTGCGCGTGCTGCGAGGCGCCGGCTCGTCCGGGCTGGGGGGGATTCAGCCCGCACGCGGGATCTTCGTCCGGCCCCTGCTCGACATCCGTCGCCGGGATCTGGTGGAGTGGCTCGATAAGGCCGGCGATCGGTTCCGCGACGATTCCACCAACCGTGACCTGACTATTCCCCGCAATTGGATTCGTCATCAACTGCTGCCATCGCTCGCCGAGCATCTGAACGCCGACATGACGGCCGTGCTCTCGCGCCAGGCACTCGTGCTGCGCGACGAATCGACGCTGCTCGGCCAGATGGCCGAACAGGCGCGCCTGGCAGTCGAGTCCTCCGTCGATGGCGGCGGGATCGCCCTCGACGTCGCGCGTCTTGGCGCTCTGCCAGTCGCTGTGGCCCGGCGCGTCGTGCGGACGGCACTCCTGCGCGTGAACGATTCCCGGTTCCTGGGATTCGACCACGTCGAGCAGGTACTCGACCTGGCGGCTGGGGGTCGTTTCGGGGCGGCTGCCGATCTTCCCGGCATTCGGGTGGAACGAAATCCGTCGGCCGTTGTCTTATCTAGAAGGGAGTCGCGGGGTCCGGACGCTCCGGTCAGCTTCAGCTACAGCCTGCCGGTTCCGGGTCGCCTGGTGATTCCTGAGTGCGGATGCGTCATCGAGACCACTGAGGCTGGAGTCGGAACTTCGCAAGTGGTTCATGATAAAGGCATTAATGCCAGGAACGAGGCGGTAGTTGATTCGGAGGCGGCGGTTGGAGGCCTGTGGGTTCGGTCGAGGCTTCCGGGCGATTCGGTGCGGCCTCTTGGACTCGGGGGGCGGAAGAAACTGCAGGACGTCCTGGTCGACATGAAGGTGCCGCGAGCGCTCCGAGATCGGGTGCCGGTTGTGGTCGATTGCCGCGGCCGCATCGTCTGGGTGGCGGGGTACGTCACCGGCGACGAGGCCAGAGTCACAGATCGCACGCAAACCGTGGTAATCTTGAAACTTAGGCGATTAGGAGAATCTTAGGTGAACTCGACCATTCGAAGCTTGGTCTTCTGGTTGGTGCTGGTCGTTGTGGCCATGCTGGTCTGGAACCTTTCCGGTGCGTTCCAGCCCAGGGATAAGTCTATTACTTTCAGCGAGTTCATGTCCTGGGTCGACTCTGGGCAGGTGTCGCAGGTCACCATCATCGGCAGCGAAATCACCGGCACGACCAAGGCGAACGAATCATTCCGCACGTATGCGCCGACGCAATTCGAAGGGCTGGCCAACAAGCTGGTCGAGCGCAACGTGATGATTACCGCAAAGGAAGCCACCGCCAGCCCCTGGGCGGCGCTGCTCTATTCCTGGGCTCCGGCGCTGCTGATGATTGGCTTCTGGATCTTCTTCATGCGGCAGATGCAGACCGGAGGCAACAAGGCGCTCTCGTTCGGCAAGAGCAAGGCGAAGCTGTCGTCCGGTTCGCAGAAGAAGGCCACCTTCAAGGACGTGGCGGGCGTCGATGAAGCGAAGGAAGAACTGCAGGAGATCATCGAGTTCCTGAAGGAGCCGCAGAGATTCCAGAAGCTCGGGGGCCACATCCCGAAGGGCGTCCTGTTGATGGGGTCGCCGGGAACAGGCAAGACGCTTCTGGCGCGCGCGGTGGCCGGCGAAGCCAACGTGCCGTTCTTCTCAATCAGCGGCTCGGATTTCGTGGAGATGTTTGTCGGTGTCGGCGCGTCGCGCGTGCGCGACCTGTTCGAACAGGGGAAGAAGAACGCACCGTGCATCATCTTCATCGACGAGATTGATGCCGTGGGGCGGCATCGCGGCGCAGGCCTCGGCGGCGGCCACGACGAGCGGGAGCAGACCCTGAACCAACTGCTCGTCGAGATGGATGGCTTCGAGTCGAACGAAGGCGTCATCCTGATGGCCGCCACCAACCGGCCCGACGTGCTCGACCCGGCTCTGCTGCGGCCCGGCCGCTTCGATCGCCGCGTGATCGTCAATCGGCCGGACGTGCGCGGACGCGAAGGCATCCTGGTGG
>Ga0315273_10003835_pt1 | contig 18207 bp, 14 predicted proteins | sample YL17G02_0_MG_FD_205753 | JGI IMG/M metagenome (GOLD analysis project Ga0315273, IMG submission 205753) | Sediment microbial communities from Yellowstone Lake, YNP, Wyoming, USA - YL17G02_0 | ecosystem: Environmental > Aquatic > Freshwater > Lake > Sediment | place: USA: Wyoming | collected...
TATGTAATGACTGGTAGAGGTTGGCCTTGGGCATGGCAATATAGTCTTTAAAGCGGCCAGGCATCGGTTTCCACATGGCATGGACGATGCCGAGAGCCTCGTAGCAGTCCTTGACCGAGTCAACGACTATACGAAAGGCAAATAAGTCGTGCACATCTTCGTACTCGAGGCCACGTTCAATCATTTTCTTGTAGATAGAATAAAAGTGCTTAGGCCGACCGTACACCGTCAGCTGACTGAAGCCGTACTTGCCGAGTTCGGTTTCGAGTATCGAACGGACGTCTGAAATATAGGCCTCGCGCTCGGCCTTTTTTGCCGCCACTTTGCGGCTTAGCTCGCGGTAAATGTCGTTCTTTAGCTCGCGCATGCAGAGGTCTTCCATCTCGCTCTTAAAGCTGTAGAGTCCGAGGCGGTTGGCTAAAGGCGCGTAGATATCAAGGGTTTCTTGAGCAATCCGCTGGCGCTTTAATTGCGGCAGATTGTCGAGTGTGCGCATGTTGTGCAGGCGGTCGGCGAGTTTAACGAGGATGACGCGCAGATCGTGCGACATCGCCAGCACCATCTTGCGAAAGTTTTCGGCCAAGCGCTCTTGGCTGGAGCGAAACTTGATCTTGCTGATCTTAGTCAGCCCATCCACTAGCTCGCGCACGTCGGTGCCGAATTCGCGCTCGATATCGTCTAAGGTCGCAGTCGTATCTTCGACCGTATCGTGGAGGATTGCCGCGATAATCGAGCCGAGGTCCACCTTGAGGGAGGTGAGGATGTTGGCGACGGCTAAGGGGTGGGTGATGTAGGCTTCGCCTGAGCGGCGTTGCTGGTTGCCATGATATTGAGCTGCGAATTGATACGCTTTGTGAACCACATCGAGTCGATCCTCTGGCATGTAGCTCTGCAGATTTTTCAGCAACTCAGCGAAGGTGCCTTCCGCTGTGGCGAGCACCTTTTTGCTGCTCACGCCGGATTCACTGCGGGCGAGTGGTGGCGTGGTGATAGGCTGATCGTCGCTCATGATGTCCTTAAAAAAGACCAGAAAATAGGCACCAACCGCCCACGCGGCCGACGGCCGCATCTGTCGTCATCTTACGCTCATAGCTACCATACGTCGATAAATCTAGTTGTCGGCAAGTTCACGGGAGAGCTTATGCAACCAAGGGGCATCGTCAAATTCCGTAGCGAGCTGTTGGCACAGGCGAATTCCCTCTTCATGCGTAATTTTAGATTTTTTACCATCGATTACAATGGCTTCAAGCTCGGCGTAGGCAGTATCCAGGGTGTGGTTGACGATGAAAAAATCATAGAGGTTGCCGCTCGAGATCTCATTGCGTGCTGTCATCAGTCGGCGCCACCGCACGTCCTTGGCCTCAGTGGCTCGACCCTCCAACCGCTGCCATAGGGTCTCTACCGTGGGTGGTAGGATAAAGATCGACTTGGCATCAGGCAATTTTTCTCGCGCCTGGCGCCAACCCTGGACATCGATCTCGAGCAAAGGCGTCTTACCTGCAGCCTGCAGTCGTTGGATTTCCGCGGTCGGGGTGCCGTAGAGCGTGCCGAACACCTCGGCATATTCGAGCATCTGGCCCTGTTTGATCAGATCATGAAAGTTCTTGCTGCTAACGAAATGGTAGTGCACGCCTTCGATTTCACCCGGCCGCTGCTTGCGGGTAGTGTAGCTTACCGCAATTTGGACCTCAGGATGCATCTTGGTTAAGCGCTGATTGAGGGTGGTCTTGCCGGTGCCCGAGGGCGCCGAAACGACAACGACATGCGGTGGTTTTGGGGGGGTCATGTAAGTTCCTATGTGTGTCCATCGCCGAGCAATAGGCGTGATAAAAAGATCGCTTCGCGCTCCAAGATCTGAACGGCCTTGGCGATGGCCTCGATTTTAGCAGCCGCAATGTCATCTTGGAAAGTATAGCCTGTCTGCAGGGCTTTGACCGTAAAACCGAGGGTTCTCAGTGCCGCGCTGAGGTCGTGCCGGCGTTTGGCTACGGCTCGTAGCGGGCCAGCGTCGGCGCTACAGGCGACAGCAAGGACCCGTAGGTTGCCCATCCTAGCCTGGTTGAATAGCGCTGGCAGCGCTGGAAGTTCGCTCGGTAGCGCCGCCTGTTCGTCATAGACTTTGAGGTGGCTGGGCTCATTGTTATGCATTGGGATCCCTCTCGCTGCGTGGACAGTCGGCTCGCGCTCGCTTTTGTTGCGAAGCAATCGTAGAATCAATTTCTATGAGAGTCATGCACTATAGGTGGCAAGTATTAATCTCCAGCGTGCTGCTGACGTACTGCGGCATCGACCCTGCACGCTTGGTGCGCCAAGTCGAGGCCAAGGTGGTGCGTCTGGCGACGCCCAACGATCTGGATCAGCACCTGGTCGTTGCCAGCAGCTATATCGTCGCCTTTCGCGGCTTGCCTGGAGCATCGACGCGCCACTTTTCCAGCTTTGCTGCTGAGTTTGGTTACCACTATGGCCTACTGAGCGAGCACCGCCTGGCTGATCCGAGGCTGCTTGAACTGCGCTATATCACCGCGGTTGACCTCGCGAGTCCCGGCCAGCCCAAGGGCCAGGAGGACGTCGGCAAAGGTCCGTCGTCGCTGCGCTTGGCCTGGAGCCAAGAGCAATTTGATGAAAAACCAGCGGTCTTGAGCGCGGTTACTTTTGCCTCACCCGCCGCGGCTTCGGCCATGCTGAGCGAATGGGCTGCGGACGGTACGATTTGGTTTGCCGAACCGAACTTCCTGAACACGGTCCAGAGTGCTAGCCCAATTTCCGAGGATCTGCTTAAGAGCTATAGCACCGCGGGTTCCGGCGGCGCCGGCATCGGCTGGCAGCTTTCCATCAAGCTGCCTAAGGCGCTGCAGCAATTGTCGACTGCAGCTTTCAGCGTGACGCAAACACCAGTGATCGCGGTAATGGATAGTGGTTTGGATATCGAACATCCGCAGCTTAAAAACCATCTTTGGGTGAATCCCCAGCCCGGAGCCTCTGGGTGTGCTAATGACCTCAACGGCTGTAACACTACCGTGGGTCGCTTAGGTTCTTTAGGCGACGGCGTTATCCATCCTTATGGCGTCAAGGGTTACGCTACCTCTTGTGATACCATCACGGGCTCGGCTGCAGATTCTGCCTTCTTCGCCGAAGGGCCTAAATCATCTGCTAAAATAGGTATTTGCGGACATGGTACGCACGTCGCGGGGATCATTGCGGCGGACTTCGATAGCAATCATAGCGCTGCCGGAGTCTGTCCGCTTTGCCGTATTTTGGCGATCAAAGTCATCGCCGAAGACGGGCCGGAGCAAGGGAAAGCTTCGGATGAAGCCATCCTGCGCGGCTTTAAGTATCTCACCCGCTTTCGCGGCGCACAGGGTGGCGTGGTGCGGGTCGTCAATTCCTCGCTTGGTAAATACGCCCGTTCTCGTTCTACCGAGCTGCTCGTCGGGGTTTTAAGAGAGGCGCCAAATGAGATCTTGGTGGTCGCAGCGGCCAGCAATGAAGACTCGATGAGTCGCTCCTACCCAGCGGCATTTGGTGGTGTGATTGCGGTAGCAGCGGTAGGGTCAAAGGATGAAAAGGCGGCCTATTCTAATTTCGGCCCGTGGGTTAGCATTGCCGCACCTGGAGGTGTTGATGGAGACCTGATCCTTTCGACGGTCCCAGGTGGTGGTGTAGACGGCAAGAAAGGGACCTCGATGGCTTCTCCAGTCGTCGCCGGTGTTGCCGGTCTGATTTTGGCCTTTGATCCCGGACGTGGCTACCAGGCTCTTCGCGACAGTATCGTCAATACGGCGGATCCTCGACTTTATGATCCATCGATAAACAATGGTATTAATTTAAATTATTACAATCCTAAATTCAATGGCGAGGAGACGCGGCGCCAACTGCTAGGCAGTGGCATCGTCGACGTTGCAGCTGCCCTAACGAAGACGGTCGTGACTTCGAGCACGACCTCGCACCGCCGCGTCGCTCCTGGGTGCAGTATCGTGGCCGCTAGCGAACCGTTACCAGGCGGTATGTGGTGGCTGCTGTTGGCCCCATTGGCCTTGATGGTGTTGCTGTGAACACGGTATTTCACCTGGTATCTTTACTGTTTTTTGGCGTGTTGATTTGGCTTGCCTTGCGGGCAGAGCGCGACCGCGCCTTAATCCTCGGGTTGCTGCTCAGCCAACGCCGCCACGCGTCGCTCAGCCGCATCGAGGTCGCCGCGCCTAGTGTTTTCCTGCGCCGCTTCGCAGCGGCGCTTAATATTGCCTATGTCGGCGACGGCCCCGCTGGTGAGCTGCCAGTGCGGGTCAATTCGGCCTTATTTACCGAATTATTTTTGCAGTCAGGCCTAAGCTTGATAAGATGCAAGAGTACAATGGCTGGTTCATTCCCTGGGCTATTGGTTGAATTGCGGACGGAGGAGTCGGTGACGGCTCTTGGGATGGTCGAGCGATTAAGCCAGGCGCTGGGTGGGCGTGTTGTAGTCCAGCTATTACCCCCAGAGGTACGGTCCTCTCCAGAGGCTTTTAATTAAGGAAACCCTATGACCAGCAGGCGGCAGCTGTATCCCTTGATTTTAGCCGCATGCGGCCTCGGATTGGCCGCTTGTCAGACCCAAGGTCAAGGCGGCGCCAAGCAAACTGGAAAGAAGGACACCAAGCCGCCGCCGGCCATCTACGCCAATATGGACCTGGAGCATGCAGTCGAAGCTGGCATTGATTATGGGGGCGATACCTTGACCAGCGTTAAACGCTTGATCAAACGCCGGGGCTTGACTCAGAGCGCCTACTCCCTGGTGGCAAAAGACTTGCACGATAACGTCCAAAGCTATGAACACAATCAGTTGATCAACGCCGGTCATCTCTATGCGTCGCTGCCATTGCCGGTGGCGCCGCAGATGTTCAAGATCCTGATTGGTTCAGGACGCCCCTTGGCTCAACAATTGGGCTGGCAGCTGGCTGCTGTGAAGCCCTCAGCGGCACTGGTCGCGGCGATTGAAGGCGAGCTAACCCGTGCTATCGCCGACAATGACGAGGATAGTGTGCTTATCCCGCAGATGGCCAATGCGGTGCGTGCCAACCACCTTAAAGATGCCTATACCCTGCTACGCCAAGGATTGATGACTAAGGGCGATGAGGAGTTTGCCCTCGGTATGATCGCGCTCAATCCAGTCGCTGCTTCTGACGATTTTTTACCATATTTGGCATTGCCCCCGGCCGAAGAGTTGCGCCAGTTGACCATGTCGTCGGTCAATTTATACACCTGCATCACCATCCTTAAGCATATGCAAAAGGAGCCGCCGACTGCAGGTAAGCCGGGCTTTGATCATCTGCTTTTCTTTGCCGTATCGCGCAATCCCACACTTGCCGAATTAGCTCATGCCATACTGGAGCAGTTCCTGCCTGAACGTACTGACTACATTGCGCAGGCTCTAGCTCGCCAGCAGGCTTGGGTGCAGATTGCTTATATAGAGGGAGCGAGGCGGCGTATGAACCCCAAGGAAGGGCTGCTGCTGAGCGAGCTAAAGAAGACGACCTCGGAAAACGACGTGGTCCAAGAGATCAACGAAATCAAATTTTAACTATAGACCATGTTTTGTTTGTTTCGCGGCTATTGGCCCATCGGGAGCAACGGCACCCGCGAGGACCTTGTTTTTCCGCTGTTGACCCCATCGTTTATAAACGCTAGCCTTTGAAAAGCAATTATTCCCACACTTTTCAAGGCGTCCATCCATGCCGCAGCTGACATCGGATCGCTTAGAAGACCTGCTCACCGAGTATGGTTGGACCTTCGAGTCGACTGGTGAAAATGCCTGGAGGACGGGATTTCAGGGCGAACAACGCCTCTTTCCCTTGTGCATTCGTCTGACTCAGACCTGCATCTCATTCGAGGTCCGCCCACTTATCGACTTGGTCCTCGACGGCGTGAGCAGCCCGCTGCTGTCGCGCGAGATGCTCGAGCTTAATGACAGCCTGCAGCTGGTCAAGCTCGCGGTTAGTGATTTAGGCGAAGTCAGCCTCGTTTGCCAGGTACTCGCCAACGGCTTTGACAGCGACATGCTTGGCCGCATCCTCGGCATCCTCGGCTACTATGCCGACGAGGTAGCCCCCGAGATCTACCAACGTCTAGCTGACATCGGTTTCTACGGTCGTCCGACGCTGCTATCTTAAGTTTGTAACCTATTGAAATCACTTGTATAACTTCTCAATGTTACCGTCCTTTACCAAGGTCCCATCGACCTCCTGGTCTCACTGATTGCCCGCAACTTCCGATACGTTGACAGCTCCCCGCTCGCGCGGGTGGGGTCACTTAGGATGATTGTGATTTGAGTGAACCAACGAAAAAATTGCCCGAGCACCTTGGCCCCTACCGCATCATCGAGGAGGTCGGCGTTGGTGGTTTAGGGCGTGTGTTTCGTGCCATCGACGAGCGCACAGGTACGACTGTTGCGGTCAAGGTGCTGCATGACAAATATATCTCCAATCGCAAATTTCTCGGAATTTTCCATCGCGAGCTGTTGATTATGGCTGGCATGCACCATAAACATATCGTTGGCTACCTAGACGGCCATTTCGAGCCGCCAAATTGCTATATCGTCACTGAGTTCATTGAGGGCTGGTCGGGACATCATTTCTTGAAGCAGGTGGGCCGAGTGCCGCCGCTAGTGGCCTTAAGCATCATTATCGACATGATGAAGGGCATCGATCATTTGCATCTGCACGATACGATCCATTCAGATCTGTCGGCGTCGAACATCTTGATCGATCGCAGCGGGCGGGTGATGGTGACAGACTTCGGGCTATCTTGTCAGATGGAGGTTGAGGATTACAAAAATTATATGATCGGCACGCCAGGATACTACTCGCCCGAGCACATTTCCGAGGCGGCGATCTGTCCGCAAACGGACATCTACTGTGCGGGGTTGATCCTTTACGAAATGATAGCAGGACGCAAGGCGGTACCGGCTTCGACGGACCGCAGCAAAATTTTACACGCGATGAAGCGAATCAGCTTTGAGCGGCTGCACGTCAACGACAAGATGATGAACAAAATGCTCGTTAAGCTGCTCAAACAGTGCTTGCACTATAACGCGTCAAGTCGGCTGCAAACGGCCGAACACCTGATGTTTGGTTGTTACGAGATTCTGCAACGCTTCAATATTCGCTACGCCCGTCACGCAATCAAGAAGTTCCTTGTCGACAAAAATGTCGTTAAGGGCCCCTTTAGCGGGAACGATCAGGAAATTTATTTCGGCGCTGGCGAATAACGCGGCCCCGATGCATCTCGGCAAGTGCCATGCTAAAAGCCAGGGCTATCGCCGCGAGTTTGGCAAAAGTTACGCTTCCCATGGTTGGGCCTCCCGGTCGCAAAACAAGGCCTGGTACAAGCGCACCTTGTTCTTCGCTGTGTTGTAAAGGGTCATAGGGATTCGCTGGTTGAGTTCGTCGGTAGTCAGAAGCTTGATACCAGCGCTTTGCAGTAGACCTAGGACTTTGGCCTCGTAGCCGGTGATATCACCTTTGCCCGGATGGATGAAGTCGCTGCTGCCAACCTTAGCCTTTAGCCTGATGAAGAGACCAAAGGGCCCCACTACAGAAAGGTCAAGGCGCCACAAGGAGCTTTGACCCTTGAGCAAGTAGCTAAAGCAGACATCGTCCTCGGCCTCGACTAATTCCTCAACCACGCCGTAGTCGCGCAGGCGCTTGATCAGGGGATCATAGGGGCGTGCGTTGAATACTTTTTTTACAAATGAGAAGTCCGGATGGACCAATGATTTGTACGCGCCTTCGATCATATCTTGGTAGGGGCTCAGGTCTCGAGTCTCCAACATCGGATTGTTCACTCGTAGCTAGTCTCGGTTTCATAACGGACCAGAAACCATGCGTGGATCGGCTGCGAGCAAGGCGAATATACTTCGCGTGCGGCAGTCGTGCTGATTACCTGAAGGCCTGCGTCCTTGCAATCCCTAAGCTGAGTCATATCCACTGCGCGGAAGCCAATAAAGTGCGGTGGTGGGCTGCTGGTGAGCAGCCAGAAGGCCGCCTCTGCATGCAGGTCAGCAGTCGTAAAGACCGGGTTTGGTCGCCGCACAAACTCAGAATCTCGGGTCATTCTAGGCCATTGGGCGACCTGGCGGCCGTCACTATAAAAACGCACCATGGCCGTCAGCTGATAGCTGTCGGTGAAAAGGGGGCCTTTTAATCGAGCAACATAGCTGCCTAACTCTTTATAACCATGGCTCTCGCTCAGAATGCGATCGCGCTTGGGGTGTATGGGCAAAAGACCGGTGTGGGCGTGGCAGATGATGAGAGCTAGCAGGGTCGCATTAATGGCAAAGGCCAACCATAACGCACGGCCTTTGCGCTGCAGTAAGGGCGCGAGCAGCGCCGCGGCCCCAAACAGGTACATGGCCGACCAGTTGGCCTCGACACCGGTGGCTAAGCTTAAGGCAGCAAAAAACGCCAGGGGCACGGCTACCGAGGCGACAACCAGTGGGCGCGAGGCTGGGGTCAAAGCAGACGATAACGCTGGAGCTATCGCCATGGGCTGTGCTGGACCAGCAAGGGTGCCGCTAGCGCCGCGCCGCCGCAGGCGCCATCGCTCCCACCAGGTCTGCAGTATGACGCCGGCCAGGGCGCCCCAAAACGCTAGCTGGCTACCAAAAAAGGTGAGGCACCGACTCAGGGCATTGAGATAGGGGTCAAAGACGGTCGCGACACGCGGCTTTTTAAGCGCCTCTGGTGGCCCTTTAAAGACCTCCGCCAGCTCCCACTCGCGGCTACCAATCTTCGCCTGTTCTGGCCAGGGTAGGACGTCGCTGCGCGGCAGGTTCATATGACTGCTAATGAATCCATGGCGCAGCTGGAAGCGCATGGTGATCCAGTCGTTGTCAGCGTTCCATGCTAAGTGGGGCAGGATGACGACAAGGGCCACTAGCGCGCCCAAATAGGGCCATGGCGAGCGCAATGCCGCTTGCCTTGGTACGCGCCTTGCCTCGGCGATCAGCGCCCATAAAAACACCGGGCCGATCAGCACCATCATATATTTTGCGAGGAACCCTAGGCCTGTGGCTAGGCCGGCGCTCAGCCAACGCCGGTGCGCACCTTGCAAAGCTAGTGCGGCCTCGCTCAGCGCGATCGTCCAGGCGAGCATGAGGCCGGTATCGGGGGTGGTGATCACCCCGAGAATCAGGCCCATGATGTTGCCAAAGGCAAGCAGCAGCGCCGTCGCCTGCGCAGTGGGTGTGCGTAGGCCCAGGATGCGAAACAGGCGTGCGGTTGCTGCAAAGGTCATAGCGGCCGTTGCTAGGGTGCCGAGTCTAGCGATCAATGGGGAACCATGGGCGAAGGTAGCAGCCCATCCAATCAAGGCCACGATCGGCGGGTGATCGAAATAGCCGAAGGCTAGGTGCTGCGCCCAGGCAAAGTAGTAGGCTTCGTCTTGCACTAATGGCATCAGCCAGGCTGCGCTGATCCAGCAGATAAAGGCGGCAGCGAAAACGGCACGGGGGGCACGCATGCGGTGTTTTGCTCCTAGGTGGCGCGCAGTTTTGCCACGAGGCCGGTCTGCCTAGTGCTGCTGGTTTTGTTGTTGATGGCGAATTGCAGGGCCCGGCGTGCACCGACGAAGATGGCTAGCTTACGCGCCCTAGTCAGCGCAGTGTACATTAGGTTGCGCTGCAGCATGACATAGTGCTGCATGGAGCATGGGATGACAACTACCGGAAACTCACTGCCTTGGGATTTGTGGATGGTAATTGCATAAGCTAGCCTGAGGTCCAAGGTAGCTTCCTCATCGTAGGTGACTAAGCGGTCGTCGCCAAAGGCCACAAGCAGCTTACCACCATCGACTTTGGCATCGCGGACGAAGCCAATGTCGCCGTTGAATACACCAAGATCGTAGTTATTGACGCTCTGGATTACCTTGTCACCTTGGCGGAGCAACAGGTTGCCGCGTTTCATCTCGCGTTTATGCTCAGCCGGTGGGTTAAGGGCACGTTGCAGCTCATCATTGATTGCGGCGGTGCCGAGTTCTCCACGATTCATCGGCGTTAATACCTGCACGTCGCTGGCGGCTGCGAAGCCGAACTGTTGCGGAATGATCCGCTGAACTAAATTGAGGATAGTTTGGCTGATATCGTGGCCGCTGTCGACTTCGATAAACTGGCAATCGTTGTCCGCTTCAGCACCGGCGAAGGCGACGTTGGCGCCGTTGTTGATGGCGTGGGCAGTCTGAATGATGCGCGAGTAGCTGGCTTGCCGAAAGATCTGTGTTAGTCGGGTGTAAGGAACGACGCCTGAGTCGATGAGGTCGCGTAGCACATTGCCGGGTCCAACCGAAGGCAGCTGATCGATATCGCCGATTAGAATCAATTGTGCAGTCGGCGGGACGGCGCGAATTAAAGCGTCGGCAAGGCGAATATCGAGCATCGAGGCTTCGTCGACGATGACGACCTGAACCGGTAGCGGATTGGTTTCGTCGCGCGCGAATGAGTGCAGATGCGGTAGCCATTCGAGGGTGCGGTGGATGGTCTTGGCTGGTGCCGCTGCCACTTCGGTCAGGCGCTGGGCCGCACGCCCCGTTGGGGCAGCTAGGGCGACGGTTTTGCCCATGGCCTTGAGCAGGCGGATGATGGTATTTGCGGTCGTCGTCTTGCCGACGCCTGGGCCACCAGTTAAGACAAACAGTCGGTGCACCACAGCTTTGCGCACGGCATCCAGTTGCTCTGGCGCGAGAATAGTGCCCGAAGCTTCGCCGTACTTAGCCAACCAGGCATCGATGCGCTCGGTCTCGGCCGGCAGTGGTTTGGCCAAAAGCTTTTGGGCGCAGCGGGCGACGTTCCATTCGGCCACTAAAATATCGGTCCGGGCATGGGTACGGATCTGTGCAGGATCCCCACCGTCCGGGTTAGGAATCATCGTCGTAACTATGGCGCCTATGTCGCTGAGATGGCTTAGGCAATCCACCAGCCTAGGGGTGATTAAGTCGTACTCGAGCTGTAGACTTCCCGCTAATGCGCTGATCAGCTGCGGGGTGGTGACGTAACAATGGCCTCGCTCCTCAGCTTGCTGTATCTGAAACAGGGTGGCGGCGCGCAGCCGCTCGATCGAGTCGGCAGCGATGCCCATGCTACGGGCGATCTTATCGGCGGAGAGGAAGCCGATGCCCTGAATATCGTTCGCTAGACGGTATGGGTCGGCGGACACCTTGGTGATAGCGTTTGGGCCATAGTGGCGCAGGATGCGAGCGGCGAACAGTGGCGAGATGCCATGCGTGTTCAGGAACATCATAACGTCTGCGGCGACGCGCTGGTCCTGCCATGATTTGATGATCACGCCGGCCTTTTTCTTGCCGATGGCGGGGACTTCGTGCAGTCGATTGGGCTCAGCATCGAGGACGTCGAGGGCTTTTGTACCAAAGTGCGCGACAATTCGCGCTGCTGTTTTCGGTCCGATACCGTCGACTAATCCGGACGCTAGGTAGCGCTCGATCGCCGGTTTGGTCGCAGGCCGAATCGGCACCAAGCGTTCGATTTTAAACTGCTGACCATAGGTCGGATGCTTGGACCAAGAACCGAAGAATTCAAATTGCGCCCCAGGGTGAATGGCCGCGAAAAAACCGGTGGCGGTCACCACCGTGCCGTCATCACAATCGCGCGCCTTTAGCACGGTCCAGCCGTTGTCTTCGTTGCGAAAGGAGATGTGCTCAATTTCGGCACGAATCTGTCCGCTGGTGTTCTCTAAGGTTATCAGTCTCGCCTCCCTAACCCGGCCGCTCGGGGCGGGGGTCGAAGGCGCCATCCTAGCAAAAACATCGCTGCGACGACACAGACTTAGGGCGCCCTTCGGCGGACTTTCTCGGCTGGCTCCTGCTGCACCTTAAATTTACCAATAATTACAGTTTGATGTGTCTTTAGACTGGGTGTGATTCGCGTTTTGTAAGTTCTGGCTGCAGGCGCAAAAAAGGCCAGCACCAAGCTGGCCTCGTAAATGTAGAGCCAAAGGGAACTCTACTTGCCGGCGACTCGGCGACGACCCCGCTCATATTTTAGAATATCCGCAGCATCGACAGCTTCGGCCTCAACTTCGACCAGCGGAATGATTTGTCGCGGCCCTTTGTGGTCCTTGAGTTTCTCCTTATGCTTTCTCAATTGAGTAGTGAGATTCTCGGCCACCACATCGATCGCAGCGTGCATGTCATCTCTGGTCTGCTCAACATCTATGCCAAAGCCGTCTCCGGCGTCGAGGTGGCAGTGCACGGTGTAGCGGTTTTTCAAAACCGAAAAGGTGACCTTTGCGGCAATTGGTTTGCTAACAAATTTTTCAATTCTTTCGGCAAACTTCTCCTCAGCATAAACTTGCAGAGCTGGTGATGTGTCCATGTGCTTGAATGCAAAATGAAACTTCATGTTCTAACCTCCCAATAGGATCTTCTAACCTTCACGCCCAGAGGTGCTACTTCCAGGCATATTCTGCTTTGGCGGACGGTGGGGAAGTCTACGCTGCGTATCTACACCACACCCTCAATCGAGCTGATCCAGTATCGGCAAACCCCGCCGCTTCCTTGACCACAATTATACCTCGCAGTACTTAAGAGAGGAATAATAGCCTCGACCCGGGCCACATTTGTGCTTGCAAACCCTTGAAGCTAAAATGGTTCTCTCCAAAAATAGGTAATTTATCCCATTGACTTTCAATCGGTTGATTTAATGATCTGTGGATTTTGGCTGGCACCGGCGGTTTCCTGAGGCCCGTCATGTAAGTTGTCTAAATAACTGAATATTGCGCGGGATAGTCAAAAGTATCGTAGCTATGTTGGCCAAAACGGTTCAGCTGAACTAAACTTAATGAATATATCTTAGAAATTTTAAAAAGGGGACGCTATGACTCAGCGATTGAGTTTGAGCCTATTAATGCTCGCAGGGTTTGCGACCTTTAGCACTGCGAAGGCGGCCGAACCGTTCAATCTCGGCTGGGAGCACGTCCCCGGCCAATTAATCGTGAAGTTCAAATCAAGTGTAGATGACCAGAGCGCGATCATCGCCGGCGTTGGTGCAACCGCGCTGCATACGTTTAGTTCCAGCGGCGCGCAGTTGCTACAGTTCCCTCAAGCGATTATGGAAGCAGATCTTAAGTCCATTGCGGCAGGCCTCGCTGCAGACTCCCGCGTGCAATATGTCGAAGCTAACACCATACTGCATGCCAACGAAGTCAGACCCAACGATCCCAAATTTAAAGATTTATACGCGTTAAAAAACACCGGCAAAGGCGGCGGTATCTCCGGCGCCGATATTCATGCAACCGAAGCCTGGGATGTCAGCACCGGATCGCGCCTAGTCGTCGTCGGCATCATTGATACCGGCGTTGATTATACCCACCCTGACATCATGCCTAATCTCTGGACGAATCCCGGCGAATCAGGACTTGATGCCGCCGGCCACGATAAAAGGACCAACGGCATCGACGATGATCACAACGGCTTCGTTGACGACTGGCACGGATGGAACTTCGTCAACAATACCAACAATGCTACCGACGACAATGAGCACGGTACCCATGTTGCAGGCACCATTGGCGCTAATGGTAACGATGGCATTGGTGTGGTCGGCGTCAACTGGAACGTCTCGCTTGTGCCACTAAAATTCCTCGACGCCTCCGGGTCCGGATCGCTAGCTGACGCCACTCGTGCCATCGACTACGCCGGGACGCTCGGACTTACTCTGACCAGCAATAGCTGGGGCGGAGGCGGCTTTTCGGAGACCATGAAAGCAGCGATCGAAGGCAATAAATCTAAGGGAGTTTTATTTATAGCTGCGGCCGGTAACGACGGCGACGACAACGACCGTTCGCCGCACTATCCGGCATCGTATGCACTGGACAACGTTGTCTCAGTCGCTGCCACTGATAACCGCGACGAGCTGGCGAGTTTCTCCTGCTACGGCAAGACGTCGGTGCACTTGGGCGCCCCGGGGGTTAACATCGTTTCATCAGTCCCAGGCGGCGGCTACGCCGCGCTGAGCGGAACATCAATGGCGACGCCGCACGTCGCCGGCGCTGCCGCCTTGATCAAAGCAGTGTTTCCCAGTGCAACTGCCGCCGATATTAAGGCGCGCTTGATTAATAGCGTTGATCCCATCGATGCCTTGGAAGACAAAGCGCTTTCTGGCGGCCGTCTCAATCTTGCCAATGCCATTTCTAGCGATACCGCAGCTCCCGGCACGGTCGCCGACCTGCAGGCGACGCCGCTGGGCATGACCAGCGTCAGACTAACTGGTGCACCGGCCATTAGCGCCGAAACTGGAGCGGTCGCGGCCCGATATGAGGTGCGTTATGCCGCCGCGCCGATCACCGACGAGGCCAGCTGGGATCTTGCCACTCGCGTTTCGGCAAAACTCAGTCTGAGTGAAGTCCTAGCCTTTACCGCTGATCTTAGGGGCCTTGCCCTCAATTCCAGTGGCTTCCTCGCAGTCAGGGCGATCAGTCGGATCGGCCGAGTCGGTGCCATCTCCGCATCGGTGCCTTTTCATGTGCAGCCGGCAAGCCAGATTTATCGTAATGACGCTGAGTCGCTGCAAGGGGTTACGGTGCAGCCGCCATGGGGCCTGAGCCAAGATTCCAGCCGGCACAAAGCCGTATTTTCGTTGAGTCCGAGTGGCCCTTATGGCGATCGCCTTAATTCCTCACTGACCGTGCGGCTGACCAATTTGAATACGACTCAGGCGATGTTAACTTTCGATAGCTGGACCGACTTTGAGCCCATTTATGATGTAGGCCACGTTGAGGTCAGCAGCGACAGCGGCGCGACTTGGACCCAGATCGACCAAGTCACCGGGCAGCTACCTTGGGCGACGAAGACCTTTGATCTGACGCCGTACCTGCACGACACAAACAGTTTGTTGGTCCGTTTTCGCGCGACGACTGACTTCTCAATCAATGGTTTAGGTTGGCACCTTGATCACATTGTCGTCTATGCGCCCACGGCGGCACCAGGTTGAGAAACCAGGGGCAAACGCACTAGAAGCTTAAGTTTAAAAATATTCAGCGCTTCTGCTTCTCTGCGCTTCCGGTGCGCCAGGCCAAACCTGGCGCACCGGAAGCGCAGAGAAGTGGAGGCGCCAAATTTTTTAATACGTTTGCACGTATGAGGTACCGAAGTAGGGAGGAGCGGATTTCTAAAATCTTAGAAGCGCTTGGAATTGCCAAAAAACGCCGTACATCTGCCATATATATGAATAATATTTGTTTATTATCAGTTTGACTGAATTGTTGTTAAAGTTTTCTAGGTAGCTGCCGATATTGCCTGTGGGGGCAAGCGGATGGCGATTCAAACTCCAATGCATCAGCGGGCCGGCACGATTCGTCGGGTCGTGCGGCGAGGCGCTCTTTCTATCTGCGGTCTTTGTCGCCGCCAGTATAGTGAGGAAGCAGAAGCTCATGATTGTGTGGTGTCTTGCTGGAGCGAGTTGTTGAGCCTGAATCCCGTGTTGCTGCGCCGGTCGCTGACCATAGTCCACTTCCGCTGCCGTTTTTGCGCGCGCGACCATCTAAGCAATTCCTTGGCTAGTGCCTGCGCCAAGGCCTGTCGCAGCCACTTAATTGATGCCTTTGCTGTTGAGGACGATCTTTATTGCTTCCCTGAAATGGATGATCATCGACCACGCCGAGTCTTTAACCTGCGGGCGCTGCCGCCGCCTAAGCCAGCAAAGCCAAAAGTTAAGATGACAGAGAGGGCGGCAGTCGCAGAGGCACCGTCAGCGGTGCTAGCGCCCGCGGCGGCAGCTGCACCCGCGGCGGCAGCTGCACCCGCGGCGGCAGCTGCACCCGTGGCCGCGCCGGCTGCTGCTGCGCCTCCGGCTGCACCAGACCTTCGTGTCGTACCCAAAGACGGTGATGTCTTTTTACGCGACGGGGCTCGTTATATCTGCAAGACCTGTAAGGGGAAATATTTTACCAGGGAAGATGTGTTCAATTGCTACGAGAAGCATGTTAAGGAAGCGGGCACGCCAGGCTAGCCTGCTCAGGGTTGCTGAGGCTTCGGAATAGTATTGTAGTGCTAAAATACCGTGCGCATGCTTGCTGCCTGCGGGTATCTCGGCGGCGCTGTTGGTCGTCGGAGGGACGTCGTTGGATCTGAATAAATTTAAAGAATTACTGGAATCAGAACACCAATGGCCAGGCTCATACACGTTCAAGTTTATTGTGCTGCAGGCCGACCTAGCCGCGCTTTCCTTGCTCTTTCCCGCCGCGCCACCCTCGCTGCGGCCTTCAGCCAACGGTAAGTATGTTGGTGCTACGTATACGGTGAGTCTAACGGGAAGCGAGGAAGTCTTAGCTATTTATGAGCTTGCTTCAAGGATCAAAGGTATCATCGCACTTTAGAGCTCATAGGGCCCGTCTGGCCCCTATGAGGAGCAGACGTGTTTACTTCGGTGCGCTGGCGCACAGAAATTCGTGTTTACATTCGCGTGTAGACACACTCGCCCGTAGCGTGCGCCGGCGCATCATGTCTAAGAAAATGATCGTCCAAAGTAGGCCCCGACCGTATAGCTTTTGCTTCGAAATTGGCACACCATTGCTATCTAAGGGTGGGAGGTGCCGCCTACGAATCTTCTAACCACCCAAAATTCCTAGCTACCGTCAGCTCGTAGCTCTACTTTAGGCCACGCCCTGTCCAGCTGAGTTGTCTAGTGGCGTATATTTCGCCTCCCTGGCCTTCGTCATTTCTATGGATCCGTTAAACTACGTCATAAAAGCATATTGACATAGATTTTAATATGATATATAAGAAATGTATATATTGTTATTAATCCGCATCTTACAGTGTACAGCCTACCAGGTGGTAGAATCGTGATGGTTTGCAGCTCCATAAGGCGTCGGATGGACGCACCTATAGCACGGCGGCGCGTTGCAGCCCTGTCGTTGTTGGCTTGCCTTACAAGTGGCAGCGGATTTAGCACAGCTGCGCCCGACGCCCCCCAGGCTACCTACTGCATCCCCTTGAAGTTCTTGAGTCTGTCTCCTTATGAAGAGCTCGGCGAACCAGTGCGGCTGTTCTATCTCCTGCTTTTGACCCGCTCCTATATTTCCACAGACCCAACCGAACCTGGACTCCTGTCAAACTGGCAGTTCTCACCAGATGGCCTCAGGCTGACGGCACGGGTGGCACCAAATGCTAAATGGCAGGACGGGACGCCAATCACTGGGCGCGATGCCGCATACAGCCTAGCCAAAGCAATTCGATTCAAACCTATTGGCCAGAAAGTCTGGGTCAAGGGCACCGAGTCGATGATTAAGCCAGACTGGGAGAGCAGGACATACAGCGGCATCAAACTCACCGGCACTGATGGCTTTGAGCTTACTTTTGAGTCTAAAGTCTCAAATACTGCAGGCATAATAAGGGAAGCTCTGGCGACCAACGCTAGGCACAACCGGCTTTGGGCAGCTCGCCTGCACCATAAAGACGCCGGCGGCAAAACAGAGATTGCCACCAAGTTCCCCTATAGCTGGTCTGGTCAAAATATCCTCGTGGACGCCGGTGGTACCACAGTCAGCATCACGGCAGACAGAGACTGCAACAAGAGCGATTTCAAAATATATTCGGTGCCAGAGGCCGAGGACAAGTTATTTAGTCGTTCGGAAACCCACGGCCAGCAGGCACTTGTTGGCGTCGTTAACCCTAAAGGCCAACTACGTGAGCGATCTGTTCGTCTGCAGCTAGCACAATGGTTACGAGGTGCTTTTCGCCAACAAGAGCAGAAGGGTTTCCAAGTTCTTAGCTCCCACTTTGCTCGCCTAGAGACTGGTCACACCGACGCGATCGAGTGGGGCACTTCATTAACTGCACCCTCCTTAAGCTCCCTCCTGATAACGAAGGGCACGAACTATCCAACAAACTCGCCAATCGAACAGACGCTGGGACACGCACTCAAAGACTCCAAGATTCGAGGTTCTATTGTGCCTTTCGTCGAGGGCACTCCTGCCAAAGATTATGAGATAAGGATCGCCGGTACCCGCATTGAGGGCGACCGCCAAATTTGGATGCAGGACTGGGGCAACGATGATTTTTTCAAAGATCTCTTCAGCCATTACCCCAGGACCTTTGCAGCCCTTAACGAAGTTGTCAAAAGGTCTTCGTCGACCATTCCCACTGATCAAGCAACGCTGGCAGCACTAGACAGTGCGGCCTTTGACGAAGCCTCTGTCATCCCCCTTGCTCGGTATAGGCTAAATG
>Ga0315273_10003836_pt1 | contig 18206 bp, 16 predicted proteins | sample YL17G02_0_MG_FD_205753 | JGI IMG/M metagenome (GOLD analysis project Ga0315273, IMG submission 205753) | Sediment microbial communities from Yellowstone Lake, YNP, Wyoming, USA - YL17G02_0 | ecosystem: Environmental > Aquatic > Freshwater > Lake > Sediment | place: USA: Wyoming | collected...
ACTGTAGATCAAGAGGCCGATGTGCCATCCAATTCGTCCTTGTCTCTAGATATTCTCTTGGGGCATCTCCAAAATCCATTTGACAAAAGTCAAAAAAGGGGTCACTTTGTTGTATCTGAACCAGAACTCACTGAACTTTGGGTTAATCTTGCCATATTCTCAAGTGAATTGAACAAACATAGATTGAACAAACCCGATCTGCGCAAAGAATTAATCCAAGCTATTTTTTACGTAATTGATGGCGCTATAAAAGACTATCACATTGATCGTAAAAACCTTTCGATTGTAAACCTATGTAGCAAACACTCGGGGATTGCAAATGAGTTGAACATATTATGGAATTTAGATCAGATAAGTAAAGCCAAATATAATATTCCTTGTTACAATGTTGCTATTGATAGTAAGAGCGGTGAAGTTACTTTAGAACCTGAATTAGAACCTGAATACGAAGATACTGGCAGTGTACAATCCAGAGATGTAATATTATTAATTCCACTTGACACCTATGTAAAGGTGATTAAGAGAGTCTTGGAGCACGTTAGAAGGCAGAAAATTAATGTGATCTCCGTCATTTCATTATTCTCTATTGCGACAAATTGGGGCTTTGTCACCGCATCGGAGTACTTTGATGTATATCCATTATTTCGGGTTGATCCTGATCCAAAAAATCAGGATCACTATCATTCCCGCCGAATTACTCAAAGAGATGATGTTCGTCGTTTGAGACCATGGCTGAACCAATAACAAATTAAGGGCGATTATGCTTGTAAGAGTTGAGCAATGGTGTAATGACATTCTCCACTTCCTACTCATCCATCTCCTCTTCCTCCCTCGCTACCTCCCTGTGTTCCACCTTCATCCTCGAATACTCAGGCTACTGCCTCTGACGATGAGACAAGAAGGTACTCGAAAGAGTTGGAACCAGTTTTTTCTAAAATACCATTCTTTCTTGTTGTTGTTTTTGTCAAACCAAGTTAATTGAAGACTTTTTATACAACCCATCATTTAGGAGTTGACATTCCATGAAGCCAGCGCCATTTGAATATTATGCACCCACAACCGTAGAAGAAGCCTTGTCCCTTTTGGCCGAACATGGCTATGATGCCAAAGTTCTGGCAGGCGGGCAAAGCCTGATTCCCATGATGAATTTCCGTCTGGTTCAACCGTCCGTTTTGGTTGACCTGAACAACATCCCTGAACTTGCCTACATTCGTCCCGATGAGAATGGCGGTCTGCGTTTGGGAGCCATGACGCGTCATCATCAGGTGGAGATTGATCCGCTGGTCGCGGAGCGGATGCCATTGCTCCATGAGACCATGCCCAAAATTGCGTATTCTCAAATCCGCAGTCGCGGCACGTTTGGCGGTAGCGTCTCTCATGCCGACCCTTCGGCTGAACTGGCCTCGGTCAGCGTTGCGCTGGGCGGACGGTTCCGACTGCAAAGTCAAAGCGATGAACGTTGGATTCCGGCGAATGAATTTTTCGTTGGATTGTTTTCAACGGTACTGGAGCCGGGCGAGTTATTGGTGGAGGCGGCATTGCCATCCATGCCAGCGCGGTCGGGCTGGTCAATGATGGAAGTTGCGCGTCGTCCTCACGACTTCGCTTTGATCGGTGTGGCGGCAGTTGTCACCCTCGATGCGAAGGGTCTTTGCGATCAAGCCCGCATGGTATTTTTGAGCGCAGGTGACGTTCCAAAGGTTGCCCATAAGGCGGCTGAATTGCTCAAGGGACAAGCGTTTTCATCGGAAGCCATTATTGCATCCGCTGAAATTGCCGCATCCGAAGATATTGATCCGGGCAGTGACATTCACGCCACTGCCGAATTCCGCCGCCATCTGGCAAATGTTTTAGCAAGGCGCGCGCTCGAACAGGCTTTCAAACGCGCTGCGGAAAATAAATAAGGTGGCAATAATGGAGACAACCATGCAAAACTTGTTCGATCTTGCTGTAACTGTCAACGGCTCCCGCTACGAACATGCTGTCGAGCCGCGTACCCTGCTGAGCGACTTCCTGCGCCACGATCTTGGCCTGACCGGCACACATGTTGGTTGCGAGCATGGCGTCTGCGGAGCCTGTACGGTTTTATTGGATGGGCAACCCGTTCGCTCATGCCTGATGTTCGCCGTTCAGACGCATGAACATGAAGTCACTACCATTGAAGGATTGGGGACAATTGATAATCTGAGCCCGATCCAGGAAACCTTCCAGGAGGCTCACGGTGTGCAGTGCGGATTCTGCACGCCGGGTATCTTGACCACGGTCAAATCATTCCTCGAGCAAAATCCCGACCCGAGCGAGGATGAAATCCGCGAAGCAATTTCTGGAAATCTCTGCCGCTGTACGGGTTATCAGCACATCGTTGACGCCGTCAAATTGGCCGCCGAAAAAATGAAAGCGTGATGATTATGACTAAAAAATTCATTGGAAAACGCATTGTACGCAACGAAGATCCGCAACTACTGACCGGGCAGGCTCTATTTGTGGATGATGTGGAAATCCCCGGTATGCTCCATGCAGCTTTTCTGCGAAGTGATTATGCCCACGCCCGCCTGTTGAGCATTGATGTGTCCGCGGCTCGCCAACGACCGGGAGTGGTTGCCGTCTTCACAGCGGAAGATATGGGCGATGATTGGCAACCGGGGCCTCCTTTGGTTTCTCCGCCTCCAACCGCGAAAGATGTTATTTTTTACTCACGCCGACAGGTTCCCCTCGTCAAAGATAAAGTCCGGCATGCGGGCGAAGCGATTGCGGTAGTCATCGCGGAGAGCCGCTACATCGCCGAGGATGCTGTCGAGGATATTCTGATTGAACTCGAACCGTTGGAAGCTGTGGTTGATTTGGAAAAAGGTCTGGAAGCCGGCAGTCCATTGGTTCACGATGACCTTGAATCGAATCTGGCCGCCCATCTTTTCCAAAAGAAGGGCGACTATGAAGAAGCCAGAAGTAAGGCCGATCTGGTTATCAAGAGAAGAATAATTATTGACCGCGGCGCGGCCTCCGCAATGGAGAATCGCGGCATCGTTGCCCACTGGGAAGCGAAGAGTCAGCATCTAACAATATGGGATACAACCCAGGCTCCGATTCCGATTCGCAATGGGACCGCGGCCAGATTGGGGCTGTCGGAACACCAGGTGAGAGTGATTGCTCCCTTCATCGGGGGGGGATTTGGCCCCAAAATGATGATGTTCTACGCCGAAGAGATGGTGATCCCCTGGGTATCGAAGAAACTGAATCGCCCGATCAAATGGATTGAAGACCGGCGGGAAAATTTTTATGCCACCACGCAGGAACGCGGGCAAATCCATGATGTCGAAATAGCCTTGAGCAGTGACGGGCATATTTTGGGTTTGAAGGATGTGTTTCTGCATGATACCGGCGCGTATGATCCTTATGGTTTGACCATTCCTCTTAATACACAGTGTCACACGATGGGGGGATATGATGTCAAAAATTTCACAACGGAAGTCAGCGTGGTTTTCACCAACAAAACCCTTGTCACTCCTGTTCGTGGAGCCGGGCGGCCTCAAGGTATTTTCATCATAGAACGTCTTTTGGATATCGCCTCCAAAGAGTTGGGAATTGATCTGGTGGAAATCCGCAAGCGTAATCTTATTCCTCCGGATGCTTTTCCTTATGAGCATAAGATTATTGATCAGGCATTTGCGCCTCTCATCCTGGACAGTGGGAATTACTGGCCTGTGATGGAGAAGGCGCTGGAAATGATCGGCTATGAGGAATTTGTCAAAGACGAACAGCCTCGGCTTCGCAAAGAGGGGAAATATGTGGGCATTGGTTTCGCCCCCTTTATTGAGTCGACAGGCGTGGGTCCCTATGAAGGTGCTCGTGTGACGGTTGAAGCCAGCGGCAAGATTAGTGTGGCAACGGGCATTGGCACTCAAGGCCAGGGACACTTTACTGCCTTTGCCCAAATTGTCGCTGAACAAGTAGGGGTGGCGGTCAAGGATGTACGCATTGTGACAGGCGATACCACTGAATTCCACTGGGGAACTGGCACGTTTGCCAGCCGTGGGGCCGTGGTCGCAGGCAACGCCATCCATGCGGCTTCATCAATCGTGCGCAAAAAGATTCTGGAGTTGGCTAGTAAAGTTTTGGAAACACCCATTGATGAATTGGAACTTGACGATGGTCTGGTTCGGGTTGTTGATATTCCCCACAAAACCATCAGTCTGGGTGAACTGGCACTGCTGGCAAATCCCTTGCGGGGGGCGGTCGAACCGGGTACAGAACCCGGCTTGGAAGCCACTGCCTACTTTGGTCCAAATTATGGCGCTACGGCTTTTGGAACCCATGCCATGATCCTTGAGGTAGATCCTGAAACGATGATGATAAAGATCAAGCGCTACGTCACGGTTGAGGATTGCGGCACCGTTCTCAATCCATTGATACTGGAGGGTCAGATTCATGGAGGCGTATCCATGGGGATCGGCAATGCCTATTACGAACAGCTCCACTTTGATGAGAATGGACAATTGCTAAACGCCTCATTTGCTGATTACTTGATTCCCTCGGCGACTGAGATACCGCGAATAGAAGTTGGTCATGTTGAAACACGCTCTTCCTTGAACGAATTGGGCACCAAAGGGGTGGGTGAAGCTGGAACGATTCCGGTGCCCGCCCTTTTTGCTCAGGCTATTGAAAATGCGTTGTATAATCAGGAACTTGAAATCCTTGAAATGCCTCTCAGTCCGAATCGCCTGTTTGAATTGCTAAATAAGTAAGGAGAAGTCACGATGAAAATCGAAGGCGAGTACACCTTTGACGGCCCGCGGGAAGATGTCTGGAAACTGGTGCGGGATCCCGAAGTGCTGGCCACTTGCCTGCCGGGCACTCAAAGTTTGCACTTGGTAGGTGAAAACGAGTACGAAGGGGAGGTAAATGTTCACATCGGACCGATTGCCGGGGTTTTCTCCGGGCGGCTCCTTGTTTCCAACGAGGTGCCGCCTGAAAGTTGCACCCTGACAGGGGAGGGGAAAGGAAAGCCTGGTTTTGTGAACGGAACCGGGAATGTTCAACTGTTTGAGCAGGGTGATAACAAGACTCTCATGAAGTATGCGGGCGAGGTGCAGATTGGCGGCCGATTGGCGAGTGTTGGTCAACGCATGATTGATACGGTGAGTAAAAGCATGATCCGTCAGGGACTGGGAACACTCAATGATGCAATCAAGGCTCGCGCGGTGGCAAGGGCGGAGGCCAAAGAAGTCGAATATACCCCGCCTTCAGAGACAGAGTTCGCGGCGGCTGTCACCAAAGATTTGGCTGGCGGGTTATTTTCATCGAAACGCTTCGTGTGGCTTGCTCTGGCTGTGATCGCGGTAATCCTGCTTGTGACAATTTGGCTTGTTGTTAGATAAGTGGCTTTGGCTTTCCAAGTCCAAACCATAGCAGAAAACAAATCTACAAATTTCAAAGTTGAATAGTTTGACTTTGAATATTGATAATGCTACAATACTTGTGTTTTATAAACGGATTGGAGGTGCGCCAAAAAAATATGAAGTTTGTTCCGTTCATCCAGTCAAATAAAAACCAAAAAGGAGTAAGAGAGAAATGAATAAAAAGTTTGCTTTTCGAGTGTTCGCCCTGTTCGTGATTGCGGCAACTCTGTTGTCCGCATGCGGTGGTGGCGCCGTTGCAACTAAAGCTCCTGTTGTGACTGAAGCGCCTGTTGTGACTGAAGCCCCTGTTGTCGCTACCGGAGCCCCTGTCGTGGAACCGCAGAAGATTGTTTTTGCGATTGAACACTTCGGTGTGATTGCCGGGTCAACCTGGGGCGGAGCCCAAGATCGCGCACTAAAACGTATCGAAGCGAAATATCCGAACGTCAAATACATCTTCAGGGAGAATGTAGCGCCTGATCAATCAAATCCCTTCGCTGAAGATATGATCGCCAATGAGAAGGCAAATATCGTCATTGGCAGTGCGGAGTTCATGGGGTTGCCATTGAAGGATATCGCCGGTAAATATCCGGATGTTTATTTTGGAACCGTCGTTGCCAGCGATCTAACCACGATGCCGAATTTCATTCGGTTCTTCCCCCGGCAAGACCAGGCGTTGTACCTGGAAGGGCTCATCGCCGGGGCTTTGACCAAAACGAACGTTATCGGGATCGTGTCTGCATACCCGAATATTCAGGTGCTACATCGCCAGGCTGGCTTCGTTCTTGGTGTGCAGGATGCGGGCAAACTACTTAATAAAGATATCAAGGTGTACACCAAGTACGTTGGAAGCTGGTATTCCCCCCCCGATGAAAAATCCATCGCAGAGACCCTGGTGGATACGTACAAGGCTGATGTCCTGACCGTACAAACCGACTCACCCGCTGCGGTTGATGTTGCCAAAGCAAAAGGCGTTTGGTTTATCGGGAAGGATATGGACATCGTTGGAGAACTCAAGTGGGCTGACACGAAGACCGTGGCTGTCTCGTTCGACACCCGCTGGGAGGTCATCTTCGACAAGATGATTCAGGAATATGTGGCTGGAAATAAGACTCCTACTCTGGTTTACTACCCGGGGATGGAAACATCCATGACCCTGGCCGATGGCACAGTGGAACCGACGGTAGACCTCATGAACGATGGCAAAGTCGGTCTTGACGCGATCAGCCCGGATGCTCTTCCGTCAATTCCACAAGCGATCCTTGATCTCGTCAAGCAGAGAAGAGATCAAATGATGGCTGGTACTTGGGATCCGTTCACTGATCACGAATTTGTTAGCGCCGGAACGGGTTTGGAATTGACAACACCTACTCAAATAGCTATTCCAGCGGCAGGCACGGTGGTCAAGGCAGCAGGTGTAGTTCCAACTACAGAGTTTTTGCTTACCCAGTTCAACTTTGACCTGCAGGGCACGACCAATTTGAAGTAATATGGCCTGTATCAATCTGTGAATGTAAGGTAGTTACCAAATGAGGCTCTCGCCCACGAGGACAATACCCCGCAGGCGGGAGCCTCATCCTTAGCAGTTATTCTTTTCCAAGTACTCTGTTTTCTTTCGGAAAGATGTTAGTGTGCAGAGTCCCTGATAGGACCTCCACTAAGCGTCACCCTGAGGGAGCGTTCTTTCCCGGGAAGACACCGTACATATGCGACCAAAGGATCTCTGATCTGCTTGCAGGAGATTCTATGCCTCTGGAGGAGCAACAACGGCTCAGAATGAAATCCCGGTTGAGTAGTTACAATAATTCTTGAAAAACAGGTTAATCCTATGCCCATGGTAGAGATAAAACGCGGTGACACGGTCCTGGAGGCAAGGGGAATCACGAAGAGATACCCTGGAGTCGTAGCCAATGACCATATCGATTTCGAGATAAGAGCAGGCGAAATTCACGCCATTCTCGGCGAGAACGGAGCCGGCAAGACCACTTTGATGAGGATCCTTTTCGGGCTCACGCAACCCGATGAAGGCGAGATTCTGGTCTTTGGCGAGAAGGTTAACTTCAGGTCACCTCTGGATGCCATTCATCTTGGGATTGGGATGGTTCACCAAAATCGCAAACTGATTCCCGCTCACTCGGTGATTGAAAACATCATCCTCGGGCACCCAAGCGCAGGGAGTATCATGAACCTGAAGAGGACCGGGGAAGAGATCACCGAACTGTGCACCAAATACGACTTCACCATTGATCTCAAGGCGAAGATCTGGCAGCTCTCGGAAGGGGAAAAGCAGGTTGTCGAGATCCTGAAGGCCCTCTATCGTGGCGCTAAAATCCTCATCCTGGATGAGCCGACTTCGGCCCTTGCGCCTCCTGAGATTGAGAAACTCCTGGCGTCAATCAAGATCATGACCGGATCAGATCTTGCCCTGGTCCCGTTCATTACCCATAAACTCCCCATTGTGTTGACGGTCAGCCATCGAGTGACGGTTCTTCGACGCGGGAAAGTGATGGCGCGTTTGTCCACAGCGAATGCGACGGAGAATAGTTTGGCCAGGGAGATGGTGGGAAGGGATGTCATTTTCAGGTTGGAGCATGTGAATGTGGAGAAGGGGAAACCTATCCTGGAGGTGGAGAAACTTTCAGCCACCAACGACAAGGGACTGCCGGCTTTGAAAGAGGTTTCCTTTTCCGTGCGTGAAGGAGAAATTTTTGGCATTGCCGGGGTTTCCGGAAACGGGCAACAAGTATTGGCTGAGGTGCTGGCCGGGCTCAGGGATTCAATGGGAGGCAAGGTATTTCTGGACGGAAAGGATATTACACGCTCCTCCAGTTTGGACAAATGGCAGAAAGGCGTGGGATATATCCCTGCGGAACGAATTGATGTGGGCTCCATCGGCGAATATTCCCTTGCGGATAATGTCCTAATGAATTACTACTTTGATGACGAATTCAACAGGTGGGGAATACTGGATTCCAAGAGAATACGGAAACTCACCGAAGCATTGATATCCGAGTACGATATAGCAGCTCCAGGCCCAGACACAACCGCAAAAAGCTTGTCCGGCGGAAATCTCCAGAAACTTATCCTAGCGCGCGTGCTTTCCCGCAAACCGCGGCTCATCATTGCCAATTTGCCCACCCAGGGACTTGACGTAGGGGCGACTGAATTTGTCCAAAACAAGCTCCTGGAGGCGAAGAAAGAAGGGGCCGGTATTCTTCTCATCTCTGAGGACCTCGATGAAGTTCTATCGTTAAGCGATCGAGTGGCGCCAATTTACGAAGGCGAGTTTATGGATATTATCCCTATCGAGCAAGTCCGGAAAGAGGATATTGGGGCCATGATGGCAGGTTTGAAACATAAGGTGGCAGAGACATGAAACTTGGCAACTATCAAGTGAAACTGGAAAAAAAACTGAAGGTAACCGGATTGGAGGCGGCGGCGATTTCGACCCTTGCAATAGTAATTGCCCTGGCGCTGGTCAGTTTGATTTTTCTAAAGGCTGGGGTCAATCCGCTGATTGGGTATACAAAGATCTTTTCCTATGCCTTTGCAAACAAGTTTGGTCTGCCATTGACAATTAACAGATCAGTTTTCATATTGTTGTGTACATGTGCATTTATCGTCCCGTTCAGAGCCGGACTCTGGAACATTGGGATGGCAGGGCAACTTTACGCCGGAGCATTAGGCGCTTTTGCAGTCGCGTTGGCCTTCGGTGCGAAGGGATCTCAAAATTTGGATCTTTCGCCGGGAATTGTTATCCCATTAATGATGGTCGGGGCTATGTTGAGCGGTGCCTTGATTGGAGCCATTCCAGGCTTTTTAAAAGGCAGATTCAATACCAACGAGATCGTAGTGACCATGATGCTAAACTCGATAGCATTCTGGTTGGTTGCTTTTATGATCAAAGATGGAGGTCTCTTCATGGGTGCGGGTGGGGAAGGTGAGGGCTTTAAGCTCCCCCAATCTCTTTATGCGCCACAGATCCTGGGCGGGCCCTTCACGATCCTGATCGCCCTTGGATTGACGGGATTTCTATACTTTATGTTTGCCAGGACTAAAACCGGTTATCAAATCAAGACTTATGGTCTCAGTCCATCCGCGGCAAGATATGCCGGGATAAGTTCATATAAAATACCCCTCTTGGTATTCATCATTGGGGGGCTCATAGCTGGTTTAGCCGGATATCATTTATTCGTTGCGGTCCCCGGTGTCTATAAAATTACCCAGAATTATGGAGATTTCGGTGATCTATCTTTCTATGGAATAATCTGTGGGCTCATTTCCTTGGGAAATCCTTTAGCTGCGATTCCAATCTCACTGCTCTTTGGCGGATTGACCAATGGCGGCAGGTATGTCCAGGGCGAACTGCAACTGGGCTTTGGCATCGATTATGCTCTGCTGGGAGTCCTGATGATTACCCTGGTCGCATTTCAATTCTTCTTTAGATATAAGATCGTCTGGAAGAAAATAGCGAAGGAGAAAAAAGATGTTTGATTTCTTTGTTAGAAGTTTGGATGCCTCGACGATCTTTACGATTGCCGCTCTCGGTGAGCTTATCGGACAACGCTCAGGAATCCTGAATGTTGGAATTGAAGGTGTCATGCTTTTCGGCGCCACCATTGGTTTCATCGTTGCTAAAACCACTGGGAGCTATTTTCTTGGCTTCCTGGCGGGGATTGCCATTGGAGGCCTGATTGGTCTTCTCCACGGATTCTTTTCCATAACGCTGGGAGGCAACCAGGTCGTGAATGGGATGGGTATTTGGATCCTCGGATTCGGTCTCACCGCATATATCGGTTACCCATACACGGAGCCCCTGGGCATGGCAAGGATTCCCGAGATCGGAGGTCTTTCTCCATTCTTTTTTGTCGGAGTTGCGCTGATTATCATTACTTGGTGGGTGTTTTCCAAGACGACTTTGGGGCTGAAGATAAGATCGGTGGGAGAGAATCCATCGGTGGCGGAAGTTTCAGGGATAAACGTCGCCAGAACACGCTATCTCAGTGTTATCACCAGTGGGATGCTCATGGGATTAGCGGGGGCAATCTACTCCCTGGATTACAATCCGGTCTGGAGCATTAACTTCCTTATGGGTTGGGGTTTCATTGCGCTTGCTCTGGTCTTTTTCTCCATGTGGAATCCATTTATTCTGCTTGGCGGTTCTATCCTCTTTGGCACCCTGTGGCAACTCTCGCTTAACCCACAATTAGTGCTCCCCGATCTTTTGTCCAGGTATATCTGGAGGACTGTTCCTTTTGCCATAACCATTGGAGTTTTGGTGCTCATGTCAACGAAGTGGTTTAGTTCCAGGTGGGGGGCTGCCAAGCCTGAAGCGCTCGGGCTACCATATGAAAAAGAGTGATCGTTCAGACTATTGGTTTACACTTATTCCAATGGTATTTTGAGCGGGGTGTAAAATCCCTTTGACATAGGCTTTGAGATTACTCTTTCTTTGAGAAGGAAACTGTCATGACCATAAACTCACATCCGACGCTTCCCGAATTTGAATATGTTAAACCGGCAACTTTGGCCGAAGCTAGTGAATTTTTGGCAAGCCACTCTGTTGAGGCGCGTCCGTTTCTGGGAGGAACGGATGTTTTTGTCCGTATGCGGGATGGATTCTTAACGCCAAAATTCCTGGTTGATGTGAAAAACCTGAATGGCACGAATGATCTGCGTTTTGATCCGCTATCAGGTCTGACACTTGGGGCGGCTGTCAATATGAACCGGGTGATTGCCTCTCCTGAAGTACAGACGCATTACCCCTTATTGGCGGAGGCCTGCCGCTCAGTCGCGAGCTACCAATTGCGTACCCGCGCTACCGTTGTCGGTAACATCTGCAATGCATCCCCTGCCGGGGATACGATTGGAGCCTGCCTGGTTTTCAATGGAGTGCTTCATATTCATGGAGTCAATGGCCCGCGCGAAGAACCGCTGGCAATATTTTTCCTCGGTCCCGGCAAAACCACGCTGGAAGCCGGCGATGTCGTGACGGCGATCCACTTTCCCATCCCGCCAAAGGGTTGTGCTGGAACGTATCTCAAACTGGGACGCAATCAATTGAGCGACCTGTCCATTGTGGGTGTGACGGCACTGGGCCACCCGGACGCCAGTTGTCCATCAGGCTATCGCTTCCGTCTCGCGCTTGCTTCTGTTGCTCCTGTGCCCCTTATACCAGCAGATGCTCAAACATATCTGGCAAATAATTCCATCACGCCCGAATCTTTGCGCGAAACCGCGCGTCTGTCTGCGGAAGCTTGCTCGCCGATTGACGATGTGCGCGGCAGCGCTCGATATCGTAAAGAGATGGCGCGGAATTTATCCGCAAAAGCGCTAACCATAGTTTGGGAAAAATTGAAATGATAGACCGCGCAATAATAGGATCAAGTCGCTTACGATTAACAATTATCATATTGGAGGACACATGACGTTCCACAAGATAAACGTCACCATCAATGGAGAACTTGAACAGGTTGTTGTCCCATCCAACATGACGCTCATGCGCATGCTGCGTGAAAGCCTGGCGTTAACCGGCACAAAAAATGGCTGCTCTGCCGGTGAATGTGGCGCCTGCACGGTATTGCTGAATGGAGAACCGGTCAACAGTTGCATGGTGTTGGCTGTCGAATGTGACGGGACTGAAATCAACACGGTAGAGGGTCTGACAGGTGACAAACATTTCAACCTGATTCAGGAAGCCATAATCCAGGAAGGGGGGGTGCAATGTGGTTTTTGTACACCTGGAATATTGATCTCCTCCTACGCACTTCTTAAGCGCAACCCGAATCCAAGCGAGGATGAAATACGCGAGGCCTTGGTCGGGAATTTGTGCCGTTGCACTGGCTATGTACGGATTATCGAGAGTGTGAAGGAAGCCGCCAAAAGGAGATGACTTATGGTAAAGACCAATACCCAAAATGTTCCAAGCCCCATTGGCGAGAGTAAACCCCGCATAGATGCCCGCGAAAAAGTGACTGGCGCAGCAATCTTTGCCGATGATCTTCAGTTTGGGAATTCACTACTGCATGCGCGGATTAAACGCAGTCCACATCCCCACGCGCTCATCAAGAATATTAACATCACAAAAGCGCGTGCAATGCCTGGCGTGAAAGCCGTCGTCACTGGCGAGGATTTCCCCGGTTATATTGGATTGTATTTGCAGGACCGGTACATCTTCTGTCGTGAGCGTGTGCGGTACGTGGGCGATCCGGTTGCGGGGGTGGCCGCTGTCAGCGAGGAGATTGCCGAAAAAGCTCTCGACCTGATCGAAGTCGAATATGAGGTTTTGGAGCCGGTTCTTGATCCCGAACTTGGCGCCAGCCCCAAAGCGCCGTTGATTCACCCCAACCTCGGTCAGTATTTGGTGGCCAATTTCATTTTTCCCCAGCCGGGAACGAACATCTCAAATCACTTCAAAATTCGTAAAGGCGATGTGGATAGCGCCTGGGAGCAGTGCGCTGCGATCGTCGAGCACAAGTATCGGATTCCCCACATTCAACATGTGCCGATAGAACCTCATATCGCCATTGCCAAAGTTGACGAGTCGGGAAAGGTCACGCTGTGGGGAAGTTCCCAGTCGCCATTCGCGCAACGCAACCTCATCGCCCAGTCAATGGGAATATCCCAAAGTGATATGCGGGTAATCGCGCCATTTGTGGGTGGCGGCTTCGGAAGCAAGGCTGGGGTGAGTATGGAGTCCTTGGTGGTTGCAATCGCCACGAAAGTAAAAGGACATCCAGTAAAACTGCTCCTGACGCGCGAAGAAGAGTTCTTCACGGCTTTCGTGCGTCAAGCATTGGTGGCCTACTTCAAGATGGGCTGCGACGAAAAAGGCCGACTCCTGGTGATGGAGAATACATTTTATTGGGGTGGTGGGGCTTATACCGAATATGGTGTGAACGTCACGCGTGCTGCTGGTTACAGCAGCAGTGGTCCTTATGAAGTCTCTAATGTCAAAACGGATAGTTATTGCGTATACACGAACCACCCTGTGGGCGGCCCTATGCGTGGGTTTGGTATGCCCGAAATGCACGCCGGGTTGGAGCAATGTATCGATGAACTTGCCCTGCAGATTGGCATGGATGCGGTTGCATTTCGCAAGCTCAATTGCTTGAAAACGGGCAGTATCCTGGTGACTGGCAGCAAGATGCACCCGACGGGTTTACCGCAGTGTTTGGAGAAAGTAGCTGAAGCTATTGGGTGGGGAAAGAAAGCCCCTCCGAGTGCCCCTAACAAACGCCGTGGCAAAGGGCTTGCCCTGATGTGGAAAGCGCCCGCGATGCCGCCCAATGCCGGATCCGGTGCCTGGGTCGAATTAGCCGAAGACGGTACGGTCAATGTGGGTGTTGGCGGACAGGAACTCGGTCAGGGAGTGTTCACAGTGGCCGCCCAAATGGCCGCGGCGGCACTCGGTGTTCCTTACGAATCGGTTCGTATCGCAACCCCGGTTGATACGCGCTATAGTCCATACGAGTGGCAGACCGTAGCCAGTCGCCTCACTTGGAGTATGGGGAACGCCATCGTCAACGCTGCCAAAGATGCGAAACGTCAGATTCTAGATGTGGTGGCTGAAGACTGGGGAGAACCTCTTGAAGACTTGGATATTGTCAATGGCATGGTGATTTCGTTTAAAAGCGAGAAGGAAATACCCCTGAAGAACCTCGTCGTTTACGGTTTGCCCAAGCCAGACGGACAAGGTTGGAGGGGAGGACCGGTCATTGGGCGCGGTAATTTCATGCCCACTTACGTGACCGGCCTAGACTCTGAAACCGGACAAGGAGAGCGGGCTGTGGTACATTACACTACCGGAGCCCAAGCTGTCGAATTGGAAGTTGACCTGGATACAGGCCGGATCGAAATTATCAAAGGCGTGTCTGCCTTTGACGTTGGCAAGGCGATCAATCCCGAAATGGTGAAAGCGCAAATGGAAGGCGGCTTTGTTCAGGGAATGAGTTCCGCCTTATTTGAAATCCTCCAATTGAAGGATGGCGTGTTGCAGAATCCCAGCTTTGTTGATTACCGCATTGCTACTTCTTCAGATATTCCCAAGGATCTGCAAGCCTACATTGTCGAAGTCCCGCAGGATGATGGACCCTGGGGTGCCCGCGGCATTGGTGAGCATTCGATGGTACCAACCATCCCGGCGATTGCAAATGCAATTTATGATGCCGTGGGTGTCCGTTTCGAAGGGCCGCCCTTCACAGCAGAAAAAATATACCTGGCCATGTTGGATGAAGGGCGAAGTACGAATGATAAAGGATGAATTAAAAGTTTATTTTCAAAAAGGAGTCAAACTATGAAATTCCTCGATCTCACGATCCCCCTTGGCATTGCCACCCCGGCATGGCCAACTTACGAGCCATTGCAATTGAAGTATTTCAAACGCCTGGCGCCCAACGGAGCCAACGGGCAGGTGCTCACCCACTCCAACCATCTGGGCACCCATCTGGATGGCGAGATCCACTTCCATACGCCGGGAAAGGATATCGCCTCGTTGGAGTTGGATTTTCTGGTGCATGAAGCCGCGGTCGTTGACCTGAGTGACATCTGCGGCGATTACGATGTATACACCAGCAAAATGGTTGAAGAGCGCGTCGAAGTGCGCGAGGGCGATATTCTCATCATCCATACCGGCTATCATCATTTTGGCTGGGATATGCCCACCGCCAACGAAGTCCGTTACATGGTCATGCACCCTGGCCCCGACCGCGAGTTTGCCGAGTGGGCCAAGGCGAAGAAGCTGCGCTGGATTGGCGTGGATTGCGGCAGCGCCGACCATCCGATGAACACCATCATCCGCGACTGGATGCCGCGTCAGGCTCGCCAGGCTGACAAAGTCTTCAAGAAAAAATATGGTATGCCGCTGGCTGACTATTTCGACGACAGCAAGTACCAGCTTATGCACCTGGAGATGTTCCCTTATGGCATCATCCACGCCGAGTGCATTGGCGGTGAGATTGACCTGCTGCTCAATCGCCGCACGACAATCGGCATGTTCCCCTGGCGTTTTGTGGATGGAGAATCCTGCATCTCGCGCTGTGTGGCGATGGTTGAAGATGCCGAATACGAAGAACTGATTGCTAGAAAAGCTTCCATGCCGAAGACGAAGTTCGGCGATGCCTATGAACCGGCGCATGTGGAAAGCCTCAATCAGTTGACCAAGGCTAACCTGGCTTAAACGTGTAGCGTGTTCCGTATTTATACGAGTTACGCAACACGCAATACGCAACACGAGATAAGGAGAGACTGAATGGCAATAGACATGGAACTCGAAATGGTTTTGCGGCCGCCACAAATTCCAATGCCGCCTTACCCACCCAAGATGATTACCCTAGCGAACGGCAAGGTAATGGTCATCCGCCAGGCCGCGCGCGAGGATGTGCCGGCGATCCTCAAATCTGTCCATCCCTGCCTGTTCATCGAGCGGGATTATTACGATATCGTCAGCGCCCGGCTGTACGGAGAACTGTTGGCCTGGTATCGCTACCGCGTAAAGAGTGAATACTGCCTGCTGGGGCAGGTGGATGGCTACCTGGTGGGCATTGTCAACGGGCGATTGGAGAATGAGAAAGTTGGCATGAGCTATCACACCCTGGCGATTGACCGCGGCCTGCGCATCGGCTCGCACCTTTTCGCCGCCAAGATGGAATACCATCTAGATTACATGGGGCAGGATGAAATCCTGATCGTTGCTGAAAGTCCGATCGGCTTCCGGCGTTGGATGGTCGAATATCCGCTGGAAGCAACCAAGATTCCGCACGAACTGGGCGGCGGCGACTCATACCGCCTGACGCGGGAAATTTATCTCAAAGCCAAGCCGCGCCTGGTAGTTGGTGACCGTCCCGTCCCGCAGGAATTGATGGATGAGGCCATGGCCGATATCAAGTTTGCCGATGATGACACCATCCGCGAACGGATTGCCGGGCTGAAAGGGAGATGACATCATGAGAGACGTTGCAATTATCGGCGCTGGCATGATCCCCTTCGGCCGGCGGGACGAAGACACCCTGATGGAGATGCTGGCCTACGCATCCCTGAAGGCTTTGGATGACGCTGGCCTGGGAGACAAATCCGTCGATGCGGTTTATGTCGCCAACATGGGCGGCGGAATGCTCCAGCGCCAAACGGCGATTGCCAGCTCTCTGGTGGATCGTCTGAGCCTGCTGCCTGCGGCGGCTGAAACCATCGAAAATGGGCCTGCTTCCGGGGCCTCGGCAGTCAAGAACGGTTTGTTGGCGATTGCTTCCGGTTACTATGATACAGTCCTGGTGGTGGGCGGCGAGAAGATGCGCGAGGTCACCGGTTGGCGCGCCACCGATTTTGTCGCCACCATGACCCATCCACAGGCGGAGTATCCCTACGGGATCACCCTGCCCGGCATGGCCGGTATGTTCACCCGGCTATATATGGAAAAGTATAGCGTCACTCGCGAACACCTGCTAGCCATCTCACTGAAGAACCAGGAGATGGGCACGCTGAATCCCTATGCGCACGTTGAGATGGCGCTCGACCGCAAAGGCATATTCGACAGCCCACATGCTATTGTTAACAATCCCGTTTCGGCTGACCCACTGCACCTGTATGATCTCTGCCCGGTCAGCGATGGAGCGGCGGCGCTGGTTTTATGCACAGTGGAAATCGCCAAGAAAATCGGCAAGCCGTACGTGGTTATCGCCGGTTTTGGCCAGGCAACGGATACGCACACGCTGGCCGAGCGCGAAGACCCCACCGATCTCAAAGCCGTCACCCTGGCGGCGCAGAAGGCTTTTGCCATGGCCAAACTCAAGCCATCGGATGTCAACGTGGCTGAATTGCATGATGCCTTCACCATCCTGGAAATCGCCGAGAGCGAACATGTCGGCTTCTTCAAGAAGGGCGAAGGCGGGAAGGCTGCCGCAGCCGGAAAGACCCGCCTCGGCGGACAAATCCCGATCAACATTTCGGGTGGCTTGAAAGCCCGCGGTCATCCCGTTGGCGGGACCGGCGTGGCCCAGATCGTGGATATCGTCTGGCAGTTGCGCCATGAGTTGCCTGAGAATCGGCAGGTGAAAAACGCCGAGATCGGCCTGACGGTCAACTTTGGCGGATTCGGGAACAACGTCTTGTGCTTCATCCTCAGGAGAGTGCAACCATGAGTAAAGAAATTGCGATTACAGCCTATAAGTGCAAGAAATGCGGAAAGTTGCACTACCCGTTCCACGACCGCTGCCTGGAATGCAAAGGCCGTGAGTTCGAGAAGGTCAAACCGCAGGGAAATGCCAAACTCCTGACCTACACTGCGATTTTCAACCTGCCTTGGGGCTTTGACCAGCGTTACCTCGTCATCGGGGTGGCCGAGTTTGAGAACAAAGTCAAAGCCATGGGGCAGATCAAGGCCGAATCTGTCGATCATTTGAAGGTTGGCATGAAGGTCAAACCCAGTTGGGAACCGATCCGCGTCCAGTATGGTGAGGACATCTACGGACTGAAGTTTGAGCCGATGGAATAGTGTTGCATGATGAGCATGAAATTGGCCTGGGTGATGGTCTGCCCAGGCCAATTTTTGACAGAAGTAGTGATTTATATGTACCTTGAAGCTTTGTCCATTGGCTGTGGGATGCCTCAATGCGATTTCGATGCCCGTGTCCACAGTGTTTTCCAGTCCGCTGCTAATCTTCGCCTGAAAAAACGAGGAAAACTGCTCACCCTAGTTGGCTTTGGTGAAGCAGACCTGCCCTAGCAGTTTGTCGGAGAAGTAAGCACCTTAACAATTTGGAGAGCAGCATGGAGCTTAAGTGGCTGCTGATTCGCACAAATTAGGCTCATAACGCG
>Ga0315273_10003837_pt1 | contig 18205 bp, 19 predicted proteins | sample YL17G02_0_MG_FD_205753 | JGI IMG/M metagenome (GOLD analysis project Ga0315273, IMG submission 205753) | Sediment microbial communities from Yellowstone Lake, YNP, Wyoming, USA - YL17G02_0 | ecosystem: Environmental > Aquatic > Freshwater > Lake > Sediment | place: USA: Wyoming | collected...
CGCTTTGATCTGGTCTTCAGAAAGCTCGGGATGGAACTCGCTGATCGCCTCGTCGCCGGCGTAGACCTTCATCCAGGCGATCGACTTCTTCCCCTTGTACGCCTTCTCCACGGCCGCGTCCACGACCCTGAGCATGACCGGCGAGATATCGACGCCGGTTCCGTCGCCGCGGATGGTGGGGATGATCGGCCGGTCCGGGACCTGGAGCCCCCTTTGCGTCATCGTGATTTGCTGTCCGTCCTTCGGCACCTGGTAGTCCGTCTTCGCCATCGCTTGCCTCCTCTTGCTTTCTACGTTCTATCTTCTCAGTGCACGTCGTACGCGGAAACCTCTTGGGTGATTCCTTTCGCCGCCTCGACCACGAGGCGGATCATCTCTTTGCTCCTCGCGCCCACCAGCCTCTCGGTCGGCGCGGAGACCGTGAGCGCGGCAAGGATCTTCCCGGTCGAGGCGAAGACCGGGCCTGCGACGCCGTAGGTGTGCGCGATGACCTCTCCGTCGCTCTCTGCGTATCCCTGCCGGCGGATCCGCTCGAGCTCGACCTCGAGCCTCTTCTTGTCGGTGATCGTGGTCTTGGAGAAACGAGGGAGCCCGCCTTCCTCGATGATTCGCGTCTGCTCCGAGGGATCGAGATAGGCCAAGAGCACCTTTCCCGACGAGCCGGCATGGAGGGGGAAGATCGCCCCGCGCTCGTGGGAGACGCGCAGGGCGTGGTGGCCCTCGACCCGCTCCAGGCAGATCCCCTTCATCTGGTGGAGGCCGGCGAGGATGGAGGTCTCGCCGGTGTCGCGTGAAAGCTTCTCCATGATGGGAAGCGCGATCTCGACTAGGCCACGGCGCCGCGCACTGGCAGCCAACTCGAGGATCTTCCCGCCCAGTCGGTAGTCCCCGGTGCGCACGTCTTCCTCGAGAAGGCCGTGAGTCTTGAGCGCGGAGACGTAGCGGTAGGCGGTGCTCTTGGGGAGTTCGACGCCCGAGGCGATCTGGGAGACGCTCAGGACCGGCCGCCCCCCTGCGAAGAGGGAGAGTATCTTGACACACTTTTCGAGCGTGTTCAGAGCGGCTCCTCCTCTTCCCGGCTCTTGGGAGCGGGGCGCGCCGACCGCGTGGCACGCCCCGTCCCAAGCCAGGCTACTTCTTCTGGTCGGCGATCCCCATGGCCAAGAGACCGCCGGCCTTGAGCATGCGGACGTCGCGCTCGGAGAGCTCGGCCTTCACCGGGGTCGTGATGCCCTTCGTCCTGTTCCGCAGGGTGAGGGGCCCGTGGAGATTCGTGACGTCGATCTCGAGCTCGTCTCCCTTGTTGAGGCCAGTCGTATCGCACACGAACGGGACAATCCCGACGTTGATCAGGTTTGCCTTGTGGATGCGGGCGTAGCTCTTGGCGAAGACCGCCTTGATCCCCAACTGCCACGGGGCGAGGGCCGCGTGCTCGCGCGACGAGCCCTGGCCGTAGTTGTCTCCAGCGACGAGGAACCCGCCGCCCTTGGCCGCCGCTCTTTCGGCGAAGGTCTTGTCCTCGTAGTGGAAGGTGAACTTCGCGATCTCCGGGAGGTTCGAGCGCAGGTGCTGGGTGAGCGGGCCGGCCGGGACAATAGCGTCGGTCGAGACGCCGTCCCCCAGCTTGAGCAGGACCTCGCCTCGCAGGACCGGCGTGAGAGGCCGGGGCGCGGCCATCTTGGCGATGTTCGGCGCGCGGCGGATCTCGACCGACTTCCCCTTGGGCTCGAGGATCATCGTGTCGTCGACGATGAGCTTGGTGATCCGCACCGTGACCGGCGGGAGCTTACGCGGGTCGGCGATCCTCCCTTCTAGAGCGGAGGCCGCCGCGACCTCGACGCTCGAGAGGGCGAGCTTGCCGAGCTCGTTCCCGCCGCGGCCCTTCCAGTTGCGGTTCACGGTGCGAAGCGAGAGGGAGTTCGTCCCCGGGACAAAGCCGATCCCGATGCAGGCGTTGCAGCCCGGCTCGATCATGCGGACCCCGGCCTCGGTCAGAGTGAGGAAGCTTCCGTCCTTGGCGAGCATCTCCCACGCCTGGCGCGATCCGGGCGAGACGATGACGTCGATGTCCGGGGAGACGTGCTTCCCTTTGAGCATCTCGGCCACGACCTTGATATCGCGGTAGCCGCCGTTCGTGCAGGAGCCGATGAACACCTGGTCGACCTTCGTCCCAGCGACCTCGGTCACCGGCTTCACGTTGTCCGGGCTCCCAGGCATGGCGACGAGGGGCACGAGGGTCGAAAGGTCGATCTCGAGCGTCTGGTCGTAGGTCGCGCCCTTGTCCGGACCGAGCTCGACCCAGTCCTCTTGCCGATTCTCGAGTTCAAAGAACTTCTTGGTCACCAGGTCGGAGGGGAAGATCGAGGAGGTGGCGCCGGTCTCGGTGCACATGTTGGTGATCGTGGCCCGCTCCGGCACGGAGAGCGTCTTCACGCCAGGCCCGGAGAACTCGAGGAAGTACCCGACCCCGCCCTTGACTGTGATCCGCCGCAGGATCTCCAGGGACACGTCCTTTGCCGCCACGCCCCTGGGGAGCTTCCCCTTGAGCACGACCTGCATGACCTTGGGGACACTGAGGTAGAAGAGGCCGCCCGCCATGGCCACGGCTACGTCCGCGCCGCCGGCCCCGATCCCGAGCATCCCGATCCCGCCGGCCGTCGGGGTGTGGGAGTCCGACCCCAGGAGCGTCTTCCCCGGGACCCCGAACCGCTCGTAGTGCAGCTGGTGGCAGACCCCGTTTCCGTTCTTGGAGAACTTCGCCCCGTAGTGGGACGCGATGGTCTGCAGGAACAGGTGGTCGTCCGTCGACTCGCCCTTGAACCCAAGCGAGGTGTGGTCGCTATAGGAGACGGCAACCTCCGCTTTCACCTTGTCCAGACCCAGCGACTCAAACTCCAGCCACGCCATCGTCCCGGTCGAGTCCTGCGTCAGGCACTGGTCGATCTTGATCCCGACTTCGGTTCCCTTCTCAGGTCGCCCCTCGCGGATGTGCTCGGCGAGGATCTTCTCGGTCATCGTCTTTGGCACGTGCATCACCCCACTCGAAGGCTCGTCTTTGGAACTCCGGTCCCACGGTCGGTCCAGAGACCGCCCAGCATCCCACGCCGTGAGACTTCGTTCCCAAGACACGAGCATCCTAGCGTGTGGCGAGGGACAAGTCAAGGACGGATAGGGCGCCATCCGACCCTGGGTGCGCTTTGCACCGAGTGGCGAGTGAAGGCTAGGCTTCGCCGAAGGTACCTAGCCGCGTCACGACCTCGTCGACCGCCTCCGCGGGTGTCGAGGTCCCCGCGGTCACGCCGCAATGCTCAAGGCCCAAAAACCAGTCCGGGACGATATCCTCGGCAGACTCGACGCTGTACGCGGGGACCCCGGCCTCCCGCGCGACGTCGACCAAACGCCGGGTGTTGGCCGACGTAGAACTCCCCACGATGACCATGACCTCTACGGCTCGGGCGAGGTCCTGCGCCGCCTCGTAGCGGCGCGCCGGCTCCGGGCAGGTGGTGTCGATGACGCGGACCTCAGGAATCCGGCCTGGGTGACGCCCAGCGATCTCACTTGCGAACTCCGCGAAGTCGCACCTGCGGGCCGTGGTCTGCGCGAGAAGAGCGAGCCCCTTCTCCCCCTGCTCCGGCTCGATCGCCGCAGAGAGGCTCGCCTGTCCACGGCCCCTTGTCCACCCCAGGATCCCCCGCACCTCGGGGTGGCGCTCGTCCCCATACACGACCACGCGGAATCCGGCCTTGGCAAGGGATGCGGCCTCTTCCTGCGCGCGCCGGACGATGGGACAGGTCGCGTCGACGAGATGGAGTCCCCGCCGAGCGATCCCTTCGATCACGTCCGGCCCGGCCCCGTGCGCGGTGATCGCGACCCAAGCGCCAGGAGGGACTAGATCGAGCGTCGCGACCGGCCGTGCTCCCTCTTTGGCCAGGCCCTCGGCGACCCGCGCGTTGTGAACGACCGCCCCTAAGGTAAAGAGCAACCCGCGCGTCTGTGCGGCGGCGCTGGTCATCTCGATCGCCCGGCGGACGCCAAAGCAAAAGCCCAGGCCCTCGGCCCTCGTCACCTTCACGGCGACTCCTTCCGGCCGACCCGCTCCCGCACGAGGCGAACGATCTCTACGGCAAGTCCTGCCTCGGGGACACCCTTCGCGACGACCTTGCCTTGGACGTAGAGCGTCCCCGACCCGCGCCCACCCACTAGGCCCACGTCCGCGTCCGTCGCCTCACCCAGGCCGTTGACGACGCAACCCATGAGCGCCACGGAGAGGGGGGTGGCGACGTCCGCAAGCTCGGCGCGCACGACCCCCGAGATCCCGATGAGATCGATCCCGGTGCGGCCGCAGGTCGGACAGACGCGATAGGCGATCCCCCTCTCGCGCAGGTGAAGTGCACGCAGGATCTCGTAAGCCACGCGGACCTCCTCGACCGGGTCTGCGGCGAGCGACACGCGCAGGGTATCCCCCAGCCCCTCCCAGAGGAGGATTCCCAGGCCGACCGCGGAACGGATCGCTCCGTCCCAGGCGGTCCCCGCCTCCGTGATCCCTAAATGGAGCGGGTAGTCCACGCGAGAGGCGACCTGCCGATAGGCCTCGACCGTCATCGGGACGTCAGTCCCCTTCACCGAAACGACGATCTCCGAGAAGCCCAGGTCCTCCAGGAGTCGGATCTCTTCAAGGGCGCTCTTGGCAAGCCCTTCGGCCGTCGGGTGGCCGGCGGAATCGCGGAACATGGACCGGAGGGATCCAGAGTTCGCGCCGACGCGAATCGGGACTCCCGCGGCCTGTGCGGCGCGGGCGACGCGGCTGATCTCCACGCGATCCGTGATATTCCCTGGATTGATCCGGAGCTTGTCGACCCCGGCCTCGATCGACGCGAGAGCCAGGCGCGGATCGAAGTGGATGTCGGCGGCGAGGGGGATCTTGATCTGTTCCTTGATCGCGGGGATGGCTGCCGCGGCTGCGAGATTCGGAACGGCGACGCGCACGAGCTCGCAACCCACGCGCTCGAGGGAGCCGATCTGAGAGACCGTCCGCGAAATGTCCGCCGTGTCGGTGGTCGTCATCGACTGGACGACGATGGGGGCGCCGCCGCCGATCTGGAGAGGCCCGACCTGGACCGCGCGCCTCTTGAGACGCGGAGCGAGGCCGTCCCAGCCCGGACTCACCCTAACCTTCCCACGAGGTGGACTAGGAGCTCTTCGAGTTCCTCCTTCGCCTTCCGACGGAAAGGGACGCCGACCAGGATGGCCCTCGCCTTGGCAAGGCGGCCGGCACACAGCTTCTCCGCGGCCTCCCGTGCGCCCAGCCGCTCGAGGATGCCCGTCACGCGCCCTACGTCGTCGTCGCTCATCCGGGGCCCGCCGTAGATCTTCTCAAGCGCCGTCCTGTCCCTCCCGGTCGCGCCTTCGAGCGCCAGGGCAACGAGGAGGGACTTGCGGGCGCGGAGGTCGGAACCCTGCGGTTGCCCCGTCTCCTCCTCGCTCCCCCAGACCCCGAGGATGTCGTCGCGGATCTGGAAGGCAAGGCCCGCCTCTCCTCCCAGGAGTGCCAGGTCTTCCTCCACGCGCGCCTCCGCCTCGGCCACGATCGCCCCCAGACGCAGGGCGCACGAGAAAAGAGCGCCCGACTTCATCTGTTCCATCCGGAGATACTCCTCGACCGAGGCCATCTTCCCCTCGATGGCGAGGTCGAGCCCCTGCCCCTCGACCATGGTCAGAGTGGCTTCAAGCAAGGCCGCCGTGGCGTGCCCGCCGGCCTTGGTGACGACGGAGAAGGCGAGGGTCGCCATCAGGTCGCCCGCGTTGATCGCCTGGCCCACTCCATGACGCACCCACGCTGTGGCCCGGCCGCGCCGCGTGCGGTCGCCATCCTCGATATCGTCATGGAGGAGAGAGAACTCGTGGATGAGTTCCAGGGCGAGGGCCCCAGCCAGGGCCCGGTCGCCCGCCTCCCCAAACTCCCCGGCCGTGAAGAGGACGAGGCTCGGCCGCAGGAACTTGGCGCCGCTTGACGTCTTCTGTCCCGCCTCGTCCTCGAGGCCCGCGTGGTAGCGGAGGATCCTCCGGAGGAGGGAGTCGCCACTCAGGACCTGTGAGAGACCCTGCTCAATGCGCGGCCTGTGGGTGAGAAGAAGACCGGGGAGCGGGCCCGCTCCCTCGTACGGCGACGGCGCCGATCGTCCTGCGTCATTCATTCCGGACACCCTGGCCCCATCCGTCATCGGCGCTCCTCGGCTTGGATTATAGCGGAGAGGGGAGACCGCCCGTGAGAGCACGGGATGCGGAAGCCCGTAGACATGGACGTGTGGGGGCCGGGTGCGCCGGGTCGCGCTCTTCCTTGCTCTCTAGCGCAGGGTGGGAGGCAGGACGATCTTCCCGAAGTTCTTCTCGTACTTGTCGACGTTCTCTCCCATGGCCTGCAGGAGACGCTTCATGTGCCCGGGGTTCAAGATCACCCGCGAGACGAGGAGCGCTTGATCGGCCTTCGCCTCCTGAGTCTGTGGATCGACGAACAGGAAGTCGACGACGAACTCCTCCTTGCGATGGGATATCAGGGCCAGGTTGGAGTAGCCGCCCCGGCGGGCTTCATTGTCGGCTGTGATTTGCATCTGGCGATCGGTCATTGCCATGCCACCTCCCCGAGGCCCCATGGTAGCCGCCCTACCTGGACGGCACAACTCAAGGGCTGAGGAATCGGTGGAAGAAGCGCTCGATCGTGTCCCCGTGGTGGCCGGGGAGGAGGATGTGATGGTTCCCGAGCGGAGAGGTGAGCAGGGGCGCGATGGGCTCGCTGACCGCGATCGCCACCTGCGTGCGGCACAGGTCCTCGCGCTCTGACGTGCCTTCGATCTCTCCCTCACGCACGAACAGATGATCGAGGCGCTCGCCCCCCAGGCGGAAGAGCGTGCACGGACCTGGGTTGATCTCGGCTGAGATCCCCACGCCAATCCCGGATTCGAAGTGGCTGCGGATGGCGTAGCTTGCCGCGAGCGAGAGCGGGCAGGTGCAGTGGGCGAGCATGATGGATCGGTTCGCGGTGTCGACGGAGGCGATGTTCCCCATGAACGCGAGTTCGCCAGAGAGGAGGATCCCCACGTACATCGAGAAGAGAGCCTGAAGGTCCCCTTCGCATCCTGACGGGATGCGCTCGTCGTTGAGGCGGGACAGGGCGTAGCAGCCGGTCGTCCGTAGACGGCTCACGAGGTCAAAGCAGCGCACCGTACAGGCGGCGAGGCGATTCTCGTCCACCAGCGAGCGTAGCGCCGTGTACACGGCGACGGCGTCCTTCAGCTCTTCCTTGGTCGGTTCGCCTGTGACCTTGGCTCCTTTGGCGAGGCGGCTCACATCGCTCCGTGACGGGGGGGCCGACTGGATGCGGACGGCCAGCTCATCGATGTCGATGGGGACGAGCTCGATCCCCAACTGGCCCCGGAGAAAGGCTCGGTCAACGTCGCTCGCCACCAGCCAGTCGGAGGGCTCACCAATGAGACCGACCCGGCTGAAGCGAAGGCTTTCCCACGCCCGAGCCACCTGCAGCTCCCGCCTAAGGCCGCTTGAGACCGCCTGCGCGCTCCCAAACAGGATCTCGCCCTCGCCGCCGTCCTGGCGAATGCGGGCGAGGACCTCCAGACACGCCGGGAGCGAGTTGTGTCCTGAGTGGGCGATGAGAAGCGTGGGCGAGGGGAGCATAGACACGAGCTTCAGCACCTCTCGCTCCACTCCTCCCGTCAGGACGAGGATCGCGGTCAGGCCGCCCTCGGACGGAAACTCCACTTCCTGCAAGGCAAAGTCCGCCTGCTTCCCAATCTCCGAGAGAAGCCGCGTCTTGAGCCGCGCCATCTCCTGGGCGCCGTGGAGCGGCGATGCGCGGACGATAACCTTGATCGTATCCATGTCGCCTGGAGCGTAAGGCGAGAAACCCGCACCCAATGAGGAAGGGCGGACCTCGCGGTCGGACACGCATCACCCGGGGAAGTCCGGTTTGGAACCCCGCGGTGACGCACTCTGCCCGTTTGACCACGGCGGCCGCGCAGGGGTCGGCGCAGGCGAGCGCCCAGTTAGCGTCCCAGGACGAGGAATCCCCCGATCACGCAAGCGGCAACCGCAATCGAAGCCGGGAGGGCCGTCTTCCGCAGGAAGGCCCAAAGCGAGGTTTGGAAGTACTCAAGAGATACGGAGATGCACGGATGCGTCGGCGTGATGAGGTAGCCGAGAAAGGCCGCGAAGTAGGTGACGGCAAAGGTAGCGGCCGATACCGTGCCGTGGCTCATGAGGTAGATCGGAATGACGATGGCCGTGGAGGCCTCGATTCGACCCGTGACGAAGCCGAGGAGAAGAGCCAGACCCACCATCAGGGCCACGGGGGGGAGGGCCAGGCCGGCAAGGCTCTCCGGCGCCCCCGAGGCCAGAAACACGTTAAGGAACACGAAGACCGCAAACACGATGAGCGAGAACTTCCACGCCCGGGTCGAGAGGAAGACAGAGAGCACGTCCCTGGGCCCAAGCCGGCCGATCCCGATCGCCAAGGCAAGACTCGCTCCCACGCCGGCCGCGGTGCCGATCTCCGTGTAAGGCAGGACAAAGACGATCTTTAGCACGATGTCCAAAACGGGAGCGAGGAGAATCGCGGCGAGAGGAACGACGAGATCGCGGAAGGAGAAGGGACCTTTGGAGTCGAGCCTCCCCGAGACGCCGTGGAGGAGAAAGACGTACCCGAGCAGTCCCATCAGGAGGAATCCCGGGACGAGGAACGGGATCACCCGGTAGACGTCAAGCTTTGCGATCTTCGCCGAGGCGATCAGTGCGGATCCAAGCGGATAGACGATCAACAAGGTGTGACGAAACCAGACGTTCGCCGCGGCCTTCACGTCGAGAGCGGCCCGGGGCGCGCCCCGTTCGAGGAGCGGCGCCGAGAGGAGCGCACCCCCAGGCATCGGCAAGAGACCCAGCAAGGCCGGCGCCACGGCCATGAACGGCCTCGTGCCCATACGCATGTTGGAGACCAGACGCCCCATCCAGCCGGAGCGCTCGAGCACGCCGCCGATCACCGGGATGAGGCCGACCACGAGGGCCAGGAGTAGGACCGACGGATCGGCGAAGGTCGCGTGAAGCGCTGCCAGAACCGCCGCCGGTCGCAGCGTGAACAGCGCCAAGATGGCGGCACCGACCGCCATCCCCAGGGCGAGGTTCTTCCGCGAGAGATAGAGCATCGCGACGATCGCGAGCGAGAACCCAATCCAAGTCTGCATTCTGTCCTTTCGGAACGAGTGGAGTCTGGCGGACAAGCGTACTCGATCGCTCGCCTCGCTCCCACGCGCCGTTGTCGGAGAAGTCAATCTCCGCGAGAATCGCCGGGAGAAGGAGACGCGTTTGAAGACCATCGCCCAGGCGATTCGCGAGGCCGCGCCGGAGGGACGTCTCTCCTGCGCTCGCGCCTTCGAGCTGGTCGAGACCTTGGCGCTCGAACCCGCCGCGGTCGGCCAGGAGGCGACGTCTCTTGGCATCCGGATCACGCATTGCCAGCTTGGGCTCTTCGGATCAAGTGCCATCGACAAGGGTCCAATCGTGAAGGCAGCCCTGGAGACAAGCGTGGAGGAGAGAGAGGCGATCTGCGCGCGGCTCGTGGAGGGGAAGCTCCCGTGTCGCGCGGTGTGGGAGGCCTCTTCCAGGACCGGCCGGCCGCGTCTCGCTCTTGCCGAGGCGGCCGAGTCGCTCGGGATCCGCATCTCCGCCTGCCAGTTAGGCTGTTTCCCCTAGGACACGGCGTTGGGAGCGCTCTCGCCCTCAAGGACAGCCAGGACGTTCGTCACGGCGATCCTCGCCAGGCCGCGGCGGGTCTCCGTCGTGGCGCTTCCGATGTGCGGGGCGAGCACGACCCGCTCGTGAAGGGCAGTCAATCGTGGATGGACCTTGGGCTCCTGTTCGTAGACGTCAAGCGCAGCGCCGGCGATCTCGCCCTCTTCCAGGGCCCAGACAAGGGCCTCCTCGTCCACGACCGGGCCGCGAGCGACGTTGACCAGAATCGCCGTTCTCTTCATGCGGCGGAACGCGTCGCGATCGAAGAGGTGACGCGTCGCCTGACTGAGCGGCGCATGGATAGAGACGAAGTCGCTGGATTCAAGAAGCTCGGAGAACGGAACGTACGTCGCGCCAAGCTCGCGTTCGGCGTCTTCGTTCCGGTGGCGGTTGTGGTAGAGGATCGGCATGTCGAAGCCGCAGTGCCCCCGGCGGGCGACCGCAGTCCCGATGCGCCCCATCCCCACAATGCCGAGAGTCTGCCCATGGACATCGAGCCCGAGGTGTGGCTGGAGGAGCTCCCATCCGCGGAAGGACCCGGCGCGCGTGTAGGCGTCTGCCTCGACGATCCGCCTCGCCGCGGCCAGGAGCAGAGCGAAGGTGAGGTCGGCCGTCGTTTCGGTGAGAGCCCCAGGGGTGTTGGTGACGACGATGCGCCGTGCCGTCGCCGTCGACACGTCGATGTTGTCGTAGCCCACTCCAAGATTGGCGATGATCACAAGCCTCCCGCCGGCCTCCATGACCGCCGCGTCGATCCGGTCGGAAAGAAGGCAGATCAAGGCGTCCGCGGTCCTCACCCCATCGAGCAGCTCCTGGCAGCCGATCGGCCCGGGGAGCTCCCGCATCACGACGGAATGCCCGGCGGCACGCAGCCGATCGATCTCCTCGGGAAAGACCCGGCACGTCACAAAGACTCTAGCCACGGGAATTCCTCTCCTACGTTCGTGGGATCGCCCGCCGGGCGAGCTCGTCGCATCGCTCGTTCTCCGGTGAGCCGGCGTGGCCTTCCAGCCAATAGAAGGTCACACGGTGCACTCCCACGAGGCGATCCAGCTCGCGCCACAGGTCTTCGTTCTTCACGGGAAGGAGCCGCCGTCCGCTCCGTCTCTTCCAGCCTTGGGCTTTCCAGACGGGAAGCCACTCCGTCATCCCTTGCTCGAGGTAGAGCGAATCGGTGAACAGGTCCACGTCCGTCTCGCGCAAGAGAGCCCGAAGGGCTTCGATCGCCGCCCTGAGCTCCATGCGGTTGTTGGTCGTCGAGGCCTCTCCGCCCGCGATCTCCTTTCGCTTGCCGCCGCTTGAGAGCACGGCCGCCCAGCCGCCTGGGCCGGGGTTCCCGCTGCACGCGCCGTCTGTGTGGATGGTCACCCTGTTGAACACACGGTAGGTATAGCCGATCCATAGATCCCTGTCGACTAGAGCCTGCCCGGGCGGCGATTGCCTGCCTGCGACCGGCACGCTATGATCACCCATCCAAGGGCGCGAGGTGGACATGCCAGAACCGCAACGGGTCTTGCTTCTGGGCGATGCCTGCCTGTGCGAGAGGGCGCTCGCCGCCCGCTCTCTAGCGATCTGTGAGGAGCACAGAGACGCAGAACGCCACACGGCGTTCTCAGACGAGCTGGACCTGGAATCCCTGCGCATCGAACTGCGTTCCCAATCCCTCTTCGTGCAGAGCCGTCACTTCGTGATTCGCCACGCCCAGGCGGCCAGGGATCAGAAGGGCCTCGCCTCGCTCTTCCGCGAGGACCTCGCGCCTGCGACGTACCTGACCTTCCTCGCCTCCGAGCTCAAGGAATCCAGTCCGCTCGCCAAGGCCGCAAAGGAGATGGATGCCCTCGTCTCATTCCCCCTTTCAAAGGGCAAAGCTCTCGAGGGCGCGGCGAGCGAACTCCTCACCGAACAGGGGCTCTCACTTGCGCCCGCCGCGCGCAGGCGGCTCGTCAAGGAGAGCGGGGAAGACCTGCTCGCCATCTTTCAGGAGGCAGTGAAGCTTCGCCACTTCGCTCCGGAGGGCACCATCGGAGAGGACGTGGTCGAGCGGCTGTGCTTCACGGCCGGCGAAAGCTCGATCTATCCTTTCTTGGACGCGCTGGGGAAGGGCCAACTCCAAACGGGAGCCGGGCACCTGTCGCAGCTGCGTGACGATCCGACGCGGACGTTTGGCTCGTGTGTGCGGCATCTGGCGCGGGTCCTTTCCGCGCGCCTGTTGGCCGACGAGGGGATCTCCCTTGAGGGAGGGGCCGCGGCCTTGGGGGCCCCGGCCTGGCTCGCGCGACGGCTTCTCGATCAGGCCAAGAGCTGGACCGCGGAAGGGCTCACGCTCGTCTTGGACCAAGCGATCGAGCTCGACCGGGACATCAAGGCAGGACACATTCGCCCGGCCGACGCCCTGCTCGAGCTCGTGCTCTGCGCTAGTTCTCCTGAGACGAGACCCGCGCCGGTATGTGCCGCCCGATCCAGGTCTTCTCCTGAAGGAGCCGGCACAGCACGTACGCACAGAACAGGCTCCCCATCACGCCGATCCCAAGGGTGATGGCGAAGCCCTTCACCGGCCCCGTCCCTACGAGGAGGAGAATGAGCCCAGCGATCATCGTCGTCGCGTTGGCGTCGATCAGGGCGGAAACCGACATGTGGAAGCCGGCTTTGACCGCCACCAGCGGTGGCTTCCCCAATCGCCGCTGCTCCTTGATCCGCTCGTTGATGACGACGTTTGCGTCGACCGATGTGGCGATCGTCAGGACGATTCCGGCGATGCCCGGCAGAGTGAGCGTGGCGTGGAACAGGCGCAGCGCGGCGAACATGATCAGCATGTTGAGGATCAGGGCGCTCGCCGCTGCCAGGCCCATGGTGCGGTAGTAGACCAGCATGTACGCCAAGACGATGGCAAACCCGCTCACCAGAGTGATCGCGCCGCGGCGGACCGAGTCGCTCCCCAGCGTCGGGCCGACCGTGTTCTCCTCGATCGGCTGGACAGCGACGGGCAGGGCACCGGCTCGAAGGACGATCGAGATGCTCCTTGCCTCCTGCGGAGTGAAGCGGCCGGTGATCGTCGTTGTGTCCTTGACCTGGCGCCAGCCTTGAGCGGCGGCCTGCTTGATCGAATCCGTGATCCGCGGGGCGCTGTAGACGACCCCGTCGAGCACGATCGCCAGGCGGTCGTCGACCTTCAGCTTGCTGAGCGCGTCAACGAACTGCTGCGCCCCGTCCTGGCTGAAGGTCATGGCGATATACATCTGCCCCGCCTGCTGCACCGACTGACTGGTCATGGCCCGCGCATCGGACAACGCCGCTCCGGTGAGGAGCGGCTCCGTTTCCACGACGTACGGGATCCCGTCCCGGTCGCGTAGGACCTCCTGCGCGGACGACGTCGGGCTGACCTCGGAATTGGCGCTCGTCCCGGCGGTGACGACCTTGAGGAACTCGAGCATGGCCGTCTGACCGATCAGCCGGCGGGCATCCTCTGGGTTCGCGGTCCCGGGGATGTTGACGAGAACCCTGTCGTTGCCCAGCCTCTTGATCTCGGCGTTCGCCATGCCGTACTGATCGACACGGTTGGAGAGGATGGTGACGACCTTGTCGAGCGTGTCGACCTTCTCCGCCGCGGTCATTCCCTCCGTTCCCTGAGCCTGAAGGACCAGGCGCACCCCGCCCTGCAGATCCAGGCCGAGAGGGACGATCGACTTCAGGGGCCAGAAGGGGTACAAGAGGGCCAGCGATCCCAAGAAGACGATGACTACGCTCGCGAACCGAAGCCAATCGTTCCGCGTCATTCCGCTCTTCGACATGCCGGGCCTCCCCAGGAAACCAGTTACTTCGCGCGCTTGTCGATGATGCTCGACTTTGCCACCTTCAGCTTGCCCCCGTCCTCGACCGTCATGACGATGGTCGTGTCCCCTACGGAATCGATCTCTCCGTAGATGCCGCCGGCCGTCATCACGTTGTCGCCCCGCTTGAGGTCTTTCAGAAGCAGGTTGTGCTGCGCCTGGCGCTTCCGCTGCGGCCGGATCAGCATGAAGTAGAAGACCGCAACAAAGACCACCAGGATGATGACCATGGGCCAAATCGATTGCTGCGGCTGCGCCGGCGTGGTCGACGCGCCCTGAGGCTCAGTTCCCGAACTCGCCTGCGGGGTGCCGCCCGATTGCCCAGATGGCGTCGTGCTCTCTTGACCGAACGCCACCGCTCCGAAGACCAGGACCCCCAGCATAAGAACCAGACCGATCATCCGACCCATGCTTTCACTCCTTATGCCCCTCTCGCTTTCCAGTGACGAAACACACCGAGGAAAAGCCACAACACACCTAACAGGGCGAATCCCACCCCAGTCACGATCTCCCAGGTTCCTCTAAGTCCCCTTCCCAATACGACTATCCGTTCCATGAGGATGAAGAGATCGGCCCAGATTATACAGTACAGGATGCTCAAGATCGACACGGTGAACCGCGACCCCAACCGGCTCCACGAGGCCACAAAGTCGTAGGTGACGCTCGAGAGGGGGACCACCATCCAGAGCACGGCCAGCACGGCCGGCGGCGCCGGAAGGAGCGACAGCGCGAGGAGGAGCAGAAGGTGCCCGGGGAACAGCGGAAGGACCCGCGCCGGAATCGGCGGCTGGTGTCGGGTGCGCCGCGACCGCAGCAAGAGATAGACGAGAAAGAGGACCGTCTCCACTCCCACGCCGATGCGTAAGACGCTGGATAGGGCTCCGATGTAGAGGACGATTCCCAGAAGAACGAGGATAAAAGGGTAGGACCAGCGCGGCAGGGTGTAGGGGTCGCCGCTCGTCGTGTTTCTCCGTCCCCCTTGTGGGTCCAGTGAGGACGGGACCCGCCTCTCGAAGTCGCCCCTTCCCATCGTGCTCCTCCCACGTTCGTCGCCCCAAAGAGCCCGGGGCAAGACCGCGTCTCTGTCTCTAGAGAAGAGCGATTATACTCCTCATCCCTACCCCGAGGGCGCGGACGCCGCTATGCTCTTTCTCGAACCAAGACGCTGGAGACTTCTGAAGGGGGGCGGGGGTCTGACCGGCTGGGGCGGCCGCGACCGTAGCCGGAGGACCCCAACGTACAGGAGGCGCGCAGGACATGACGACACGGGGACTGGAACGGCTAAAGCAGACAGGGATCCCGTTCGAACAGCTCACCTATCGCCCCGACGAAGAGGGAGCCCGGTTCGCCGCACGCAGCCTGGGATTGAACGAGGAGACGGTGATCAAGACCCTTGTCTTTCGCGCGGACGATGGGGAGTATCTATTTGCGTTGATGGGCGGGGACGGGAACGTCAGCGAGAAGAAGCTCGCCCGATCGAGCGGACACAAGCAGGTCTCCCCGGCGCCTCCCCGGGATGCGGAACGGATCAGCGGCTACGAGATCGGAGGGATCAGCCCTCTAGGAGCGAAGCGCCGCCTCCCGGTCGTGCTGGACCGCGCCTTGACCGAGCATGCCTCGGTCGTGATCAACGCCGGTGCGCGCGGAACCCTGGTCAGACTGGCCGTTGTGGACCTCATCTCGCTCGTCGACGCCATGGTCGCCGATATCCGCGTCGAGTAGCGATCGGCACACAGATCACGCGCGAGGCACGTTCCCCGTAAGGCCGATGGAATCGGCCACGTCGCGCATCCCCTGGATCACTTCCGCGAACAACTCGCGCAGGTCCATCCCCAGCATCTGCGCGCCTCTCTCGATGACCTCCCGGTTCGCTCCCGCGGCAAAGCTCTTGTCCTTCCACTTCTTCGCTACCGAGCTGGGCTCCAAGTCGTGCACGCTCCGCGACGGACGGACCAGGGCCGCCGCCGTGACTAGGCCAACCAGCTCATCGACCGCATATAGGACCTTCTCCATCTCAAGCTTGGGCTCGACATCCGTGCACAGGCCGAATCCATGGCTCTTGATGGCGCGTACCATCTCCGGCGGCCAGTCCAAGCCCGTGAGGATCTCCTCGGTCTTCTCGCAGTGCTCTTGCGGGTGGCGCTCGTAGTCGAGGTCATGCACAAGGCCGACGATCCCCCATTGCTCGACATCCCCGCCGCGCCGCCGTGCCATGTGGCGCATGACTCCCTCGACCGCCAGAGCGTGCTTCACGAGGCTCTCGTTCTGGTTCCATTCCAGGAGCAGAGCGAGCGCCTCGTCGCGCGTGGGGCAGTGTGTCATTGGCCTGTCCTCCTCAATGGTCTCGCCTTCCGGCACACGCGTACTCTACCCGGTTCGTCCGGCGTGCTCCAGGAGCGCCACCACGGCGAGGTCTCTCCCCTGTCCTCGGTGATCTTCTCGAGCGCGCGACGTATAGTCTCAAGCCACGCACAGAGGATGGTGATATGTCTGCCCTGGTGCTCACGGCGCTTGGCCTCGCCGGCTTGGGGATCGGTGCCCTTGCCAGTCTCTTGGGAGTGGGGGGAGGGATCTTCATGGTCCCGCTTCTCCTGCTTGGCGGCTTCGTCTCAACCACGCAGGCAGCCGTCGGCACAAGCATCCTGGGAGTCGTCTTCACCAGCCTCTCCGGATCGATCGTCTACGCTCGCAAGCGCTTGATCGACTACCGTCTCGGTCTTCTCATCATGCCGGCGACCGTCGTCAGCGCCTGGTTCGCCACCCGCCTCACCGCTGTCATCGCCTCGCGTTGGCTCTCCGTCGCCTTCGGCGTCTTCCTCATCTACCCGATCGCGACCATGCTCCGCGGGCGGTCCGGTCAGGAGGTTCGCCTCTCCCTGCGCGGGAAACAGCACGGACCAAGGGTCTACGTCCTGGCCACGCTGGCCGGCCTCCTCGCGGGCGCCGGAAACGGCCTGTTTGGAATCGGGGGCGGAACCGTGCTTGTCCCCTTCTTTGCTGTCTTCCTCGGACTCGATATCCTCACCGCCGTGGCCACGAGCCTGTTCATCATGCTCCCCTCGTCGGTCGTCGCCTCCTATCAGCACTGGGTCCAGGGAAACCTGCGCACCGACCTTGCCTTGCCCCTTGTCATCGGCCTCGCCATCGGCGCACAGATCGGGCCACACGTGGGCTCCCGCATCCCCAAGAACCGTCTCCGCCAACTGTTCGGCCTGGTCCTGCTCTACGCGGCGGTGAACGTCGTCGCAAACGCGCTGCGCTAGGCCGGGCTCCGAATCCCCGCCTCCCTCTCGCGCGTGGCCTCGTGCTCTTGCATAATCCTGCAGCGTGCGGCTCGAGCGAAAGGGAGGACACGGTGAAGCTTGCGATTCTCACGACCGGCGGGACCATCGAGAAGACGTACGACGAGCGAGATGGATCGCTCCGCAACTTCCACTCGATCCTGCCAAAGATGCTCTCCACCCTGCGCCTTCCTGATCTGGACATCGCCTACGAGCAGGTCGTGTTCAAGGACTCCCTGGAGATGACGCCGGCCGATCGCCGCCGGATCCTCGAGGCCACGGAGCGGGCGCTCCGCACGGCGGACGCCGTCGTCATCCTGCATGGGACAGATACGCTCTCGGAGACCGGCGAGCTCCTGGAGGAAAGCCTCGGGGCGCTCTCCGCGCCGGTGATCCTGACCGGTGCCATGCGCCCCTACGAGTTCCGTGACACCGACGCCCTGCAGAACCTGACCGAGGCCCTTCTCGCCGCCCGGCTCGCCGAGCCCGGCGTCTACGTCGCCATGCACAACCGCGTGTTGCGTTTCCCCGGCGTGATCAAGGATCGCGACCGATTGACCTTCAGCAAGCTCTGAGCCTCGGTCCTCTTCCGGCGCCCCAAGCGCGTCGGTCTCGCTGGGATCCACGTTGGTGCTCGCTCCAGCGGCCTTGACAAGAGCACCCCGGAGGACTAGACTGCGATTAGCAGTCTTGTGTCCCGACTGCTAATGCGGGGTGGCAGTGATGATCCGTTTCGATAGGATGACCGAGGGCGCTCAGGAGCTCTTTCACGAGGCGCAGGACCTCTTGGCGCGCTACAAGCACAACCAGTTGGACGTCGAGCACCTGTTCACCGTGCAGTGCACGAAGGAAGGGGTGGGACGTCAGATCCTTGAGCAAATGGGGGTGAACCTCCCTGGCCTCGCCCACGACCTGGACAGGCTTCTTCGGGCCAAGCCCTCCGTATCCGGGCCGGTCGGGACGCAGATCTATATCACCCCGCGGCTGGACGCGGTCGTCACCGAAGCCCAAACGGAGGCGGAGCGACTCCGCGACGAATACGTTGGCATCGAGCACCTGCTCCTCGCCATCAGCCGTACGACCGACCCCGCGCTGAAGCGGGTGCTCGATCACAACGAGATCAGCCCGGAGTCCATCTACGCGGCCCTCAAGACCGTGCGTGGGGAGCAGCGCGTCACGGACCGCTCCTCAGAGGAGCGCTACCAGATCCTGAAGAAGTACTCCACGAACCTGACAGAGATGGCCTCCCGCGGAGAGCTCGATCCGGTGATCGGACGGGACGAGGAGATCCGCCGCATGGAG
>Ga0315273_10003838_pt1 | contig 18202 bp, 16 predicted proteins | sample YL17G02_0_MG_FD_205753 | JGI IMG/M metagenome (GOLD analysis project Ga0315273, IMG submission 205753) | Sediment microbial communities from Yellowstone Lake, YNP, Wyoming, USA - YL17G02_0 | ecosystem: Environmental > Aquatic > Freshwater > Lake > Sediment | place: USA: Wyoming | collected...
TTCTCGTTCGCCGCGAGGATGCCCGCGGGCCGGTTCAGCACTTTCGCGCGGCGACACAGCGAGAGGATCTGGGTCGCGATCGTGTAGTCAGCGTCGACGGGGGGGTCCTTCCGCTGCCACACCACGTCGATCCGGTCGTCGAGGACGAGCGTCTGGGCCGGGCCCAGATCGGCGTGCCGGCCCTGCTCCCTCCGCAGGGTGACGGGCCGGACGCGCGCGGCGGCCTTCCCGTCGTCGACCAGCAGGTCGCCCTGCTCGACATACAGCACGCGATGGCCGCGGCGCTGTGCCTCGAACATGAGCGCAAAGGTCGTGTCCCTGGTGACGTCGATCCCGGCGATCGGATCCATCACGAAGGCCATCGTCAGGGTCCGCGAGGTCATTCAGGGGGCGCCTCCGTCCGGCCGAAGCGTTAGCGCAGCGAGTCGGGCGTCGGCTACGTTGCGGCTGGCTTCGGAGCACGCATGCGTCTCGTCGGATGGCGGGTCTTCCGGGTTCTGCTGGGGCTCGCGGCGCTGCTTGCGCTCGCCGCGGCCGGTGCCCTCGCTTACGTCTACCAGGAGGTGTCGCGCGACCTCCCCGACCTCGAGAAGCTCGCCGACTACCGCCCCGCGCTCACCAGCACCGTCTTCGACCGCAAGGGCCGGCCGATCGGCGAATTCTACGACGAGCGGCGCCTGCTCGTACCGGTCGGCAAGATCCCGAAGCTCGTGGTCCTCGCGTTCGTCGCGGGCGAGGACGACACCTTCTTCGAGCACACCGGGCTCGACTATCTGTCGATCGCACGCGCGGCATGGGTGAACCTGCGCGCCGGCGGCAAGGTGAAGCAGGGCGGGAGCACGATCACGCAGCAGGTCGCGAAGAGCCTCCTGCTGTCGTCCGAGCGCAGCGTGCTGCGCAAGCTGAAGGACATGCTGCTCGCGCGCCGCATCGAGCAGCACTTCACCAAGGACGAGATCCTCTACCTCTATCTGAACCAGATCTACCTCGGCCACGGGGCGTACGGCGTGGGCCAGGCCGCACGGTCGTATTTCGGCAAGGAGGTAGCCGACCTCACGCCGGCGGAAGCGGCGCTCATCGCCGGCATGCCGAAGGCGCCCTCCGACTACTCGCCGTACAACAATCCCGAAGCGGCCGAGAACCGGCGTCTGTACGTGCTCCAGCGGATGCTCGAGGAGGGCTACCTCGATCGCGCGGCGTACGACACGGCGGTGGCGAACCCGCCGCGCCTCGCGCCTCCGCCCGACCGCGACGACTACGCCGTCGCCGGGTACTTCGCGGAGGAGGTGCGGCGCATCCTGTACGAGCGCCTCGGGAGCGAGACCACCCTGCGTGGCGGGCTCACGGTCGAGACGACGCTCGACGTGGATCTGCAACACTCCGCGGTGAAGGCGCTCCGCACCGGGCTCGAAGCGTACGATCGCCGTCACGGCGGCTTCCGAGGCCCGGTCCGCAAGGTGGGACGCGACGCGATCGACGCCGAGCTCATCGAGCTGGCACGCGAGAACCAGCTCACCCCGGCCGAGATCGCGCCCGACGGTCTCCACCTCTCGCAGACACGCGCGTACACCGGCGTGGTGACCGCGGTCGATGCCCCTGGCGGCGCCGCGACGGTGGCGCTCGCACCGCGCGCGTTCGCCGTCGTGCACACCGCCGACGTGGCCTGGGCGCTCGGACGGAAGGTGGAGGCCGAAGAGGAAGAGGGCGCAGCTGCGGCGGATCCCCAAGCGATCGCGCGCGTACTGCATGTGGGCGACGTGCTGCGCTTCGCGGTGAAGCCGCTGGGGGCCGCGGGGGGCGCGGCCGACGGCGCGCGGAGCGCGCCGGACAGCGCGGGGACCGCGCTGGGGGCCGCGGGGAACGCGGCCGACGGCGCGCGGAGCGCGCCGGGTCTCATCCTCACCCAGGAGCCGCGGGTCGAGGGGGCGCTCGTCTCGCGCGATGTCGAGTCGGGCGAGGTGCTCGCCCTCGTCGGCGGCTACGACTTCGCGCGCAGCGAGTTCGATCGTGCCACCCAGGCGCGCCGCCAGCCGGGCTCCGCGTTCAAGCCCTTCGTCTACGGTGCAGCGCTCGCGCACGGCTTCAATCCGATGTCGATGCTCATCGATACGCCGATCGTGATGGTGGATCCGGGCACGGGTCAGCTCTGGAAGCCCGAGAACTACACCAAAAAGTTTCTAGGCGCGATCACCGCGCGCGAAGCGCTCGCCCGTTCGATCAACAGCGCGACCATCCATCTCTTCATCGAAGTCGGCGCCAAGCACGTGATCGACTACGCGCAGCGTCTCGGCATCCGCTCCCCGCTCGGCGCGCATCTCTCGCTGGCGCTCGGATCCACCGAGGTGTCGCTGCTCGAGCTGACGGACGCCTACTCGACGATCGCCGACGCCGGCCGGCGCGTGCCGCCCGTCTTCATCACGCGCGTCCGCGACCGCAACGGCAAGGTGTTGCTCGAGAACGTGGTGCTCGGCGACATCTCGGCCGGAGCGGTCGCCGCGAAATCCGGGCGGAAGCCGCTGCCCTCCGTCTCGAGCGCCGGCGAAGCGGACCAGGCGATCCCGCCGGAGCAGGCGTTCCTCATGACCACGATGCTGCGCGCCGTGATCGACGAGCCTTACGGCACGGCCCACAAGGCGGCAGCGCTCGGGCGGCCGCTCGCGGGGAAGACCGGCACGACCGACGACCAGAAGGACGCCTGGTTCGTCGGCTTCTCGCCGGAGCTCGCCACCGGCGTGTGGGTCGGATACGACGAGAAGGAGGTGCTCGGCGACAAGGAGACGGGTGGCCGCGCAGCGCTTCCGATCTGGATCGACTTCATGTCCACCGCGCTCGTGGACGTCCCGATCCGCGACTTCTCGGTCCCCGATCAGATCGTGTTCGAGCGCGTGAGCAAGCACAGCGGCGCCCGCGCCGAAGCGGGCGACCCGAGCAGCTTCTTCCAGGCCTTCGCGGTCGGCGCCGGACCGGGCACCGGCCGCTCGCTCGCCGGCGCCACGGGCGGAACGAGCGAGGACGAGGGCTACGAGCTCCTGCGCAACGAGTCGTTCTGACCGCGCACGCGCACCCATCGGATCTCCACCCACGACGCGCTCCGCGCGGCCCCCAGCGCGGTTCCGCGCCGTCCGCGCTGGCAGGCCCGCGCGTTCCGCGTTAGCAACCGCGCGAGGGAGGGGGCCGTGGCGGGCGACGTGCGCGATCCAGAGGGCCGGATCGCGGGTGCTCGCCCGGAGCGCCCGGCCAGCGACCCCGGCCCGAGCGAGGGCTCCGGCGCCGCTGGGGCTCGCGACGACCTCCAGAGCGTGCTCGTCGCCGGCCTGCGCCGGCTGGCGGACCACACGGGGTGCGAGCGCGCTGCAGCGTGGGCACGCGGAGCGGTGCTCGACCCTCCGATCGTCGTGGCGGCGATCCTCGGCGGTACGGCGCCGCGCGCGCCTAGCGCGAACGACTTCGCGCTGGTGGCAGCGCTCGCGGGCGCGACGGACGTCGGCGCATCCGCATCGACGGCTGCGCTACGCGAGCTCGCCCGCGAGCACGGATTTTCCGCCGCGGCGCCCGTCGGTGTCCGCGAAGGCGAGGCCCTTTCCGTGCTGCTGCTCGGCGGCGCAGCCGACCCGCCGGGCCGAGTCCGGCCGCGCACGCTCGCCGCGCTCGACGCCGCTGCCCGCCGCCTCGACGCACCGGTGCTCGCGGCCGCGGGCCTCGCCCGCATCGCGAAGCTCGACGAAGGCGTGCGCCGGCTCGACCGTCTGGCCGCGCTCGGTGAGATCGTCGCCGAGATCGTGCACGAGGTCCGAAACCCGCTGGTGTCGGTGAAGACGTTCATCCAGCTACTGCCCGAGCGGCAGGACGATCCGGACTTCAGGACCCGCTTCTCGGACGTGGTGGAGGGAGAGCTCCGCCGCATCGAGCGGCTGCTCGACGTCGTGCTCGAGCACGCGCGGCCGCGCTCGGCCGCTCCGCCCGGCGCGTCCACCGACGCGTCGCCAGTCCTGGCGTCCGTTGCGCGCCTGCTCGCGCACCGCGCCCTCGAGCGCGGCGTCGCGATCGAGGCCGACGCCCCGGCAGGGATCCCCGGGATTGCGATCGCGGAGGACAGCCTGCGGCAGGTCGTCCTCAACCTGGCGCTGAATGCGATCGACGTGACACGCGACGGCGGCACGGTGAGGCTCGTCGTGCGCTCTGTGCCCGACGGGGTCGAGCTCCGCGTCGAGGACGAAGGCCCGGGCGTTCCGCTCGGCCTGCGTGAACGCGTGTTCGAGCCGTTCTACTCGACGAAGGGCGACCGTCCCGGCGGGCTCGGTCTCGCGATCTCGCGACGGATCGTCCAGGAGGCCGGGGGCACGCTCCTCGTGACCGACCGCATCGGCGGCGGCGCCGCCTTCCGCTTCACGCTTCCGGGCGTGCCGTAGGATCGCGCGAGCCCGCCGCTCCCGAATCGGCCTCTGCTAGCTTGGTCGCGTGCGCGAGAGCCAGGCCGTACGACGCGCCCGCGCCGCGGAGATCGTGAAGGTGCTCGAGCAGGCGTACCCCGACGCCGCCTGCGCGCTCCACTTCGACGGTGCCTTCCAGCTCCTGGTCGCGACGATCCTGTCCGCGCAGTGCACCGACAAGATGGTGAACCAGGTGACGCCCCGCCTGTTCGCGAGCTTCCCGGACGCGCCTTCGCTCGCCGCAGCGCCGCCGCCGGAGGTCGAGCGGATCATCCAGCCCACGGGCTTCTTCCGGCAGAAGGCGAAGTCGATCCAGGCCGCGGCCCGCGACATCGTCGAGAGGTTCGGCGGCGCCGTCCCCGGAACGCTCGAGGAGCTGACCACTCTCCGCGGGGTCGGGCGGAAGACCGCGAACGTGGTGCTCGGGAACGCGTTCGGCGTGCCGGGGCTCACCGTGGACACGCACATGACGCGCGTGAACCGCCGCCTCGGTCTCACGACACACGACGATCCCGTCAAGATCGAGCGCGACCTGATGGAGCTCGTCCCGCACGCCGAATGGACGCTCTACTCGCACCGGGTGATCGAGCACGGCCGCGCGTGCTGTGGTGCGCGACGTCCGGAGTGCGAGCGCTGTCCGCTGCGTGAGCTCTGTCCCTTCCCCGATTCCAGCGCGGCCCGGGCGAAGCGACCCAGGGCGGGCGGCACGAAGCGCTCGCGAGGACGCGAGCAGTCGCGCTCGCGAGGACGCGAGCAGTGACGCGGCGCCTCGTCCATCAAGGTCGATCCATCCAGGTGTATGTCGAGCAGGCGGCGCTGCCGAACGGACGCACCGTCGAGCTCGACGTCGTGCGCCACCCCGGCGCCTCGGCCGTCGTGCCCTTCGCGTCTGAAACGGACGTGATCCTGATCCGCCAGTTCCGCCACGCCGCGGGCGGCACGATCTACGAGGTGCCTGCCGGCAAGCTCGACGGCGACACGCCCGAGGCGTGCGCGGCGCGCGAGCTGGAGGAGGAAGCCGGCCAGCGCGCCGGCCGTCTCGAGAAGCTGGCGACGATCTGGACGACTCCGGGCTTCACCGACGAGAGGATCCACCTCTTCGCGGCTTTCGACCTCGAGCCAGTGCCGCAGCGCCTCGAGAGCGACGAGGTGATCGAGCTCGTGCGGATGCCGCTTGCGCGTGCCCTCGAGCTCGTGTGGAGCGGCGAGCTCTCCGACGCGAAAAGCGCCCTCGCGCTGGTGCACGCCGCGCACCGGCTCGACGCGTTGCGCTGAGGCCAGCGTGGAGCTCGCAATCGCATTGGCGTGGCACACGCTCCCGTGGGAGGACCTGCTCGCGCTCGTGCGCCGCGCGGAGGCGCAGGGCTTCCCGGCGGTCTTCGTGGATGGGGACGTCACGCTGCTGGCCCGCCGCCCCGGCGCCGACGTGCTCGACGGGTGGACGGTGACGACGTGCCTCCTCGCGCGGACCGAGCGCATCCAGGTCGGCTCGATCCGGCTCGTGTCCCACTGGAATGCGGCGCGACTCGCGCAGGCCGCCGCCACCGCCGACCGGCTGACGCCGGGTAGATTACGCTTTTTGGTGTCGATCGGGGGGCAGGCGGCCGACGCGCGCTTCGGGCTCCCCGACCTGTCGGCCACCGAGCGCATTCGCTGGCTCGACGAGACGCTCGGGGCCGTGCGCGCGCTGTGGCGGGGCGAAGAGGTGAGCGTGCGCGGGCGCTACGTCACGCTCGACCGCGCCGCGGTGCGGCCCACGCCTCGCGGGCTCGCGATCGAGGTAGCCGCCCGAGGCGCGGGCCTGCTCGACGTGGTCGCAGCGCACGCTGACGTGTGGGACGTCAACCTTCCGCCGCTCCCGGACCGCGTCCGCCCAGCGGCCGCGCGGCTCGACGCAGCGTGTCAGGCCCGGGGCCGCGACCCGCAGACGATCCGCCGCTCGATGTGGGTCTTCACCCGACCCGGGCGAGACCCGGAAGACCCTGTGCTCCACGCGGAGTACCGCCGGCTCAACCCGTGGTTCGAAGGCGTGGCAGACGCAGAGCTGCCCGCGGCCCTCGTGGCAGGCCCCGGGAGCGGCTGCCGCGAGCGGCTCCTGACGCTCACGAGGGAGCTCGGCGTCGCGCTCCCCGTCGCCGACCTCTCCGGCCTCGACGCCGACGCAGTGCGGCACGCGCTCGACGCACTGGCCCCGCGCTAGGCCCCCCGGGCGACCGGGGCGCGCTTCTTCGGGCCAAACGTCGTTGACCTTCGCCCTACCAGTCCGTAGGCTCATTGGGTCCCATGGGAGTCACGCCCAGCCCGGGGACGCCGGAATCCACGCACGGTGCGCTCTCGCCTCGCGCGGTCTGCCGGACGATACGTAGACGAGACCCACGGAACGCTACCGTGAGCCGGAGGCAAGGGCGTCTTTGTACGGTCGTGGCCAACAGCTTCGAGGTGGCATGGGCTTCGGCCCGCCGATCACGCCGCCCGTCGTCAAGCAGCTCCTGATCGCGAACGCCGCGGTCTTCGTTGCGCAGATCCTGTTCCAGGGCTGGGGGCTCGAGTCACTCGTCGCGCTCGGTGCGGTGACACCGCGCGAGTTCTGGAGCGGCGCGCTCTGGCAGCCCTTCACCTACATGTTCCTGCACGGCGGCATCGGCCACATCGCGCTGAACATGCTCGCGCTATGGATGTTCGGATCGCCGCTCGCGCTGGTCTGGGGCACGCGCCGATTCCTCCGCTTCTACCTCTTCTGCGGTGTCGCTGCAGGTCTATTGATCGTCACGCTGCCGTATCTGTTCGGACTCTTCGGCCTCCACTTCTCGAGCCTCTCCCCGAACATCCCGACACTGGGCGCATCCGGCGCGATCTACGGCGTGCTCCTCGCCTACTCCCTCACCTGGCCCAACCGGACCATCATGCTGATCTTCCCGCCGGTCGCGTTCCGTGCGATCTGGCTGATTCCGATTCTGTTCCTGATGGAGTCGATGACCGGCCCCTCGAACGTGAGCCACGTGGGCCACCTCGGCGGCGCGGCCGCAGCGTGGCTCTACCTCCAACGGGAGGGCGGGACGGGCTCCCTGCCGACGCTCGAACAGCTGCGGTACCGCTGGCGCCGTTGGCGCATGCGCGGCCGGCTCCGGGCCGTGCGGCGCGAAGACGAGATCCTCCGGGAGCGATCGCGGGATCCCCACGATCGCACGATCCACTAGGTGCCACGATGGCACGAAGCCGCGTGACGTCACGCGAAAACCTGTGCAGCGAGGGCAAGGGCTGGGGCGGCTTCCTCCGCAGCCTGTTGTCCGGCATCCCGTGGAGCGAGCGCTCCGAGCGCGTCGACATCCAGACCTACAAGACCCCCGCCGGTGCGGCAGTGCGCATCCACAACGCGAACGGCAAGACGCTCGTGCTGGGCGAGGACCGCGACGACATCCAGGTCACGGCTTGCAAGCGCGCGCGCGCCGAGTCGACGGAGGCGGCGGTTCGCCTGCTGGAAGAGATCCGCGTCGTCAACGACGAGACGAACGGGGTGCTCGGGCTCGAGGTCGAGGTGCCGCGCAAGTGGAACCGGCACGGGAACGCCAACCTCGAGGTGCGCGTGCCCCGGACCGTCCGCATCGAGGTCGTGGCGTCGAATGGCAAGATCTCGGTCGAAGGATTGCGCAGCGCGCTCCGTGCGCGCTCGAGCAACGGGTCGGTGAGCGTGACCCACGTGGTGGGCGACATCGAGGTGAACACGTCGAACGCCAAGATCGAGTGCTGCGACACCTGCGGGCGCCTCGTGCTGCGCTCGAGCAACGGCAAGATCGAGCTCGACGAGCACCGCGGCTCGATCGACGCCTCCACGTCCAACGGCCTGATCCAGGCGCGCGTCGACGAGCTGGGTCGCGAGGGTGTGCTGCTCGCGACGAGCAATGGTCGCATCGTGCTCGAGCTGCCCGAGAAGGCGGATGCCGACGTCGACCTGCACGTGGACAACGGCGTCATCCGCAACGACCGCGAGATGGCGCGCGCAACCCGCGAGACCAACGGCCGAATGCGGGGCACCCTCGGCCACGGCGGCATCCCGATCAAGCTCCGCACTTCCAACGGATCCATCTGCCTGCGCTAGGCGAGCGGGATCAGCTCCCCGCGCACGTCGGCACCCTCGAGCTCGAGCCTTCCCACCGAGCGGGGGCGCGCCGGGCCGGGGGGCCCCGCGTAGCCGGGGTTGAAGTGCAGCACCCCGCCGCGCTGCTCGCACACCGCCTGATGCGTATGGCCATACACGAGGACGTGCGGCTCGAAGTCGCGGAGCTCGCGCTCGATGCGCGGATGCAGGTGGCCGAAGTTGTCGTACCAATGGCAGAGCAGGATGCGCGCCGGACCGAGCTCGACGCGCTGATCCCACGGATAGCGGTGGCGCAGGTCCTCGTCGCCATTGCCCGCCACCGCGAAGACGGGCGCAAGCGAGCGCAGACGCGCGAGCACGTCCTCCCCGCCCACGTCCCCGGCGTGAAGGATCAGATCCGACCTTGCAAGCGCCGCGCACGCCGCGTCGTCGAGGTGGCCGTGCGTGTCGGCGATCACCCCGAGGACGAGGCGGTCGCTCAACGTCCGTCGCCCACCGGCTGGCGAAATTCGTGACCGTCGCGCAGGAAGACCACACCTGAAGGCTCGATGCGCAGCACCTCGAGACCCGCGACGATCTCGCCCTCGTGCACCTCCTGCTCGCCCGCCGAGCCCGAGCGACGCACGACGGCGACGCGGCGCTCCGCCGTCGGGTGCCAGACCGTGCTCGCTACCACGACGCCCGAACCGCGCGCCGGATGCGCTACCGCCGGGGGCTTCGGTGCGGGACGCGCGGCCGGCTCGGGACGGGGGCGCGCGGCCGCGGGGGCGGGCGCGATCGGGGCCGCAATGGGCAGCGGCTCCGCAACGGGCAGTGGTGCAGCGTCCTCGCCGCGCGTTTCACCGCGCGGCGGTGACACGGCGTCGGGCAGCGCGGAGAGCGGCACGCCTTCCGGCTCGGACGCTGCGGCGACGACCGGAAGCGCGGCTTGCGGCTCGGACGCTACCGGGAAGGTCGGCGGCGCGGCTTGCGGGGTCGGAGCGAGCGCGGCGACCGGTGCGGGGTCGGGCGCGATCGCGATGATCACCGGCGCGGGCTCCGGGGCCGCGACCGGAGCGGCACGCGGAGGCGACGCGCGGACGGGGCTCGGCGGAGGCGAGGAGACACTCGGAAGTGTCGTTCGCCCAGCGAGCCAGGGGCGCACGGCGAGCCCGATCCCCAGCACCGCGGCGGCGAGCGCGAGCACGGCCGCGCCGATCGGGAGCGCGCGGGTGCCGCGAGGCGCGGGCGGCGGCGCCGCTGCGACCACCTCTTCTCGCAGCGCGCGGTCCGCACGCGCCGCCTTCTCCTCCTCGAGCCGCCGCAAGGCTTTCAGGATCGTGCTCAACCGAGCCGTCCCCCCGCGTGCGACGCGACGAGCCGCGGCACGCCGTAGCGACGCAGCGCGGCGTAGAGGGCCATCTTGGTGCGCGGACCCACCGCACCGTCGGCTTCGAGCGCATGGCTCTGCTGGAAGGCGAGCACCGCGGCGGTGGTCTGGAGGTCGAAGCGGCCGGTGCGGTCGCGCGACAGGAATCCGAGCTCGGAGAGCGCGTCCTGGAGCCACGCGACGCCGGGCCCGGAGTCGCCCGCCGAGAGCGTATCGGGGAGCGACTCGAACTCCCGCCATACGACGAACGCCTCGCCGTCCCAGCCCCCTTCGAGCTGCGCGCGCGGCACCACGACCGACGTGCCCGGCGTGACGCCTTCGAGCGTCGCCGTGCCGTCGTCGAGGGCAACGAGCAGCGCCACCGGGCCGCGTCCGTCCGGCGACGGGAAGCGGAGCAGCGTCGGGTAACCGAGGTCGTGGAGCACGTCGAGGCTCGCGTCGACCATCGGGAGCACGGTGAAGCCCGCCTCTTCGAGCACGAGCAGCGCTTCGGGCAGATCGATCCCGCCGAGCACGCGTGGCGGCTCGCCCCAGGCTACGAGCACCGCGTCGAGCGCCGCCGCCGTGGCTGAGTCCGACCCTGCCTCGCTCAGCAGGCCCGCGAGGTTCCGCGGTGGCGTGGACACCGCAATCGAGGCGGACACGAGCGCGGCCGGCGGCGCGGAATCGACGCTCGGGGGGGACGCGGCTGCCGCCGTCGCCACGAGCGCATCGCCGAGCGCCACCGGCTGCACCGCCGCGCGAGGCTCGGCCGCAGGCGACGAATCGGGCGCTGACGACTCGGGCTGAGGCGCGCGCGACAGGATTGCCGGTCCGAATCCAAGGCCGATGGCGAACGCGAGCGCCGCCACGGCGACCGAGCCGCCCACCCACGGCGGCGGCCCCCAACGCCGGCGCGCGTTCGCCGGCGGCTCGCCCCCGTGCATCTCGCGTGCGGCGCGCGAGATGGCCGCCGGACCGATCTCCTTCACGCCTTCGGCGTACCCGGAGAGGAGCGCGCGATCGCACAGGATGTTGATGACGCGCGGCACGCCGCCCGAGAGCTTGTGCACGACCCGGAGCGCGGCGGGGTCGAACAGCGGACGATCCACGCCCGACGCGATCCGCAGTCGGTGTCGCACGTACTCCTGTGTCTCGGAAGCGCCGAGCGGCGAAAGCCGCCAGCGCACGCTGATCCGCTGGCGAAGCTGGCGCAGGGCCTGCGTGTCGAGCTTCGCATCGAGCTCGGGCTGACCGAGCAGCACGATCTGGATCAGCTTCGACGTCTGGGTCTCGAGGTTCGAGAGGAGGCGGATCTGCTCGAGCGTATCGGGCTCGAGGTTCTGCGCCTCGTCCACGATCAGGAGCACGCGCTTCCCATCGCGCTTGCGATCGAGCAGGAAGCGATTCAACGCGTCGGAGAGCTCGCGCCACGAAACGTCGGGTCGACTGCCGTAGGTGGTGGTGGAGATGCCGAGCTCGGCGTGGATCGCCTGGAGCAGCTCGAACGCCGAGAGCTTCGGGTTGAAGAGGAAGGCGACCTCGGTGTCCGCGCCGAGGCGCTGGAGCAGCGTGCGGCACAGCGTCGTCTTGCCCGTCCCGACCTCACCCGTGATCGCGATGAAGCCTTCGCCCTGCTCGATGCCGTAGAGCAGATGCGCGAGCGCCTCGCGGTGCGACTCCGCGAGGAAGAGGAAACGGGGATCTGGGCTCAGCGCGAACGGTTTCTCGCGGAGCCCGAAGAACGCGGTATACATGCTCGCGCGGCCCGCCTCAGAGGTGCAACCCGTTGATTCGCCGAGAGTATCATCCGATCCGTCGGCCCGAAACCGGCGGGGGGCCCGCCCCGATCGCCCACGCTTCGAACGCCTCCGGACGCGCGATCGGCGTCGACATCGGCGCGACGCTCGCGAAGATCGCGAGCCGCTCCGACGGCGGAGCCCCGAGCTTCGAGCTCGTCCCGTCCGGGGAGCTCGACCGGGTCGCCGCCGCGATCGCGCGGCTCCGTCCGACCCGCATCGGCCTCACGGGCGGGGGCGCCGCCGAGCTCTCGCGTCTCCTCTCGTGGGACACCGCCCGGGTGAACGAGTTCGCGGCCTGGGGGGCGGGCGCCGCCGCGCTCCTCCGCGGCAACGGCGGGGCTCCCGCGGACCGCTACCTGCTCGTGTCGCTCGGCACCGGCACCTCGATCATGCTGGTCGACGGCATGGCCGTGACACGCGTCGGCGGGACTGCGCTCGGCGGCGGCACGATCATGGGGCTCGGCGCATGCCTCGCGAACGAGCCCCGCTTCGAGGCGCTGTGCGAGCTCGCTGCGCGGGGCGCGCGTGGGCGCGTGGACCTCCTCGTCTCCGACATCTATCGCGCCGGAGAGATCCCGCTGGCCGGCGACCTCACGGCCAGCTCTTTCGGCAAGCTCGCGCGGCGGTCGGCCGGCGACCCCGCGCCGCGGCCCGAGGACCTCGCGCAGGCCGTCATGGGCCTGGTCGCGGAGAACGTGGCGCTGATCTGCAGCGGCCTCGCGGCTGCGACGCAGGTACGCAAGATCGTGTTCGGCGGCTCGACCTTGCGCTCCAACGGCGCGCTCGCGTCCGTCCTTGTGGACATCACCCGCCTGCTCGGTCGCGATCCGCTCCTGCTGCAAGGCGGTGAGTTCGCCGGATCCCTCGGCGCGCTGCTCCTCGCCGCCGATCGCTGACCGCTCGCGCGAGGGGTCAGAGCGTGGAGCCGGACGGTCCGCCGCCTCCCGTCGAGCCCCCAGTCGGGCCCGGGCTCCGGATCACGGGCTCGGTTGCGAGATCGTCGGGGCGAGACAGCGTCCGCAGCACGCGCTGCGTGCGGGCGATCGCCGCTCGCTGCACCCGCAGCTCCTCCGTCTGCGCGACGACCTGGCGCTCGATGCGCTCGCGCGCGTCCGCCTCGCGCGCGAGGCGCTGCTCGATCTCGGCCAGCCGCTGCTCGACTTCGCGCAGCGTCCGCAGCACCGCGTCGTCGGAGCGCAGCCCCGGGGCGAAGCCGCCCAGGTCCGGACGATCGCCGAATGCGCCGGCGCCCCGACCAAGATCGAGGTCGTCGAGCTCCTTCTCCTCCACCGCGTCCACCACGCCCACCTCGTCGCCGAAGAGCGAGACCTGCGGCCGCGGGGAGCGCTCCAACGGATCGTATGCGCCGGATCCGGCGCTCGCCGAGAGCGGGATCTCCAGCGTGTGCTCGCTCGACTTGGCGGGTTCGCCCGGCACCGGCAAATCCACGGGCATCCGGACCGTCTCTGCGACCTGCCCCGCGTCCGACGAGCGCAGCGCGATCGTCGCGTCCGAGTCGCCGAACGTGGACGCGCGATCCTCGAACGCGTCGGCGGGCAGCGCGCCCGTGTGCACGTCCTCCCCGCGGTCGCGCCGACGCCAGAGGCTCACGATCAGGAAGAGGGCGAACAGGATCACACCGCCGTAGACCCAGTTCTGCAGGCTGGACTTGTCGGCCACGGTCCGCGCGCCGGGCGGCGGACCGCCGGGCGGCGTAGCGATGGCACCCGGCGGGGGCTTCGCCATCTGGAGTGGTGCGCCCGGGGGCTTCGGAGCGGACGGAGGCGGAACTGCCTGCGCCCCCGGGCCGACGGGACTATCCGGACCGATCTTAGACTCCGGACCGACGGGAGCCGGCGCCTCCGCGACGACCGGCGGGGCGCCGGCCGGCACGCCCGCAGGCGGCGTGGCGAGGGTCGGCTGGCCCAGGGTCGGGGGCCCGGTGGTCGGCGCAGGGCGCGCCTTCTCCTCGCCGAGCAGGCGAGTGGCGGCCGCGTCGGCCTGGGCTTCGATCTGCGCGACGGTATCGCGGGGCGGCGCCGGCGCGGCCGACGGCATAGGCGCGGGTGCGATGGGGCGGCTCTCCGGCACGGGGGGGGTTGCAGCGACCGCCGGCTTCGGCACCGCCGGAGGTGGCGTTGTGACCGCCGACCCGACATCTGGCGGCGCGGGCTTGGCCGGGACTTGCTTGGGCCCCGGCGTCGGGCCCGATGTCCCAGCGGGCTGGGCGGCCGCGGCCTTCGCCACGACCGGCGCCTTGGCCGCGGCGGCCGACTCGCCGCCTCCGCGTCGTACGTCGATCACGACGCGCGACGGGCCGGAGAGCGCTTGGTCGACGAGCCGCACGTCGCGCGACCGCAGCACGATGTGCGCCACGGCGCCCTCGGGCCGCGACTCGAGCCTCACCTCTTCCACGAGCTTCGACAGCGAGCGCACCACCTTCGGCTGTGCTCCCGCGTCGAACCGCACGAGCACTTCGGCCGACTTGCCGGCTTCGTTCCGCTCGAGCCGGTAGCCGGCCGGAGCGTCGAGGTCGAACACGATGCGCGTGTAGTCGTCGTGCTGACCCACGCGAACATCGGTGACGCGCACCGCTCCGGCGGGCGCGGCAAGCCCGAGGAGGGCGAATGCACTCCACACCACGGCGTGTCGGACGCGCATGCGTCCCCGGCCGGTGACGTCTCCCATGGCGGCTCCTCTCTCTCATCGCGCGACCGGCCGATTCTGGCCGTCGCGCGCTCTAGCGGCCCGTGAATCGGGGCTTCCGCTTCTCTTGGAACGCACGCGGGCCTTCGCGCGCGTCCTCAGTCTCGAACACCGACCGCCCGAACGTGCGCTCGAGCGCCAGCGCCTCCGGTTCGGGAGGATTCATGGAGGCGCACGTCATCCGCACGGCGAGCTCGGGGTTCACAGCGTTCCGCGCCTCGGGTCGGTTCAGCGTGACGAGAGCAACCGGGCCCCGCCGCTCGAACAGCAACACCGGCACACAGGCCCTCCGCTGCGGCACGACATGACGCAGCTCTAGGTAGGGCGCTGGGGGGAGAGGAGCGTGCACAGCTCCTCGAGCGCACCGCGAATGCGAGGACCGTACCATGACACCCAGGTGCCGTCGATCAGATGGATGCGGGCGTCGCGCGCCGCCGGGAGGTCGAGGCCCGCGACCTCGGCCACGTCCTGCGGGCCGAAGCGGTAGGGCTCATCGGGCAGGATCACCACTTCCGGCGCAGCGGCCACGACGTCCGCCAGCTGCACCCGCGGATAGCGCCGGTCGGCGCGGTCCGCGAAGACGTTCGCGCCGCCGCACAGGTCGAGGAGGTCGTGGGCATACGTGTCGGCGCCGACCGTCATCCACGGGTCGCGCCAGATCGGGCAGAAGACGCGCGTCAGGGTCGCGGTGCGGCCATTCCTTGCGGCCCGTGCAGCGGCGTAGGCGGCCTCGACGGGGACGACGACCGACCGGATCGCCTCCGCGCTGGCGCCAAGGCTGGCGACCTCGCGCAGCAGCGCCGCGCCCTCGGCGACGGTCCGCGGGTAGGTCACCCAGACCGCGACGCCGCCGGCCCGCAGCTTCTCCACGTCGCGGCGCCGGTTCTCCTCCTGGTTCGCGATCACGAGGTCGGGCTCGAGCGCCAGGATGCGCGACAGGTCTGGGTTCTTGGTGCCGCCAAGCTTCGGGAGCACGGCCACGGCGGCGGCGGGATGGACACACCACTCGGTGACGCCAATGACGCGATCACCCAGTCCGAGCGCGAACAACGACTCGGTGAGGCTCGGTACGAGTGAGACGATCCGGTGGAAGTCGCCGGGGGGCGGTCCGCTCACGCTTCGAACGCCACCTCGAGCACGCCGCCTTCCAGTCGCGCGGACGCGATGGCCCGACCGGCCAGCGAAGCCGGCAGGGCGATCCGCCGCTGCGCGTCGCGCACGCGCACGAGCAGCACCTCGCCGTGGAGCGCCACGTCGAGCTCGTCCTTCGACGCGTTCGGAAGGTCGATCTCGAGGACCGTCCGCCGACCGCGTTTGCGCACGCGGATTGGCCGCGCGCGGGTGAAGACGGCCGCGGGATCGCGCTCCCCGTACACCGCTCGAGCGAGCTCGCGCAGCCTGTCCTCGCCGACCAGCTCGTGCGGGAAGAGCGGGGCCGACAGGATCGGCACCGGAAAGGAGTCCTCGATCTCCTCGAGCTCACGACGCTCGCGCTCGGCCCAGCGCGCGAAGTAGCCCTCCGCGGCATGCGCAGGCAGACGCCGGTTCACGATGACGGCGTCCGTCGCCACCCCGTAGAGCGAGAGGTACGCGAACGAGCGTCGGGTCTCTTGGACCACGACACGGGCGGGGTTCACGACGAGCCGCGCGGTGGTCCGATCGCCGTCGAGGAGGATCTGCTGCACATCCTCCACCTCGCGGTAGAGACGCTCGAACGCGTCGAAAAACTCCTCCCCGGGGAGCAGCCTCCCCGCGTGCATCCGCTTGATCAGCGGACGCAGCAGCCGAGCGCCGCGACGCTCGAGCGAGAAGAAGTTCTCCATGAAGATCCGCAGCGCGTCCGGGAACCGCAACATGCGGAGCGTCGCTCCGGTCGGCGCGCAGTCGACGACGCACACGTCGAACTCACCGGTCGCCTCGACCTCCCGCACCCCGCGCAGGGAGACGAGCTCCTCGAGCCCGGGGAAGACCAGGAGCTCCTCCGCCAGGAGGTCATCGACCTCGTCGCGCAGGAGCTCGCGCAGCCAACCCTGGATGTCGGCGAACGCGCGATCGAGCTCGTCGAGGACGCCGACCTCCTGCGCCACGACGCGCTCGGCGATGGGCTGCGGCCGCGCACCGATGCGACGCCCGAGCGCGTCACCCAGGCTATGAGCCGGATCGGTTGACAGCACGAAGACGCGGTGCCCGTGCTCCGCGGCGCCGAGCGCTGTTGCGAGCGCGAGGCTCGTCTTGCCGACACCACCCTTCCCGGTGTGCAGGAGGACGCGCATCAAGGCGCCGCCGTTGGCGCGGGTCGCCTCCGCTTCGCACCGCCGTCCGTTCCGAAGCGCACGACGAGCACGTCCCGCTCGAAACGGGTGCTCTCGAGCGACAGCGCGCCAAGCCGACGTGGTAGCTTGAACGCGCGCCGGTGGCCGCCCGAGCGAACGACGAGCTCGTCGTCGAGCTTCGACACGTCGAGCGACGCACGCTCCGCGTGCGGAAGCGGCACGTCCATGCGATAGCCTTTCGCGTCTCGCGCGAATCGAACGCGCGCCGCGATGCCGAGCACGGCGTCCGGCTCGCGGTCCCCGAAAAGCTCCTCGCCGTGAGCGCGTAGCGCGTCGGCCCCAGTCACCTCGTCGTCGCGCAACGGCGCGGGCAGCACGGGGAGAGGCGCGAAGAGATCCTCCACCTCGCGGCGTCGCTCCTCCTGGAGTCGACCCCAGTCCTGGAAGAAGGTCTCGCGCGCCGCCTCCGGCGGGAGCAGGCGGTTCATCACGACTGCGTCGCAGGGCACCTCGAAGAGCGCGAGGTCGGTGAATGCGCGACGCGCTTCGTCGATCACGAGCCGCTCTGGTGTGACCACGAGCCGCACGCTCGTGGTCTCGGCGGTGAGGAGACCGCGGAGCGCGCGCAGCTTCTTGTAGAGAAGCTGGTCGATGTCGCGAAAGACGTCGGCGTCGGGCAGGGGCACCGGCACCAGATTCCGGGCGAGCGGGGTGACGATTCGCGTCAGCCCCTCCTGCACGCGGAGCAACACCCGGAGCGCGCCGCGCGCCACGTCGGGCAGCGTGACGAGACGAAGCGTCGAATCGGTCGGAGCGCAGTCGAGCACCACGAGGTCGTAGCGCCCCGCGCGCGCATGCCGCTCCACACCGAGCAACATGGCGAGCTCCTCCGCCCCAGGCAGCAACGCAAGCTCTTCGGCGACGACCTCGTCGATGCCCTGGTAGCGGAAGAGCGACACCAGGTAGTCACGGATGCGTCCCCAGTGTCCCGCCATCTCCGTGCGCGCGTCGAGCTCGAGCGCGTCGAGGCCGGCCGCAACGGACGTGGGCTGCGCGCCGAGGCGAAGCTCGAGCACGTCGCCGAGGCTGTGCGCGGCGTCGGCCGACGCGACGAGCGTCCGCCGCCCGCGCGCGGCGGCGCACAGGGCGGTCGCGGCAGCAGTGGTCGTCTTGCCGACTCCACCCTTGCCCGTGTAGAGGACGAGCCTCACGAAAAGACGGTATCACGCGCCCTGCGGGTCGTGGCGATGTACGCTTCTGCCTGTCCCTGGAGCGGAGTCCGCGCATGCTCGAGGACTCTCCCCTGTCCCGTCAGCCACTGTGGCGTCTCGCGCTGCACGAAGCGTTGGCATCTGCCGCGCTCGGTCTCCTGCTCCCGTCCGGCGTCGCAGCGCCGCGCGCACGCACGTCGCCCTGCTGCTCCGACCCGCCTCCGGGCTCGAGTTGCCGCCGCGAGCTGGTACGTCACGTGCCGCCGGAAGAGCCGCACCTTGCGCTCCTGCCGAAGTGGGCTACTCAACAAGCGCCGCTCTCTCCTCTGGAGACGC
>Ga0315273_10003839_pt1 | contig 18202 bp, 25 predicted proteins | sample YL17G02_0_MG_FD_205753 | JGI IMG/M metagenome (GOLD analysis project Ga0315273, IMG submission 205753) | Sediment microbial communities from Yellowstone Lake, YNP, Wyoming, USA - YL17G02_0 | ecosystem: Environmental > Aquatic > Freshwater > Lake > Sediment | place: USA: Wyoming | collected...
GAGAGAAGCAGCCGAAGATTCGCCTGCGCTGGTATGATGACCCGGAGCCATCGAACCCGAACGCGATCCATATTAAGCTCCGCTGGTGGGATGAGGTCAGGCTATGAGCGCCGCTACCTTCTGTCGCTTTGCATCGTTTCGTAGCTTTCTTATGTAACATTTTCATAAGAATTGCCTAAGACAAGATCAATTCCGTTACATAAGAACGCTGCTCATGCTATTTTATAAACGTACTATTTTTAAAGTACATCACTATAAGGCCATTATTTTAATCCACGAATCGCTATGCAGAACCGTTATAGTGAGGTGCATAGATGCAAGGATGCAAGCCAAAATCGCATTTTTCCCACTGCTACCGGTCTAGTACCGGTAACAACCACCACGCCACACAGGGCATGCACCGCATAGCCACTGAAAGCGGATAGCTTAAATCGAAGGCTGGCCGCCCTGGAGGCCCGAGCAGAGCCACTAAAATTCCGGCTCCTTTGGTACGATGAAGAGCAAGCACTTCCGGAGCCGGGCACAATCAGGATTCAACTCAAATGGCTGGATGAGGTTCGACCATGAAGTTCAACGCTCTCAACAAACGTATGGCCGTCTGCAATATTACATAGAACTTTTTCATCGCGGGAACGTTCCGGGACAAAAAAGGATCCTGGAAATTTCTGGAATAATCTAGAAAGCTGGAATTAATGCTGGTCCGTCACCTGTCATGGGCTGCCCAAAATGGTGATCCTTACCGATGTTGATTATCTTGGGCCAGATGGCTGCCCACTGCCCATGCTTTTGGGTCGCGAAAATCAATATCAATCGGCGTATAAACTCCTGGCCCAGTTACCCACCCAGCTGCTGGTTTTTAGGGGGTATGCCCAATTGCTTCCCACAAACCTATTGGATACTGTGAAAGCTATTTATACCTTAGGGCAAAAAGACGTCTTTATGAATCTTTTGGTCCCAATGATTTGGATTAAACAGCTAAAGTCCCGACAGAAGCTTCTCCTTTTATTGCTTCTTGGTTTTATCCTCTCAGTCTCCCAGGCATCCGCATATATCGACCCTGGTACCGCGAGTATGGTCTGGCAACTAATGCTCGCAGTTGTGCTGGCGTCTGTGTATGCCGTGCATACGTACTGGATACGAATCAAGAATGCGATAATGAGAAGATTCAATAAAAAATCTGACGACAATTTAAATCATTCCAGGTGAAAGTTGTTTGAAACAAGAAGCGAAATTATCTGGCTCATATAAGGATCCCTCAGGCTATGTATTCTTAAAAGGTGGCCAGCTCTTTCGTCGGATCAATGAGTGCTATCTGGACACCTATTACCTGGTCAGAGATTCCGGCCTATTTCAAGAGCTGATCCAAAAGCGATTGCTCATTGAGCACGAGGAGGTGTCAGATCAAGTCGGAGACGATCCGCATGCTATCCTCAAACCCAAGATGATCCGCTTTGTCTCATATCCGTATGAATGGTGCTTCTCTGAGCTGAAAGAAGCTGCTCTTGCCACTCTAGAGATTCAGCGCATAGCTATAACACACGGTTTCACTTTAAAAGATGCCCATGGATTCAATATTCAGTTTGAAGGTCGCACGCCGGTCCTGATTGACACTCTTTCATTTGATCGCTGGGAGCATACTCCCTGGGATGCATACCGCCAGTTCTGCGAGTCTTTCCTAATCCCACTTGCGCTTATGCGATATCGTAGCCAACATCTGAACACTCTGTTAACCAGGTTTTTAACCGGGATACCGCTTGATATTGGTTCTGGACTCCTTCCTCTGCGCACAAGACTCTCTATACCTCTCCTTATGCATGTCCATATGCATGCTGGTAGGGCCACAGCAGATGCTGAGACCGGCAATACACCACCATCGCTAAAATCCAGCCGAAGCTTCAGTGAACAGTCCATGCTTGGCCTGTGCATGAGCCTGGAGAACGCCATCCGGTCCATTAAGCCTCCAGAGGTCGGGTCATTCTGGAATACCTACTACGAAAAGTCCTGTATCTACTCCCAGGATGCTTTTGATCAAAAGAAGCAATTCATAGCTTCAGCTGCCCAGGAACAGCGCCCTTCCATGGTATGGGATCTTGGATGCAACACCGGCGAGTTTAGCACCCTGGCTGCGAAGAATAGCGATCATGTTGTTGCGGTTGACAGCGATCCTGTATGCATCGAGCGGCTCTATCAACTGTGCGAGAAGGAACAAATTGCCAATATTCTGCCCTTGCAGATGGACCTGATTAATCCGAGTGCTGCGCTAGGATGGGAACTGCAGGAAAGGTTATCTCTGTTTGAGCGCGGTGGCTGCGACCTGGCGCTTGCCCTGGCCCTTATACATCACCTATGCATCTCGGCCAACATCCCCCTTGATTATGCCGCTCGGTTCTTCGGACGCGTTTCAAACCGTCTCATCATCGAGTTCGTTCCAAAGGAAGACCCTCAGGTCAAGACCCTTCTATCATCACGAAAAGATATCTTCACAAACTACAATCGTGAGGCATTTGAATCAGCATTTGAGCAGTACTTCCGGATTATCCGTTCGGAGCAGCTTGCTGATTCTAGCCGGACTCTCTATTATATGGAGCGAATATGAACACACGATCCGTTCCTTACCAGCCATTTTTGGTCGCTCTCTTTATATGCATATCGATCTATGCCCCAAACCGCTCATATTTCCCAGCTGATGTAATGATCTTGCCCTTGGTTATACTTTTCAGCCTCATCGGGGTAGCTCTGATCATTTTTAGGTATGCTCACGTGGATCTGAATAAAAGCCAGATACTTATCTCAATCGCACTAATTCTAAACTTTACTTATTATACATTTTACGAAGCCAATCTCGAGAGATGGTTCAATATAGCTCCTGCCGCGATAATTTACCCGCTGCTTTTCATGTTGTTTATTATCGCTGTCTGGAAGATTACGTATTCCCAGGCCAGCAAGTTTTCCGGGATATTGAATATTATCGCGATTGTTGTTGTGCTGATCAGTCTGACAAACTTGGGGTCCTCTATCGTATCCGATGCCAAGGAAGTGGGAAGCGTTGAGCAAAAGCAAGCGTTCGAGGTCCAATTCCAGAGGTGTTTGACAGAAGATTTGACATCTCAATTGAACAATCGTGATTTCTATTTTATTATCCTCGACAGATATCCTGGCGGAGATACTCTATATGCAGAATATGGATATAATAATAGCGATTTTTATCAAAATCTTAGCTCCATGGGGTTCAATATCTTGAGGGAAGCAAAGAGCAACTACGGTGCAACGTCGAGTTCTATTCCGAGTATGCTGAATATGGACTATATCGATTCAATTACGCAAGCGGGATATAATTTTGAAAATAATAGACTCTGGAAGTTCTTTAAGTCACAGGGATTTAAGTTTATTTTTCTCCCCTCCAATTACCAAACAACTGTCGAAAATGATAATGCAGATATTGTATTGAATCCGTTTCCCATTCCATTAAATAAAAATTACCAACGCATCACTTTCCAGGAAATTATGTTCTTTGAAAGAACATTTCTTGGGCAAATGTACTACATCACATTGCGTATGCTTTTCAATCAGAAAATACCTTCAGTCTCAACAAAAGATTTGCAGTTTAGAATTCGTGAAGCAGGTGCTCTAGAAACAACAGAATTCAGAAACCAACGCGCAAATGTTAGCAGTAAATATCACGTAAAGTACACTGTTGAAAATCTAACACAAGTTCCCAAAATTTCAGGTAGGAAATTTGTCTTTGCACACATTAACGGGTACGAGAGCATTGCAAATAAAACGGGGAATTTCACAACGACGTTACAATCTGCAAGTCAAGGAGTAGAATCTGCGATAAAGAAGATTATTGCAGAATCCGAGGTGGACCCCGTTATTGTATTACTATCAGATCATGGAAAAAAAGCAGGATCACCTGAAGTAGTTAATAGAAATAGATCGGTCTTTGCTAAATACGCCTGCTATCCGAATAAATCGCTGAACATAGAATACATCGCTGCGTCGTGGTATACAGTCAACAATATTAACACATTTTATCTCCCTGATGATGGTGATAAGAGTATATATCCAAACATGTCTCCGGTAAATGCATGGCGGATGATTTTAAATTTTTATTTTGGGACCAATTTCTCGCGTATAGAAGATAGATCCTACTGGAGTTCGCCTGACGGAATGTGTGAAGTTGATTCAAAATCCTCAAGAGAAAATAAGAATTTATCGATATATAACCCATTTTCAAAAGACTATCTCATAAGCAACAGCTCTTCAATCAAGTTTGCTCGATCAGGGAACTTCATAGGCCAGAAACACGATCAATTGTTGATATTGAAATCGAATCCAAGTAGCATAAAAGAAAACATCCTGCAGATCTTAGATTTCGCCAAAAGCTCTCCCGTAAAGATCGAGTACGATGATAGGCCAGGGACAGCATGGCTCAATGCCAATCATTCGCTTTTGTCCGGCGACTTCATGGGTCTTGGATATGATCAGGCATTCCATATAGGGCGCCATCCTACAGGAGATAAGATCGTCATTGAAGACTTCAGCCAGGGGAAGGCACCCGCCATCGTCAGATATTCGGAAGTGCTTGCCAATAATTCCGCCCTCAAGAACCTAGCAGATGCCGAAGATGCTCAGCTTGCCGGAGACTTCCTGGATCGAGGGTATAGCCAGGTGCTGTTCATAGATCGCAATCCCAAGGGGGGAAAGCTGGTGATCGCAGACTTCAGCAAAGGGAAAAAGCCTGCAACGACAGAATTTTCAGAGATAGATGGCAATTCCACACTGCTTAGCTCACTACTGGATGATAAGGATAAACAATTCTCCGGAGATTTCATGAGCTTGGGACACAGCCAGCTTCTGATGATAAACTGCAAACATACCGAAGCTAAAGAGCCTAAGATAATAATTGCAGACTTCAGCAAGAGGAGCTGGTGGGGAAAATCGGCATCAGTGAAATATCCGGAGAACTGGGGCGAAAGCACATACCTATGCGGATGGCTGGACCCCAATGATACTCAGCTTGTTGGGGACTTCATGGGTCTTGGGCATAGCCAAGTATTATTTGTAAATCATAACAATGCAGGGGGAAAGATAACGATTGCCGATTTCAGCCAGGGCAAAATAGCTAATAAATATTGGGAAAATTGGGATAAGGGACCCATATTTCAAGGTTGGCTGGACATAAACGACACCAGAATTGCCGGGGATTTTAAGGGCCTTGGTTATAGTCAGGTACTGTTCCTCAATAACAGTATTAATGGATCAAACGCAACAATTGTACCGTTCATAAACGGTAAGCCTGAGATTGTTTAATGGAACGACAGATAGTTAAACAACAGTATTTAAACTCTCATGCGCCTCAGGACGGAGGCTCACACGTGGCAGATGAAAATCAGTATCAATCGATATAGTGATCCTAGATTTACATGGGAAAGCAACCTCCATTTCGAACTGATCTGGAGACTTGCAGCCCAGAGCCGAATGCAGCCTTTGCCAAGGCTGAGGAACTGGGATATACGGACTAATTCCATCTCCTACCAGTATGTGTAACCTGTAATCCATCTCCCCTTTTTTCGATATGCCTTGAACTGCGAGATATTATTATAAGCATACATCCAGGCTCAAACCCCCCGGTGTTGGAGTATGGGAAATAGGCTTATCGTGATCGCTACCAGTAGCAAATATTGACCACTATGAGGAGATCGATCAAGTCAACTTGTGCATAATTCCATAGAGTGTGGAATGGGTACTTTGCCAGAAGAGGATTTAGGCCGATTTGAGCGAGCCGGGAAGGTTGTATAAGTTGGTGAGTGTAACTTGCATCCAAGTTCTAATTAGTTCTGTGGCATTATTACTGGAATTAGTAAAAGTGACCTAGAACTATTCTTGCCTAGAGACCAGAAAATATATTTTCTTAAAGGCTCAAATGTGAGCCTTGAATGAGCTATAATAGAATTCATGCAGCCTTTGATGAGCCAACTTTGGCTCAAATCGACCAGGAAGCTGAGAAAAGGGGCATCAGCCGAGGCAAATGGTTGACTGAGGCAGTGGGCTCATATTTGAGCCTACTCGGGCTCACGAAGGGCTCAGATCCGACTCAGATAACGCTCGAAGGGACTCAATTAAGGCTCACTAACCAACGCCTAGAGGAAGATGCTCAGCGGCTTAAAGTATCTGAGGAATCCGCGCGCTCAGAAGCGGCTCAAACTAAAAAAGAATTGGCTCAATTTAAACTCACTAACAGTAGCCTACATGAGACAGTTCAGCAACTCAAAGCCTCCGAAGAATCATTGCGCGGAGAACTGGCTCAGACCGCGGAAAAAATGGCTCAGACCGCAAATGAATTGACTCAATCAAAGCTCACTATCGATAGCAACTGGAGAGAGAACCAAAAGCTAAAGAAAGCTGAAGAATCGACACGTATAGAAGCGGCTCAACTAAAGCTCAAGGTGGGCTCATTAGAGGCTCAGTTGGCGGCGGCCACGCCGGAGTTAGAAAGAATACGTACTGAATTGAGCCTTTCACAGGCTCACCAGGCTCATTTTCAGGACACTATCAAAATAAAGGACCAGATGATAAGCTTTTTACAGGCTCACATCGCACAGCTCACCCAAAGCATTTCACAGCTTGCCCTACCACCATCACAGGAAGAGGCCAGGGCTAAGAGCTGGTGGCGATTCTGGAAATGAGGGGTTAATCTATGGACACAGATCTCGTGAAAGAAGAAGCAAAAAGTGCAACTGAGCCGCTGATAGCGGGATTCATCCCCAAGCTGGTGGGCAAGAAAATCGTTATCCACCTGACCACAGGAGGCCAGCCAGTTACCGGGACCGTCGAGAGATACAACCCCTATGAGATCCTACTTCAGACTGCAAAAGGGCAGCTACTGGTCTTCAAGCATGCCATTGCCACAATCGAGCCTGTGGATGAACCAAAGGGCTTCACGATAGAGAGATAAAATGATCAGCTTCCTACAGGCGCATATAGCACAGCTCACCCAAACCATCGGCCAGATCGCGCTAAAGCCAGGAGAGGAAGAGGCCAAGAAAAAAGGCTGGTGACAGTTCTGGAGGTGAAGACGTAATGGATCCAATATTGACGTACCCTGTTGTCCTTAATGCTTCGATAAATGCGACTTTGAGTCCCGCTCCAACAAACTTAATTAAAGATTGGTTGCCCTCAATAATATCAATTGTTGTTGTGATAATAGGCGGTTTCTTAACATACTTTTTAACGATCCGAATAGAAGAACATAAACGTCAATATGAATTAAGAAAAGAGGTTTACTTTGACGTAATGAGTGCGATCATTGACTTTAGAAGAGAATATGAAGAGTATGACTTAGCTAGAAAGAACAGAGAAATGATAGCTGACCTGGCTAGAAAGTCACCCCTACTTGGCATGCACATGCTCGACAAGACCCAAATTGAACGACTTAAAAAAATAAGTGCTTCATTAAAATTGCTGCAAATGAAGATGAAAATTTGCACAGGCGAAGACATGAACCGCATTTTTAGCGATGTAATATTAAAGGCTCAAAATGTAGAGGATTATCAAGCCTTTAACGACGCTGTCTTTAATCAGTTAATTCCAGCAATAGAATACGACCTGATAATAAGTCAGAAGCATTGGTGGCAGTTCTGGAAATGATCGAAAGATCAGGCCACTCACAGTCTCCGCGTGATCGCATCCTCTTGCTACTGGCCAACCACGACGGGAAGATGGAGCGAAGCAGATTGAAGGAATGCACCGGGATGCGATATACAGATCTTGACCCGATCCTTGCGGAACTGGCCAGAGAGGGCAGAATCAAGAGATTTGGAGAGATGATAACATTATTAAAATGAATTGTTATTTTAAGTTTTATAGCCATGATTATTTGAGGATTGGACATTATATCGTTGAAGGTGCATAAAGCCTTGAATTTAGGCACTTGGTGAAGGCAGGATAGCGATGTGGCAATCCAGCTATGCCGTAAATATAGAAGATTTATGAAGACAGGGAAGCGCCAAAAATGCCTTTGCATGAGAACACCCTTGAGCCTCCCTGCTCCATACAATACACATTTATCGTAGTTATAAATTTATGCCTGCGCAGGATCTATCTACCACCATCACAAGAAGAGGCCAGGACTAAGGGCTGGTGGCGGTTCTGGAAATAAGCGAAGGGACACGGAAGATATGAAAGCAGATAGAATGATGTCCCTTCGCTTGAAACCGTTCCATTATACTCAGAAGTATTTAGGATGAGTGGCTCATATTTTCATAAAGGTAAGGAAATTAATTCCTGTAATGCCCCAGGATCAACGATCTCCCGGGCCGATGGATTACCGGACACCGCCACATATGGCTTGAGGACAAGGAAATGATGAAAGCAGAAGGGATTATGAGTAGGTGAAAACTTTTCCCCCTCTGCTTCGATCATGGCCCGGAGGCAAACCTTGCTATTTGGAAGGGACAGCAATGAAACTCCGGGCCGATTGGATATAGGGCAAAGATGGTTATGAAGGCTGTGGGATGGCATGACATGGCTACTTGATGGAGCTGGGGTCTTGGACACCAAAAGTAGTTAAATTTTAACTTTAACTATCTGGTCAAACCAACGGCAAGATAGTTCTTTTCTATTCATTTATATACATCTCTTATTATCTCTTCTCTTCTCAAAAGTAATCAATATCAATCAATCCGAGAATTTCACCCCGGATTTTACTATATTTTCAGGTAGGCCGTTAGCGATAGCGAAATTAGGAATAGTTAAATTTTAACTATTTTGGGAGCATAACGAGTGTTCGTTTTCTCTTATCGCCGGGTGTCCGAGTTATGCCATATCTACCAGAGGATGAGGCCATAAGTGTCTTTATTGCTTGATTGAGTAGGACTTTATCTATCCCGAGATGTCCCTTTAGAGTCTCAAAGGTTGCTCTATGGTCAGGTCGCGAGGTTAGATATCTCTCGATCTTCTCGGCCCGGGAGATCTCAGTCTTTCCGGGTTCTTTTATGGGCTTCTCCAGCTTCGCGAGGCGTTGATGCATCTGGGTCATAATATCCTCATGGAAACCGAGTTTAGTTCCGTCTTTACCGGACATCTCGGTCTCCAGGGAGGCCACCATCCGCCTCAAATCGGCCATCTCCATGTTCTGGGCATCCATCTTATCCTCTAGGGATTCGACTCGTTCTAGAAGAGGCTGGATGGCCTCTTTGATGAGATCCTTGAGTTGAGAGGCAGTCAAGATAAAAACGGCTTCTTCTGAAGGTGATACAAAATCAGTTTGCGCCGCAATGGGTGCAAAACTATTTATTTGGGCGGTATCCACTACTTCCATAAGGCAACGCTCCGTTTTCTGGTTCTCAGGAGTTTAGAGCTCCTGTTCCAGACCATTTTTTAATTCTATTTCCGAGCTGACTTATTTTTTATATGAGATAAATCTATCTTTCAGTTGGGGCGGAGACAGGAAATTCAGCAAGAGCACATAATTCCGAGCGATTAGAAGAGTGAGGGCAGCATCCGGCCAGCCGGGTCGTGGCCGGGCGGCATGAACGGGCCTGTTGATATCCTCTCAGGAGATGAGAAGTCGGCGGGGATGGCCTGAGAAGGTCACCAAAACATTTTTCGTTAAGTATGGGTATCGTGAGCTACAAAACGGAGGGAAAAGATATGAAATACACAAGTTTTGTAGTCATGATGGCTGCGGTTCTCGCGGTGATATTGGCAGCAGGCTGCACCAGTGCGCCAGTTAAAGAAACATCGACATCAAATGTTTCCGTTAAAGAATCTCAAGCTGCACCGAATTCGAGTGTTACCGTCACAGAAACACAAGCCAAAGACAGATATGTACAAATTAATATTTTGGACGGTTCATACGCTGGTGGTAAATATGTATCTGAAACAGCGGCATTCACAACCATCGTTGTCATGTATACATATGATCCACATATTACGGTTGGTAACTTCTTTAACAAAGGCAATGGTGCAGAAGTCGCTTTCAAGAATTCGCTCATCAACACGATTATCCCGATAGATGAGCCAACGGCTATGATAGAAGCTAAGTTAGCAGAGCTAAACAAAACCAATTCGCATTGATCTTAGCCGAAAACCACAAGCAAGCGCCACGAATAGTTCTATGACATTTTCAGCAATCCCGGCAAGAATGACATAGAAATAATTACAAGAATCGATAGCAAGCGACTATGATAGAGCCCCAAGGGCGTTCTTTTTTTTTGCCGCCAAATAGTTCTATGGCATTCTGCATGGTTCTTGTGAAAATGCCATAGAACTAAACTGCAAAAAAGAGGAGTGATCGGGGCTATTTGGGGGACTCTACCTCGTTTTGTTCTTCTTTTTTCCTTATTTGCATATCTATTGAATCTTCCACGCTGTGGCGCCAACCCATTCCAGGATGCTCAATATTGTTTTTGGGGAGGACGAAATTCTCAACGAGATAATCCACATGTTCCCATAATAAAATAGCTCTCTCAATTTCCTTCTTTTTGGCCTTCACCCTATGCAATTTACCATGCTTGATAGCCTGGCCAGATCTCAAATCTATTCCAACAACTTTCTTATTTCGTTCTTCAAGCACATATGGATCTTCTGCAGTTCCGCGCACTTTTTTATAATCCAAGGTTCTCAAAGCCGCCTCTGTTAATTCTAAAAGTAAGCGAATATGCACCTCTTTTATATATTCGCCTTTTTTGAGCTTCTCTGAAGGCAATGCTTTCATTATATAAAGCAATCCGGCCAGGCCGTCTAGACCAGATTGAAGTTTTTTTGCCATCTTATAGTCGACATTTGCTCTATCTGCCGGTCTTAGCAGCCGGCGGTCTCTTAACTTCTTCATTTGGTTCGGTTTCAGATTTTTAACCATGAGCTAAATCCTTCAACCTTAGTATTTATATTTATCTCCTAAAAACGGTTATAGCCAAATTTTAGTTATAGTGAATAGGTTTATAAAGACTAGCTGCACTATATTTAAATTGATTAATTCAATATATGGATAAGGAAGGAGAATATTGGTGAGAAGTATGAGATCCAGAATACCAATGGGAGATAGAGTCCTTGTGCCTGTGCATTTCAACGCAACCATGGCCACGAGGACGCAAATAGAAAATTATGCAGAAGAGCGAGGAATTTCCCTAGGAGCAGCACTCAGAGAGATCATTACCGAAGGATTGGTCCGAGCAGGATCTGCATGAAGAAAATGAGAAATGCCGATGTTTACAGCACCGGCGGCGCAAACCAAAGCAGAACACCCGAAGCGGCAAACTTAGGAGTTCAATATGAGAGACTACTTCCAGGTTAATAAACATTTCTCGATTTCCGATTACCAGGGGTGTGGGGAGGTGAGAAGAGTGATAACCAACAATTGCAAAACTTGCACTCCCTGCGAAGGCTGCGATCCTGCGAAAATCGTATGTGAAGACGGCATTAAGCCTTGTGACATTTGTGATCCTTGCAGGAGATCGGAGATCTGTTCCTATTGTGGCAACGGATTTTGCCGATGTGACACCTTAATCGATACCGATGAAGGCCCTATGCACCATGATTGTGCAAAATTAGATGAGTCCTGGGTAGCTAAAAATCAGTTAGCAATGGCGTTGGATCAAATTGAGTTACTCAGAGAAGAACTTTTGGAAGCCAAATATATTAATCATCGGCTGGTCGAGGGTAATGTCACAAGGTGGGATACATGAACCCACCCATTTCTATTGATGATATCACTACCAGGAAAACGACAGAAGAGGGTGGTGTTACCGTCTCTTTTGACCGAACAAAGGCGGCGAAATCACTTCTAGCTAAGATGACGCTGGCCATTGAGGTCTTTGATTGCAAAGAGGAGCAGCCAGAGATCTGGTATTATGATAGTGGCTACTGGCATCCTGGCGCAGGCCATCTTATCAGTTATTTCCTAGACAGAACTGCGGAAAACCGCAGCAACAGTGAGCACATTGGTGATGTACTGCGCAGGCTGCGGGGGGAACTGCGGCTGAAACCAGTGGAGTTTGATATTACTCATCCTTATCTGGTGGGCTGCCGAGACGGCATTACCCTAGACCTGCAGACTGGAAAGGCCAGAAAAGCAGCACCAATGGATCTAATCAGCATGCCGATTCCGGTAAAATATGATCCGGAGGCCAAGTGCCCAGAGTTTATCAAGTTCTTGGAGAGCATCACCGCCACGGATGACGACAGACTCAGCATAATTGATTTCCTGGCGTCTCTGCTGATAGTCGAGCCAATGGACTTCTTTGTAGCTGCTCCTGGCCTGGGTAGCAATGGCCGAAGCAAACTAAAGGACTTCATAAGAGCCTTTGTTGGTTCCGATGCCTGCCGATCAATTGCACTGAAAAACCTAAGTGATAGATTCACGACAGGCTTCCTGACCAGGACCAGAGTGAACTTCTGCAATGAGACTGAAATTGGCGGCATTATCTTGGAATTCATAAAGAGATCCAGCGAAAAGATGCCGGTAGAGCAGAAGTTCAAGGGCATGGTAAATGCGGTGCTGTACCTGAAATATTTCTTTGATACCAATACCATGCCTGCAATAGTGGACACCTCTTATGGTGCAGAGCGTAGGATATGCAGGTGGGATCTGCCCTGGCGATTCTGTGATAATCCACAGGGGCCGATGGAGAAAGAACGAGATGCTGATATCATTGACAGGATTACCACGCCAGCAGAACTATCAGGCGTTTTGAACCTGGTGCTGGAGCGTGCCTCGGAAGTCATACGGCAGAAGATGATTCACCATCGAAGAGGTGGACTGCAAGAATATGCCCTGCAGAGCCGCAGCGGGGATGTGTTCTTGGAACTGTTCCTGACAGCTACGACCAACGAGAAAGACAGGGTGCATACCGACACCATCCGCACAGCATATCAAAGGTATTGCACAGTCACCAATTCCAGTCTTTTGGGTGCCAAATCACTTCGAACACTAATACAGGATAAGACTGTGCGCCAGCAGGATAATAATGTTCGGATTGGCGAAGTTAATCGGAGTGGCTACAAAACACTGAAGTTTGATAGTGAAATGTTTGAAGGTACCATAGCCATATTGGAAAAAGCCAGAGCAGAGGACAAGCCTATCTTCCCTGCACTCCTTACAGCATTCCCTGACCTACAAAACTCTACAAATTCTACAGTATTCTACACTAACTCTACATCTAAAATCAATATCAGTAGTATATATTGTAGAATTGTAGAGAATGTAGTAAAAAAGAATAAGGACCAGGAGAAAAAGGAAGAAGGAACTGGGGAATCCCCCCAGGAGAATTTGGCTTCAAAAACCTCTACAAACTCTACATTTCTACAGAGTGAGGCAACAGATGCCGGAAATGGGTGTAGAATTTCTGTAGAGTGCGTAGAAAAATGTAGAAAAAAGACTGTAGTAGAGGAATTCTTAACTGATGGTGGTCAGAGTAGCCTGCAAAGGTTCCTGGCAGAATTCCCGGAGGCAGCATGAAACTGCTGGCCTTCGACTTTGAGACTGCTGGCGGAGAGACACCCGTTTATGGCGGTCAGAAGAAGCCTAAGATTAGGCTGGATGCACGCAAAGCCACGCCGAAGCTGCTATCATATGCGACAGAATCAAGTTCTGGCCTACTGCAGCCAGAAGAGTACAGCAGGTTGCTCCCTGTGCTGGCCAATGCCGAGATAGTGAAAATTGGTCATAACCTGGCATATGATCTGGGATTGATCCGGGCGGCGGTAGGGCATAGATTCCCGGTGGTCAATCTCTTTGATTCCATGATTGCCTACCAACTGCTGATAGCTGGTCTATACGAGAATTCTTTGGGGAAATCGAGTCTAAAGGCAGTGGTCAAGGATCTGTTGGGCGTCGAGTTGGACAAGGGCTTACAGAAATCGGACTGGTCCGGGGTGCATTCTGCTGAACAGCTATCATATGCCTTGAAAGACTCCGAGATTCTGATCCAGCTCTATCCCGTGCTGAAGGAGAAGCTGGAAGAGGCAGGGTTGACCAGGGTGGCGCAGATAGAATTCGACTGCCTGCCTATGACAGTGGAGGCCCTGCAGACGGGCCTACCGCTTGACATTCCCGGCGTGCAGACCAAGATAGCATCTCTGACTCAGATCATAGATGATGGTGAGGCAGCAATAAAGACTATTGCCAGAGATACCGGGTGGAGATCGCCGAGTAAAAGCAAAAAGAGCAGAGCATTGAACCTGGCCAGTTCCCAGCATCTTAAAGCACTTTTGCAGGTGGTCTATGGTGACGATGTAAAGGACTCATCCGAAGCTACCATAAAGGCGCTCCTGCAGCAGCAACCCGAGAAGCCTTTGGCTGGTATGCTCCGAGAGCTGAAGAAATACCAGATGCAACAGCGTTTTCTTAGATCTTGGTTGAAGAATCACGACCATGGACGCCTATATTCCAGCTATCAGCAGATTGGCACTAGGACGGGCCGATATACTTCCAGCGGCCCAAATGCCCAGCAGATCAGCAAAGAACTGAGGTATCTCTTCAAGGCGGATCCTGGCCGGGCGCTGGTGGAGTGCGACTACTCCAATATCGAAATGCGATTGGCCGCAGAGATCAGCGGTGAGCCTACCTTACTGCGGCTCTATCATGAGGGCGCAGATCTGCATAAGGTCACAGCATCTAAGGTATTCAATGTACCTGTGGATGAGGTCACAGCAGAGCAGCGGAAAACGGCAAAAGTAATCAATTTTGGAGCTCTATATGGTGGTGGATCTCATTATCTAATGGATGAGATACCGGGCCTAACGAAAGATGATGCTGAGAAGTATCTGGATGCCTTCAAGATGGGCTATTCTGGCCTACTGACCTACTGGGATCGATGCAAGAATAAGTCTCTCCGAGTGGTGGTTAACAGCAAAGAGTACCACGTTGCCCGCTCTGCACTCGGCAGGCTGGAATATGTGCCCAGGTGGGATGAGACTACTGGAAGGCTGCATAAGAAGCTGAAGAATCGGCTGGTCAATGTCCCAATTCAGGCAACCGGTGTAGATCTTTTCAAGTTAGCATCGGGGCTGCTGTATAAGGAGTTCTGCAAACCAGAGTATGCAGATTTCAATTTCCTTCTGTCTCTGCATGATTCCGTACTTCTGGAATGTCCAGCAGAGAGAGCAGATGAGTGCTCCGAGCTGGTGAATCGGGTATTCATGGTTGCAGCCAGTGAGATCTTCCATGATGCACCCTGCGCAGCAGATGTCAAGATTGGTAGTGACTGGTCATTCCAAGAGGGCCTGGTATGAACGCCATTGATTATCTGATTGGCAAGACCGTTTTGGCCGATCTAGGAGCCTACCAGGTGAGCGGGAAGTTGCTATCTTGCAGAGACGGCGAACTTTCATTGCAGACCAGGGCCGGAACGAGGATCCTCATCAACAGGCTGGAGACGCGATCCATCCGAGAGCTTGGTGTGGGCAAGAGGCGAAGAGCATGACGAAAGATAGAATCAGCAGGCGGAATTTGCTAAAGGCCGGACAGAAGGCCCCACCCAGCCAGAACCCGGCAAGAGTTTGTGACCTGCGAAAGACCCTAGAGCAGGCCGGGAAGGAAGCTGCTTATCATCTCAATCCGCCTAGTGCTGTGTTGGATAATTCCGCATGGATTCCGCCTATTGATGTCGATATATGGTTGCTTTCTGTTCCTGCTCCAAATGGCCTTCAGCATATTGATTTTTTGGAGTTATTCAACACAGCACCGCCTAGAGATCCCGATCTCAACAAAGGTCAGCCTGTGGTCAATCCTGACGCGCCTAAATCCACTTCGGCTGCGGAACTACTGAATAGAGGCAACCAACTGTTGGTCGAGCTGGACAGGCAGCACAAGCGTCTCCACGACGCTGTGGAGGGCGCACTCAAGCCCGATCCTCAAGCATGGAGGTCAGTCAGAGCAGCAAAGACCGACTACGACGCTGCCTACCATGAATTGATATCCCTTTCCAAACGGCTCAATCAGTTGATCCAGAACGAGAGCCTTGAGCTGATCCGCTCACCTACACCACCCGCGACAGCAACCTTCGGCGATGTGGTCACAACCAAGGCATCCCCAGGGGGGTCAGGTCACAATTCCATATTGAGAGGTTCATAAATGTCCGAGAATAATATGCCTAAACAGACACGAGGCGTAACCCTTCGTGAGCCAAAAGACGTTCGCAGAGTCTGCCAGCGAATAGTCTCCAAGGCTTTCCAGCAGGGCGAGGAGCTGCATTACTCAGGCCGAATATCTCAGCTCATGGGCTGCTGGATGAGAGCCTGGGAGCTGGATAAGCTGGCTGACATTGAGCGACGGCTCGAAGCCCTGGAGAAAGCAAAGGATCGGGAATGAGCCGATATTCACCTTACTTCAGGCGACTGCAACGGCTTGAACCGCTGCCCAAATACGTCGAGCCCTGGCCGCCGGCAGACGGCACGCTAGAATGGGCGATCCTGAATGGCCGGGAGGCAGATGGATTAGAGATACCAGATAAGCCCGCCAATGAATCCGGATTCATGTTCCTGGCGAGGCTGGAAGCTCCCAGACGGTGGGGTGATTACCACGCCCCGGATTGATTCCCTCATGGCCCGGCTTATGGAGCTGGAGAGCAGCAGCGGCTATGTGACTCTGCACGAAATGGAGCCCCGACCCTGCGTAGCATGGCCAAATATCGATTTTGCTGACAAATATGGCAAAAAAGATTTCAGGGGTGGACTGAATTGCAGAATTTTGCCAAGCGGCTTCAAGCCTTGGAGGCCCGGAAACCAGCTACAAAAACACCTGATGACTGGCGGGAGCGGCTGGCTCGATACAAACGCTGGTTTGAGGATGGCGAGGAATGGGAGGGACCCCAGACCGATGAGGAAAAGGCCAATCTTGCCAGGTATAAGCGATACTTCGATGATCTATAGGGGGCAAGAAATGAAAAATTCGCAACTTGAACGGCGTCTCTCTGTGCTGGAGAACCGGCACAATGCCGATCTTACCGGGGAAGAAGCGACAGCCTGGCGGCTCTTCTATGAGAAATTCACCGATTCCGAACTAAGGCGGCTATGCGAAATTGCGGAGCGGTCTGAGGGCGGCACCGCCCCGACGCAGGAAGAGCAGACTTTTCTGGATGATCTAGAAGCAAAATATGGCCATGATGTCACTTAAAACCAGGCTTCTCCGGCTAGAAGAAGCCAACACCGGGGTTAAACAGCCCTGGCATATTGGGGTTACGGAACGGATGAAAGTATATGAGCAGATCCACGAAAGCACGGCCAATCCCGATGATCCCCTAGTGCAGGAGTGCATCGAGAATACAAAACGGTACAAGCAGTATTTCGATGATCTGGAGGCCGGTGTGGACAATGAAGCTTGATGCAATTAAGAAAAAGCTGGACCACCTGGAATCGAGATTCTATTCTGGTCAGATCAAGACAACTGAAGACGATGGGCGGGAAGTCTGGATTAAAGGAAGCGGCTTGGAGTTCATGAGAACGGTCTTGAAGGCAGAGCGTGCATTGGGCAAAGATGCCAAACTAGAAGCCTTGCCGAAAGATCTACAGAGAGATGTAGGGCTCTGGAGCCGGGCAGATTTGCCGGTCTGTGGACTGTCGGATATGGTCAAGGAAATATGCAGAGGGCTTGTTAATGAAGCTGGATAGCCTGAAGCAGCGCATTGAAGCCTTGGAGCCGGAGGGCGGCATGTGTCCTCACTGCCAGGCCTTGAAAGCCATGAGCGAAGAAGATCTTGATGCACGCATTCAGGCCCTTGCGTCTGGTCAGAGCGTTCTGGCGGATTTGCCTGATCCAGGCTCCTCTTGCTCACGATGTCAAAAGGCTGCGGCCATGTCCGTGGCAGAGCTCGATGCCAGGCTGGCCCGGCTTAATGAGATTTTGGCCCAATCTGAGAAATATTTGGCCGAGCGCAATGCAGGCGTGGCCGCCGGGCGGGAGCAATGAAGGCAGACGGCTTGAAAAGGAGATTGGTGGCGCTGGAAGGCGGTTCCGAGCCGGACATGGTCAAAACTTCTTTCCAATGGCTGAACGAGGACGGCACGCCTGCCGGGCCAGTGATCGAGCGCATGGTCACCCACTGCCGGGGGTTCAAATGGGAATGGATTCGAGAGGATTGATAAAAAATGAAAACTGCTTCCTTGAATAGACGGATCTCAGATCTTGAAAAGCAGCGAGAGAAGCAGCCGAAGATTCGCCTGCGCTGGTATGATGACCCGGAGCCATCGAACCCGAACG
>Ga0315273_10003841_pt1 | contig 18201 bp, 22 predicted proteins | sample YL17G02_0_MG_FD_205753 | JGI IMG/M metagenome (GOLD analysis project Ga0315273, IMG submission 205753) | Sediment microbial communities from Yellowstone Lake, YNP, Wyoming, USA - YL17G02_0 | ecosystem: Environmental > Aquatic > Freshwater > Lake > Sediment | place: USA: Wyoming | collected...
TTCAGCAGGCTTGTCGTCCATCTCGACCATGCCGCTCGTGACGACGTGCTCGAGACCGTGTGTCTCGAGCCCGGCGGGACCGTAGACGATCGGTCTGATCTCGGATGTCGCGGCGTCGAGGGCACCGGCGACGATCTCCTCCGGGGGATGGTCGCCCCCGAGGGCATCCACGGCGACCCGGAAACCCACCCTCGCTACGGCGCTGGTGTTCCGAGCGGCTGGATCTCGCGGCCGCGATACGTCTTGCAGGTCGGACATGCGTGGTGTGCGCGCGTCGGCGAACCGCAGTTGGCACACACGTTGACGCTGGGAACAGCGATGCCGTGCTGGGCGCGGCGCTTGTCGCGGCGCGCCTTCGAGGTTTTTCGCTTGGGGACTGCCATGAGCGGCCGCAGAGTGTACCGGAACCCGCCTAGGCGGGTTCCGGGGAGGAAAACCAGGCTATGGGACATGTCGGGGCGACCGACGACGCAGGAGCGTGTAGCGCAGTTCGTTCCGGCGGAACGATGCTTCATTCTACAAGGGGCTCGTAGGGGAGGGACAGCTCGCGCGTGGGCTCGATCGCGTCGAGAAAGCTGCGATCGTGGCTGACGACGACGAGCGTCCCGTTGTATCCGCGGAGCGCCTGTTCGAGTTGCTCAACGGCCTCGAGATCGAGATGGTTCGTCGGCTCGTCGAGGAGCAACAGGTTCACGCTCCGCGCCTGGAGCCCGGCGAGGTTCGCTCGGGTGCGCTCGCCCGGCGAGAGCGTCGACCAGGGGCGCCCGACGTGATCGGCGCCGAGCCCGAACTTGGCGAGCAGCGTGCGCGCATCGACCTCGGCCAGCCCCGTGACACCGACGAATGCATCGAGAAGAGCCGTGTCCCCGACCTCCACCCGCTCCTGCGCGATCATTCCGATTACCGTCGTCCGGCCGACCTCTCTCGTCCCCCGATCGAGTGCGAGATCGCCGAGGAGCACGGCGAGTAGCGTCGACTTGCCGCTGCCGGTCCGGCCGGTCACCGCCAGCCGCTCTCCCGGCACGAGGTCGAGATCGATCGGCCCGAGGGTGAAACCGCCACGAGACACGACAGCGCCGGCGAGGCGAGCAACGGTGCCGCCCGATCGCGTTCCGGCCCTGAGGCCGAGCTGGAGCTGCCACGGTTCGAACGGCTTCTCGGGCAACTCGTTCCGCTCGAGCAGTCGTTCAGCCTGGCGCACCTTGGTCATCAACGCGTGCGTCCCACGCCGGTCTGCCATCGCTCCACCGGAACGCGCCTGGGTGCGGCGCTCGGAGAGCAGCGTGTCGAGCTCCCGCCTCCGTTCCTGTGCGTCGGAGAACCGCGCGTACGCACTCACGCGGGCCGCATCGCGCGCGGCCGCGTATTCCGTCCAACCTCCCGCCCACTCGCGCACACGTCCGCGGCCCGGCTCGATCTCCGCGATCCGGGTCACCGTGCGGTCGAGGAACGCGCGATCGTGCGAGACGACGACGAGTGCCGCCTCTGTCGCCGTCACGAACCGCTCGAGCCGTTCGAGGCCGTCGAAGTCGAGATCGTTCGTCGGCTCGTCCAGGAGGAGCACGTCGAAACGCGAGAGCAGAATGGCGGCAAGGGCGAGCCTGGCCGCCTCGCCGCCCGAGAGCCGATCGACGGAACGATCGAGAGCGACCGGTAGCCCGAGGTCCGCAAGAACGGTCGCGGACCTTGTCTCGAGGTCGCCGCCGCCGAGCGCCAGAAAGTGGTCGAGCGCGAGCGAATAGCGGTCTGCCGCGTCCAGTCCTTCGGAGAGCTCGTCCGCTGCGCGCGCGAGAGCGCGCTCGGCAGCCGCGACGCTGGTACGCCGAGCGAGCAGCCCCAACACCGTCTCACCGACCGGGAAGCCATGCTCCTGGGGCAGGTAGCCGGCCGTGAGCGTGCCCGGCTCACGCACGACCGTACCGCTGTCCGGCTGCTCGAGGCCCGCGAGGATCCGGAGCAGCGTCGACTTACCGGACCCGTTCGACCCGACAAGCCCCAGGCGACTTGCGGGATTGACCTGCAGCGTGACGCCGCAGAGAACGACGTGGGAACCGTGCTGGCGCACGACATCGACGAGCTGAAGACGCATTGCGTCAGATAGCGAGCAGGTCGCCGAGTGCCCGCGGCCGGATGTCGAGCCCTCGGAGCTCGTCGAGCGGGATCCAGACGGGCTCGTGCGTACCGTTTCGGTCCCGCTCGCGGTCGGTCAGGAGTGCGTGATCAGGCCAGGTCCCGGTTCCGAAGCTCCCGCCGACGATCCAGGCGTCGTAGTAGAGAAAGATCGTGCCACCGAACGACTCCTCGTGCACGAGCGGTCCCAGCTCGACCTCGACACCGAGCTCTTCTACCGCCTCGCGTCGGGCCGCCTCCTCGGGCGTCTCGCCGTCTTCGACACCGCCGCCCGGAAAGAGGTAGTAGGTGCGCCCTTCACGAACGCGGCGGATCAGCGCGACACTACCGTGCTCGACGAGCACGATGCGGGCACGCGGCACGAGCTGGGTCATTCCTCGCGCAGCGCCTCGAGCGCTGCCCACCGTGGATCGGCCACCGTTTCGTCGTGACCATGCGGCTCGTCGTTCAGGTCTTTCCCACAGACGGGGCAGAGACCGGCGCAATCACGCCGACAGAGGATCTGGTCAGGGAGCGCGGTGGCAATCGCGTCGCGAGCCCATTGCGACAGCTGGAGCTCTCCGTCGACGACGTACTCCGTTCGCAGCTCGTCGGGAGCATCCTCCGCCGTCGCGTGATATTCACGGGCGTCGACCGTCACCTCCGCCACGGCATCCTGGAGGCAGCGCATGCAGGGCCCGTGGAGACGCGCCTGGAAGGACAGCCGGAACACGTCTCCGCTCACCGCCCGCTGAGCCTCGAATGCGGCCTCGGCCTCTGCGGGCACGGGGAGGTAGCGCTCGCCACCGAGATCGAACGGCTCGAGCCCGATGAGGACCGCTTCCCGGTGCTCGTCACCCAGGCGGAGCCGGAGGCGTCGGAGAGGATACGTGGTCATCGTCTCAGCCTAGCCTGCGGCCGTGGCCGATCGCGGGCCGGGCACGGGCGCCGGGCACGGGCGCCGGGCACGGGCGCGCGGGCGACGCATACGCGCGAGCGTGTGCGTCGCCCCTACACGTAGGAGTCGTCGCCCGCGTCGGAGCCGACCGGGTCGATCGGGCCGATCCCGGACATGACCGATTCCTGCGAGCGCTCGTGCAGCCGTTCGCGTCCACGGCGCACCGCGACGAGGAACTTGTCGAGATTGACCTCGAGGGTCGAGAGGATCCCATCGGCCCAGTCCTCCATCTCGAGTCGCGTCTCGCGTGCCTGCCGGCGGGCGTCGTCGACGATGTCCTGCGCCTGGCGCTCGGCGATCTTCACGATCTCGGTCTGCGACGCCTCGCGCACCGCCTGCTCGCGCGCCTCTCCGATCAGCCGGTCGCACTCGCGCTTCGCCTCGGCGAGCATCTCCTGTCGTTCCTTCACGATCCAGCGGGCCTGCTTGATCTCCTCGGGGATCGTGGCGCGCATCTGGTCGAGAATGTCGTAGATCTCTTCGCGGTCGATGCGCACCTGATCGGTGAGAGGCACCGCCTTCGCGTTGTGTACGAGATCGTCGAGCTTGTCGATGAGTACGAGAACGTCCATGGCCGGATCTTACTCCTGGGGACTCAGCGGGGCGCCGGGTCGACCGTTCGGGAACAACTCCCTGAAGCGGCGGGCCACGGCCTCGGGCACAAGCTCGTCCACCTTTCCTCCGAAGGACGCGATCTCCTTCACGCCGCTGGACGAGATAAAGCTGTACTGCGGGCTCGACATCACGTACATCGTCTCAATTTCAGGTGCGAGCAGATGGTTGAGGCGATTCATCTGAAACTCCCACTCGAAGTCGGCGATCACACGGAGGCCCTTCACCATCGTCTTCGCGTCGTGCTTGCGCGCGAAGTCGACAACGAGCTCGTGGAAGACGTCGACCGTAACGTTGCGTTGACCGGCCAGCGCCTCCTCGAGGAAAGCGACACGCTCTTCGACCGTGAACAGCGTCTGCTTGTTGTGCGGGTCGCGGACAACGCCGACAATGACGCGATCGAACGTCGCCGCGGCCCGGCCGATCACGTCGAGATGGCCGAGGGTGACCGGGTCGTACGAGCCTGGGCAGATAGCGGTGATCATCGGGTGAACAGAGTAATGCGTGCGGAACCGTAGCGACGGCTCGTGACGAGCGTTAAGGGAAGCTCGGGATCGACCTTCGCCGACGTCTCGACGACCAGAAGGCCGTCGGGGGCGAGCGTCGCCGGGAGCGCTTCCGCGAGACGTGGCCCGAGCTCGGGCCACGATCCGTACGGTGGGTCGACGAGAACGAGGTCGTACGTGCGGCCTGCCCCCCGTTCCTCGCGCAGCGCCTGGAAGACGTCCTTCTGGAGGACCAGGGCTCCCGTCAGGCGAAGCTTCTCGAGGTTGTCCTGGATCACCCTGCAGGCGGCGCGGTCGGACTCGACAAAGACGCACCTGCGTGCTCCACGCGAGAGCGCCTCGAGGCCCATGGCGCCGGATCCCGCGAAGAGGTCGAGCACGGCGCCGTCCTCGACCGGGCCGATCAGGTTGTAGGCGGCCTCACGGACGCGGTCGCCCGTGGGGCGCGTCGTATCGCCCTTTGGGGCGGCAATTTTCGCTCCGCGGCGGTCACCGGCGATGATCCTCATCGAGGCAGCGTACGCACGGATCCGTCTCCAACGTGCCGGTACGTCCTCACGGCGATGGCTCAGGAAGGCAGGTCACGGCGGGCCGTGTGCTGCTCAGCGACGACATCTTCCAGCGTCGGTGACATCGGCCGGTCGGCGCCGGGCGCGTCGACTGCGAGCCCCGCCGCAGCTGCGGCCGCCGCGAGCCGCCGGTCGTAGACGAGCATCACGTCGGGAGCGACCGCGATCGCGGTCGCGAGGTGGATCGCGTCGAGCGGGCGGAGGCTCTCGGAGGCGATCCCGGCGGCCACTCGCGCGATTGCGACGTCAGTGTCGACGAGCGCGACGCCGTCCAGAACGTGCGCGAGATCGTCGATCTCGGTCTCCGCGACGAGACCGGCAACACGGAGGGCACGGGTCACTTCGGCGATCGACACGACACTCGTGACGACGTCGGCGCCCTCGGGAATCGCCGCGACGAGAGCACGGCTCTCGGCCTCGCGAACGATCAGCTTCATCAGCGCGGATGCGTCTGCGTAGACGACCCTAGAAACGGTCTTCCCGCCCCTCGGCGATGACTTCCGTGGTGGTGCGGTCGAGCGGCCACTCGAGCGACGGCTCGCGGGGCTCGAACGGCCGACCCGGGATTGCACGGCCCTCTGTAACAAGCCGGTCGATCTCCCGCGGGGCGTACGGAGCGATGACCGCTACGGGGATCCCGTCACGTGTCACCTCGATGCGCTCACCGCTCTCAACCCTGCGCAGTGCAGTCGTCAGGGTGTCGCGCAACTCACGAATACCCATTCTTGTAGCCACCGGTGGTCACACGATAGCGCGGCGGCGACGCTGGGGCTAGCCCTCGCCGGCATGGTCGGAATCTCCGAGCAGGCGATCGATCACGTGACCGAGCAGGCCTTCGCCCGGGAAGGCAGCGGCGGCAGCTCGTGCGCGCTCGAGTAACAGCTGATCCTGGCGCAGCCGCGTGAATCGAAGATCCGAGAGGCCTGATTGCCGGGCGCCGAGCAGCTGGCCCTCGCCGCGAATCTCGAGATCGCGCTCGGCGAGCTCGAAACCGTCGCTCATCGTCACCATCGCCTCGAGGCGGTCGTGGGCGACGTCGGTGAGCTCCTCCTTCGGGCCGGAGACGAGCAGGCAGTACGACTGCTCCGCCCCGCGCCCGACCCGCCCGCGCAACTGGTGGAGCTGGGCGAGGCCGAAGCGGTCGGCCTCCTGCACGATCATGATCGTCGCGTTCGGCACGTCGACGCCGACCTCGATCACCGTGGTGGCGACGAGCACGTCGATCTCGCCCGCCTTGAAGGCCGACATGATCGAGCGCCGCTCGGCCGGCTTCAGGCGTCCGTGCAGACAGCCGACCGAGAACCCCTTCAGCTCGGCCCGGCGCAGCCGCTCGGCCTCGTCCTCGGCCGCGCGCGCCACCGTCGTCTCCGACGCTTCGATCAGCGGGCAGACGACATATGCCTGGCGGCCGTCGGTGAGATGCCGCGTCAGCCGCTCGTACGCCTCGGAGCTGCGGTCGTCGGTGACCCACGCGGTCACGATCGGCTTGCGGTTGGCGGGAGGAAAGGAGATCTCGGACACCGAGAGGTCGCCGTACACCGTCAGCGCAAGCGTGCGGGGGATCGGCGTAGCCGTCATGTGGAGCACGTGCGGGCTGCGCCCCTCTGCGAGCGCGGAGCGCTGCTCGACGCCGAAGCGGTGCTGCTCGTCGACGACGGCGACGGCGAGATCACGGAAGCCGACCTCCTTCTGGATCAGCGCGTGGGTGCCGACGGCGATCTGGACGTCTCCCGATGCGATCAGCTGCCGGACGTTCGCGTGCTCCCTGGCCGTGAGCGCGCTCGTGAGCAGTGCGACGCGCACGCCGAGCTCCGCGCAGATGCCCTCGATCGTGAGGAAGTGCTGCTCGGCCAGTACTTCGGTGGGCGCCATCAGGGCACCCTGCCGGCCCGCCTCGACGGCGCGGAGGAGCGTGGCGAGTGCAACGACCGTCTTGCCGGAGCCGACGTCGCCCTGGAGCAGCCGCTGCATCGGCGTCGTCCGCGCCAGGTCGCGGTCGATCTCGGCGATCGCCTGCTCCTGCGCATCCGTGAGCGTGAACGGGAGCACCTCGCGATACCGCCGCAGGAGGTCACCGGCGGGCGGCAATGCCTCTGCCACGAGCAGCTCCCGCTCGGCAGTTCGACGGGCGAGTGCGAGCTGGAGGACGAGGAGCTCGTCGAAGGCGAGCCGGCGGCGGCCCACCTCCGCCTCCTCGGGCGAGCGGGGCCGATGCAACGCGACGAGCGCGTCGGCACGGAGCGGCAGCCGCTCGGCGGCGGCGAGCGACGCCGGCAGCGCATCGCCCTCGGCCCGGGCGTACTCGAGTGCCGCACCCACGAGCGCGCGCAGCTGCTTCTGGGCGAGCGCCTCGCTCGCCGGGTACACGGGTGCATAGTCGGCGGTCTCCGTGACCTCGCCGAGGTCGTAGCTCGCCACCTGGAACCCGTAGCGGCTCGGCTTACCGCGCAGCCGCACACGGGTTCCGGGCGTGAGCTGTGCCTCGAGCCACGGCTGGTTGAACCACGTCGCCTTGATCTCGCCCGTGCCGTCGGCGACCCGGGCCGTGAGGATGCGGAGCCGGCCGCGGCTGCGGCGTGACGTTGCGCCGAGCACGACGCCCTCGATCACCGCCTCCTCCTCGCCGAACAGGTCCCGGATCGCCCGCTCCTCGATTGGCCGCTCGTAACGGCGAGGACGGTGGCAGAGCAGATCTCGGACGGTGCGGAGTCCCAGTTTGGCAAGGCGGCCTCGCACCGCGGGGCCGACCTTCGGCAGCGTCTCGACACCGGCCTCGAGCGCCTCGGGCCGTGGGGCGCTCCGCGGGCGGGGCCAGCGGGGCGGCGGGTCCACGCCGGCGAAGCCGACCGGGAGCCGGATCTGTGTGGCTGCGTGTGGCACCTGGACCGAGTATAGGACCGGGACCGGCGCGGGTTCAGCGGCGTCCGTCAGGCGGCGGGCAGGCGCACGACCGCCTCGAGGCCGCCGCCGGGTGCGTCGCGGAGCTCGATCGTGCCGCCGTCGACCTCGACGAGCCGCCGGGCGATCGCGAGCCCCAGGCCCGAACCGCCGGCTCCCGACCCACCGGAGCCCGACCCCGCCCGCCAGAACCGGTCGAAGGCGCGCGCCTTCTGCTCGGCGGTCATTCCGGGGCCCTCGTCGGCGACGCGGAGCTCGACGAGCCCCCCGGCCGCGCGCGCCACGGAGATGGTGACGACTGAGCTCTCAGGCGCGTGCCGCAGGGCGTTCGAGACGAGATTGTCGATTACCTGGGCCGCTCGATCACTACCGACTCGCGCGTCGACGGTCCCCGAGGCGTCGAGCCGCATACGTACTTCTCCGGCGGTCGCCAGCCACACGTCGACCCTGGCGGCTGCCACTCCGACGAGATCGACGGCCTCGGCCGGCGCGGTGCCCGCGTCCGCGCGAGCCAGGGCGAGCAACTCGTCGACGAGGCCGGAGAGCCGCTCGACCTCGGTCTCGGCGGCGTCGAGGCTCGCCCGGCCCCCGTCGCCGACATGACGCTCGAGGTTCTCGAGCCGCAGCCGCAGCGCCGTCAGCGGCGTGCGAAGCTCGTGAGAAGCGTCCGCGACGAACTCCTTCTGGACGGAGACGAGCCCGTCGACCCTGGCGACCATGTCGTTGAACTCGAGGGCGAGCCGGCGCAGCTCGGGCGGCGCGTCGGGGACGGGAGCTCGCGCCGAAAGATCTCCCGCGCCCGCTTCCGCAGCGGCCACTTCGAGCCCGGCCAACGGACGCCGGATCCAGCGCGCAAAGCTAAGGCCGATGAGAGCCGCCGCCGCCAGAACGACGGCGGCGATGCCCGCGAGCACGAGCCAGTAGTTACGAATGCGCCGGTCGAGCTCGGACGTCGGGTACGTGATGCGAACGGCTCCGTGCACTGTGCCGCCCGAGGCAATCGGCACCGCCACGTAGAGGAGGTCGTAGCCGAGCGTGCTCGAGTGACGTGTCCCCGTGGCGACGTCGCCACGCAGCGCCGCGCGCAACTCCGGGCGAGTTGCGAAGCTCCGCCGGCCCGCTGCGGGCGGCGCCGAGTCGACGACCGCGAGACCCTGCTGGTTCGTGATCACTACGCGTGCGCCGGTGTCGGCGGCGTAGCGGCCGGCGAGCGCCTCGATCGCCGGCAGGTTCGACGTGGAAGCGTCACCCTCGATGGTGCTTTCCGCGAGTGACGCGATCGTGACGGCGTCCCGCTCGACCTTGGCCGTCAGCTGGGCGCGCTCACCTCGCGCGTTGATGAACCCGAGCGGTACCTCGAGCATCGCGAGGACGACGACCGTGAGAGACAGGTAACTGATCAGCAGGCGACGCGTCATGCGCGCAGCCGCAAGCCGACCCCGCGAACCGTCTCGATCAGCGTCGGATCGCCGAGCTTCTTCCTCAGCGACGCGACGTGCACGTCGACCGTCTTGGACGAGCCGTACCACGTCGTGTCCCAGACGTCGCGCAGGATCCTCTGGCGGTCGACGACGACGCCCGGCTCGGAGGCGAGCAGCGCCAGAAGGTCGAACTCCTTCAACGTGAGCTGCAGCTCCCGCCCGCTCAGCGTCGCCCGTCGCGCAGGCACATCGACCTCGAGCTCGCCGACGACGAGCGTCTCGCGCACCTCGGGACGACCGGACGTGCGGCGCGCGACGGCGCGGATCCTAGCCACGAGCTCGCGCAGACCGAAGGGCTTGACGACGTAGTCGTCGGCGCCGAGCTCGAGGCCGACGACGCGGTCGATCTCCTCACCCTTCGCGGTGACCATGATGATGGGCACGTCCGAGCGGGCCCGTAGCTCGCGACAGACGGCGAACCCGTCGATGTCGGGGAGCCGCACATCGAGCAGCACGAGGTCGACGGGAGGCGCATCGAGAGCCCCCTGGCCTGTCGCGACGCGCGTCACCTCAAATCCCTCAGCTCGTAGCCCCTCGACGAGTGGCTCCGCGATTGTGTCTTCGTCCTCGACCACGAGCAAGTGCATGCCCTGATCGTAGGGTGTGGGACGAAAGGTCGGCGGGCGCGCCGCTCGATCCTGGCGAAGTTTTTACCTTCGCCTGGCCCGTCGCTTGCCGAAGCGGGCCTACCTTCGAGAGGTACATCTCGAACGGAGGTCTCACCATGAATCGCACTCGCGCCCTCATCGTTTCCCTCGCCGTCGGACTGGCGGCGATCACGGGCGTCTTCGCCCTCGGGCAAACCGTCGCGCTCGGCAACCAGGCCCACGCCACGACGAACGATCAGGTCGCCCGGCGCGCCGCGCAACTGAACCGCTACGAAGCGTCGCTACGCAGGGCGCTGGCCCAGAAGCCGCCCGCGCTTCCGCCCGTGCCGACTTCGGCCGGCGCCGCCTCGTCGTTGCAGAGCGCCGCACCTGTCCGCGTCGTGTACCACCGCCCCCCGCCCGTCGTCGTCATCAAGCATCGCGCCGGAGGCGAGCACGAGTCCGAGTTCGAGGGAGCCGAGGCAGATGACTGACTCGAGCCATCGCCTCTACGCCGTCGTGATCGCTGTCGTGGTCTTCTTCGTCAGCTGGGCGGCCGTCGCCGCGAAGCCGTGGGCGACGGCGAAGCCCGACCCACGACTCGCAGCTCTCGCACAGCGAGAGCAGCGGCTACGAGCTGATGCGAAGCTCGTGCAGCAGGTAGTCGATCAGCGCCTGGCCGCCTATCAGGTGGCGCTGAAGACCCGCAAGGCGCAGATCGCGACGGCGCAGGCGCGCTCGCTGCAGGTGGCCCAATCCACCGCGGCACCCGCGGTTCGGGTCGTCAACCTGCCGCCGCTCACGATCACGAGGACGTCATGATGATGCGCCGCACGTTCCGCGCCATGGGCACCGAGGTCGAGGTGCTGCTCGACGCCCCGGTCGGCGAACGCGCAGAACGGGCGCTCGACCGAGCGGAGTCGGAGTTCGAGCGGTTCGAGCAGATCATGTCGCGATTCCGTGACGACTCCGAGCTGTCGCGCCTCAACCGCGACGGCCGGATCGAGGGAGCGAGCCCCGATCTCGTGCGCGTCGTCAAGCTTGCGCTCGAGGCCCGCGAGCACACCGATGGGCGGTTCGACCCCACCGTCCACGACGCGGTGGTCGCCGCCGGCTACGACCGCACGTTCGCAGACGTCCCGGCTGAATCCCCGGGGCCCCCACCCTCACCCGCGCTCTGCGGCGGCGCCGTTCACATCGACTGGTCCACGATCGAGCTCGGACAAGGCACGCGCCTCGACCTTGGCGGTATCGGCAAGGGCTATGCCGTCGACCGCGTGGCGGAGCTGCTCGCCCTCGCCGGGCCGTGCCTCGTCAACGCCGGAGGCGACCTCGCCGTCCGTGGCGGGGCCTGGCCCGTTGGCGTCACCGACGAGATCACGCTCGAGCTGACGCGGGGCGGGATCGCCACGTCCGGCCGCGACCGCCGCCACTGGCGCGTCGCGGACACCGAGATGCACCACCTGATCGACCCCTCCACCGGCAGGCCGGCGGACGGCGACCTCGTCTCGGTCACCGTGGTCGCCGACTCCGCAGCCAACGCCGAGGTGCTCGCCAAGGCGGCGTTCCTCGGCGCCGTCGTCGATGTCCCCCACGTGCTCGTCACCGCCGACGGGCGCACTGTCCTCGCGGGAGGCCTGGCATGAGACACGACCCGACCTTCTGGCTGCTCGCCCGTGCAAGCGGGCTCACCGCCTACGTGATGCTAACGCTGTCCATCCTCGCCGGCCTCGTGATCAAGTCACGCCCCTTCCGCTCGCTGAAGCCGGCGGCGGTCACCGACCTGCACCGCATCCTCGCGATGCTCGGTCTCGGCGCACTCGCCGGCCACGCCACCGCCCTTGTGCTCGACACGACCGTGCACGTCAGCATTGCCGGGCTGTTCATTCCCGGCCTCATCTCCTACCGGCCCGTGTGGACGTCCTTCGGCATCCTCGCCGCGGAGCTGATGGTGCTCGTCTACGCATCCTTCTCGGTGCGCAAGCGCATCGGGACGAAGAACTGGCGCCGGCTGCACTGGGCCACCTACGGCCTCTTCGGTCTCGCGACCGTGCACGGGCTCGCGGCAGGCACCGACTCGAGCCGCCCCTGGGCCTTCGGCCTCTACGTCGTCGCCGTCGCCGCGGTTGCCGCCGCGACAGCCTGGCGCATCATGGTGCCGCCCGTGTCGGCACGGGCGCGTCGTCCGATCGCGCCGAGGCAGGAGCAGCCGGCATGAGCAGAATCATCACGGAGCGGCGCGAGCCGTCCTTCGCGGCATAGTCTTGTGAGCATGCGCGCCTGGCAGCGAATCCTCCTCGGCGGCCTGCTGATCGGCGCCGTCGCGGTTGCCGGCATCGCGCTCAACTTCACCCTGTTGGGCCTCACCCAGGATGCTCACGACCCCGTCGGCAAGCTCAGCCCGCGAGCCGTCTTCGCCAAACAGCCGACGACACCCACGACGACCACCACCACGCTGCCCACGACGACGACCGGGAGCGACGGCGGCTCCTCGCAAGGAAGCGGCCACGCACCGGGGCCTGCCGACAGCGACACCGACAGCGACGACTAGCGCTGTATCCAGCTAGTGCGGCCGCCCACGCCGACAACGAGTGCCAGGTCAAACGTTATGGGAAGCCGCACTAGTCGTCCTGGAACCAGAAGAAGCCCACGGAACCCGGTCCCGCATGGGTGCCGACGCAAGCGCCCAGGTTCTCGACAAACTCGATCTCGGCCTGGGGTCGCGCCTCGAGAGCGAGGGCGGAGATGTCGTCCACCCATTCCGGTGCGTCGGCGTGCGCGATCGCGACCCTGAGCCCCGGGCGATCTTCGGTTGCCTCCTCGAACAGGCGGCGAAACTCGGCGAGAGCCTTCTGGCGCCCACGCACCCGGCCGATCGGCACGACCACTCCGTCCTCGCAGGACAAGATCGGCTTCACGCTCAGCAGGGAGCCGGCGAGCGCCTGCGCCTTGCCGATACGCCCACCCTTCTGCAGGTATTCCAGCGTGCCGACAGTGAAGACGACGCGGTTGTCCCGCTTGAAGCGGTCGATCAGTTCCTCGATCTCGGCATCGCTCGTGCCCCGGGCGAGCCGCCGCTCGATCGCGAGCGCAAGCATCGCGACCGCGAGCGATGCGGTCTCCGAGTCGATGAGCCGGACCCTGTCGGCCCCGGCGACGCCCGCTGCCTGCACCGCGGACTGGTAGGTTCCCGAGAGCTTCTGGGACAGATGGAGCGAGTAGATGCGGTCGTAGCGCGCGAGATCCTCGTACGCAAGCAGGAACTCGCCGGGTGTGGGCTGTGACGTGGTCGGCAGCGCCGGGGTGGTCTTCAGGCGCTCGTAGAAGTCGTGCCCGGAGATACCGACGTGGTCGAGGATGTCCTCGCTGCCGAAGAGCACGTGCAGCGGTACGACCCGGATGTTGTCGAAGCGCTCGCGGGCCTTCGCCTCCGGATAGTCGGAGGTCGAGTCGAGGAGAATTGCGGTGTTCTCGGAGGTGAGGTTCATGGGGCGCCTGCTGACCGTATCGCTTCCACGATCTCGGCCGTCGAACAGCCCTTCTCGAGGAGCGCCGACGCACCGGCTGCAAGTACCCGTTCGCGCTCCTCGGGCGTCGCCTCCGCGGTCAGGCACACGACGGCGACGCCCGGGTTGGTAGCAAGCACGGCGGCAGTCACCTCGTCCCCCTGTAGCCCCGGCAGCCGGTAATCCATCACGACGACGTCGGGAGCAAGCTCGGCCACCGCGGCGGCGACCGTGTTCCCGTCGGCCATCTCGCCGACCACCTCGATCCCGTCCCGGCCGTGCAGGAGCAGCGTCAGCGTCGAGCGGTACACCTCGTTGTCCTCGACGAGCAGGACGCGCAGAGGTCGCGGCGTCACGCGAACACGAGCAGGGGGTAGTGCGCCTGACCGCCGTCGACTATCTCGAGATGGTCCACCAATGGGAATGCTTGCTTGAACAGCCTCGAGAACTCATCGAGTTGCGGCACGTCGATGCCGAGAATCACCGTGAACGTGTCCGAGTCGTCGGTGAGGACGCCGGCCGCGACCGCCAGTGCGACCTCGTCGAAGTCCGTGCTGCAGGCGACGACGCCGCCGTCGACGAGACCGAGCCACTCACCCTCGCGCACCTCGACGCCGTCGACGGTCGCCGTGCGTGAGGCCGTCGTTACCTCCCCCGTACGGAGTCCGTCGATCACCTCGGCCATCGCCTGCACGTTGTCGTCCGCGGAGTCGCTGTAGGTGTAGGCGGCGCTGACGGCGAGCAGGCCCGCCTGCACCGACTCCGTCTCGATGACGCGCACCGCCTTGGACGTGAACTCGGTTGCCTGCACAGCGGCACCGAAGACGTTCCGGTTGTTCGGCAGGACGATCACCTCGGGAGCGTGAGCATTCTCGATCGCGTCTGCGATCTCCTTGGCGGATGGGTTGGCCGTCTGGCCGCCGGCAATCACGACCACTTCGCCGAAGGTGCGCTCGAGCAGCCGGCGGTTGCCAGAGCCGGGCGCGACCGCGACAACGGCCGTCTGCAGGTCGGGAAGCCTCTCGCGGATCTGCTCGTCCATGTCCGCCACGTCGACAGTCGAGTCGATCACCGTGCCGAGAGCCCGCGCAGCCTCGATCGCGCGCTGCGGGTCGTCGGTGTGGACGTGGACGCGGAGCATCGAGGGGTCGCCGACGACGTGGAGTGAGTCACCGATCAGCCACAGTTGCTCCGAGAGAGCCTCTCGGTCGAGATTCCGCCCCTCAACGACGAAGTTCGTGCAGAACTGGAACTCCGAGAACTCGTGCTCGAGCTCGGGGCCCTCGTCGTCGTCCTCGGTCGCCGCGTCGGGCATCTGGATCCCCGCGACGGAGTGGTAGACGCCACGCAGGAGCTCGACGAGTCCCACGCCGCCCGCATCCACGACGCCCGCGTCTCGGAGCTTCGCCAGCTGATCGGGCGTTTCGGCAACGGCTCTCTCACCCCGCTCGACGACGAACGCGAGCAACTGCGGTTTCTCGAGCCCGAGGGCCTCGAGCGACTCCGCCGCCTCGGCCATCCTCTTGATCACCGTCAGCATCGTCCCCTCCACCGGATTCTGGATCGCGCGATAGGCCTCTTTGGTCGCCGAGCGGAGCGCGTCGCGGATCGTCACCGAGTCGATCTCCGCCTGCTGACCGAGCACCTCGGCGAGGCCGCGGACGATCTGGCTCAGGATCACGCCCGAGTTTCCGCGTGCTCCCATCAGAGCTGCGCGCGACAGCTCCTTTGCTACCGCTTCGTGCCCCGTCGCGTGGGAGGCTTCGAGCGCGTCGACGATCGCTCGTACGGTGAGCGTCATGTTGGTGCCCGTGTCTCCGTCCGGAACCGGGTAGACATTGAGGCGGTTGATGCGCGCGCGATGTGCCTCGAGGTTCCTGAGCGCGTCGCGCGTCACCCTCCGGGCGACTTCCATCTCCATCAGGATCGCCTCGCGTCGTCGATCAGCACCTCGACCTTGGCGACGGTGACGCCCGTCTGCACCTTGACCTCGTAGACGATGCGGTCTCGCAGCGTGGCCGCGACCTCCGCGAGCCGCAACCCGTATTCGACGACGACATGAAGGTCGATCTCGACTCCGCCGTCGCATGTCTTCACATCGATACCGTCGGTGAGGCGGTCGCGGCCGGGGAGACGTGGGAAGCGCCGCCCCGCCATGCCGACGACGCCGTAGCTCTCGCCGGTGACATGACCGGCGACCTGCGCGATCGCCTTGGCCGAGACGGAGACGCGTCCGATCTCCGTCGTGCGTGCGAGATGGGTGCTTTTGTCCACGCCACGAGGTTAGACGACGGTGGTCTGTCGAGGGTTACGCCTGGGACCAAGAACCCAGGAGACAGGCTCAACCCGGACGACGCATGCGTGTCGCGCCCTACGACACCGGATTGCCTGCGCAACCCCGTGGGGGTGCAGCGCAGGCTCGACCACGGGGCAGCGTTCGTGCCCGCGACCGGACGCCGTCGACGCTGGCGCGGCCATCTTGCGGCCGACCGACAAGGCACGCTGCCCCGTGAAATCAGGCTGAAGGTTGCGTCGCTCCGCGGTCGAGGATTACGCTCGCTGCCGCGAGCGTGCGCCTCGCCCCTACACCGCTTTGGTGACCTTGCCGGCTTTGAGGCAGCGGGTGCAGACGTAGGCGCGGGTGGCCTTGCCGTTCAGCATCATCCGGACCTTCTGCAGGTTCGGGTTGAAGCGGCGCTTGGTAGCGACCATCGAGTGGCTCCGATTGTTGCCGAAGCCGGGCTTCTTACCGCAGAGGGAACAGATCTTGGACATGCGGCCTGGGATGATACCGGAACCCGCCTCAGGCGGGTTCCGCTGTAGGGGCTACGCGCCTGGAGCCTCAGGCGACAGAAGCGTCGCCCGACGCCAACCGCCACCGGTATCTGCAGTGACGCTCACGCCGAACGTCGGTCGAGGCTCCGCCCCGCCCCTGCGGCGAATCCGAGATCGTGCAGGAGAGCTATCTGGCTGCGGCGGCGCGCAGGTTCGCGAACAGGTCGGCCATCTCGAGGCCGGTGCGCACGGCTTCCGCTCCCTTGCCGTAACGGCTTTCGGCCTGATCGGCGCGGTCGAGCGTGAGCAGGCCGAAGGCAACGGGAACACCCGTTTCGATCGCTGCGAGCTGCAGCCCGCTTGCCGCCTCAGCCGAGACATAGTCGAAATGGGGCGTGTCGCCGCGGATGACGCAACCAAGCGCGACGATGCACGCAAAGCGACGGGTCTTCGCGAGTGCCATCGCAGCGAGCGGCAACTCGAACGCCCCCGGCACCGCCATCACCGTGACGGCGTCGCGGGAGACGCCGAGAGTATCGAGCTCGGACAGAGCCGACTCGAGCAAGCACGTCGTCACATCTCCGTTGAACCGTGCCACGACGACGCCGACGGCGCGGCGCTCTCCGGCTGGCTCGCCCTCCAGCACGGCGTAGCCCGGCGGCACCGTGAGCTCACCCGGGGCGTGCTCTATCGTCGCGGAAACGTGGTCTGCGAGCGGCGTCGGAGCGTCATGCAGATCCTCCGGGACATCGGCTTCGGGCGCGCCTGCTTCGGGCGCGCCTGCTTCGGGCGCGCCTGCTTCGGGCGCGCCTGCTTCGGGCGCTCCTGCTTCGGGCGCGCCTGCTTCGGGCGCGCCTGCTTCGGGCGCAGCCGCTTCCGCCGCTTCGGCGTCGAGCGCTGCCTCGACGTCGGCAGGAGCAGCAACCGCAGGCCACCCGTCGAGGACGTTCTCGCTCGAGGCGTCGAGATCGGGCTCCCCCGCCTCGTCAGCGGGCTCTTCCTCTGCGACGACGTCGTCGCTCTCTGGCTCCCTGGGCTCGTCGTCCCAGCGGGGTGTGTGGTAGCGGTCGCTCATCGTCTCAGTCCTTCTTTCGGTCAGGAGCTCTCGGGGTCGAACCGCAGGTGCTGATGGTGTTCGGGCAGTCCTATCGTGTGGCCCATCTTGTCGCGCTTGGAGTCGAGGTACCGCTGGTTCTCCGGGTTCGGATCGATCTCGATGGGCTCCTGCGAGACGACGGAGAGGCCGAAGCCGGAGATGCCGCTGATCTTCTTCGGGTTGTTCGTGAGAACCCGAATCGTCGTGAGCCCGAGGTCGGCCAGGATCTGCGAGCCGATGCCGTACTCGCGCTCGTCGGCGGCAAAGCCGAGCTTGAGGTTCGCCTCGACGGTATCGAGGCCCGACTCCTGCAGCTCGTACGCACGGAGCTTGTTCAGCAGCCCGATCCCCCGTCCCTCCTGGGCGAGGTAGAGGAGCACCCCGAGTCCCTCTTCCTCGATGCGTCGGAGCGCGCGGTCGAGCTGCGCGCCACAATCGCAGCGCTTTGAGTGGAACACGTCGCCCGTCAGGCATTCCGAGTGGACGCGCACGAGCACGTTCTCGGCGCCCTCGACGTCGCCCTTGACGATGGCGACATGGTGCTTGCCGGTCAGCACCTCCTCGTAGGCCACCGCCTGGAAGATGCCGTGTTCCGTCGGCAGCCTGACCGAGACCGCCCGCTCAACGAGCTTTTCGTGCTCGCGTCGGTACTCGATCAGGTCGGCCACGGTGACCATCTTCAGACCGTGACGCTCGCAGTACCCGATCAGGTCGGACACCCGGGCCATCGTGCCGTCCTCGTTCATGATCTCGCAGACGACGCCCGCGGGTGCGAGACCGGCCAGCCGCGCGAGGTCGACAGAAGCCTCGGTCTGCCCCGAGCGCTGCAGGACACCACCCGTGCGGGCGCGGAGCGGAAAGACGTGGCCGGGCTGCACGAGGTCGTAAGCCGTGGAGGTCGGATCGATCGCAACCTGGATCGTGTGGGCCCGGTCGTGAGCGGAAATGCCGGTCGACACACCTTCGCGAGCCTCGATCGAGACGGTGAAGGCGGTGCCGAACGGCGTCTCGTTCTGATCGGTCATCTGGCGGAGGCCGAGCTCCTCGCACCGCTCGGGCGTGAGGCAGAGGCAGATCAGCCCCCGGCCGTGGGTGGCCATGAAG
>Ga0315273_10003842_pt1 | contig 18199 bp, 8 predicted proteins | sample YL17G02_0_MG_FD_205753 | JGI IMG/M metagenome (GOLD analysis project Ga0315273, IMG submission 205753) | Sediment microbial communities from Yellowstone Lake, YNP, Wyoming, USA - YL17G02_0 | ecosystem: Environmental > Aquatic > Freshwater > Lake > Sediment | place: USA: Wyoming | collected...
ATTCGTATGCCGGCCGCGACACGCTCACTCGTGTCTTCTATGCGTATCACGACACGCGAACGCCCGTTACCATCAGCGTGATAGCGGTGGGGATCAACATCGCCTGCTCGTATGTGCTGATGCAGTTCATGGGTGTCGGAGGTCTCGCTCTGGGCACGACCATCGCATTGACGGTAAACTACGTCGTCCTCGGCGAACTCATGCGGCGCAGGCTTGGCTTCGTGGGCTTCGGCGGGGTCGCTCGGGCTCTGGCGCGCGTCGTCGGGGCTTCCGCGGCGATGGGAATCGTTGTGTGGGCCATCGATCGGGTCCTGGCCGGTAGCCTCGGCGCAGGCACTCTGGGGATGGGTGTACGTGTTCTTTGCGGGGTGGTCGGTGGAGCCGCCGCCTATCTCGCTGTCGCGGCCGTGGGCCGGCTGCCCGAGTTGCGGGAGGCACTGGACATGCTGAAGAGCGTGACCGGACGAGCCCGCCCGGGGGAGGACAACTCCTCCCTCCGGCGAACGTAGGCCGAATGGTGGTCTTCGGAGTGCTGCGCACGCTGCATCGTGTTGCGCGAGCGGCGACGTCGTGGGTGGCCCGGCCGATCGCGGTCGTCGTGCTGGTGGCGCTGGCCTTGCTGGTGGCCGCCTCGGTGGTGGCGCCCTCGTCGGCGGTGGCGCCGGCTTCAGTGGTGGCGCCCTCGTCGTCGCCGACCGAGCCTGACTCGGGGGATGCGCCCGACTCCCAGGTGGCGCCCGCATCAATGATCGAGGCCCTCATCGCCGGCCACGGAGCGCTGGTAGTGCCTATCCTCTTCCCCATGCAGAAGCGGGTGTCGTGGGAGGACACGTTTGGCGCGCCCCGCTCCGGCGGACGTACACACGAGGGCAACGACCTCCTGGTGCCCAAGATGACGCCATTGCTTGCCGTGGTCCCCGGCACGCTCGACTGGTTGAACCTCACCGGCAAGCTCTCCAGCTACAACAACAAGCCCTACTACAACATACTGTTGCGCGGCGATGACGGCAACGATTACTTCTATATCCACCTGAACAACGACACCCCCGGCACCGACGACGGCCTCGGAGGGGTGGCGAACGCATACGCACCGGGGCTCACCAACGGCATGCACGTGACCCAAGGCCAGGTGATCGGCTACTCCGGCGACAGCGGGAACGCGGAAGACACCGCTTCACACCTCCACTTCGAGATCCACTTGGGGGGCTACAAGAACCCCATCGACCCCTACAACAGCCTCAAAGCCGCCCCGACCTACGATGAATGGATCGCGGGTGGCGGCGGGCCGATCGGTGGGTCGACGACCACCACGGTGCCGGGCACCGGGTCCACCACCACGACCGTCCACAGCACCACTACGACAACTGCTCGGCCGCCGACCACCACGACCACCGAACCGGAAGACCCCGGCCCCGGGGGTCAGATCGATCCAGAGGCTCCCCCCTTCACCGACGTGCGGGTGAAGGACTGGTTCTATGCCGACCTTACCAAGGTGTACGCTGCGGGCGTGGTCAACGGCAGCGGAGGGGTCTTCCGGCCCTACGGATCGGTGACCCGGGCGCAGTTCGCCGCGTTCCTGGTGCGGGCGTTCGCCCCTGAGGCTCTGACCGCTCCCGCTCCGCAGTCGCCGGTGTTCGCAGACGTGTCGGTGTCGTTCTGGGGCTACCGCGAGATCACGGCGGCGGCGGCAGCCGGCCTGGTACGTGGGGTGGGCGACGGCACTCGCTTCGCTCCCAACGCCGCGATCACCCGCGCGCAGATGGCCACCATGCTCTGCCGGGCGCTTGGCCGCGACGGCACCGGTCGCCTAAGCACTGCAACCACCGCACCGACCTCACGCCCGTTCCTCGACGTGCCCAGTGGTTACTGGGCGTCGGCCGACATCGTGCTGGCGCGCGACCTAGGCCTCATCAGTGGCGGCTCCGACGGCCGGTTCCGCCCCGAAGAGACTACCAACCGCGCCCAGGCGGTCACCGTCATCGCCCGGGGGCTTAGACTGATCGAGGGGGGCGACGGCATCTAGCCGGCGCCCGCCCCGCGGCCGGCTCCCGCCCGACCCCGAGGTGCCTGTGTGATCCGACACCCGCTCATACTTCGCCGTCGCGCCTCGGAAGAGACGCCGGTGCCCCGCGGCCGGGGGGTCGCGACCGGCGCGGGCGCCGGAGCCTGGACCGTCGCGGTGGTCGCGTTGATCCTGCTCACGGGGGCGCTCGGGTCGGCGGCGCCGGCGTGGGCGCATGATTCGAGCTTCGCGGACGTCTCTCCCACGGAGCCCGCCCACGCTGCCGTGGAGTACCTCACGGGTGCGAAGGTGGTCTCCGGCTATCCGGATGGCACGTTCCATCCCGGTGGGGCGCTCAGCCGCGGGCAGGCGGCGAAGATACTCGTGCGCCAGAGGGGTCTCTCCACAAAGGCCGGCGCCTCTCGGCGGTTCTCGGACGTCGACGCGCTATACGGTCCGTATGTGGAGACTGCCGCGGACAAAGGCTGGATCACCGGCTACAGTGACGGCACGTTCCACCCGTATGTGGCTCTGCAACGCCAGAACATGGCCGTGATCATGGTGCGGAGCCTGGGCTGGGCCGAGGCGGCCGAAGCTCTCACCCGCTCGCAGATCGCGGCGCAACTGGCCCCCTTCAGGGACGCGGATGGGATAGCGACGGATGCCCGACCGTATGTGGCCTTGGCGCTGGCCCGGGGCTTGTTCGAGGGGAGCAAGGACGGTCGCCTCTCGCCCGCGGCTTCGATCACCCGAGGCCAGTTCTCACTCGTGGCCTACCGTGCCGAACTGCGGGATCTGGCGGTGGCCGGGGCGATCCGGGCCGGAACCGACCATCCGGACATGACGCGGGTGGTCTTCGATCTCTCCGCCGCGCCGGGAACGGTCACCAGTCGTATGAGCGGCTCCAGCGTGCTGGTGATCGATGTGTCGAAGGCGGTAGCCGGGGGCGGGGGAGCCGATGCGTCCGTAGGCTCGCCCGAGGTGCAACGCGCAGCCACACGGCAGCTCACCTACCGTCCCCAGGTGGTGCGTATCACGCTGACTCTCGACCGGTTCAGTCGCTTCGAGGTCGCCACGGTGACGCCGTCCGACGGCAAAGGCCACCGGATCGTGGTCGACGTCTTCAAGCGCACTGATGGGCCGCCCGGCAGCGGTCCGCCTCTCATCGCTCTCGACGCCGGACACGGAGGCAGCGACCCGGGGGCGATCGGCGTCACCGGGGTGAGAGAGAAAGACATCAACCTGGCCATCACCCTCAAGGTCGACACGATCCTACGGGAGGCGGGACTGAGGACCATGCTCACTCGTTCGGACGACTCCTATCCCACCCTGCAGGAACGCACCGATCTGGCTAATCAGGCGCAGGCGAGCGTCTTCGTATCCATCCACAACAACGCCGCCGGCGATCCCGCTTCCGAAGGCACCGAGAGTTTCTATTGGGGCACCGACGCGGAGTACTCGGCGGAGGGCAAACGTCTCGCCGAGGCCATCCAGCGCAACCTGATCGCCTCCCTGGGCAGCGTCGACCGCGGTGCGCGCACCCACTGGAAGAATCTGCACGTGCTGGCGGAGAGCCACATGACGGCGGCGCTGACCGAGGTGGGGTTCCTCACCAACGCCGAGGAAGAAGCCAGACTCAACGACCCCGTCTATCAGAGGAAGGCCGCCGCGGCTGTTGCCCGGGGTATCCTCGAGTACCTAGGGTGGTCGGCGTCGACGGCTCCCGCGGGGGGATAGTGATGCGTGAGCGGGCGAACAAGGCGGTTTCGCGCCTGGGGTGGATGCGCGTGTACGCGACGGCCGTCGTCTTGGCGGCGGTCATGGTCGTCGGGGCTGCGTCGGCGCACTCGGCGTGGGCGGGCGACTTCGTCTTCAAGGGCCGGGGGTACGGACACGGCGTGGGGCTCAGCCAGTGGGGCGCGTGGCAGGCCGCCAAGGAAGGCAAAGACTTCCGGTTCATCCTCGGCTTCTACTATCCGGGCACCACTCTCGACGCGTTGGGCGATCCCGATCTCGAGCTGAGGGTGAAGCTCTCCAGCGAGCCGTGGAAGAGCGTCTCGACCATCACGCAGAACTTCGCCGTGATAGACGTGCACGCGGTCGGTGCCACTGTGACGCTGGTGAAGCATGCGGCGGGCGGGGAGCAGACCGAGGATCTCGCCTCGGGTGCATTCTGCACCCTGACCCCGAAAGACGGCGCGATACAACTCGTCACGACCGCGGGCGGGAAGCAGGGGCCCTTCGATTGGGTCGAGGCGCGGCCGGCCACGGGCGGGCGTACCAAAGTGCAGTTCCGCACGGCGGTGACCGCGACCCCGATCGCGGCCCGGGAGTACTGGGGGAAGATGCGCGTGGAGCCCTCACCCACCGCCGGGTATCTGACGGTCTTCAATCTGGTGCTTATCGAGAAGTACCTGCGGAGCATCGCCGAGGTCGACTACGATTGGGCTCAGTCGAACCAGCCGGCGTACGCGCCCGAGGCGGTCAAGAGCCAGGCTGTGGCGGCCCGCACCTATGCGGTGGCGAACCGCGATCCCTACCTCAACGACAACCAGTGGGACCAGGTCTACCGCGGCTACACCTTCGAGCAGAAGTACCCGGGGATCGGCCAGGCCGCCGAGCAGACCACCGTCCAGGGCGCGGGACTGGTGCTGCGGTACCGGGGTGCGGTGATCTCGAGCTTCTTCTCCTCGAGCTCGGGGGGGTACACCACAGAATGGAACAACGGTGAATATGCCTATCTGCCGGCCAAGGCTGACCTCTACAGCCTGCGGGCGCCCAGGGACAACCCCGGGTACGCCTGGACCTTCACCATCTCGGCGGCGGAGCTTTCCGAGGTGGTCGACGGCATGGGCGACACCGACGGCCACGCCGTGCACGTGGGCACGGTGTCCCGAGTCGAGGTGCTCTCGCGAGACACGGCCGATCCGCAGAGTCACGCGGCCACCCTGCGGCTTACGGGGGACAAAGGCACGGCTGTGGTCGGCGCCTCGGCCTTCCGGCGCTTCTTCGGCTATAGTCAGATGCGGTCGACGCTGATCCTCCAGATCACGAGCCCCGGCGGTCCGCCACCGCCTCCCGGTGAGTTCTCCGATGTCACGCCGCAGCACATGTACTACAACGAGATCGAGCAGGTCACCGATGCCAGTCTCATGAGCGGCTATCCCTCGGGCGAGTTCAAGCCCGAGACGGCGGTCTCGCGCTGGCAGTTCGCGAAGATGGTCGTCGGGTTGCACAACGCGCTGTTCCCCGGCGATCAGATCCCACTGGTCGACGTCCCCACCCGGCCGTTCGCCGACATGCCGGCGCAGCCGGGAACCCTCGGCGATGAGTCCGACTGGGTGGCGGCCGCCTTCAAAGCCGGTTTGGTGAACGGCGTGTCCGACACCGTTTTCAAACCCGACGATCCGGTGCGGCGCGACCAGATGGCTACGATGCTGGTGCGGGCCATGGGTTGGGAGGACGAGGCGGCGGCGCTCCCCGCCGACACGCCCGGCTTCGCCGACGTGCCTCTTGCCAACATCCACCACGCCGCGGCCACCTACCTGAAGTCGGTCGACGTGCTCAAGGGATACTCGGGGCCGGACGGCTCGGTGGAGCTCCGGCCCGCGGAGCCCATCAAGCGGATGCATGTCGCCGTGATCCTGTCCCGTCTGTTGGGCGTGACCCCGTAGACACGAGCTTGGCGCAGCGGGGTACCGGTATACTGACGCTCATGCGTCGTTTGCGTCCACACTCGAGCCACGGGCGGCCCGCTGCCCTGGCCGCCTTCTTTGTCTTGACGGTGCTCGTCGGGTGGATCCTGGCTGCCGCCCCCGCGGCGCCGGCCGCCACGCCGCTGCACGAGCGGGGCGCCGTCGTCGTGGGGGGTGAGCCCAAGTACCTGGTGGCCGACGCATCGGGTGCCACCCTCTATGTGAGCGATTTCGCCGCTGACGCCGTGGCCGTGGTCGATGTGGCTACGGGGTTGGTCCAGCGTCGCCTCCCGGTGCCCGACGGTCCCGTGGGGCTGGCCCTCAGCGCCGACGGCGCCACCCTCTACGTGGCCTCGTACTTCGGCGACGCGGTCTATCGGTTCGACACGGCGAGCGGCCGACGCGAGGCGCTCGCCCAGGGGATCGGCGCCCCATGGGATCTCCTGCTGGTCGATGCGCCCGGCCGCGGCCGTCTGTTGGCCGTCACGGAGCACCACAACGATGCCGTCGCGTTCCTGGATCCCGAGACGCTTTCGCGGGTGGCGAGTGTGTCGACCACGTACTATCCCTACCAGATGGACGTCGATCCTGCCGCCGGCCGACTCTATGTGATCAGCTATGGCGGGTTCGACGGAGGTCAACTGGAGGCCGTGGATCTGGCGTCCCTCTCCCGGGTGTGGGTGCGAGACACCGGTGAAGGCTCCTTCGACGTACGGCTGGACGCGGCCAACAGCGTGCTGCTGGTCAGCGATTTCGTGGGCAGGACCGTGAGCCGGGTCACCCTCGGTGGGGCGCTCCTGGATAGTCGACCGCTGGCCGGGGGTCCCAAGGGGCTCCGCCTGTCCCCTGCCGGCGACCTCTTCGCGGCGCTTCAGACCGTCGACCAAGTGGCGACGTACGATCCGCTCAGCGGGGCGGGCCGTGCCGCCGAGCGTGTCGGTTCGCGTCCCGGCGCCCTGGCGTGGGTGCCCGATTCCGGCGGGAACCCGATCCTCGCCGTGGCGAACCAGGGTGACGGCACGGTGTCGCTGCTGTCCGCCGGCGACCCGGTGCCGGAGTTCGCCGACGTGCCGCTCTCGTACCGTTTCCATCGCGAGATCCGAGTGCTTGCCTTGAGGGGGGCCCTCGGCGGCTACCAGAAGGCGGGCGCGACCGTGTTCCGGCCGGACGACGCGCTGGCCCGCGCCCAACTGGCTAAGATCCTGGTGGCGGCGCTCGGCCTGCACACCGAGGCCGTAGAGCCTGCTTCCGTGCCGTTCCTCGACGTGGCCGCCGACACGGGCACGTACCCCTTCGACTATGTACAGGAGGCCTCGCGGCTGGGCATCGTGTCCGGCGTGACCCTCGACCCGCCCCAGTTCAAACCGTTTGAGCCGGTCACCCGCATACAGCTCGCGCGCATGGCCGTCCGGGCCGCCGGCGCCGTGGGTTCTCCCCTCCCGGTGCCCGAAGGCTCTTCACCGTTCTGGGACATCAAAGCCACCGACCCCGACCTGCCCACCATCATTGCCGCCTACCAGGCGGGCATCGTCTCGGGCATCCCCGGCGCCGACGGTCGCCTACGCTTCCAGCCGTACGCGCCGGCCACGCGGGCCCAGACCGCCCGCATCGTGTTCAACCTGCTCGGTGCCCTGCACCGGTCGGACGTGGGTGGAGCCCGATGAACCGGGCGATCGTCGGCCCGGCCCGGCCGGCGCGTTCTGGTGGCCGAAGCCTCGTTTTTCAGCAGCCTCCTAGGTGGGCCACGGTGTGCGGTTTCCTCGTTCTCATTTTCACCTGTCTCCTGATAACGGCTTCCGCCCAGGCGGATACAGTCACCGACCCCGTGCTCGGTCAGACCGACACGTTCCGTGTCACGGACTGGGGCACCCTCCAGGCTATCCACCTGGCGGCGACGGTCCTGTACATCGGCGACAACGCGGTGATCTACGGGGAGAAGGGTCGTACGTTCCCTACGGACTTCATCTCCGAGCTGGGAGCCAGGTTCGACGACGAGATCTATCCCACGCTGACCCAGGTGCTGGGCCCCGTGCCCGATCCCGGCATCGACGGGCAGCATCGCATCGTCATCCTGCTGTACGATTTCCGGGTCGACAGGGTGTTCGGCGCTTTCGACTCGGGGGATGTGGACCTGTTCACGCCGGGCCCCGACTCCAATCGCCGGGACATGTTCACGCTCAACATGACCCCCCTTATCGCCGACCCGGACAAGGCCGCGTCGACGAGCGCCCACGAGTTGGCCCACCTCATCATGTACAACGGGGACTATCTTGAGGACCCCTCCCCGAACCGCGCATACGAAGGCAAGGTCGCCCAATGGGTCGAGGAGGGCGTCGCCATGTACGCCGAGCTGGCCTGCGGCTTCGGAATCAGCGCCGAACAGCAACTGCGCAGCTTCGAGCTCAGCTCGAACAAGAACCTCACGGTCTGGACCGACTACAACAAGGACTATGGGGCCAGCTACGCGCTGATGGCCTACCTGGCCGATCGACTCGGCATCGCGTTCGTGCGTGAGCTGGTCGCCCAACCCAAGGACGGCATCGCCGGGATCGAGGCGGTGCTGGAGGCCCGCGGGGTGTTCGACACCAGGTTCGCGCCACTCTTCGACGACTGGGTGATCGCCAACTTCCTCGATGGCCGATCCGCGCCGGCCGCCCAGCACACGTACAGCGCCCTCGACGTGGCCGTCGAGCCCAGGGCCGACGAGATCCCCCTTCCCTGGGTGGGCACTCAGACCGTCAAGAACTACGCCGCTGTCTACCTGGACGCGCCTCCGAGCGACCCCTTGCGACCCGTCAGAGTGGTGGTCGACGGCGAAGACCGAGCGCCCCTGCACGCCACCTTGATAAGCTGGGACTCGGCGGGGCTCGTCTCTCCGGCTCTGACCGAAGTGCCTCTGAGTTCGGCCACCGCCGGCGGCTCCGGATCGGGTCCAACGGGCTACGATCGTCACACCCTGGTAGTGTGGGCCCGGGGCGGCGAGTCGGGCGACCGTTCGTATGCGCTTCGCTTCAGCTTGGCGGCCGCCCCTGGCGACGTCCAGTTCCTCGATGTGGGGTCCGACCACCCCTTCTATCCCTACATCGCGGCCCTGGTCGAGGGGGGCATCGTGAACGGGCGGGAGGTGCCCCCGGCCTCCGGACTCTGGTACTTCAAACCTGAGGACGTCGTGACGCGGCAACAGTTCGCCAAGATGGTGGTGGAGGCTGTGGGGCTCCATACCGAGCCGGTGGATTCGCTCGACGATCCCACCTTCGCAGACGTATGGCCTACCTACGACGACCAGGGACAACCGCTGCCCTACCCGTTCGATTATGTGGAGGAAGCCGCCGCCGCCGGCATCGTGTTCGGCAGTCAGGACGCCCACGGCGGGTGGCTGTTCCACCCGGGGGATCCGATCAAGCGCATCCAGTTGGTCCAGATGATCGTGCGGGCTGCGAGCGCTGTCGGGCATCCTTTCCCGCCCTACACCGGGTCGGAGGCCGTGTTCGCCGACGCGCCCCCGGGAAGCGCCCTCTACGCCGCCGCCATGACCGGCTTCACGAACGGCATCCTGACGGGCAGCGTGGACGCGCACGGCGTGCGGCGGCTGCTGCCGTGGGAATCCGCGACGCGGGGCCAGGTCGCCAAGATGACCGCGAATCTGGTGGACAGCCTCGGGAACGCCACCGACGCGCCGGCTGAGCGTGTGACCCCATCCGGATGACCCGCGCGGCCGCGGGCCCGACGGACGGCGCTTTGGTCGATCCGGGTCGGGAGCATCAGTTGGTCGAGGCGGCCCGCACCGGCGACGAGGGGGCCATCGAGGCTCTGTATCGCACGTACTATCCCGTGGTCTACCGTTACGCCCTGTTCCGGGTCGGGTCGGCGACGGCAGCCGAAGACGTCACCAGCCAGGTGTTCCTGGGCATGGTCCGCCACCTTCCCCGCTTCTCCTGGAAAGGGAAGCCGTTCGTCGCCTGGCTCTACGCCATCGCGCAGAAGCAGGTGGCCCAGCATCACCGCTCGACGGGACGAACCGCTCCCACGGTGGGCCTGGAGCAGGCGGAGGAGCTCATCGCCGACACGGCCGGGCCCGACGCGACGGTTCAAGAGCGCGAGCGGCGCCTGCGTCTCGCCGGGGCGCTGCGCATGCTTCCCGACAGTCAGCGGGAGGTCGTGCTGCTGCGCTACGTCCTCTCCTTGTCGCTGGCCGAGACGGCGGCGGCGGTGGACAAGTCGGAGGGAGCGATCAAGCAACTGCAGCTACGGGGGCTGGCGACGCTCAAAGACATCCTCGGCGCCCGAGACTGACGCATCTCCCGCGCTGCGGGCTCCGGCTCCACGTCTCGTGCGGGCGACCGCCGACCGGGGCCGCGCGATCCACCGTAACCTTTCCCACTCCCCGGCAATATGGCGTATGTGATGAACCATGTTTGACGCCCTGCGCGAAAGAGTGAGACGACCCCGGCGGGAGGAGACCCTCCCGGAACCGGCCTCGTCCCTTTTCGACGACGATCCGGCTCTCTCTCTGCTCGCACAGGAACTCGGGGAACTCGGCGGCCTCGAATTATCCGCCGCTCCCCGCGAGCGCACCCTCGCCCTTGTGCGCCAAGAAGTGCGGGCCCAGGCAGCCCGGGGCGCGTTCTCGGGTAGGCCTCGGAGCACATTCTCCCACGTGGCCCTTGGCGGCGCGGCCCTCCTGATCGCGGCGAGTCTCGGCCTGTTCGCCCTCGCGGGCGGTCTGGGCAACGGCGAGCAGACGGCCGGCGGCTCGTCCACGTCTGACACCCTGGTGGCCCAGGGCGGTGGCACCACCACCGACACCCAGAGCCCTGACACCACGGGCGTGAGCGTGCCCGGCACGGTCACGTCTCAGGCGACCGAGACCACCGTTCCTGTCCCGACGCCGAGCACGGACAACACCGGCACGACCGGCGACCGGCCCGTTCCCACGTCGCCTCCTTCGACCGTGCGACCCCGCACCACGACCACCGTCGCTCCCGGCACCACGACTACAACCGGCGGCGCCGTCATGACCTGGGAAGACCGGGAAGACTCGGCGCGGACGGTGGTCCTGTCGCTCGCCGACAAGATCATGACCGGCACGCTCACCGACGTCGACGGGTACGTCACCTCGAGCGCGAAGAGCGCTCTGGTGCAAATGATCGCCTCTCTCGAACGCCCCTCCTCGGCCCGAATCGTAGCGGTCAAGGACACATCGAGCGGTGCCCGGGTCCTGCTCGAGATGATCGACAACGTGAGCGACGGTCAGGGTGGCCTCATGGAGGTCAACCGCCGTTTCTTCTTCGTAGTGAGCGCCGATGAGTCAGGCGCCCTCATCACCGCTATCTTCGCGGCCCAGTGAGCCGAGACAGCACGATGAAGTCACCCGCGCATGACACCACATCGCCTACTCCGCGGCCCACCAGGCCGCGTATGTCGTACTCCCCACGTTTGGACCGGCCGGAAGCCCTTGCCAGCTTCGCGGGCCGTGCCAGAGCTTTCCGCCCCGCGGCGGTAGACGCGGCGGCGAGACCACATGCGAAAGGAGGTGACAGTTCTTCTTCCTACACACCTACCAGCGCAACGAAATGTAGGAACAGGCAAGAACGCAACACTATGCACACAGACATGAACCAAGATTCAAGGAGATATCGCATGCACAAGCGTGGCCTTACGGTCGCCTTGGTAGCGGTGCTCACCCTGATCTTCGTGTTCGGCGCCGTCGGCGTCGCCTTTGCTCAGTGGTCCGATCTGACCATGAGCATCCTGGGCGACTACGGCGTGACCGAGCAACAGGTGGCTAACATCTCCGACGGTTTCCCGGACGGCACGTGGCGGCCCTACCAGGCTATGCCCCGTAACCAGTTCGTGAAGATGGCCGTCGACGCCTACAAGATCCCCCTGGTGAGTCCGGCTACCCCGACCTACTCTGACGTACCGGCGTCCGACTTCTACTTCGCGTACATCGAAGGCGCCACCGCTGCCGGTCTGACCAACGGCGTTGGCGGCGGCAAGTTCGAGCCGACCATGACCGTCACCCGTGAACAAGCGGCGGCTATCATTTCCCGCTGGGTGGCCGATCAGAACGGCTACAACATAGAAACCATGTACACCGACGCCGACGCGGCCGCTATACTCGCCGCCTTCCCGGATGCTTCCTCGGTCAGCCCGAGCCTGCAGAAAGAGATGGCATTCGCCGTCGATTTCGGCATCGTCTGGGGCAATGCCTCCGGCATGCTGGCTGCCAAAACTGGCATGACCCGGATCCAGGGCGCCGCCATGCTCATCCGGTCCTTGGACATCATCCCCTTGACGGAGCCGGTAGTGCCCGCCAAGATCGAACTGATGTCCGACGATAAAGCCGAGAACCTCATAGGCCTCACGCACCAGTACACCTACAAGGTGACGCAAGCCGACGGTTCTCCCGCTCCGGGAGTCCTGGTCGACTTCGACACCCTGATCGCTATCTGGTATGTGGGCAACGTGGAACCAGAAGCGGCCCTCACCGACGCGAACGGTGAAGTGACCATCAACCTGATCTCCACCGAAGTCGGCACCCAGCGCGTGGCCGCGTCCGCCCCGGGCGTAGCCGCCATCTGGAGCACCAAGTACTGGCTGGCCCTCGACGAGGTCTACATCCTCGATTCGACCCGTGAGTCGCAGAACAACGCCGGCACCACCCACACGTGGTCCGCCCGCGTCTTGGTCTTCGGCCCCGGCCCGCTCTCGACCAGCCAATCCGACTGGTACAATATCTACGACCCGACGTTCGATCTAGCCCGTCCGTTGGACGCCGACGGCGTGGATGCTGGGTTTGACTACAATGTCGACTACTCCCAGTATTCAGACGAGCTTGCCTGGACGGCCGACGGCTATCTTGGCCGCTCGATGGCCGGTATCCCCGTCTTCTGGCAGTTGCAGGAAGACTCCGTGGGTGCCATCGTGGCCGCGGCCGAAGACGGCGAGATCGCCGCTGACGGCATGAGCGCTTGGGCCTCCACCGACGCCGATGGTCTGACTTCCATCGACATCATGTCGGAGCAGACCGGCGAGACCGTCGTGACCGCGGAAGCCAACTACGAAGGCAACCCCTACCCGTGGCAGCTGTTCGACCACGGCTCGAACCAGTTCGAAGACTGGTGGCACAACCAAGACTGGCAAGACCAGCCGGCCACTTACGCGTGGGCCTTCAAGACCTGGATCCCCCACGTCATCGGTGGCAGTGATTCGCCGATCGATCCCGCCTACAGCGAGATGAACCTCGGCGAAGAGAAGACCCTCACCATCCACCTCGAGGACGTCTTCGGCAACGCCGTTACCGGTCGTCAAGTGGAGTGGTTCATGCAAGGTATCGGCCATTTCGTGACCGATGACGAGAACACCGTCACCGATCCGACCGATCCCGCCGGCAACCACGACCTCGACGTCACCGATGCAAACGGCAACGCTCAGGTCTTCGTGAAGTCCCTGGATTCCGGCGAGCAGATCGTGCACGCCAAGGTCCGCGACAAGGGCATCGGCGGTAACGAAGGTCAGTTCATCACCTACACCGCTGAAGTGCAGTGGTTCGACGTCGACGTAGCCACGTTCGACGATCCCACCACGCCTGGTGCCGAGGACGACCTCGACTCCAACGAGGCCTGGTCGTCGAACACCGTGGGCACCAGCCACGACTTCACGCTGCACGTGTACGGCCTCAAGCTGGAGTACGATCCCTTCCTGGAGCTGAACTGGCCCGGGACCAAGCCGAATCAGAACCCGATCATCGACAGCGACTACGCCGGTTCGTCCTATGACGGCATCTTCGACTGGAAGGACGCGGCCTACTTCGGCGGCATCCTCCTCGTCAACGACAACCAGAAGAGGGCGTTCGAGGCGCAGGGTTGTGTGGGCAGCCTGCCCGAGGACCTTGACGGGAACGGCATCATCGAAGCCGATAACATTGACGGCAACGATGAGCGCGGCACCGGCGTCATGACCGTCCAAGGTCGCGAGATCACCATCTCCGGCGAGGGCGGCTACACTTCCTACGACTTCGACAAGGATGGCTACAAGGAACACTTCAGCGGCCAGACCGGTATCTACCTGCCGCTCGAAGGCAAGGACGTCACGTACGCTCTGGTTGACAACCGACTAGGCGTGTACTTCGACGAAGACGGCATCCACGCTTCCGTGGGCTCCTTCTCGCCGGCCACCGCTGTGACCGACGCGAACGGCGAAGCCATGGTCACCGTGACCTCGAACCAAAAGGGTCCGGAGACGGTGGAAGCAACGGTCGACTGGGCTGGCAATCCGCACAACGGTCCCGAGCTGGTCAAGGCCTACGCCAAGAAGATCTGGGTGGCCGACGTAGCTGAGAAGATCGTCGTGTCCGTCGACGGCACCGAAGTCGCGAACAGCCACGATGGCGAAATCAACGATGCTCCGGTCAACCCCATCTGGGTGACTCCGGATGCGAGCACGCCTCCTGGTGCCATCGATACCGTCAGCGTCAGCACCGCCCCGACCTTCGGTATGGCGCTCAACAGCGCGAACATCCAGGTGCACGTGTACGACCAGTTCGGTAACGACCTGCCTGACTACGAAGTCGTCTACCTGCTGGAGAACCTGGGCACCACGCTGCACGGCAGCCAGGCCGCGAGCGACACGTACCTGCCGCTTGCCTACTTCACCGACAACGACACGCAGAACGTGATGCCACCGATCACTGGCATCCCTTACGACACCAACAACACGCGGCCCGATCATGACGAGCCTATGCCTTCCGACGATCCGTACGCGCCCATCGTGGGCGAAGGTGGCACGGAGTCCTTCTACTTCAACCAGTGGCTCGGCGCCGGCAGCGGCCCGACCTCCTGGTCGAAGAACGTGAGCGAAGGCATGGGTCTGTACAACGTTGGTGCGATCGCTCCTCTCTACATGCCGGGCTACGTCAAGCTGCCGCCGAAGGTGGGGCCGTCGTTCGGGAGCTACACCGGCGTCAATGGCGCGGGCCTTCTCACCGACGGTGCCAAGGCTTGGACCATGGACGGCTACTACAACCCGGACGGCACGGTCTTCCCGAACCTGTTGACGGGCAGCAACGTCGACATCCAGCTGGCTGAAGACCCATCCGCGGTCTCGGGTGCCGGTCACGCCAAGTCGATCGTCAAGATCCTGGTCTACGCTCCGGCGGACGGCTTGGTCTTGGGCGGATCGCCCATCTGGGAATACCAGGTGCATAAGGTCTGGGCTCTGCCTGTAGTGACCCGGGTCACGCTCGAGCCTCCCACTGACATGAGCATCGCCGGTGTGGAGAATCAGACCCTGACGGCCACGGTGTACGACCAGTTCAACATGCCCATGGAAGGCGTCGACGTCACCTTCGCGTACTCGACGCTGGAAGGCGACAGCGTGAACCTGTTGGTCGCCGGACCGGCCGGACCGCTCGTGAGCGACGTCAACGGCCGGGTGAACATCACCTACGGTCAAGCTGCCGGCACGTGGGGTGTCCAAACGGTGGTTGCCACCGCTTTTGACCCCACCACGCTTGGCACCGCCACCTCTGATCCGTCCACTATCCAGTGGGTGTATCAGGACGGCACCGGCACTCTCAACGGCGGTAACTTAGTGCAGGCCCTCCTCACCGAGACCAAGGTCACGGTGTTCGGCGGCTTCGCGCTGTGGGACGGCTTCACCCTGAACGCATACTTCGCTCCGGGTAGCCCGTCGCTCGGTTCCGGCCTCTACGACGACCTCACCAACCTCAACATCTCCACGCCCACCAAGGTGTGGGGCTTCATCGACCGGTTCTTCGTGGCGGCTCCTGCCAGCACGAACACCGACAACGTGCCGAACTGGGTGACCGAGGTGGTCTCGGCCCCGTAAGGTTCCGCACACATCGTCGCTCCTGAAGCGATGAGAAAGGGGGCCCGCTCCGGCGGGCCCCCTTTTTTTGCGTGTGGCGAGTGCGCCGCAGAGCGGAGCACCGACGCCGTCCGGGGAGGAACTCGCCGCCTTGCGCAGAACCGAGAGGGGATGCGCGAACAACGATGGCCCTCTGCCGTGAGCGCCGGTGCGTGTTAGACTGGCGCATCCGTGCGTCGCACTCTGTGCGCCGGGCCAACGTCAGAGGAGGGGTAATCGATGACGGAGCACCCGAACGGGTCCCGAACCCGACGCGACTCCACCCGACGACTCGTGTATCGTGGCCTATTGCTGTTCGTGATCGTCGTCGTGGCTGTTCTCGGCGGGGTCGTGGGCCTTGGTCGCGCTCAAGCGGTGGAGTTGTGGACCGACATCTCCAACGCTCAGTGGGTGGCGGACTACGACGTGACGGCGCAGGAGGCCGACACGGTGGCAGACGGCTATCCCGACGGCACGTTCCGTCCGTACGCGGCGGTCACGCGGGGTCAGTTCGCCAAGATGAGCGTTCAGGGATTGGGCGTCTCGACCAAGAACCCACCCACCCCCAGCTTCTCGGACGTTCCTCGCGCCCACTTGTTCTATACGTACGTGGAAGGCGGGAGCTTCGCGGGCATCATGGGAGGCTTCCCCGACGGCACGTTCCGCCCCGACCGGGCGATCGAGCGACAGCAGAGCAACTCCATCCTGGGTCGCTATCTGGCCGCGGCGGAGATCGAGGCCCGGGGCGGGATCAAGGGGGACACGCTGACCTACCCGTCGCTGCCGGCTTGGTACACGGCGGAAGGCGCCTTCTACCTGGCCCAGTTCGACGACCGGGGCAGCATCGCTGAGGTGCATCGGCCCGCCACGGCGTATCTGGTCTACCACGACGTGGTGCACGGCTCGAACGACAAGGTCACGCCGACCGCGTCGCTATCGCGGGCTCAAGCCGTCGCCCTCGTGCTGCGGACCGTCGAGGCTGAGGCCGACGTGACCACACCGCCGCCGGCACCGACCGGCTTGGCGACCTTGCCGGTGGGCCCGGCCCACGACACTCGACCGTTCGTCATGGGGCAGACGATCGTGAACGGCCACGTGGCCATCTACGATACCTTCGGTGGATCGACCACGGAGCTGGTCCAGGGCACTGCGGACTCGACGGGGCACTTCACCATTCGCGTGCCGTCGTTATTCGAGGGGCCTCACAGCTTCACCGCCAAAGCAAAGGATGCGTCGGGTCTCATCTCCTCGGCGTCAGCGCCGGTGGCGTATCTTCTCGACCTGAGCCATCCCGAGGGCGAGATCGCAGTTCCCACCGACGGAGGGGGTGTGGCCTCACGCACACCCGATTTCATCGCAAGCGCTCTTGACGAGGGATCGGGGATCGGAGATGTGCGCTTCGAATACCGCCCAGCGGGTTCGACCGAGGCCTTTGCGCTCGTCTCCGCGGATAGTGTGGCTGAGGGTGGGCTGTACCAGGCGGTATGGGGTGACAGGAGCCTGCCCGATGGAGCGTTCGAGTTCCGGGCGATCCTTACCGATCTCGCCGGCAACGAGACCGTGCTCGGTCCCATCGACGTGGTGGTCGACCTGGTCAAGCCGTCCGTGGAGCTGCAGGCGCCCTCGGCTGCCGGCGTCTTCTACACCGAGATTCGCACCCCGTTGTTCGCAGCCGGTGCCGCCGACGCCCCGGCCACGCCCAGCGCCGTGCCCAGCGGCGTGGCCCGAGTGGACTTCTTCTACCAGCTCAAGAGCGGTCTTCCGGCCGATCCGGGGGACTGGACCGCGGCCGATTTCACCCTGCTCTCGAGCGACGATGGGGCGGGCTACTCCGCCGACTGGGGCACCGTGAGTCTCGTCGACGGCCGGTATGTCTTCGCCGTCCGGTCTGTGGACGGGGCGGGCAACGCGAGCGCGCTCGATACCCAAGAGGTGGTCGTGGATACCCTGGCGCCGCTGGTGACGATCACCGCGCCCATTGGCGGGGCGATCCTGCCCGACAACACCCCCTTCACGATCACCTGGACCCTCACCGACGTCGCCGGTGTCGACACGGTCAAGCTGGAGTACTCCGCCGATGAGGGCGCCACCTGGAACACCATGGCGGAGGCTGCCCCCAACACGGGCGCGTTCGGTTGGGATGTGCCCAACGTCGACAGTGCGGTGGTGGCTACGTTCAAGCTCCGGTTGACCGCGGTGGATCTGGCCGCGGCGCCGCTGGCAGACCTGCCTGGGCACACGACCGTTGTGACCAGTGCGGCCTTCTCGGTGCGGGAGGCGCCCGCGCCCGCTACCGGCGTGACGGCTACGGACGCCGACGCGAATCCGGGCGTCGACGGGCGCGACTTCCACGCCGAGTGGGTGCCCTCGCCCTCGACGGATGACGTCAAGCAGTACATCTACATCCTGCCCGCGGCGACCCTGCTGGATCTGGGCCCGTCTGGCCACGATTGGGTGGCCGAGATCAGCGACCCCTCGACGCAGACCTGGACCGGAGCCCTGGGGAATCTCGTCGACAGCGCGGGTGACTCGTTCGTGGGGGGCGGAGCCTACAAACTCTACGTCGTGACCCAGGATCCCGGGGACGTTCGCACGCCATCGGCGGGAGCGCAGGTCACTCCCAGCGATCCGT
>Ga0315273_10003843_pt1 | contig 18199 bp, 16 predicted proteins | sample YL17G02_0_MG_FD_205753 | JGI IMG/M metagenome (GOLD analysis project Ga0315273, IMG submission 205753) | Sediment microbial communities from Yellowstone Lake, YNP, Wyoming, USA - YL17G02_0 | ecosystem: Environmental > Aquatic > Freshwater > Lake > Sediment | place: USA: Wyoming | collected...
CGGGCTGGCGAACGCTGGCCTCCGCACGGCGGCCCGTGACGAGAGCCCGAGTTCGCCGTACCGCTACGCGCGCGAGGTGTTTCTGCGGTTGGAGAGGACGAGATGACGGCGCTCATCCTCGTCCTGTACGGCTCGCTCCTTGCCGCCACCGCCGTCGCCGTATGGCGCCGGCCGGTCGTCGCCCTCTACCTCTTCATTGTCGGGCTGGCACTGCACAACCTCGCGATGGCGTTGCTTTACGACGCGGGCGTCCACGGGTATGCCCTCGATGTCGTCAAAGCCTGGAAGGAGGTGCTGCTCGCGGTGGCCGTGGCGAGAGTCGCTGTCGACGCCATCCGCGTTCGCAAGCTGCCGTTCCGGCCACGGTCGGTCGACTGGCTCGCCCTCGGCTTTGCCGCGATCGTGTGCCTGTATGCAGCCATCCCACAGGACGCGCTCGACGGAGTGGCGGGGACGAAGGCGATCCTCTACGGGCTGCGGCATTCGCTCGTACCCGTGATCGCGTACTTCCTCGGCCGCTCGCTCGGCCTGACCCGCGACGACCTGCGAAAGCTCGGCTGGACGTTGCTCGGGGCTGCCGCAGCGGTCGCCGCCGGTGGGCTCATCGACCTGTACGCCGTGAACGTCGAGTGGTGGCGGAGTTCGGGTGCCGTCGGTTACTTCCGCTCCGAGCTCGGCTTCGTCTACCACGGCCCCGGAGGCCTTCCCGACAACTTCGCGTTCAACACGGCGGACGGCCTGTTCCGGCGTCTGGTCTCGAGCTTCATCAGCCCGCTCGCGACGGCGTTCATGCTCGTCGTTGCGCTCCTCTTCGCCGGCGTTGCCTGGCAGTCGCGGCGACAGCGGCCGCTCGCCGTCGCGCTCGTCGCTGTCTGCTCGGCCGGGCTCCTTTTCACGCTGTCACGCTCGTCGCTCCTCGCGTTCGCGGGCGGGCTCGTCGTGCTCGCGATCGCGGTACGACGCTGGTGGCCCGTCGCCGCTGCAGCCGCGGTTGTCGTCGCGGGCCTTGTCTTCGCCGTGAGCTTTACGTCGATCGCGCCCGAGACGCACTTCTTCCCTGCCGATCTGCCGTACCAGCAGGAGCAGGCGCGCAAGCACGGTGGCCTGCCCGGCGGCGGCTCGCTCGCGCTCAACCCCGGCGAGCCGTCTCTCCGCAGCCACTGGCTGAACCTGCGCGACGGGATAGAGACTGTCGTCCGGCACCCTCACGGCTACGGGCTCGGCAACGCCGGCGCGACCGCCTCGCGCTTTGGCGTCCCGCTCCGGGCCGGAGAGTCGAACTACACGGAGATCGGGGTCGAAGCGGGGCTGGCCGGCGCGCTGCTCCTCATCGCGTGGAGCCTCGCGCTGCTCGTAGGCCTCATCCGATCGACGTGGGCGGCGACCGACGGAGTGATTCGCAACGCTACGGCGGGCACCGCTGCTGCACTGGCCGCCGTTCTCGCGCTCGCGATTCAGACCGATGCCTACGGCGTTCCCTGGCTCGCGTACTGCCTTTGGTGGCTGGCCGGGTCGCTTGTCGGGCGGTCTGACCGAGGCGAACTGCTACCTTGATGACACGGACGGCATGGGGCCGTCCAGTGAGATTGAGCTTCTCGTTCCTCCTTCGGGTGTTTCGAGTCGGCGATCTCGACCACGAACCGCAAGGAGTTGAACGTTGTCCCAGCAGTCTTTCCGCGCGCTCGGCGTGAGCGCAGACGTTGTGCAGGTACTCGCCGCACGCGACATCCACATGCCATTTCCCATCCAGGAGCTCGTCATCCCGGACGCCCTCAGCGGCGTCGACGTGCTCGCCAGGGCCCCGACAGGCTCGGGCAAGACCTTCGCCTTCGGGCTGCCGATCGTCGAGCGCATCGGCCTGAGCGCACCCGCGCCCTCCGCGCTGGTGCTCGTGCCCACCCGTGAGCTCGCCTCGCAGGTGGCCGATGAGCTGGAGGCGATCGCACGGCCGAAGCGGCTACGTGTCGCCGCGGCCTACGGCGGCGCACCGATCTCCAGCCAGTCCAAGCGCCTTCGCGGTGCGCACATCGTCGTGGCTACGCCCGGGCGTCTCCAGGATCTCGTCGAGCGGCGCCTCCTGAAGCTCGACGACGTCCGAACGCTCGTACTAGACGAGGCCGACCGCATGCTCGACATGGGCTTCAAGCCGCAGGTCGAGAAGATCGTCCGCCGCCTACCGAACGAGCGGCAGACGATGCTCTTCTCGGCGACGCTCGACGGCGAGGTTGGCGAGCTCGCTCGCGCTTTCACCCGCAACCCGGCGCGCTTTTCGGCCGAGCTTCCGGCCGAGGCCGACTCGGGCGAGGCCGTCGATCACCGTTTCGTCAAGGTTACGTCCGACGGGAAGGTCGATGCGCTGATCTCGGAGCTCGAGGCCGAGCGCGGCCTCGCCCTCGTCTTTGTCCGCACGAAGCGGGGAGCGGACCGGCTCGCCGTCCGGCTCTCACGCCGCAACGTTCGCGCGGTCGCCATGCACGGCGACATGTCGCAGAACGCCCGAGAGCGAGCGCTCGCGCGCTTTCGTTCGGGGAACGTGACGACGCTCGTCGCCACCGACGTTGCCGCGCGCGGCCTCGACCTCACGGACATCACCCACGTGATCAACTACGACCCGCCCGAGGACGACAAGGGTTACATCCACCGTGTCGGCAGAACGGGACGTGCGGGCCGCGGCGGCAGTGGCATCACGCTCGTCCTCCCCGAGCAACAGGCCGACGTCAGCCGTGTGGCTGTCCGGCTCGGGCATGGGGAGCAGTTCGAGCGCGAAGGCATGAGCGTCGCCCGGCCTAAGCTCGTGTACACGAGCCGGCGCGGGCGCAGGTCGCGCTGGTAAACCTCTGCGCGTGAGCGCAGAGCTCGATCCACGGGTTGGCGTCGGCCACGTTCACCTCAAGGTGGCTGACCTCGACCGTGCGATCTCCTTCTACCGCGACGTCCTCGGCTTCGATGTCATGCAGCGGATGGGCGACCAGGCGGCGTTCGTGTCTGCAGGTGGCTATCACCACCACGTCGGCCTGAACACCTGGGAGTCGCGGGGCGGCTCACCGCCTCCGCGCGGCGCGACCGGCCTCTTCCATGCCGCCTTCCTCTTCCCCGACCGGCGCTCTTTGGCTCAGGTGCTGCGGAGGGTGGTGGACGCCGGCGTTCCGCTCGACGGTGCGTCCGACCACGGCGTGTCCGAGGCGCTCTACCTGCAGGACCCCGACGGCAACGGGATCGAGCTCTACCGCGACCGGCCCGAGGAGGAGTGGCCGCGCACCGCGGACGGCGGCGTGGCGATGTTCACGGCGCCACTCGATCTCGAGAGTCTGCTCGCCGAGGCGTGATCGCCTCGACAACGAGCGTGAGGCCGTCGATGCCGATGATGCGTACGACCTGGCCGGCACTTACGCCCTCGTCGCAGCGCGCCTGCCAGATCTCACCCTTGACGCTGACTCGCCCGACCGGGCGGCAGGCGTCGCGCACATCGACCGTCCGACCCATTAGCGTCTCGGCACCCACCTGGGCCGCCCGCCGCTGCGACCACCACAGCGCGCCAAGGGCGGTCGCTACCTCCCAGACGGCCGCGGCAGCGACGACGGCGAGATTCCACGGCGCGGGGAGAACAGTGAGCGCGAGCACAATGGCGATGAGAAGCGCCACGCAGTGATCGTAGCCCGCGCCCGCGTGCGCTATACCTAAGGGGTAATGGCGAAATCGGTCGAGCAGGTCGAGCAGGTCACCATTCGCTTTGCCGGTGACTCCGGTGACGGCATGCAGCTCGCGGGCGCCCAGTTCACGAGTGAGACGGCGGCGCTCGGCAACGACCTCTCGACGCTGCCGGACTTCCCGGCCGAGATCCGCGCTCCCGCCGGATCGCTACCCGGCGTCTCGGGCTTCCAGATCCACTTCGCCGATCACGACATCCTCACGCCGGGCGACCAGCCCGACGTGCTCGTGGCAATGAACCCGGCCGCACTGAAGACGAACATCAAGGATCTCCGCGACGGCGGCGCGCTGATCGTCAACCGCGACGCTTTCAACGACCGGAACCTCCAGAAGGCCGGCTACGCGGGGAACCCGCTCGAGGACGACACGCTCGACGCCTACAGGGTGCACGCGATCCCGCTGACCTCGATGACCGTGGAGGCGCTGAAGGGAATCGAAGGCATCACGTCCCGCGAGGCGGAGCGCTCGAAGAACTTCTTCGCGCTCGGCTTGATGTCGTGGCTCTACGGGCGGCCGGTCGAGGTGACGCTCGACTTCATCGAGGCGAAGTTCGCCGGACGGCCGGAGCTCGCCGAGGCCAACACGCGCGCCTTCAAGGCCGGTCTCCACTACGGCGAGACGAGTGAGGACTTCGTCGTCCAGTACGAGGTAAGGCCCGCAAAGCTTGCGCCAGGCGTCTACCGCAACATCACCGGCAACCAAGCGCTCTCGCTCGGCCTCGTCGCCGGGAGTGTCCAGAGCGGGCTCGACCTCTTCCTCGGCGCGTACCCGATCACACCGGCCTCCGGCATCCTCGAGGAGCTCGCGCGCTACAAGCATCTCGGCGTGAGGACGTTCCAGGCCGAGGACGAGATCGCCGCAGTCGGCGCCGCGCTCGGGGCGGCGTTCGGAGGAGCGCTGGGAGTGACTACGTCGGCTGGCCCGGGCATCGTGCTGAAATCGGAGATGGTGGGGCTCGCGGTGACGCTCGAGCTCCCGCTCGTCATCGTTGACGTTCAGCGAGCCGGGCCGTCGACGGGGATGCCGACGAAGCCGGAACAGGCAGACCTGCTCATGGTGCTTTTTGGGCGCAACTCGGAATCACCGGTGCCGGTGCTTGCCGCATCGACGCCGGGGGACTGCTTTGACGCTGCGCTAGAAGCATGCCGGATCGCACTCGCCTACCGGACGCCGGTCTACTTGCTGTCCGACGCGTACCTCGCCAACGGTGCCGAACCGTGGCTGATCCCCGATGTTGGCGTGCTTCCCGATCTGCACGTCGAGTTCGCGACCGAACCGAACGCCGAGGGCCGCTTTCTCCCCTATCTGCGCGACCCCGAGACGCTCGCTCGGCAGTGGGCGATCCCGGGAATACCGGGGCTCGAGCACCGGATCGGCGGGCTGGAGAAGGAAGACGTCACAGGCAACATCTCCTACGACCCCGACAACCACGACCGCATGGTGCGGCTGCGTGCGCAGAAGGTCGCCGGCATCGCGGCGGGCATTCCCAAGCTCGAAGTGGACGACCCCGACAGCGCGTCGCTGCTCGTGCTCGGCTGGGGAGGGACGTACGGCCCCATCGCGGCAGCCGTCCGCCGGGTGCGCCGCGGGGGCGGCTCCGTCGCCCATGCACATCTCCGCTACCTCAACCCGTTTCCCCGCAATACCGGCGACGTGCTCAAGAGCTACGACCGGGTGCTGATCCCGGAGATGAATCTCGGCCAGCTGCTCAAGCTCGTCCGGGCCGAGTTCCTAGTCGATGCGATCGGGTACAACCGCGTGCGCGGCGTCCCGTTCCGCTCCAGCGAGCTCGCCGACACGATCGAGAGCCTGCTGTGACGACAGGCAACGGAAACGGCAAGCTCGAGCTGACCGCCAAGGACTTCAAGTCCGACCAGGAGGTGCGTTGGTGCCCGGGCTGTGGCGACTACGCGATCCTCGCCACCGTCCAGCAGTTCATGCCCGAGCTCGGCATCCCCCGCGAACGGATCGTCTTCATCTCTGGAATCGGCTGTGCCGCCCGCTTCCCGTACTACATGGAGACGTACGGGATGCACTCCATCCACGGCCGCGCACCGGCGATCGCGACGGGGCTGGCCGTAACGCGCTCGGATCTTTCCGTATGGGTGGTGACCGGTGACGGCGACGCGCTCTCGATCGGCGGGAACCACCTCATCCACGCCTTGAGGCGGAACGTCAACATCACCATCCTCCTGTTCAACAACGAGGTCTACGGCCTCACGAAGGGGCAGTACTCACCGACGAGCCCGCGCGGCCAGCGGAGCGGCTCGACGCCCATGGGCTCGATCGACCAGCCGTTCAACCCGCTCGGCGTGGCGATCGGAGCCGAGGCGAGCTTCGTCGCGCGCGCCATCGATACCGACCGGAAGCACGTGGCAGAGGTCCTCCGGCGCGCGGCTTTGCACCGGGGCGCCTCGTTCGTCGAGATCCTCCAGAACTGCAACATCTACAACGACGGCGCGTTCGACACGGTGCGCGATGCCGAGAAGAACCGCGTGTACCTCCGTCACGGCGAACCGGTGCGCTTCGGTGCCGAAGGCGGGCGGGGCGTGCGTGTGCGCGAGGACGGATCGGCAGAGGTCGTGAACGTGACCGACGTGGGGGAGGGCGGGCTACTCGTCCACGACGAACACCATCCGCAGCCGAGCCTCGCCTTCGCTCTCAGCCGGCTGACATTGGCCACGCTCGGTGTGGCTCCCGTTGGCGTATTCCGGGACGTCGAGCAGCCCGTGTACGAGGACTTGCTCCAGGAGCAGATCGACGATGCGCGGGAGCAGCGAGGTGCGGGCGACCTCGCTGGGTTGCTCCACGCCGGCGACACCTGGACGATCGAGTAGCCGGTCCTACGGGCCGCGGTAGGCAAAGATCGCCTGCCGGAACCTACCCTTGACGCGCTCGGCCCCCAGCGAGAAGACCGACACCGGCCGTCCGCGCGCGAACGACGTCGAGACGTAGTCACCGAGCATCAGACCAATTCGTGTGCGCGCGATCCAGTCGAGGGCCACGGGCTCGGCGGTGAGCCGCTGCTGCTTCGTCCAGGTGCGACCGCCGTCCTTCGACGTCGTCTGGAAGACGTCGATTCCCGGGCAGGCTGGGTCATCCGCGCAGCCGTCCGGGATGGAGTGGAAGACGAGCGCCAGCCTTCCCGGTGCCGACGGGTCGGCGCCCAGTCCTGGCAGGAAATGATCGACGGTCGAGCGGGCCGACGTGACCGTCTGCGCAGGTGTCCACGAGATTCCGTCCGTCGACGTCGAGAGGACGATGCGGCTGGTGGCGCAGGCCCCAGCGCCGGCGCACCCTTCCCAGGCGACATACATCTTTCCGGTCGCATCGACCTCCGCAGAGGCAAGCGCGAACGTCCGCACTGCGGGAATCGATGCGGTGGCGAGTGGCGCCACTCGCACTGGCGCCGAGAAGCTCGCGCCACCGTCCATCGAACGAGTCGCGACGATCTCGCTCTGGAACCCGAAGCGGAGATCGGCGAACGACGTGTAGACGACGACGAGCGTCCCGTCGGGCAGCACCAGGGGCTGCACGCCGTTGAAGTCGAACTCGCGGAGCGGAACGGGGGAGCTGGCTACCGGCTCACTCCACGTCACGCCGCCGTCTGCGGAGAACGTCGTGCGGATCTCCCCCGAGGCGGTATGGAAGTACGACAGGTAGCAACGCCCGCGAAATGGGCTCGACGAGCCGTTGTCGCAAGCGATCCACTCCTTGTCGAGGTCGCCGTTGGGAGCGCTCACAGCGGCGACAGGCGCATTCCACAAGAGCCCGCTTGCCGAGCGGTTGACGTAGAGGTGGAACGACTTCGTGGCGGGCGAGATGCCCAGCGTTACCGCGAGCCACACGCCGTGGACGGCGTCGTACCCGACGACCGGGTCGCTCGCTCGTTCTGCCGGGCCCGGCTGCGGCGACGAGTCGGTGACGCCGGGGAGCAACCCCGACTTCCAGGTCTGCCCGGAATCCCGAGACGTGGCAAAGCCGATCGCCACCGCACCACCTTCGGCGACTCGCCCGACCTGGAAGACCGAGACGACGGTGGATTCGAAGGCGAACGTGTCGGGCTCGACTTCCGTTGCGTGCTGGCCGATTGAGCCGGTCGTTCCGTCGACCGAGACCTGCCTGCTCACCACCTCGCAGTCGCGCAACACGACATCGTTCTGCTCCGCGGTGACGATGTCACGGCCGGGGCCGCAGCGGATTCGGTCGCGGGCTCCATCGGCGTGGGCGGGAATGCGATCGTCGCCGGCGCCTGCGTCGATCGTGTCCTTGCCGGGGCCGCCCTGGAGAGCGTCGGCGCCGCCGAGCCCGGAGAGGAAGTCGTTCCCGGCGCGCCCGTCGATCCTGTCAGCACCGGACGTTCCCGTCAGCCGGTCCGCTCGCGGCGTGCCCGTGACGGTAGCGGCCGAGGCGAAACCGGCGAGCAGAGCGGCGGTAGACAAACCGATAACGGCGAGGCGGCGCATGCGCCGCACGGTAGCCGAGACGGGCCACGCCGAGGGAACAGTCTCGGGGATAGTCATTGAGACTGTTCCTGGGCAGGAAGAAGTAGCTCCTTCAGTCTTCGTCCTCTTCGGCCAATTCGACCGCGGAAGGCTCGACGATCTTCACGACCTCGCAATCGCGGACGCGGTAAGGCCCCGCTCTTCCTTGCTGAGCCAGGCGTCCCGACGATCGCAGCGCCGTAGGCGACACCGGCGAACGCGAGCCCTGCTGTGAGGGCGATGAGCGCCGCTCTGCCTGCCATTTGTGAACCTCCTTCGTAGAAGGTCGTTCGACGTGCAGGCGCATCAGTTGCGCGCGCCGGTCAGCGCTCTGTCCGCCGAGGGAAAGGCGCCGAACAGGTTTGCGTAAAGGTGAGTCCTACGAGCGCAGGCCGAGAAGCTCGGCGAGGCGCCAGCGCGGCGAAACTCGGAGCCTCGCGAGCGCGACGCCGCTCGCAAGCAGGGTGACGCTGCCCCCGACAGCGAACGCCAGCGCCGTCCCGCCCGTGGCTGCGAGCCAGCCGGACACCAAGCCGCCGAGTGGTTGCGCCCCCATGAACGCGTAGAAGTAGAGGCCGAGCACACGGCCGCGAATCGCGTCCGGCGCCCCCAGCTGGAGCGACGTGTTGGCATTCGAGGTCCACATGGTGAAGCACAGTCCTGTTGCGAACAGGCATGCCGCAGCCAGCGGAAGTGTCTGCACGGGTGCGAGCAGGAGTTCCGAAAGCCCGAAGCCCGTCGTGCCGGCCAGAAGGAGCCCGAAGCTCGCCCGTCCGATCGTCGCCGACAGCAGCGCCCCCGCGAGCGCGCCTGCACCGAAACAGGCGCTGAGGATCCCGAAGACCTCAGCGCCTGAATCGAGCGTCTCCCGCGCCAGCACCGGCAATAGGACGTTGAAGTTGAACGCAAACGTGCTGACGACCGCCACTAGGCAGAGCACGAGTCCGACGCGTCGCTCGCGTCGCGCGTATCGGATCGCCTCCCACGTCCCCGCGAAGATCGCCGGCCGCTCGCCGTCCCGCTCGAGTCTCACAAGCTCGCGAACGTTCATCGCCGCCAGGCAGACGAGCACCGCGAGAAAGCTGACGGCGTTGACCGCGAAGCAGAGGCCGGGGCCGAAGAGCGCGACGATCACGCCGCCGGCAGCGGGTCCGGCCACCCGCGCGCCGTTGAAGAGCGACGAGTTGAGGGCGACGGCGTTGGGCAGCTCTGCGGGCCCCACCATCTGGTACGTCAGCGCCTGTCTCGCCGGGGCATCGAAGACGAGCACGCAGCCACGGAGCGCCGCGAGCACGTACACCTGCCAGACGGCGGGGTCCCCGAGCAGGGTCATTGCGGCGAGCGCAGCCGCGAGCACCATCGATGCCGCCTGCGTCGCCATCACAAGGTGGCGCGGGTCGAGCCGGTCGGCGAAGACGCCGGAGAAGAGCCCGAACAGGCTGAAAGGCAGGAACTGGCACAGGGCGAGCACGCCAATCGCGATAGGAGAGCCCGTCAGTTCGAGGACGAGCCAGGCCATCGCGATGTTCTGCATCCAGGTGCCCGTCACGGAGACGACCTGGCCGAAGAAGAAGAGGCGGTAATTACGGTGCTTGAGGCTGGCGAACGTCCGCCGGTTCAGGCGCAGGAAGGCCGCCGTCACGGCTGAGCCTCGAGCAGCGCCTGAAGTGGTGCAATGGCTGTGTCGACCGACCACAAGTCGCCGTCGTCGAGCGTCTGGAGGCGGGCGGCAAGCCACGAGGTGCGTCGCGAGCGCACGAGTCGCAACACCCGCTCCGCCTCATCGGTCAGCTCGAGCCCGACACGTCGACGGTCGCGGCTTGCGCCGACCGTCCGCCGGACGAGGCCCGCTCTGACGAGTCGGGAAATGTGACGGGACATCGCTGCGGGTGATACTCCCTCCCGGGCGGCAAGCTCTCGGACGCCTACGCCGGGCACGTGGCGCAGGGCGACGAGCACCGAGACCTGCCCTCCGGTCACCCCGAGCGGGTGTACCTCCTGCCGCAGTTGCCGTGCGAGCTGGAGGAGGACCGGCCGCAAGCGGTTGGCGACCGCGAGCGGGTCCGCAGAGATCGTCGGCACAGTGGACAACTCGTTAACTAGGTTAACAACTTTCGCGTCGGGCGCCTGGCCGACGAACCACTCGCTTTCGGCTGGCCCGACCGTTGGCGCTGGTAACTCGGCGCCGTTTGCGGGAAGATGAGCGGCGAAGGAGGGGAGAGCGTGATCCATCGTCCGCGTTGCGACGACGACTCATGAAGCATGACCGGCGTCAGAAGAGCCTCGTGCTCATTCTCGCGCGGGAGTTCGCATCGAACCTCGCGACGCCGATCTACATCGCCGACGCAGACGAGACCCTCGTCTACTTCAACGAGCCGGCGGAGAAGATCGCGGGCCGATCGTTCGCCGAGGCTGGCGAGATGCCCGTTCGCGAATGGACCGAGATGCTTGCTCCGCACGGCAGCGATGGGAAGCCGCTGCAGCGCCAGGAGACGCCCGGCGGCATCGCCTTTAGCGAGAGGAGGCCCGCCCACGCGTCGCTTCGCATTACGGGACTCGACGGCAACGAGCGCGAGATCGCGACCACTGCGTTTCCGCTGTTCGGCCCTGACGACGAGTTCCACGGGATCATGGTCATCTTCTGGGAGCAGGCGTAGGCGCGCCGAATGCGGATCAAGATCTGGGGCTGCCGAGGATCTCTAGCCACGCCGGGCCGAGAGACGCTGCGCATCGGCGGGAACACGACCTGCGTCGAAGTGGCGGCGAACGGGACCCGGGTCATCCTCGACGCCGGCACGGGCATCCGGACGCTGGGCCGTGAGCTGGCGGCGGAGGGCGCCAGCATCGTTCACATCTGCCTCACGCACCTGCATCTTGACCACATCGAGGGTCTCGGCTTCTTCGCCCCTTTCTACGACCCCGATTGCGAAGTCTGCGTCTGGGGACCGCCGTCGTCCGTGCGCAGCCTCAAGGAGCGCATCAGCCGATACCTGTCGTCGCCGCTGTTTCCGATCGAGATCTCCGACCTGCCGGCGCGCGTCACGTTTCGCGACGTTCCGGCCGAGCCCTGGGAGATCGGTGGCTTGCGCTTCAGCGCATACGCGGTCTCGCACCCGGGAACGACGCTCGGTTACCGCGTCGAGGCGGACGGCGCTGCGGTCGCCTTCATCCCCGACCACGAGCCCGCGCTCGGTGTAAAGCTCGAGTCGCTGACGAGCGATTGGATCTCCGGCTTCCCGGTCGCCGACGATGCGACGCTGTTGCTCCACGATGCCCAGTACACGGAGGACGAGTACCAGCAGCGGATCGGCTGGGGTCACTCGTCGGTGGCAAACGCTGTCTCGTTTGCCGCCATGACCGGTGCGAAGCGCCTCCTGCTCTTCCACCACGATCCGGTTCACACTGACGAAGATCTTGACGCACACTGCGAGCGCGCGAAAGAGCTCTGGGGGGGCAGCGGTGCCCCCCCAGAGCTCGCGCGCGAGGGGATGGAGATCGAGCTCTAGCCGTTCGAAGCCTTCGGCGTCGGAGACTCGTCGATTACGAGATCCACTGCGTTGTTGTTCGTGTCAGCTCCGTCGGGGGTGCGTGCCGCGCTTGCACCGGGAGCACCCGTCGTCGGCGGCGCAGCGACAGGTGTGCCTTCGACGAGGGCGTTGGTGGCCGTTCCCCAGCCGACCGAGTCGACGAGCGCCCCGGTGGCGTCGCGGAGACCGACCGCACCGCCGGTCGCAGCGATCCCCGTCGAAAAGCTCTGGTCCGCCGAGGGCCCGCCTGCGTAGCCGGTTCCACCGAACAGGTAGAAGCTCCCCGTCGCCAATGTCGTGCCGTCGGGAATCGTGGCGAGCACGACGTCGCTCGTTCCGGCGGCGGAACGGTAGACGAGCTTCCAGCCGGACAGGTCCGCCGCAGCCGTACCCGTATTGACGATCTCGACGAACTCGTTCGTCGCCGCGCCGGTTATCCCGGTCATAAGCTCGTTCACGCTCAGGTCGGGCTGGCCGCCACCACCACTGGACGACACACACGTGAGTACCGCGCGTCCGGCGGCGTCGTACTTGATGTCGATCGTTCCCGCCCCGGAGTTGCAAGACAGGCCGTCCAAGCCGTCGAACGAGTCGAGGCCAGATCCGCGGGGTCCGGGAGGACCTGCGGGCCCAGAAGGTCCCATGAGTCCGGCAGGCCCGGCGGACCCGGCAGGCCCGGCGGACCCGGCAGGCCCGGCGGACCCGGCAGGCCCGGCGGGTCCCATAGGTCCGACGGGCCCAGCCGGCCCCGAGGCACCCTGCTCGCCCGGGGCCCCTGTGACGTTCCACTTGAGGGGCTGCTCGTGCTTTCGGCAGTCGGACGGCTCGCGGACGACCCGAAGTAGCCCGCTCGGGACGTGCCGGCAGGCCTGAATCGTCGTGGGCTCACTCGTACGTTGGAGCCCCGCGTTCGCGATGGCACCGGCCGCGAGGCCTGCTGCGAGGCATAGGGCCAACGCGAGCGTGCGGGAAGCCGAGATTGCAATCCGTTGCATGGAGCGTCTCCTTCCGTTGGGTTTCGAGGGCGCTCCCTTCGGAATACCGGCGGCGACGGGTCAGTGGAGGTCCCGCGGCGCGAATCGGCGCTGAATCGGCGCGCTCTAGTGACATTCGGCCGCGTTCGTTGCAAGACGGTGATACCTCTGTGCCAAGTCAGTCCGATCGGCCCAATCTCCCTCACCGAGGCGGCTATTGTCGTTGTCAATATAGACGACAAGGAGGAGAAGATGATCGCGATACCAAGACCGAGACGGGACTTGCGGTGGACCGTCGCCGGTTTCGTCTGCGGCGGACTCGCTGGCCTGACCGTGCTCACGAGCGGTGTGGTTGCCGCGGCGGTGGATGCGTGGCCTGCGACGCGGCCTGTGACCACCGAACGGGGACTGCGAGACGTCCTTCACACGCCACCGTTGCTGGTAGCGCGCGGTCAGCGTGTGAACCTGCGCTACGACGCCGTGTGCCAGTCAGACGGCCTTGGCAAGCTCTGCGAGCTCGCGGGCGACGTGTTTGTCCGTGGCAGCCGTGAGTTCGCCTTCCGCCGCGTGCCCCTCGTGGCGAGCGAAGGCTCGACGCTGTCCGCGACGCTCAATGGTGTGACGGCGAGCGGCGGCTTCTCCTACTACGCGATCATCCAAGACGGCTCGGGAAGCGCGATCACCGTTCCCGCAGGCGGCGCCACTGCGCCGCAACGGGCGTGGACGGTCCCGGCCATGACCGCCGCCGCTCTCCGTGTGCACACGTTTGGGCGTGCGCGGCGTCCCGACGAACGTCGAGTGAGCACGTCCTGGGGGGCTGGCGCCGATACGTTGGGATTGATCAGCGGACGCGGGCAGGCGACGATCGGGCCCTCGGCCTTCGACCTCGACCCCGACGGATCACTCACGATTCTCGACCAGGTGAATGACCGGCTCGCCGTGTACCCGGTGGGTGGAAAGCCGCCGCGCTACCTACCCATCGCGTTCGACGGTGGCGAGGGCGATCTCGCGATCGGCGTCGATGGCACGAGGTACGTGCTCGACCAGGCGAGCGGTTCAGTCGTCCGGACGTACACGCCTGCGGGGGCTCTCGCCGGGACGGCGCGGATCGACGATCACGGTGCGGACATGCTTCGCGCAGGCCCGGGCGGAGCTCTCGTCCATGCCTATCCAGGAGACATGTGGCTTCCCGTCAGCCGCGCCGGACTTCCGCTCGAGCCGACAGCACAGGTTGCGGCCGCGCGGGCCGGCCGGAGTGTCGGCGGCGGCGTCGAGATTGTCGTCCACGCGGATCCGACGGAGGCGCTGTTTGCGCTCGTTCGCGGTGACCGCGTCCTCCGTGCGTGGCGTCTGACGAGCGCCACGACCATCGGCGAAGTCCAGCTCGTCGAGCCCTTCGACGACGGGCTGCTCGCCGTGATTCGCGTGTGGACCGAGCGCCAGGCCGAGTTCGTCGTAGTTGTCCTGACACCCGCCGGCCTCTCGAGGTCGTTCTCCGTCGAAGCCGTCGAGTGGGCGGAGTCGGCGCCCCTCGGCCGCTTCCGGCTCAACCGCGAAACGCTCTTCCAGCTGCGGTCCGCACCGTCCGGTGCCGAGATCGTGAGCTTCGACATCGGAGGTGCTAAGTGAACTGTTCGACGAGACTCGCCCTTCTGCCCGGTGTGGTCGCCGGTCTCACGCTGGCGTTCGCGATGGCGACGCCAGGCGCCCAGGCGTACCACACGAACTTCCAAGCCTCGTGCACGAACGACTCGTTCGCGACGAGCGGCGTCACGCGCTCGCAGGCGAAGGTCTATGCCGAGATCGGTGCGTACGAGGGGTATCAGTGGGGCGGTGGCTGCTGGAACGATGACAACGTCGACAACGCTCCGGGCGACCCGACCGAGGTCGTCTCGACGGGTGGCGAGGGCGGCGACTGCTCGGGCTTCACGTACAAGTCGTGGTACGAGCGTTGGGCAACATCTGACGCCGGCTTCACGTACCACTACCGGATGCGGAACGTCCATGGGCCATACGACGCAGCAGCCTTCAAAAACGGCGTCGGGTTGGCCAACACGACCGTGTCCAAATCAGCCGCGATCGAAATGGACGCCTTGGCTTCCACGAGCCACATCGGCATCATCTACCAGGCGAACACGGCCTACAACACCGATCGAATCGTGGAGGCGAAGTGCGAGGCCTGCGGGACAGGCATCTGGAGTCGCACCTACCGGGGAGACCCAGCATACGGCGGCGCGCGGCGGGTTGGATGGGCGCACTGAAAGCGTCCACGCTCATGTTCGTCGCGCTCGTCGCGCTCGTCGCGCTCGTCGCGGTTACGGGCTGCAGCGGGGGTGGGTCGTCCCCGCCGCAGCTCGTCGACGGCAGTCGGCCCGCGGAAGTGCCGGAAGCGCTCGCGGACCTCGACCGGGCGGTGATGACGCGGACGCGCATCACCGCCCGTGAGATCGCCCAAGGGGGCTTGCGTTCCTGCGAGCGGCTCGCCTCTGCCCACGCGGAACCAGGCTCGGCCGTCGTCGAACGCGTCGGCGTTGACGGTGCGAGCCTCACGTTCGGGGGAGGGTCAACGCTCAACGCCTGCGACGCCATCGCCCATCCCTTCGCCGACCCCGACCGGCCGGCAGGAAGTCCGTGGTGCGGTGGCTCCGTGGGGACGATGGTCCGCGGTCGGCTACGTGACCCGCGGCTCGATCTCTGCACCGCCGAGGGCGGCGACATTACGGCGTTTGCCTTCGTCGAGCCCGGGGACGACGCGAAATGGATCGCCGTCGCCGAGGGCGACCGGCGTGAGATCTACGAGGTCGCTGGCTCCTTTCCCGTGCGCGTGACGACCGTTCGCGGCCTGCGCGCTGCGAAGTCGGCCGCGTCGTTCGATATCGAGGAGTACGCCGCGGACGGCCGCAAGCTGCGCGCACACACGCTGAATGCAGCCGTAGCCGGATAGCGCGCAGCGGCAGCAAAACGCTTCCTTCGAGTCTCCGGACGGCGGTCAGTCGTTGTTGTCGGCTGGAACTAGCGCCTGACGACTCGCACGAACGATCGTGCGGACGACGAGTGTGAGGAGAAGAGCGGTCATCAGCACCGTCCAGGCGCTCGCGAGGACCAGGAGTGCGCCGAGGATCATGAGCACGACCAGAGCCACACGCGCGGGGTCGATCGGAGCACCCCCACCAGTACCAGCGCACCGCCTCCCCAGAGTGCGGGCAGCCAGAAGAAGAGAGACAGTGGCTCGTCGAGGCGCGTGATCAGCTCGGCGACGCCCAGGATGAGGAGGCAGCCACGGGCGGCTGCTCCGAGGGCTCGTGTGGCCCGCGATATGCGATCCCGCCGCAAGGCGACACAACACCGTTGTGCGGCGCGATCCCGTTTTGATACAGGGATCGGGTGGAGCGGGAGCGACGGGACTCGAACCCGCGACCTCCGGCTTGACAAGCCGGCGTTCTACCAACTGAACTACGCCCCCGTGGCACAGGCAGTCTAGCCGAGCCGACCCGGCCCCCCGCCTACCCGTCGAGGAGGATCTCGAGGGCTGCGAGCGGGCGGCGGAACGGCGTGGCGACGTAAATCCCGTCGGCCTTCTCGCGCGTTTCTCGCACGAGCTCGCGGGCATGTGCGGCTCCGACCTTAGCCGCCGTTGGCCCGGCGTCGCGGAGGGCCTCTTGAAGCCGATCTGGGACGACGATGCCGGGCACCTCGTTGTGAAGCCGCAGCGCCAGCCGGTAGGTCGAGAGCGGAAAGACGCCGACGAGCACCGGCACGGGCCAGGAGCCGCCGAGCCGTTCCAGGAATGCATCGAGATAGCCGAGGTCGAAGAGAATCTGCGTCATTGCGAAGCAGGAGCCCGCCTCCACCTTTCGGCAGAAGCGGTCGACCTCGAGGTCGAGGTCGTCAGCGGTCGGGTTCACGGCGACGCCGATGAAGAAGGAGGTGGGCGCGTCGATCGGCTTGCGCGTGTAGCTCTCCCCGGCGTTCAGATGCGCGATCAGCTGGGTCAGCCCGATCGCGTCCACTTCGTAGACTCCTTTGCTGCCTGGGTAGTCGCCCACCTCGGGCGGATCACCCGTGACAGCGAGGATGTTGCGAACGCCTTCGGCGTGACCTCCGAGCAGAAGTGCCTCGAGGCCCATGACCGAGTAGTCCCTCGCCGTGAGATGGGGAATCGTCTCCATCCCCACGCGGCGCTCGATCGCCGCCGCCATCATCATCGCGCTGAGCTTGGCGCTCGCGGTGGCGTTGTCGTTGATGTCGACATAACCGGCGCAGCCCGAGTCGCGGATGGTCTCCACCGTCTCGAGCAGGCCAGTGTAATCACCTCCGAGGGGAGGATCGATCTGCACCGAGACGACAAACCGGCCCTCGCGAAGATCGCGCTGGAGCCCCGTCTCGATGCGTTCCGGAGCCATCGACGCCACCGCCAGTTCCCGTTCGACGACCTCGAGCGGATCCGACGGCCGGCGCTCCTCGTCGAGCGCTGCGCGAATTGCGGCGATCTCCGCTGGCGTCGTCCCGCAGCAGCCGCCGACGAGCGCGGCACCAAGGCTTCGGGCTAGCGCGGCGAACTCGGCGAAGTACTCGGGGGTCGCGTGCGGGTAGATGACGCGCCCGCCGGCGAGACTGGCGAGGCCGAGGTTCGGGAGCGCCGCGAGCGGCGGCCCCTCACCGCCCATCTGCTCGAGCGCGGTGAGCGCTGCCTGGAGCCCCGCACCGTGGTTGGCACCCATCGCGGCAACGCCGAGCCCTCTCAGGCAATCGGCGGCGTCGCGGGCCTTCACGCCGGCCAGGGTCTCCGCGTCCTCGTCGAATGTCAGCAAGGCGACGACGGGGAGCGGGGAAACGCTACGGACGGCCGCGATCGCCAGCTCCAGCTCCTCGAGGTCGTAGAACGTCTCGACCATGAACACATCGACGCCCCGTCCTTCGAGCACGGCGGCTTGCTCGGCGAATGCGCCGAAGCGCTCATCCTCGGCGTCTCCCAGGTCGCCGAGTGGCCCGATCGAGCCGGCGATGAAGACGTGCCGCCCGGACACCTCTCGTGCGTCGCGCGCGAGCTTCACGCCCGCCGAGTTGATCGATTCGAGCTCGTTCTCGAGGAACAGGCCGGCGAGCTTGCGGCGGTTGGCGCCGAACGTATTCGTCTCAACGAGCTCGGCCCCGGCGCGGATGAAGCCGAGATGAAGGTCGACGACGCTCTCAGGGGCCCGCAGGTTCGCCTCCTCCGGGCAGCGAAGTCGCGGAACGGCGCTCGTGATCAGCGAGCCCATGCCGCCGTCGCAGCAGATGGGCGGCCCGTCCCGGAGCCGGTCGAGGAACGCCTGGGCCACGGTCATTCGCACCACTCTAAAGCCGAGCGGCAGGGATGCCGATAGGGACGGCGAACTCCTCATCGCGCCGGGGGACTAACGGCAAAGTTTTCCTGCGGCACATATGGAGTCGAACGGCGGGGCCCCGCCCGCCGGAAGCCAGACCGGGCGGTCCGCCCCGAGCCCGCCGACCCCGGAGCCCCCTA
>Ga0315273_10003844_pt1 | contig 18195 bp, 12 predicted proteins | sample YL17G02_0_MG_FD_205753 | JGI IMG/M metagenome (GOLD analysis project Ga0315273, IMG submission 205753) | Sediment microbial communities from Yellowstone Lake, YNP, Wyoming, USA - YL17G02_0 | ecosystem: Environmental > Aquatic > Freshwater > Lake > Sediment | place: USA: Wyoming | collected...
AGACCGCCTAAAGGCGGAACTACGAACGCCGCCTGAAGGCGGAACTACAAACCAAGACCCGCGTGCAGGTTTGCACGCCCTACAGGTGCCACGGCTCGCGCCAGGCGCGGCTGAGCATACGGTTGGCCTCGTCGTCGGCCAGGAAGACCTCCTTGTCGGGGTCCCAGCGAAGCTTGCGGCGGAGGCGGATGGCGATGTCGCTCAGGAGGCAGACGCTGCACGAGCGGTGAGCGACTTCCGCAGGGGCGATGGACTCGCGGCGGGTGCGGACGCAGTCGAGGAAGTTGGCGGAGTGGTTGTTCGAGACGACGAGGTGGATGTCGTTGGGCTTCATCTGGACTTTGAGGAGCGACTTCGGCTCGGCGTCCTCGGAGACGGCGTTGCTGAAAGCGAAAGACCAGCCCTCGGTGCCCTCGAAGCGGGCGCCCACCTCGCGGTACATCATCCCCTGGTCGGTGTCCTTGAAGTGCATCCGGACGCCGTTGGCGTAGGTGCAGACGACGTCCCAGTGAATGGCTGTGTCGTTGTAGCCGTCCTTGGGGAAGACGCCGGTGCCTTCGATTTCGACGGGGCCGGTGCGGTCGGTGCCGTTGCCCCACTGGGCGATGTCCATCGGGTGGACGCCGCAGCCGGTGATGAAGCCGGCGCTGTAGTCGCTCTTGTAGAACCAGCCGCCGCCGCCCGTGGACTGGCCGACGTAGGGCGACCAGGGGGCGGGGCCGAGCCAGAGATCATAGTCCAGCTCGGGCGGGACGGGCTGGGGCCGGGCGATGCCGCTGGCGACGCTGCCGCGCTCGCAGACGCGGATGGTGTGGACCTTGCCGAGGTAGCCGTTGAGGGCCAGCTCGCAGGCGTGGCGGAAGCCGACGAAGGAACGCTGATGGGTCCCGTGCTGGAAGACGCGGCCGTAGCGCTTCGCCGTGTCGGCGAGGGCTCGGCCGTCGGCGACGGTGACGGAGAGCGGCTTCTCGCAATAGACGTCCTTGCCCGACTTCATGGCGGCAACAGAGATGGGGACGTGCATGTGGTCGGGCGTGGCGACGACCACGGCGTCGACGTCGTCGCGAGCGACGACCTCGCGGTAGTCGCGGTAGGCGTTGGGCTTGCCGTTGAGGCGCTGGCGGGCGATGTCGGCGCGGTTGTACCACACGTCGCAGACGGCGACAGGCTCGGAGTGCCCCGGCTGGAGGAAGGAGTACATGATGCCGCCGCCGCGTCCGCCGAGTCCGATGAAGCCCATGCCGATGCGGTCCGAGGGCGGCCGGTTCCCCTCCGCGCCAATGACCGAGGCGGGAATCACGGCGGGCGCCGCCGCGAGGGCGAACGCACGGCGAAGGAAGCTGCGACGCGAGAGGGGTGTCACAGGCATGTCTCTGCTCCTTGCCAATGTCAGGGCCTTTCGTTGCACCGTGCCTTATAGCGCATGGGCGGGATGCGTTCAAGCTCTGTTGACTTTCCAAGGGATGCTGCGATAATACGAATGGGAGGATGTTGGCGGCAGGATGCCGCCGGGTCGCGGTTACCAGAGAGAATCTGCCGATGGGTGGCGCACGCCGACGAGCCCGAAAGCACATTCACGTCGCCTTGGTCTACAACGCCGACAAGGATTGCGGGCCGGACCGCCCCGAGGACCGGGGCAGCACGGCGGACCTGCGGCTGATGATTCGGCGGATGGCCCACGCGCTCCGAAGCGTCGGCTACCGGGTCACCGTGGTCCCGCTGGCGCACGACCTGTTCGCGTTCCAGCACAAGCTGCGGCGCCTGAACCCGGACGTCGTGTTCAACCAGTATGACGACGTCGTGCGGGGGGCGCTCTACGAGATGCGGCTGCCGGTGATCGTGCGGATGATGGGCTACCCGGTCACGGGCTCGCCGGCGCTGGCCATCGGCCTGACCCGCTACAAGCACATGACCGCCGTGCTGCTCCACGGCGCGGGCATCCGCATCCCGCCATGCACCGAGCTGCTGGAGCGGCTGGGCGATGTGGACCGCCACAAGTGGCAGTTCCCGCTCATCGTCCAGCCCAGCCAGGAGCACGCGGGACTCGGCTTCGACCGCGAATCGGTCGTCCACTCGAAGAAGGCCCTGCGCGCGAAGATGCGGGAGATCCTCCGCGAGTACAGCCAGCCGGTGATGGTCGAGGCGTTCCTGCCAGGCCGGGAGTTCAACGTCGGGATCATTGGGGGGCAGCGCCTCCGCGTCCTGCCGCTGGCGGAGGTCGATTACACCCAGCTCCCCGCGAGCATCCCGCCCATTATGTCCTACGCCGCGAAGTGGATCGAGACGTCGGAGGAGTACGGGAAGACGTCCGTCGTCTGCCCCGCCGCGGCGGATCCAGCTCTGGCTCGCGAAGTGAGCACGACGGCGCTACGCGCCTTCCGCGCCGTCGGCGCCTGGGGGTACGGCCGCGTGGATATCCGCCTCGACGCGGATGGCCGGCCCTGCGTGCTCGACGTCAACTGCAATGCCTGTCTCGAGGAGGGCCACGGCCTCGTGCGCCAGGCCGACCGGGCGGGCATCTCGTATCCCGGCCTGCTCCAGATGATCGTCCGGGCCGCCATCGAGGGTCCGCCTCACGACGCCGAAGTGCTGATGATGGGCCGTCGCTCAGCCCTGACCACGCCCCCAGCAGAACTCCCAACCCCGTGACGCTGCTCAGGAAAATCAGTTGGGCGTGGCCCCTTTCGGAAACGCGGCATCCTGTAGAGAGGAAAATAGGGACAGTCACCTATTTTCGCCGGCGGCAAGGAGGCGGAAAATAGGTGACTGTCCCTATTTTCGCGGCAGTGGTACGTCAGTTCAGGAGCCGCCCCGTGTAGGCGAACTCCATGGCCAGAGCCGTGGCCATCGACGCGAGGTCGACGTGCTTGCGGCCGGCCTGGCGGCGCGGGAACTTCAGCTTCAGCGTCCGCGCGCGATCCTCCAACTTGAGCAGGATGGCCCGGCATTCCGTCTCGTCGAGTCCCGACCAGCGGGTGATCCGTTCGAAGATGTCCTCGCGGTGCGCGCCGAGCAAGGCAGCGGCCGCCATGGGCGTGGCCCCGCGGTACGGCGGAAACAGCTCGCGCAGGCGGTCGTCGACATAGCCCTGGGCCTGCGCGCGGAACCGCTCCGCCTGCTGCCCGTAGTGCTCGGCCAGCAGCATGTCCATCTGTTCGACCGGGCTGTGGAGCTTGCCCTCGGTGACCCGGGCCGTCTGCCGCCGGATCTCCCGCATCAGCCCATCGACGTACTTCAGCTTCCGCAGCGCGGGCCAGTCGCGGTACCGGCGGCGCCAGTCCGACCGCGGGGTGAGCCAGACGGCGAAGGTTTCGGCGAAATCCTCGTCCGGGTGCTTCTGGGCGTACGTGCGGCCGTACGGTGGGGAGAAGATGTGCCGGACGAACTCCCGGCTCGCGGGCCGCGGCTGGAAGGCCTCCCGGTAGGGTCTGGAGAACCGCCCAAATGTCTCTTCCCACCCGGGCTGCTCCCACAGCCGGTACGCATAGTTGATCGCGTGGCCCCCCTCATGCCGCAATAGCGCCACCACCATCGGGTGGCTCTCGATCTCGCCGGTCTGCTCCTCCTCGATCCGCGCGAGCCGCTCGTCCGCGAGGTAAAACGGGATCCCGATGACCGGCACCCGGTCCGTGCAGCCCCAACTGTCCGCCAGGTAGAACCGGGGGCGGAACTCGATCCCCTTGGCCGCGAAGTTCCTTAGCAGCCGTCGGGCGAAGGGCTCGATGGGCGATCCCTCGATCTTCATCCCCAGGTCGCAGACGCGGGTATTGAGCAGCTCGTAGCGAACCGTTTCCCAGCTATGAAACGGCGATGTCGTCCGTGGAGGCGTCACTCGGTTGCTTCCTCTCTTCGGTCTTCGGCCCTCGCTCTGAATCCCCTCCCCTCCTTATCTGCGGGAAACCGCCGAGAACCATTCTACCGCGGGCGCATGCGGCGATCAAAGCCCAGCGGGGTCTGGTCCCAACCTCGGGGTCCAGGGCTCTGCTTCTGCCTTGCTCGGCCTTCGCTGAGGGTGGAGTGCTATTCCACGGGCATCACCCGAACCCCGGCTCCTGCAAGGGCGGCTGTCGTCACACCATCCCCCGTGCTCCAGGTCCCCTCGATATCGACGAGCCCGCAGCCGCAGGCGGGGCTTCGCACCTTGAAGTAGGCGACTTCGACGCGGAAGAGGCGGGCGATACGTACCGTCTCCCGCGCGGCCCGGACGAAGCTCTCCGTCACGTCCTCTCCCCGCTCGTTCACGACGCGGGCCTTGCCGGCGAGCACCGCGTGGCCATCTCCCCCGACAAGGTGCTGGCGCGGGCGCGGCGTCGCCAGCCCGCCGAGTTGCTCCGGGCAGATTGCGATGACTGCTTGCCCCCGAAGCTTCTCGATCAGGAACGGCCGCGGACGCGAGGCCCCGTCGTAGCGGCAGCACACGCCCAGCAGGCAGGTGCTCACCATGACATGACGCATAAGCGACCCCCAGCGTGGCTAATGCCGAATGCCGAATGCCTGGCACAAACATTGAAGCATATCCGGCGGGCCATGCCAATTGACAAGCGACCCGCGCCATCGGATACTATCTTCGCTCGGGCGATCCGACCCTCTTCGTTCACCAAGGAGTGCAAAGATGCTCCGGGTCGAAGCGCGGCGCGGTCTCGTGCTTTCGTCGACACTGGTGCTCGCGATAGCGCACTCCGCCCTGGGCTCCGAGTTGCCGCCCCCGGTGACAGCGAAGTCGGCCATCCGAATCTGGGTCGACCAAATCGGCTATCGGACGAGCGGCCCCAAGCTCGCCATCGTGGCCAGCGACAAGCCGCTCCCGCCCCTGGCCCAACTCTCGCTCGAAGTCCGCGACGCGAAGTCGCTCAAGACCGTGTGGGCGTCGAAGGATCACCCGAACGCGCTGCGCCTCTTCAACAACGGCCAGAAGGACGGCGAATCGGGCGATTTCGTTGCCCACCTCAACCTTGGCGACCTCAAGACCCCCGGGCGCTACTTCGTCGTCGTCCGTGGGCGGTCCGAGGGCGACCTAAAGGAGCCGGAGGAGCGCTCCTACTGCTTCAACGTGGCCGATGGCGTCTACAAGGATTCCGGCATCGCCGCCTGGCGGGCCTTCTACTACAACCGGGCCGACACCGACCTGCCCGAGAAGTTCGCCGGCCTCTGGAATCACAAGCTCGACCACTGCGGGCCAGGCCAGGCGAAGGATGCCCACGTCTACAAGTGGACGGGGCGCCCTCACTGGGAGCCCGTCGGCAAGGACATAGCCGACCCGACTCCGCGCGACGTCCGCGGCGGCTGGTGGGACGCCGGCAACTTCGACAAGTACATGGGCAACACGACCGCCACCCACAACGACCTGCTCCTCGCCGTCCAGCTCCTCGGCGACGCCGCGAAGGACGGCCAGCTCAACCTCCCCGAATCGGGCAACGGCGCGCCCGATATGCTCGATGAGGTCCGCTATGCCACGGAGTTCATCCTCCGCATGGCCGACGAGACGGGCGCCGCGTTCGGCCGAGCCTTCGAGGGCACCGCCTGCCCGCCCGAATCCGACACCAAGCCCGTGATGCTCACGCAAGTCGCCAGCGGCGCCACGATGAACCGCGCCTGCGCCCTCGCCTACGCCAGTCTCGTCTGGAAAGAGCGCAACGCCGACGCCGCCTTTGTGAGGAAGTGCATGGACGAATCGCTGAAATCATGGAGCCTGCTCGAGAAGAAGCCGCATCCCTGGCCCGCCGACCCCAAGGACCCGAAGAAGCCTGCGCCGACGGGCGAATGGTTCTTCGTGAACTACGATCAATCCCGCGCCCTCGCCGCCGCCTGCTACTTCAAGGCCACGGGCGACGCGAAGTACGACGCCATCGTCCGCGAGTGCTTCGCCAAGTGGAACGCCATCCCGCCGGGCGAAGAGCGCGAGCGGTATCCCACCCTCTGGCTCTACACGCACTCGAAGGGAGCCGACCCCGATCTGGTGAAGAAGATGAAGGCGATGGTCTTCGCCGGCGCCGACGCGATCGTCGCGAAGCAGACCGGCTCCGCGCGGGGCTACGCGGCCGGCATCCGCGGCTACTGGTGGGGCAGCAACCGCCTCATCGGCTCGACCGGCCTCCACTGCATCCTCGCTGCCGAGCTGGCCGACGACCCCGCCGCCCGCCCGCGCTACCTCGACGCCGCCGAGGAATTCGTCCACTACCTTCACGGCCGCAACCCCATCGGCCTCTGCTTCCTGACCCACATGAAGCAGTTCGGGGCCGAGCATTCGGCGATGGTGATGTTCCACGCCTGGCTGGGCAACATCAACAGCCCGGCGAGCGCGCAGTACATCGGCGAAGGCCCTGGGAAAATCGGCCCGCCGCCCGGCTACGTCGTCGGCGGCGTCAACGGCGGGATGAAGCGCTACATCAACGACCTCGACTGGCGGAAGAATCCCTGGGAGTTCAACGAGCCCTGCATCAGCTACCAAGGCCCCTGCACCGCGTTGCTCGGATACTTCGCTTTGAAGGTGCGGTAAGCCCATTCGGCGGACGAATCGCAGTGGGTTTCACGCTCACACGTGGCCTCAGCCAAGCTCCGTCCTACCCTGAAAACTCGGCGATCGCGACCGAGTTTTCAAGGTGGCCGTTCGCTCCGATTCAGATGGGCGCTCTTGACGGGCGAGAGGGTTTCCTGTACTATCGCGGCACCTTACGGAGGAGACGGAGCGTGGCCAAGATTGGGTTCGCGATCCTCGGGTGCGGGGCGGTCGGCAAGCACCACATCACCGCCCTCGCGCAGTTGCCCCAGGGCCGGCTTGCGGCGGTCTGCGACGTGCGCGAGGAGATCGCCCGCCGCTTCGGCGAGCAGGCCGGCGTCCCCTGGTTCACCAGCCTCTCCGCCATGCTCGAAAAGCAACGCGACATCGACGTCGTCAATGTCTGCACGCCCTCGGGCGCCCACCTCGAGCCCGCCCTCGAAGCCATCGCCGCGGGCAAGCACTGCGTTGTCGAGAAGCCGCTGGAAATCACGATCGACCGCTGCGACCACATCATCGAGGCCGCCGACCGAGCGGGCGTCCAGCTCTGCGCCATCTTCCCCTCGCGCTTCGGCATCGCGGCCCAGGCGATGAAGGAAACGGTCGCCTCCGGCCGCTTCGGCCGGCTCACGCTCGGCGACGCCTACGTCCGCTGGTGGCGCGAGCAGAGCTACTACGACACGGGCGGCTGGCGCGGCACCTGGAAGCTCGACGGTGGCGGCGCGATGATCAACCAGTCCATCCACTATGTCGACCTCATCCAGTGGTATATGGGGCCGGTGAAGGCCGTCACAGCGATCACGGGCTGCCTCGCCCACCAGCGGATCGAGGTCGAAGACACGGGGATCGCCGCCATCGAGTGGGCCAACGGCGCCGTCGGGGTCATCCAGGGCACGACCGCGGCCTGGCCCGGCTTCAAGCGGCGGATCATGATCTCCGGCGACGCCGGGAGCGCGGTCCTCGAAGAGGACGCCATCGCGCTCTGGGAGTTCAAGGAGAGGCGCCCCGACGACGACGCGGCCCGCCAGCGGCTCGCCCAGGGCGAGGCGATGGGCAGCGGCGCGGCCGACCCGATGGCCTTCAGCCCCGAGAACCATCGCCGCCAGCTCGACGACTTCTGCTCCGCCCTCACGAAGGGCACGAACCCCATGGTCGAAGGCCGCGAGGGTCGGAAAGCGGTGGAGATCATCCTGGCCATCTACAAGTCGGCGGAGGAGGGCCGCCGAGTGGAGCTTCCTTTGGATCCAGGTTATAGGCCGGGACAGCGTAAGACGTGAAACGTGAAACGTAAGAGGACAGGACAGAAGATGCGCCCGACGGCGCGGTTCTTCTCTTCTTGCGTTTCACGTGTCCCCCAACGGAGGAACGATTGCCCATGTTCAAGCAAGCCGTGTTCAGTGACGAGGTTTCCCAGGAGCTGGATCGCGCCATCGTGGTCTGCAAGCGATTCGGGCTCCGGGGCATCGAGCTGCGCAGCGTGTGGGGCTACAAAGGCCCCCAGGACATCCTGCCCGCCGACGTCGACCGCATCAAGGCCATGCTCGCCGATGCCGACCTGGAGGTCTGCTCGATCGCCTCGCCCTTCTTCAAGTGCGACATCGACTCGCCCCAGGAGATCGCCAAGCACCACGACATCCTGCGCCGCTGCGGCGAACTGGCCCACGCCTTCGGCATCAATCTCGTCCGCGGCTTCACCTTCTGGCGCAAGGGCGCCTATGAGGACGTCGAATCCCGCATCCTCGACCTCTTCCAGCCCGTCCTGGCGATCTGCGACGAGGCCGATATCCTGCTCGGCATCGAGAACGAGGCATCGACCTTCATCGGCACCGGCCGTCGCCTCGCCGACTTCCTCGAACAGCTCGACAGCGACCGCATCGGCGCCATCTGGGACCCCTGCAACGCCATGTACGACAACGACGACCCCGAGATCCCCTTCCCCGATGGCTACGAGGTCCTCAAGCCGCGCATCGTCCACGTCCACATCAAGGACACGAAGCCCAACGCCAAGGGCGAGCAGGAATGCTGCGCCGTCGGCGAGGGCGACATCGACTTTGAGGGCCAGTACCGCGCGCTCTTCGACGACGAATACGACGGCTGGGCCTCGCTCGAGACCCACTGGCGCCCCGTCACGCTGTCGCGGGATCAAGTCGACAAGCCCGGCGGCTCCGACTACTCGGCCAACGCCGAACACGCCTCGACCATTTGCCTGGAGAACATCGCGAGGATCATCGCGAAGGCAACGCCGTAGGAGGGAAGACGGTTATCGGTTTTCGGTTATCGGTTTTCGGGGTACGAGCAGACCGAGACCTGGAGCGGCCAACTGACGGCTGACGGGTTCGCCGGCGAGGTTCGAAGGGCCTTTTTCCGACCCCGACAACCGACAACCGTCGCTTGCCTCCCCTCCCCTCGCGCCTTCCTCAGTGCATCGGCTCGCTGTTCGGATCCCACCCCGAATCCTGGGGTTTCGCTCCTTCGTCGTGGGTCGAGCGCTGGTCTTCGACCTCCGCGCCGATCTGCGGCTCCCTGGGAGTCTCGGGTTGGTCGGGCTGCTCGGGCTGGTCGGGCTGCTCGGGCTGAGCGGGCTGGTCGGACGGAGCCGGCGCCGGAGCACCCCCGGGTGCCTCGCCGCCAGTCTGAGGAGGTTCGGTGGGCTCGGGCAGAGCGGGTTGGGCCGCTTCACCCTCGGGGGGCGCGCTAGTCGGCTGCGAGCCTTCCGGCGCACCATAGGCGGCTGAGTAGGCCGAGCCCTCGGTGTAGGTCGGGTAGGTGCCTTCGTGCGGTGCCACATCCGCGGGAGCGGTGTAGGCGGCCTCGCCCGGCCCGCTCTCGTCGGGCTTCTGGTCGACCGGCCCCCACCACCGGTCCCAGAGCGTGCCGCGGCGCTTGATCCGCTTCGCGACCTGGTAGCCTACCTCATACAACAGGATGAGCGGGACGGCCAGGCAGGTCTGCGAGACCGGATCGGGCGTCGGCGCGATCACGATGGCGAAGATGAAGACGATGGCGGCCGCGTGGCGGCGGCGCTTGGCCAGGAACTCCGGCGTCACGATCCCCAGAAACGTCAGGGCCACGACGACGAGCGGCAGCTCGAACGACGCCCCGAAGACGAGGATCATCGTCGTCTCGAAGTCGATCACCTCCGAAATGTTCCAGCGCGACGCCACCCCGAACCCGGCGGTGTACTTCAGGAAGAACCCCAACATCACGGGCAAAGCAACGAAGTAGGCGAACGCCGCACCCATGAGGAAGAGCAGGCTGCCGGCACCCACGACCTTGGTGACGCCCATTCGCTCCTTGCGCTTGAGGCCCGGCGCCACGAAGGCCCAGATCTGATAGACCAGCAGCGGCGCGGTCACGACGACGGCGGCCAACAGGCAGATATAGGTCGCCGACAGGAACATGTCCATCGGCTTATACGCCAGCAACATCTCGTCGTATCGGAAGTGATAGGTCGCCTCGCCCCCCGTTCTCTCATACGCCAGCTTGACGGGAAGGGTCATCCAGCGGAACATCTGCCCGCTGAAGCCGATGAAGAAGATGAGAGCGAACGCCACCACGGACAGGACGCAGATGAGCACGCGCCAGCGCAGCTCGATCAGATGGTCCGTGAAGGGCATGCGCTTCTGGTCGACGCCGAACTCGTCTGCCTGCGGCGGGGCCGCCGCGTTCTGCTTGGTGTTGTCGTCCGCCATCCGCGAATCGCTCTCCGCTCGGTTCTGCCCACGCCGCTCCGGGTCACGTCCTAAACGTCAGGGTCACGACAACCAGCGGCAACTCGAACAACAGCCCGAACACGAGGATCATCGTCGTCTCGAAGTCGATCACCTCCGAGATGTTCCAGCGCGACGCCACCCCGAGCCCGGCGGTGGGTTGCAGGAAGAACCCCAGCATGATGGGCAAGGCGACGAAGTAGGCGAACGCCGCGCCCACAAGGAACAGCACGCTGCCGGCAGCCACGATCTTGGTGACGGCCATTCGCTCCTTGCGCTTGAGGCGAGGCGCCACAAAGGACCAGATTTCGTAGACCAGCAGCGGCGCGGTCACGATGACGGTGGCCAACAGGCAGATATAGGTCGCCGACAGGAACATGTCCATCGGCTTCAGCGCGATGAACATCTCTTCGTATCTGAAGTGATAGGTCGCCTCGGCCCCCGTCCTCAGGTACGCCAGTTTGACGGGGAAGGTCATCCAATCGAACATCTGCTTGCTGAAGAGGATGAAGAAGGTGACGGCGAACGCCGCCACAGCCAGGACGCAGATGAGCACGCGCCGGCCCAGCTCGATCAAGTGCTCCGTGAACGGCATGCGCTTCTGGTCGACGCCGAACTCGTCTGCCTGCGCCGGGGCCGCCTCGTTCTGCTTGGTATTGTCGTCCGCCATCCGCGAATCGTTCTCCGGTGGGTCCCGGCCCATTTATCTACCCCCACACCAGATAGCATAGCAGAATTGGCAGGATGATCCAACCGCCTCCCTCCCGAAGGGTGCAATCGCGGAATTGCGGGAGCCGCTACGACGCGCTCGGAGTATGTGGTCCCGCCCTTTTCACGAATAGGGCGGCGTTCGTAGTTCCGCCTTTAGGCGGTCGAAGGGTTCACGTCTTCGAGAGGTCATTCCGCGGTCTCCTGCCTTGACCGCAGGACCCGGAGCGAGAAGAGTCCTCGGCATACCCTCCCGAAGGTGTGGAACCTTCGGGAGGGAATGTGGCGGGATTCCAGCAGGCGAACCTGTGGCCGGGCGCGGCGTCGGCCAGTGGCGGCTCGTCGGTCGCGCAGCGGCTCTCGGCCCGATCGCACCGGGGCAGGAAGGCGCATCCGCGCGGCCTGGCAGCCAGATCGGGCACCGTGCCCGGGATGACCGCGAGCCGCTCCCTCCGCTCGCCGAGCCGCGGGATCGAGCGCAGAAGGCCCCGGGTGTAGGGATGGCGCGGCTCCCCGAAGATGGCCCGAACCGGCGCGACCTCGACGATCCGCCCGGCGTACATCACCGCCACCCGCTCCGCCATCTGCGCCACCAGCCCGAGGTCGTGGGTGACGAGGAGCATCGCCAGGTGGCTCTCCGCACGGATCCGCCCGAACAGCTCGACGATCTGCGCCTGAATCGTCACGTCGAGCGCCGTCGTCGGCTCGTCGGCGATCAGGAGCTTCGGCCCGCAGGCCAGGGCCATGGCGATCATCACCCGCTGGCGCATCCCGCCGCTGAGCTGGTGCGGGTAGTCCCGCGCGCGCTCGCCAGGGGACGCGATTTGGACGTGGCGGAGCATCTCGACCGCCCGATCGGCAGCCTCGGCCCTCCCGACCCGGCCGTGTGTCCGAATGGCTTCCGCGATCTGGAAGCCGACGGGCAGCGCCGGGTGGAGGCTTGTCATGGGCTCCTGGAAGACCATGGCGATGTCGGCCCCGCGGACCCGGCGCATCTCGCGCTCGGGGAGGGCCACCAGGTCGCGCCCCTCGAAGAGCACCTGCCCCCCGACGATGCGGCCGGGCGGCGTCGGCACCAGCCGCAGGATCGAGAGCGCCGTCACGCTCTTCCCGCACCCGCTCTCACCCACCAAGCCGACGCACTCGCCGCGGCCCACGGCCAGGTCCACGCCATCCACCGCTCGGACCAGGCCGTTGTCGGTGTAGAAGAACGTCCGGAGCCCGCGAACGTCGAGAACTGGCTGCTCGGCGCCCGCTGTGGGCCGCTCGACGGAACTGATGAGGGGACTTGCGGACGGCAGGGGTTGCTCCTCAGACCTCGCGCCATGCAGACTCCTCGCACGTTTCGATGCTACCGCATGCCCGGCGGCGTGTCAAGACGGCGTGAAAGGGTGAGAGCGTGAAAGAGTGAGGGCGTGAAAGAGTGAGGGCGTGGGAGAGTGGGAGCGGGAGGCGAGGGAGCCGGCAGGCAGGCGCCGCTGTCATGGCGCCACCGCGCAACGGCCCCTGCGCCCTTGCTCACCCACGCTCCCACCCGCTCACTCATTCAGCTTTCACGCTCTCACTCTTTCACGCTCCCACGCTCTCACTCTCCCACTCTCTCACGCTCTCACACATTTTCCCTTGTCGGGGCTTGCAAAGCCGGCCGGCATTTGCTAGACTTTGCCCGCATTGCGGCGGGGGCGGCTCGCCGCGGCGTTCCACCACTGGCCGAAACGCCGGGGGAAACCCTGACGGAGGCCGAAGCCCCTTCAAAAAGGAGGGCACTCGCTGTGGCACAGCAGGCCGGCACTCCAGTCGACACGGGACAACCCAGGGGGGACGTGTTCCTGTTCGCCACGTGCTTCGTGGCGCTGGTGGCGACGTCGTTCGCCTTCGTCATCCGCATCATGTGCATGGACTCGTGGCAGATCGGATTCGGTCTGAGCGAGACGCAGAAGGGCGAGATCTTCGGCGCGGGCATGTGGCCCTTCGGCCTGAGCATCGTGCTCTTCAGTCTGGTTATCGACAAGATCGGCTACGGCCGGTCGATGATCTTCGCCTTCGCCTGCCACCTGGTCTCGGCCATCCTCCTGCTCAAAGCCCAGAGCTACTGGTGGCTCTACGCAGGCTCGATCCTCAACGGGCTGGCCGCAGGCACTGTCGAGGCCGTCATCAACCCCGCCATCGCCTCCGCGTACACCAAGAGCAAGACCAAAATGCTCACGTGGCTCCACGCGGGCTGGCCGGGCGGCCTGTTCCTGGGCGGGGTGGTCATCCTCCTGCTCCGTAAGGACTGGCAGTTCAACGTCGCGATCCTCCTCATCCCCACGATCGCCTACGGGCTGATGCTGCTCAAGGCCAAGTTCCCGGTCTCCGAGCGCGTCGCCGCGGGCGTGTCCTACCGCGAGATGCTGGCCGAAGCCGGCGCGATCGGCTGCCTCATCGTGACCTACATGATCGGCCGCGAGATCAGCCGCATCCTCGGCCTCGAAAACCTGACGAACAACGGGTTCGTAGACTTGCCGGCCATGTCCGTGACCATCGCCATCGGCGTCATCACGCTGGCCTACTTCGCCTACACGCTCTCGCTCGGCAGACCGCTCTACATCTTCATGCTCTTCATCATGGTCCTCCTGGCCACCACGGAACTGGGCATCGACACCTGGGTCACGAGCCTGATGAACCAACCCATGAAGGAGCTCATCAAGAGCGGCGAGAACCCCGGCGCCGTCATCCTCGTGTACACGGCATTGATCATGACGATCCTGCGGTTCTGCATCGGCCCCATCGAGAAGGCGCTCAAGCCGCTCGGCGTGCTGCTGACGTGCGCGTGCCTGGCGGCAATCGGCCTGTTCTGCCTGTCGAAGTCCACCGGCATCTTCATCCTGGTCTCGGCGACCGTCTATGGCGTCGGCAAGACCTTCTTCTGGCCGGTCACCCTCGGCATCGTGTCCGAGCGCTTCCCAAAGGGCGGCGCCCTGACCCTGAACGGCATGGGCGGCGTCGGCATGCTCGGCGTCGGCATCATCGGCTCCCAGGTCCTCGGCTTCTGGCAGGACACGCGAATCGACCGCGACCTGAGCAAGGAAGCCCCTGCCCTCCACGCCCGCCTCATGGCCAAGGAGGAGAGGAAGAGCCTCTTCGGCCACTACAAGTCGCTCGACCAGAGCCAGGTGAACTCGATCAACGACAAGATGGCCCTCTACGACTACCGCCAGGACCTGGCCAAGGGAGCCACGGGCGAGCCCCGCGATCTTAAGCTCGCCGGCGACCGCACCAACCCCTGGAACCGGGCATTCGGAGCGGCCACGGGCGAGGCCCTCGAGAAAAAGCTCGCCGGCGACCTCACCTACCAGAGCCTCGTCCGCAACGCCTGCGACCACATCAGGCCCGCTGCACCCAAGGACCCAGGCAAAGAGGCCACCGCCGCGCAACTGGCCGAATACAAGCAAAAGAAGGCCGACTTCGAGAAGCAGGAGGCCGACTTCAGCGCTGCCGTGAAGACGTTCGAGTCGCGCCTCGCCTTCCTCAAGACCAGGGCCATCCTCCTGGAAGAGCCCGCGGACAAGCCCGTGATCGAAGCCACACAGAAGGAGAAGGCGACCCTCGACCGCGTGACCACCGAGGCCAAGCGCGACACCATGTCCCGCGTCGCGCTCCTCCCCCTCATCATGGCCTGCTGCTACCTCCTCCTCCTCCTCTACTTCAAGTCCACCGGCGGCTACAAGGCCATCGAGCTCACGGCCCAGAAGCAGCCCTGACCCGGTGCCGCGTATCCGCACACTTCCACGAGGGCCGCCGCTTCCAGCGGCGGCCCTTTTTCTTTCCCCGCTCCCGTCTGACTCGCCGCTCGTTACCACTCTCGCACCCTCCCACTCTTCCACGCTCCCACACTCCCTTGCGCGCGCCCCCGCCATCTGCTAGACTGCCCCCTCGTTGCTGGAACCCAGCCCACTGTCGGAGGCCCGAACTGTGGACAATCGCCGCCGCCTCTTCACCGCGAGCTGCTGCGCGCTCGTCACCAACGCCATAGCCGCCTCGATTGGCGCCGACATCATGGGCGACTTCGAGCGCGAGTTTCACCTCGTCAAGAGCCAGCTCGGCTTGGCGGTCTCCCTGGGAGCGGTGGTCGGCGTGACGCTGATGTTTGTGGGCAGCGCCATTCTCGACGTGATTGGGATGGGCAGGGCGCTCTGGATCGCCTTCGCCTGCCATGTCCTCGGCGTGACGTCCATCATTTTCGCCCAGGGCTTCTGGAGTCTCGCCCTCAGTTCGCTCTTCCTGGGCGCCGCGAGCAGCATGGTCGAGACCTTGATCAACCCGCTCGCCGCCACCATGTATCCGGAGAAGAAGACCCACGTCCTCAACGTCCTCCATGCCTGGTGGCCCGGCGGCCTCATCATCGGCGGCCTCCTCGCGGTGGCGATGACCCATCTCCTCGCCCTCGACCCCGAGACGTCCTCGGCCGCCGCGCTCTCCGCCGGCTGGAAGATCAAGATTGCTCTCGTCTTCATCCCCATTGCCCTCTACGCTGTGCTCATCTTCGGCCAGACGTTCCCCAAGTCGGAGCGCGTCCAGGCGGGCGTCCCGACCCGGGTCATGTTCCGCGAGACGCTCCGCCCCTTCTTCCTGATGCTGGTGTTCTGCATGCTCCTCACGGCGACGACCGAGCTCGGACCCCTCCGGTGGGTCGGCCCCTTCATCCGGGATATCGCCCACATCCAGGGCGTCCTCTTCATCGTCTACACCTCGGGTCTGATGTTCGTGCTGCGATTTTTCGCGGGCCCGCTGGCTCGCTGGCTCTCGCCCATCGGGCTGATGATCGTGTCCTCGGTCGTCTCGGCCATCGGCCTGTTCGTTTTGGGCTCGTCGAGCGGCGCCTGGAGTGTCTTCGTGGCCGCGACGATCTTCGGCCTCGGCGTCACCTACTTCTGGCCGACGATGCTCGGCATCACGTCCGAGCGCTTCCCCAAGGGCGGCGCGCTCGCCCTTGGCATTCTCGGCGGCGCGGCGGGCCTCTTCCTCGCCTACGTCGTCAGCCCCGGCATGGGCGCGCTCCACGACCACTACACGGAACGCTCGCTCCGCCAAAACCTGCCCGCCGACCTCCAGAAACACATCCTCGACTCCTATACGACCGTCTATGTCGTCCGCGACAAGATCGGCGAGCCCCTGGAGGCCGAGATCAACCGCACCTCGGACCGCATCGAGGCGGAACGGAAGAGGGCCGCCGCGGCCGTGACTCCGCCGAAGGACGAAGAGAAGCCCGTCCGCAAGTCGCTCCTCACCCGGATTGCCGACGTCCTGCCTCAGCTCTCCCCGGACCAACAGGCCGCGGTCCGCGCGGCCTTCGCCGCCGCCCAGGACCCGGCCGAGCGCGCGCGCCCGCACGCCAAAGGGAAGATCACCCTGGCCATGGGCGCGCCGGAGATCCTCGACCAGCTCGCCAACGACGACCAGAAGATCACATCCGAAGGCCTGGAGGTCGCCAATCGGACTGGCGCTTGCACCACGTTCCGATGGATCGGCCTCCTCCCCATCATCCTCGTCGTTCTCTTCGGCGCCATGTTCCTCCACGACCGCCGCCGCGGCGGCTACAAGCAGGAGTTCCTCGCGCCGTCGGGGTCCTGATCGGGCCGGCTCCGCCGGCCGCGCCTGCGAGGCGCGCCAGAGAGAAGCATGGGACCGGTGGGACCGCTGGGACCTGCCTGTCCCTCCGGTCCCACCGGTCCCACAGGTCCCACCGGTCCGACAGGTTTCGGCGGCCCCGCCCGCCCCCGCCCCGCAAGCGGGGCGCCCAAGGCGGGCCCGGCCCGCCGCGGCCAAACATCCGACAACCCCTTGAACCCTTCGCCGGAATCTGCATAATGGGGGGTGGGCCATCCGACCCGCGAATCAAAGTATCCGAGGGAATCGCGGCGATTCCCTCGGATACTTTGGCCACACCCGGGAACCAGGAGATCTGCCGTGCGTCCCGCCCTGCTCGCGCTCCTCGGTGTCCTTTCCGCGTTCAGCCTCGATGCCGCCCTCGCCGGCCAACGCAAGACCGCTCCAGTCGAGATCCCCAAGACGGCGACGTACCGCGAGGCGGTCGAGGCCGACTGGTTCCTCCAAGACAAGGTCCGCACGCTCGTGCGCGGCCAGGCCAAGGTCGTCCCAGGCGCCGGCAGGAACATCACTCCCCGCGCCGACGCCCGTGGCGGCGTCGACGGCGTCAAGGACGGCAAGTGGGGATTCCATACGGCGGACGAACCCAACCCCTGGTGGCACGTCGACCTCGGCTCGAAGCAGCCCCTCGACCACCTCGTCCTCTACAACCGCTGCGACACCTGCGGCGAGCGCAACAACCGCATCGTCCTCTCGCTCTCCGACGACGGCAAGGCCTGGCAGAAAGCCTACCAGCACAATGGCACACCCTTCGGCGGCCAACCCGATGGCAAGCCCCTGGCGATCAAGCTCGACGGCAAAGCCGCCCGCTTCGTCCGCCTCGCCCTCGAAGGCAAGAGCTACTTCCATCTCGACGAAGTCGAGGTCTATGCGGCCCCCGACCCGAAAAAGAACATCGCGCTGGGGAAGCCGGCCGACCAGTCCTCGACGAGCGAATGGTCCTCCGAGCACAGCCTGGTCGTCCCCCCCTCCCCTGCCGCGCCCGAGGCCCCAATCCATCCGATTGACATTGTGCTCGGCCGCGGCAAGAAGCTGGCCGACGACCTGCTCGCCGCCGGCGCGCCCGTCCAGATGCAGGTCCGCGAGATCGAGACGATCGCCCAGCGCGCCAAGGAACTCCCCAAGGAGGCCCCGCCCGACCAGCGCCGCCAGCTCTACCTCGACGCCCGCTGGGCCGTCCGGCGCCTCGCCTTCGCCAATCCGCTGCTCAGCTTCGACCGCCTGGTCTTCGCCGAACGCGTCCCCGGCTCCTACAGCCACATGTCCGACCAGCACTACGGCTGGTGGTCCCGTCCCGGCGGCGGCCTGTTCGTCCTGAGGAACCCCTGGCGCGGCGACCCCCAGGTCCAGGCTCTGACTGCCTCCATGCCGGTCGGCAGCGTCTCCGGCCTCGACCTCTCCTTTGACGGCACCCGCATCGTCTTCGCCTGGTGCCGCTACTATCCCGACTCGGCGGGCCGCGGCAACAAGGTCGACAAGACGAAGCTCCCCGACGACGCCTTCTACCACATCTTCGAGATCAACGCCGACGGCACGGGCCTCCGCCAGATCACCCGCGGCCGCTACGACGACTTCGACCCCCGCTACCTCCCCGACGGCCGGATGATCTTCCTCTCGACCCGCCGCGGCCAG
>Ga0315273_10003845_pt1 | contig 18188 bp, 20 predicted proteins | sample YL17G02_0_MG_FD_205753 | JGI IMG/M metagenome (GOLD analysis project Ga0315273, IMG submission 205753) | Sediment microbial communities from Yellowstone Lake, YNP, Wyoming, USA - YL17G02_0 | ecosystem: Environmental > Aquatic > Freshwater > Lake > Sediment | place: USA: Wyoming | collected...
CCCGCCGCCGACTATCAAAACCTCAACTTTGCCAAAATCACTATCGTTTGCCACTACGAACGCTCCTGTAAAGCAGCGACTAATTCCGGCACCACCTTTTCAGCCGTGCCCACGATGTAGTAATCGCATTGTTTGAAAATCGGCGCATTGGGGTCGCTGTTAATCGCCACGATTGTCTCGGTATTCGCGACGCCAATCATATGCTGAATTGCGCCGGATATCCCTATCGCCACATACAGCTTCGGCCCCACCGCCGTGCCCGTCTGGCCCACCTGGTGAATCCTTTCCGCGAACCCCTGCTCTACCGCCGCACGTGATGCGCCTTTCTCAATAGAGACATTCAACCGCGTCTGAATCGCCCCGCAAAGCTCGATGAGCAACTGCTCGTAATTGTCGCGGTCTTTCATTCCCTTGCCCCCGCTGACAATCACCTCGGCGTCGAAGTTGACTTTGCCCGCTCCAAGCTCCGTTTTGATAATTTCCAGCGATATATCGTCCTGGGTAACATTGACTTTGTGATTGATAACGTTGCCTTTTCTGGTCTTATCGGCAGGCAACCGTTTCATAACGCCGGGCCTGGCGGTTGCCATTTGTGATTTTGAATTTTTTGTGCAAATCGTCGCCATCACGTTGCCGCCAAGCGCAGGTCTTGTCTGGAACAGTGTCCCTATCTGCTCTTTGCGGGAACTGTCGCGAATATCAAAACCCGTGCAGTCGGCTGTCAATCCGCAGCCCACCCTATACGACACTAACGGCGCAAGTACCCTGCCCTGCGGCGTCGCCCCGTATAAAACAATCTGAGGCCAGTATTTGCTCACCGCGTCGGCTATTACCTTGCGATACGCAATCGGGTCAAACTCCGCCAAAAGCGGGTCATCGATTACATAAACATTATCCGCCCCGCCCGCAATCAATTCCCCGGCCATCGGCTGCAAGTTATGTCCCGCGATTACCACCCCCACCTTCGTCTCCACAGAACCGGCCAGGTCTTTCGCCTTGCCGATAAGCTCAAAAGTAGCAGGATGAATTACGCCGGCGCGATGCTCCGCGACAACCCACACCTCGCCCTTGTAACTCGGCTCAACGGCCCGCAGCCCCAGCAGCATATCATCCAGGGCGTTCTTGTGAAAACGCTCACCAGCGGAAGCCACAATTTTTTCCTTCGTCTGTTCATCTATGCCGGCCGCGTCGCTTATACCAAGCTCACGCAGCTTGCCGGTCAAAATTCTGTAATCCTCGTTCTCCTTGGCGGTCCCCTCGAAACTCCTGTCCAGCACACTTTTTCTCTTCGCGGGCAAAACATATCTCGCCGCCTGTTTGTCGGCACCGGCCGCACCAGCAGACGACTTGACGCTTTCAACGATTACTTCCGCTAATTGTCTCGCGTCTGAAAGATGCTTGCACTTCCTGCTGCTTTTACCAGGCGGAAATACCCGTATCACCCACGTCTTCGAACCCTTCGCCCCAATCAGCGTCGCGTTGATGTCCGAAGCCCCCCAGCTAATAACCTTCGTCTTGTTCGCACGCCTCGTCGCTGAAAACGACGCGAAAAGCGGATACTCATATTTGGCTATCGTGATTACCGCGGGCAATCGTTTCGGCGAAACCACCTGGCTTCCGCCGCTTATGATTCTTGTAAACTCAAATCGTCCCTTCTTGAATTCGCAATCCGTCGCGTAAGCAATGCAGGAAATCCCCAGTTCCTCCGCAATCTGCGGCGGCACCTGCGCCGTATCTCCATCGACGGATTGCATCCCCGAAACAACAAAGTAATCGTCGCTGCCGTTAAATAGCTCTTTGGCGATTTTCCTGATTGAACAGGCGAGCGGATTCGCGGTTGCCACGGTATCGGCACCGCCCAGCGCCCTGTCAGTCAGCATAACCACGGTATCGGCGCATCTGCTCAATGAATACCGCAGCACTTCTTCAGCCATCGGCGGCCCCATCGTCAAAGCGACAATTTTCGCATCCTCGTCGCCCGAAAGCTGCCGCATACGATTCGCAAACCCAAGCGCCTGCGTATCAAGCTCATTTATGACGCTCGCCAGGCGCGTCCGTATCAGTGTTCCCGTGTCGAGGTCGAACGCGTTATCCGTAATTTGCGATACGTCCGGAACCTGTTTTACTAACACTATATAATTGCTCATAACCCTTACACTCGAAGCCCGATGCAAGACACCCAAACCTCAAAACCACCCCTGCCCTTGCCTCGTTAAGCAGGTCTTAAATATCAAGGGTTAGCTATGATAAATCTAAAACCTTTCGCAGTCAATGAAAAACACTTCGGACTGGATTTGAAACGGCAAAATAGTATAATGTGCCAATCGGCTTATGGCCGGGAAAGGAAAGGTTGATATGCGTAATGCTATCGTACTAACAACACTTTTTTTAATCTTGGTGCCGGCCTGCGTAAAGGCCGTTGAACCCATCGGATGGTGGAAGTTCGAGGAAAAAGATGGCAACAACGTGAAGGATTCCAGCGGCAACGGTTTTAACGCCGTGGTTATTCTCGGCGGCGGCCCCGCGATTTGGGCTCCCGGCGAGGGTTTCGACTCCAACGGCTGCGCCAAATTTACGGCCCAGCAGACCATCGTCATACCAAACGCCGTCTGGTCAAAAGTTAAAGACCAGATGTCAATCGCCTTCTGGGTCAACCAGGATGCCGCCAAACCGCCGGATGACAAATGGCCCGGCCCCTGGGGAATCGCACCAACCGAGGGAGTATCGTTCCCCGACCCCAACTGGCTCAAACTGCGGGCGTTTGTACCTACCCCGGAAAAGGCGATTGACATTGGCAATGACTCAGAAAACATTTACTGGATGCCCCCTAACGCGGAGGATTATGCCGGAAGCTGGAATCTCTATGTCTTCGTCAAAGACGCCAACGAGTATTCGCTCCGCCTGTATCACAACGGCGACAAGGTCGCCGAAAGATTCGGTACTATGGAACCGATGCCGAAAATCAGTAATTTTATGCTCGGCGGCAGGATGTATCCCACAGCCGACTGGTCAGGCAAAATCGACGATTTCAGGATTTACAACTGCGCCCTGTCAGCCGACGATGTCCTGAAACTGTACATGGCAAAACCAAAACCTCAGGCCAAAACCAAAAAATAAAATCTGAAAAGCGGGTAAAATACGCCACGGATGGTGTGCTATGACCGCGGTAATTAGCGTCCCTGATACCCGGCAAAAGCTGGAAATACTCAGCGAGGACGCACAATACGATTTGGCATGCGCCTGCGGATGCAAAAATGACGAGCATCGCAGGCGCGGGCCGCAAGGCAAGTGGATTTATCCCGTCACCTTGCCAAATGGCGGAACCAGCGTCCTCTTCAAAACCCTCATTTCAAACGTCTGCTCCAACGACTGCAAATACTGCCCCCTGCGGGCCGACCAGGACCTCCGCCGATGCACTCTCAACGAAGAAGAAACCGTAAACGCCTTTCTCGATTATTACAAGCGAGGCGAGGTCTTTGGCCTGTTCCTCAGCTCAGGCGTTCTCGGCACCCCGGACGCTACTATGGAACGCCTCAACCGCATCGCCAAAATCCTCCGCTATCGTCGCGGCTTCCGCGGCTATATCCACCTCAAGGTCATACCCGGCGCAAGCGCAAACGCAATCGAGGAAGCCGTAAAACTTTCCTCCGCGGTCTCACTCAATATCGAAACCCCCGGAGCCAAGCACCTCGCCAAATTATCCGGCAAGAAACGCTTCATCGAAGACATCGTTGAACCGATTAAGCTCATAAGCCGACTTACCGGCCGGGGCAACAAATACGAAAGAGTCAAACAGACCACGCAGTTTATCGTGGGCGCAGCCGACGAAACCGACTCCGAGATTGTCAAATATATGTGGGGACTTTACGACCGCCTCAACCTCCGCAGGATTTACTTCAGCGCATACCAGAAAATCGGTGACTCAGATTCGAATAATTTGTTTACCTCTCGCCAGGATTTATCACGGCGTAGCGCAGCGAAGACGGACGGCAACGCATCAATCGACACTCCGCAATCGCACACGGAGCAAAGCGACGAGCCCGCTTCGGAAATCGACAATATCTTTGTCCGTGAGCATCGCCTCTACCAGGTCGATTTCCTCCTGCGAAGATACGGTTTTTCAGAATCCGATATTGTTTTCGACGAAGCCGGCAATCTGCCCCTCGATACCGACCCGAAAGAATCCTGGGCCAAACGCAATCCGCAGTATTTCCCAGTCGATGTAAACAAAGCGTCGAAAGATGAGCTTCTGCGTGTGCCGGGCCTCGGCCAAATCACCGTTGACCGTATCCTCGAACATCGAAAAACCGCCAGAATCACAACCATCAACGACATCGGCAAATCCACAATCCGACTAAGAAAAGCAAACGACTACCTGGCATTCTGAGGAGATTATTCAATAGAAAATCATCTGCTCGATAAAGTAGAGGGAGTGCTTTTAGGAACAGGCGTTGGAGACGCCTTGGGGCTGCCGCGGGAAGGGCTTTACAAATACCGCGCACGAAAGATGTTCGGAGGGCATCCTCTCAAGCATCGTTTCTTCTTTGGTCGCGGGATGATAAGCGATGACACAGAACACACCTGTATGGTCGGGCAAGCTTTACTGAAAAGTTGTGGAGAGCCATTATTATTTGAAAAGTCCCTCGCCTGGTATTTGCGACTATGGTTGCTTGGGCTACCAGCAGGCATCGGATTTGCAACGCTGAGAGGCATTTTACGCTTGTGGCTGGGATTTTCGCCAGACAAAAGCGGCGTCAACTCCGCAGGAAATGGGCCTGCAATGCGAGCATCCTTGCTGGGTATTTATTGCGCCGGACAGCCGGACCGTCTAATCAAACTTATCCAGATATCCACGAGAATGACGCACAGAAACGAATTAGCCGAACAGGGAGTTTTGGTTGTCGCGCTTGGATGCGCCTATGCGGCGGCAAAGAACACGGAACAGGTAAACCCGAAAGATTTTTTTGACCTTCTTAAAAATCATCTCTCGAATTCCGAAATGAGAAATGCGTTATCAATAGTTCAGACAGAGTTATCGCGAGGGGGTACTGCTGATGAACTTGCCGGGAAACTGGGCTTCGGTAAAGGTGTCAGCGGATACATATTACATACCGTTCCAGCGGCTATTTTCTGCTGGCTAAAGCATAGAGGGAATTTTCGTGATGCGGTTGAAGAAGTGATACTAATGGGGGGCGATACCGATACCACTGGCGCCATCACGGGCGCCCTTGCGGGTGCGACAGTGGGAGCAAAGGGAATTCCGGCGGAGTGGATTGACGGAATTTGGGAATGGCCTCGCTCAGTAGCTTGGATTAGAAAGTTAGCAAGGCAACTTACAATTCAAATGGAGCATCCATTCAACAAAAGAAAAGAATGTGATGTCCGTCTTTTCGGTTTGGGCATTATTCCAAGAAACCTGCTGTTCCTGGCAATCGTCCTTCTCCATGGCTTGCGACGATTACTGCCGCCTTATTAAGAATAGCTCCTCGCTTGTGGTGAAAAATCTTAAATCCCAAAAACCTTTGTGCCCTTGTGCTCTTATGTCTGTGCCAGTCCGTGTTTTCGTCCGCGTAAGTCAGTGTCTAATCAATCCGCATCCCAAATCATAAATCATCAATCATAAATCATAAATGATAGCCGCACCTACTTCGGCTTAAATCCCTTCACCTTGCCGCTTGTGTATTTCTTGCACGCCTTTTCCAAATCCACGTCGCTGATATTCGCCAGCGTGCAAAGCCACGCGAAAACATCCGCAAACTCCTCCCGTTTGTTCTTTGCGTCGTTGCTCGCCAGCGCAGTCGCCAGTTCCCCCACTTCTTCCACAAACCACAAAAACGTCTTCGGCACACCCCGCTGCCGGTCCCGTTTCTCGTACTTCTCGGATATGAACTGCTGGAATTCTTTGATGTGCATTTTACCTGACCCTTTATAAGAACTACTGAAATATCGAAAAAGACACGAATTTGTACTGCTTTTTTAGACACGGATTTACACCCGCCCTTGGCGAGGTCTCGCCTTCGGCGGACAGATTAACACTGTTTTTAATTTATTTCTCTGTGTCCTCTGTGTGCTCTGTGGCTAAAAACCTCTGTGGCAAAAATTATTCTAAAAAACTAACCGGCCGGTAGAAACCATCTGCACTCTACCCCATCAGGGTCGCCCATGCAAACGGCTTCTCCGGCCGGATTATTGTTCTTGTCCTCAAACCGCCCTTACGCAAGCAAACTGGCCAGCGTAACTTTCTGATATACCGCCCTCGCTGCGGCAAGACCATTCGCGTATGCCTTTTCCGCCCGGGTGCTGAACTTGCCCTTCTTGGTGTGCTCTTCGAGATTGAGCTGGCTCACAAGCGGCCCATCCACGGCCTCTATGATTTCGAGCATCGTGATTTTGCTTGCGGACTTCGCAAGCACAAAACCGCCGCGCGGGCCTCGCTTGCTGCGAAGGGTATTGGCTCTGACCAACTGCTGTAGTATCTTTAGCAGGTATTCCAGAGGTATATTGTATTCCTTGGAAATGGTCTGTGAAAGCACAATTCCGCCTTTTTCACTTTTGGCAATATAGCCGGCTGCCAGTATCCCATAGCCCGTTGACCTACTGATTTTCATTGCGTTCTCCTTCAAATAAAATTTACGTTACACTTCTTGCTTCTTTTCACCGTGCCCACACGCACGTCAACTGTTTCAATGTCCAAGGGTGTGGACATTTACCCGCCGTAGCGCCAACGAAGGCGGGTTTATCCGCCGGACGCCATTTGGCGTCCCTTACGGGAGGCAGATTTCGAGTGTGTCAAAACTAAAGTTGCCCCGCAGTTTGTATTCGCCATTATCCATTCTAAATTACAAAACGCAAGAACTTTCTCTGAAAAATAAATCGGATTTGAGAAGTTCTACCAACTCCCCTTTTACAATTCAAGTGTTTTTTTGAAAAATTTTCACCCCCCTCCCGCCGTTTTCCCGCCCGCCTGCCCGCACTCGCATGTCGTTGGCGGGTGTCCTCGGGGTAAACTCCCTTGGTTTTCTGCCGGGGATCCAGGATTATTTGCATTTATTGTTTCGCTGAATAAATCTTCCCACTTGGGGTTTAATTGCTCTATGATTCTGATTTTCCACCGCCGATTCCATTTTTTTACCTGTTTTTCCCTTTTGACCGCTTCTTCCAAGCTTTTGTGCCTTTCATAATACACAAGTTTTAGTACGTCATATTTTGCTGTGAACTCATTGGCTTGCCGTCCCTTGTGCCTTATCACTCGTTTCGCTATATCCTCCGTCATCCCCACGTATAGCGTCCCATTCCTCTTACTCGCCAGTATATACACATAATATTCACGCATCTCTGCATTATAGCGCATTTTTCAACCAATTTCCGCATCCCAAAATCCGCATCTCAAAAACCTCGCCCCGAAAACCTATACTCATGGAGCACTCCATAAGTATATACGCATATACTTATATACTACACTGCCCCCGCGTTCCCTGCCCCTGCGTCTCGTTTTGCTTTGCAAAACGGCTGGGGTCGTGGCTTTTTTGCAAAGCAAAACGGCGGGGGTCGACTGCTCAACTATCTAATTTCCCGCGCCTTCCGCCGTTAGGCATCCCTTACGGGAGGCGGAATCCGTGTTATTTGCTCGGCTCAATAATGCCCCTTAGGGGCGGCGGACGAAAACAAATCCTGCGTCTAAGCTCGCTTAAAGAGCAGGGTTTTTCGAGTACGCAAGCCGAGCAAAAACAGTGTTAATCTGTGTCCATCAGTGTCAAAAAATAATTCTCTGTGCTCTCTGTGAACTCGGTGGCTAATGCTAAAAAAACCGGAAAACCATTGCCATACACCCCAAAATTTGTTATTTTACCTGGTTGGCTTAATTTTTCGGCGTTTTTTGGGAGATTTTGTTATGGCGTCATTAAAACCAAGAGTCACTGTTGAATACGGCGAAAAGGCCACGATTGTTACCTTCACCGACGAAAAAATCCTCGAGGAGCGGGATATCGTTGAGCTTCAGGAATCGCTTATGGGGGTTATCGAGCAGACCGAAAAAATAAACCTAATCCTCGATTTCTCAACCGTCAAGTTTCTCTCTTCCGCTGTCCTCGGACTCCTAATTCGAGTCAGCAAAAAGGTTTACGAACAGAATGGTCAGCTTCGCCTCTGCAACATAAGTCCAAGAATTTATGAAATCTTTAAGATAACACGCCTGACGAAAATTTTCGATATATTACCTGACAGGGCCTCTGCCGCGGCGAGTTTAGCCGAGGAACACTAAAGGCATAGGCAGGTGATTGCCCGATATCAGCATTTGGGGCTGGTTACAGTGCCAACAGTTTTATGGGTAGTTTTATACGTATGTGTAGGTGTTGAATATGCCTATCAGTCGCTCAGTTGTGGTTTCAAGCACTCCCTCTGCCGTGGTTGACGTTTTTCGTCAGCTCCAGCCGGGCTTGCAGGCCAGCAACTTTAGCGAGGAGGACATCTTCGCCGTTCATTTGGCCCTTGAAGAGGCATTCACCAACGCCGTCAAACACGGCAATAAAATGGAACCAAATAAGGCCGTCAAGATTGACTACGCGATTGAGCCGGACAAGATAGAGATTTGTATGACCGACGAGGGGGAGGGGTTTGACCCTGAGGTGATTCCAGACCCGCGATACGGTGACAACCTTTACAAACCCGCCGGCAGAGGAATGCTTCTGATGCGTTCGTTTATGGACGTGATAGAATACAGCAAGCAGGGCAACAGCGTGCGAATGATAAGATACCGGGAAAAGCGCAAGCCGTCAAAAAGTGCAGCGGAAAGCAACCCATAGCCGATAATATCCTATCGCAAATCCTGAAAGAAAGGTGTGAGTAGTGTAATTATATGCGCAGAACAGTATTGCTGCTTTTGACAATTTTCGGATTGGCCGGCTGCGCCACTGATGTTCCGCCGGCTCGAATAGTTTACGATTACCCAACCACGCCGACGCCAAAGCCGACGCCGATACCGCCGGCGCCAAAGCCGACTGTTGCACTGCCATCGACGAGTCCTGTCCCAAATGGCTGGGCGCCTTCGCGTTCGGAAAGGGCCTGGTCTGCGATAATAATTCATCATTCCGCCACCGATGAGGGCAACGCGACCATAATCGATAAATGGCACCGGGAAAATAATGGCTGGAACGGCGTCGGTTACGATTTCGTAATCGGCAACGGCACTAACAGCGGCAACGGCGAGGTCGAGCCGACGTACCGCTGGCGAGGACAACTCACCGGCGCACACACCGGCGGCACACCCGGCAACTGGGCAAACGAGGAAGGCATCGGAATCTGCTTGGTCGGCGATTTCGACCGCACAACGCCAACCAGCAAACAAATGGAATCCCTCGCGAAATTAGTTCGATTCCTGCAGCAGCGATACCGTATTCCCAAAAACCGGGTCTATGGCCACGGCACAACTCCCGGCGGGCACGTTACCGATTGCCCCGGCAGGAGATTCCCGATGAACTGGCTCAAGGCAAACATCTCATATTGACCTCGCCGGAAGAGCATCTCGGAAGCATATCTATCGTCCTATAAAATCGAGATGGCTCATTGGCGGGGCTGTTTTTCTATATTGGCATCGTCCGGATGCGTTCCCGTTTATAAGTTGCCGCCCAATAATGCCGAAGCTCCTCCTGTTATTGTGGCACTTATTAAAGGAGCTATCGGTAATGGATATGTTCAGTTCATCGTATTCGCCAAGCTGCGTCCTCAACGAACAGATTGCCCGGCAGGTATTTGACCTTCTGCCCGAAGACGGGCCAATGATGATAATCATCAGTAAACAGGGCAACTGCTGGCCAAGCGACGCCGAAGGATTCACAAAACTGGGCATCAGCGACGGCTACCTCAAAGAACTCTGCGCCAAGGTTGACGACGGCGAAGAGCCAATCATTACCAATTTCAATGACTTCAGCATCGTCGCGACGGCACTTGCCACAGAGCGCAACGATTGCGGCTACATTATGATTGTCCTCCCCCACTACAGCCCCGAATCCACTATGGCCAATATCGGCCTTATCGAAATTTTACTCAGCCAGGTCGGCCTCATTGCGCATCTCATCGAGCAGAGCAACCTCCTCTATGAACGCCAGATGAAACAATTGGTCGCCTGCGGACAGGCCGAAGGCGATTCTATCCTGAACTAAACAATCGGCTTCAAAGCAAAAATCAAAAGAAAGAGAAGAAGATAAAATGAAATTAAATCATCAACAACTTAGCACAGCGTTGCTTACTGTGGCCATTTTAGGTTCCATTATTTCTTTAACAGGATGCGCCACAACTGATACAGGCAAGTATCAAGAGATACCCGTCACATCAGACCCATCAGGCGCAACAGTCAGGGCCGATACTGGTGAGACAACTATTACGCCAGGCAAGTTTTATCTGAGCAGAGACAAAAGGCATACTTTAGTTGCAGAATACCCAGGTTGTAAATCACAAAAATTAACACTACATAATGAAGCTCAAGGTTGGGCCCTGGGAAATGTCATATCTGGCGGACTTGTGGATTTGGTAGTCGATTGCGGCGATGGTTCAAAGTATGAGCTAATCCCAAAAGAGGTTCATTTTAATTTTGTAAAACCTGCAGTCCAAACCGACCTTGAAGCTAAACCACAGATTCAAAGTGAAACGCCACAGGACGGTAACGATAATTTTGTAAAACCTGCAGTCCAAACCGACCTTGAAGCCAAACCACAGATTCAAAGCGAAACGCCACAGGACGGTAACGATAATATAGATTTTACTCCAATATGTTCTATTTGCGGACGAAAATTAGGGAAACAGGATGGACTTCACATTTACAGGTTAAAACTGGCCTGTCCAAAATGTTTTAAGAAAGTAACAAAGTAAATCGGACTGCTTCTCGGCCTTGGTGCGGTGATTGCAGCAAGAAAGCAAACACGGAGCAAGGCGACGAGCCCGCTTCGGCAATCAAAAGGCAAATTGCATAACTGCGGTATCCCTAAGGAATGAATTTTTACTGCGGAAAGTTCTTAACCACTCCCGTAAGGGACGCCTCCCGATAGGGATGGCCAAGCCAAAACGGCGGGCCTTTCAGTTTTGAAAAATCGTATCCTTTTCTCATAGAAAAAATGATGGCTATCCCCATTATTCCTGATTTTTTTCGCCGCTCCATAGCCCTAATCGGTTTTCTTTTGCCTGCTTCTCTAAATAATCGAACTGCTTCATAAACTGGAACGGCTCGTATATATAATTAAAAGCGAAACCTTCTTTGATGAGTTTGGCGTTGATTAAAGTGCCATCTTCCAAAAAGACATATCTTAGAAGTCTATTGTATTTATCTCTATTCGATTGCATTGGGTCTGGGATTAAATAGACCAATTGCTTTTCCATGAGCTGCTTGGCATATCCGGCAGCTTCCGGGCCAAAATAATCTTCCCGAGAACTATAAGGATTTGCTATCTCCGGGGTATCTATTCCAATCAATCTTACATTTTCAATTTTTCCTTCAATATCGACTTTGATAGTGTCGCCATCAATTACTTTTACGACCCGGTAAAGAACTGGCGATTCTTTAATATGCGATGACTTATGAGGCAAAAAATACCCAATAAGAACTGCGATTAAAGCGGCCAGCAATAAGAGGAAGATTTTATTTAATTTTAATTTGACCCGGGTCATTAAGAATAATCTCCGGCCGGCCCTGATAACTTCTTACCAAGCCGGTGATTTCCACGGTTTTTCCTTCGTATTGTTTTGGGTTGTTAAATTTATATGCGTCTGAGCCAAAAATTGCCGCACCAAATGGACAAGTTTTATAATCGGGACAGAAATTTATAAATATAGTGCCTTTTTGGGAAGTATAAACGTGGTCCACTCTGCCTGTCACGCAAGCATATTCTCCCACGTGGTCTGACGCTTCATTGTAATTGATACGTATGGTGGGCTGTTGCAGCGGTTCTACTGTTCTCGGCAGTTGTAGTGGTGCGGGCTGCCTGTCAATTACGTTTTGCGGCCTGACCGGAGCTGACCTGTTTGACAGCCATATCGCGCCGGCAATTATAAACGCTGCAACGATAATAGTTATAGGTATCTTGTTTTTCTCAAAAAAATCCTTCATACAATCCCTCTAATTAATCCTCCTCGAGTTGACGCTGTTGTCAGGCAATGACTTTGACCGGGTGTGTTCTTGCAATATTTTTTATTTACTTCACTGACCTGAGTGATGACTTTCTGAGACTTTCCTATGGCAACAAACATTAACAAGTTCCAATAGATAGCAGTTGCATACCCACTGTACAAGCGATGTTTGATTCTAGCGAAGTCTTCCACGAAAGGTTTTCGCCGGGAGTGCTGGAAGACAGAAATCACCGAATCATCCGATATCTGATCGAGTAACGAAGCAATATCAGAATATAAAACGTGTTTATCGCTATATCGTTTTTCCGGTTCAAATCCGTTATCAGGATCAAGAAACAATAGTTGTTTCGTAGTAGCTGACAATCCTGAAAAATATTGCATTCTGTTTTGATTTGTTATAAAAGTGCTTCCATTGTGCAACTTGACTGTGTAGCGAGAACCTGTTGTTTCAGGCAGGCGTCGTAAGGCATCTATATTCCGCTTTTCTCGAAGCTGCTTGCAGAACTCAACTATTTCGCCTCTGGCTGGAAACAAAGAGGGATGTGACTTTCCATCATTGCTTGCGTCGTCCGGTGTCATCATCAACACGATATTTAGAAGAGGGTAGCACAATTCTTGCGCAAGATAGTCATGGTAATCCCACTTAAAACTATCTTTAGAATCGCCTAAATATTGGAGCTTCATTTTTTAAATGCCTAACATTGTTTATATTGGCCCGCATAACATTTCAAATACCATTGCGTCACCTATATAAGTTTGGTTTTTGATTCTACCGACAAATCCTGCCTTGTTACAACCTAAATCCGCATCCCAAAATCAGCAATCATCAATCACAAATCAGAAATGGATATTCTTCGTGGTTCTCGGTGTTCTTCGTGGTGAAATAGAAACGTAACTTCATTATTATTAGGCAGTTACAAATCCGTGTCCATTCGTGTTAATCTGTGGTTAAGGCCCTTTTTTGTGCATTTTCGCGGCCATTTTTAGCGTGTTTTTCCGTGGTCATTTTTGCTGTAACATCTTGCGGAATAAGGACATAAAACAGGACTAAAAAAGTCGCATAAAACAAATGTATCAAACCGTTGTATGATACATTTGTTCACCAAAAGCGCGCAAGTGTTTTTTGGCCAAATCCAAAATTCTTAAAATTTTTTTTACTCCTTTTCCCACAAGGAGTTAAGTGCATTTCGAGGCATCCCCAAAATCGGATTTTTCGTCAAAAGCGCGCAAGTTCGCGCCATAGGGTAGAGGGGCGCGAAGGCCGGGGCTCGTCACCCGTGACTCGTGACCCGAAGAAAGGAGATGGAGAGGTGAACAGGTGAGAAGGAATTTGAGATTTCCGAAGCGGGCTCTGCGCTTCGCTACGTGTGAGAGTAACCCGCGCAATGAATTGCGGGGCTAAATTTCGCAAAGCTACGAAAGGGAGGATGTTATGTCAACTATAACAGTCAAAGTTCCAAACTGGTTAGACAGAATTTTTGCGTGGCCTGCGGTTTTATACCGGCTGTGGAAGTATGGCTACGCTTACCGCAAGATTTACCTGGACGAAGGCAAGAGGACAATTCTTGACCCACAGGATTACTACCGATTTGCCCGGTTCAAATGGCACCTCAACGGATACAGAGATAAATACTATGCCATCAGAAGCCAAATAACCGGTCCTAAAGATATAAGAATTGTGCGATTGCACAGATTGATTATGAATGCCCCAGACGGCGTTTTTGTTGACCACATAAACGGCGATTCTCTCGATAATCGAAGGGCTAATCTGCGATTAGCAACTCGCTCGCAGAACATGAGCAACAGAAGAAAGACGAAAATAAAAACCACATCGCAATATATCGGGGTTTCTCTTGAAAAGAGCAGGGGCTTATGGGTCACTACAATCCGCAATAACAATAAGAGTATATGGCTTGGAAGATTTAACTCCGAAATCGACGCCGCGAAGGCGTACGATGAAGCCGCGAAGAAATATCACGGCGAATTCGCCCGATTAAACTCAAGCCGGTAAGCCGACCGTCTGGGCATACAGGACGCGCTGCTGGGGGCAGAGTTTCAATTCCGCGGCGAGCGCCGGCTTATTGCAGTTGTGGAACCACGCGGCCAGACCCTGCGAAGCGGCGAACAAATAAACATTTCCCGCGATGAGTCCGGTAGCAACGTTGTAATAGGATTTCTGTGTCTCCGCGTCTTTCAGGCCGGGCTCCTGTAATCGGGATTTGCTGTATTTGGCGATATCAACGACGTAGATGAGAATCGCCGGGGCTTTCGTCATAGCGCCGCCTCGGCCGTGGGCGCTCACCTTTGCTCGCAGGTCGCCCGCAACGACCGGGTCAAGACGATGGTTGACCGCCTCGTAGAGATATGTCCCTTCGGGCAAAACAACATAAAGGTCAATTTCCTGAGAATTGCTTGCTGACGCGGCCGTCCTTCCAATCTGGCCGAACGGCCCGCTCTGGCGATTCACGCCCCACGCCGCCCAGAGAAGATTAGAAAGCATCTGCGGGAGGAGCTTCTCATCGCGAATGTTGCGTATGGTCTTCCTTTCTTTAAGGGCAGCGAGCACGCTTTTGCCGCCATCCGTCTGCGGGGGCACAAGCGCGATTGGCTGAAGGTCCGTCGGGGGAATAGCCGCTTTAACCGTCTCGCCGTAGGAATCTGATTTTTCTTTTACGGCTTCAGTAAAACTCGGCCTTGCCGCCGCCAGCACCGTCAGGGCCGGCACGCTTTTCAAAAATGTTCTGCGATTCATATTTTCCTCCAATCTTTAGAACTTCTAACATAATGAAAAAGACACAGATTGACACTGTTGATTTTTGACACAGATTAACACTGATTTACACTGTTTATAACTCATTTCTCTGTGCTCTTTGCCTGCCCCCGCGTCTCGTTTTGCTTCGCAAAACGGCGGGGGTGGCTAAAAAACTCTGTGGCTAACCCAATTCTATCCATATCCGCCTTACGATTTCAATAAATAATAAAGAGAATTTTTCGCGATTGCCGCATAAGCAATCGCCTGATTGGTATTAAGCAACTTGCCAATAGATGTCCCATATCGCGCGGTGTATATTTATCGTAGCAGTTGAAAAAAACTGTTCTTCATCAGGATGAACAGCCGGCGTCCCTCAAACGTCGGCTGTTTTTTTGTTCTTACCTATAACGCTATTCGCTGTTTTTGTCTTTGGAGCGGAGTGTCCGGCAAAGGCAAAATATAAACAGGCCCAGAATCACGAGCCAGCTTGCGGACATAAATAGCCACCCGGCAATTGTCATTGCTGAACCCTCCCCGCCTGTGGTGAGCTTTGTCGAACCGCCTCTTTGCGTTTCCAGATTCGCCAGACGAGAAAAACAAGCATCGCAAAGAAGCCGACAAGCATCAGCCGGATGCCGATGATATACCATTTGTTTTCAGGAGCTACGTTTCGCAGGAGGATTGTGGGAATCCATTCCTGAAAGAACCAGAAGCCGAGTATGAGCAGCAGGAAAGCCGGCGTGATATATTTGATGATGAATCGGTAGATTCGCGGGATGGTAATATCGGAGCCGACGTGCATTTCGGTCCAGGCCTTGTCCATACCGAATACCCAGGCGAAGAGGATTACCTCGACGGTGGCAAAGAGGACTAAGCAGAACGTTCCGCCCCAGAAGTCCAGTTCATCGACGGCCCCCCTGCCGAGCCAGAAAATTGCCGGCTGGGTCAGAACGAAAGTCGAAATGCCAAGGATTAAACTCGCTTTTTTCTTAGAGAGGTTGAATTCGTCTTCGAGAAAGGCGATGGCGGGTTGCGCCAGAGAGATTGACGAGGTGATTCCCGCGATGAACAGGAGCATAAACCACATAAAGCCGAGGACATTCCCGAAGGCCATTTTCTGGAGGACTAAGGGCATAGTAACAAAGCCGAGGTTGAATGCCCCGCCCGCGGCGATTTGGTTTATGGCGATTGGGCCGAAGAAGGCGAACGCGGCGGGAATAACGATTGAGCCGCCGAGGATAACTTCCGCGACTTCGTTAGTAACCGCGGCCGTCAGGCCGGACAGCGCGACGTCATCCTGTTTTTTGAGATAGCTTGCGTAGGTGAGAATAACGCCTATGCCGCAGCTAAGGGTAAAGAAAATCTGGCCCGCGGCGGCTAGCCAAACTTTGGCGTGAGCAAGTTGCGACCATTGCGGGTTCCAGAGATAGCCCAGACCGTTAATGGTGTTCCAATCCGGCTTGGCGGGGTCCGGTGCGCCGAGAAACAGGACCGCTGCCACAAGTATAATCGCGAATACGAAAAGGATGGGCAGCCCATATTCGCAGGTTTTTTCGATACCGCCGCTTACACCGAGGTAGATTATCAAAATGTTGAGCAAAAAGGTTATGACGAAAAACAGGTAGGCGACGCCTATGCCGTTGAAAAATTCGTTATGGGCCAACCCCTGATAGCCCCGCAGAAACGCCGTCATTGTCTGTTCGGTAGTGCAGGCGTTGTACTTGCCGAAAAGCGCAAAGAAGCTGTATCCCAGCAGCCACGACTCGATATAGATGTAATAAATGAAGATGACTACAGGCCCGAAGATGCCTATAACCCCGAAGTATTTGATGAATTTGTTCTTTTCCCACAGCGTATGAAACATCCCCGGAGCCGTCGAATGACCGAATCCTCCGCCGAAGCGACCGATGGTCCATTCTATCCACATCAGGGGTATGCCGAGGAGGAAGAGGGCGACGAAATAGGGAATCATAAATGCGCCGCCGCCATTACGGGCGGCCTGGACGGGGAAACGGAGGAAATTGCCGAGTCCGATAGCAGAACCGGCGACCGCGAGTATTATGCCGAGTTTGCCACTCCATCTTTCCTTAGCCATAACCTCCCTCAAAATCCGAGGGTTATTTTACGATAGCGAGGAGCTTGAGCGTATCGCGTTCGATGACGCTCTGGATAATTGAACGAGGGACGGTCGGGAGGTTTGCACCAGCGGGGAGCTTATTGAAGCCGAGAAGGGCTTCCATACAGTCCTGAGCCCTTGCGGCTGGGAATGCGGAGCCGAAGAGGAGCTTATCCATCACGCCCTGCTCATAAGCCGAGACGACGATATTGTAAATCTGCCAGACATTGCCGGGTTTTACGGAGAGGTCAGCAAAGACGTATTTGTGTTTGGCGAGGAGACACAAGGTCTGCTCGTAAAAGGGAAAGCCCATATTGCCGACGATGATTTTCAAGTCCGGGAAGGTCCTGGCGACCTCGTCGAGGAGGAAGGGACGGGCGTATTCGAGAAAACCTCCCGGCCCGACGGGGGTATTGTGGAAAAAGACGGGCAGGTGCAGTTCCTGAGCGGATTCGTAAAGCTGCATCGCCTCGGTCTGGGCGGGATGAAAGGCAGAATGGGAGCAATAAAGGACGATGCCTTTGAGGCCGAGTTTTTCGGTGGATGATTTAAGATTGCGGATGGTGGGGTCTTCGGCGAGGGGATTGATAAAAGCGAAGCCGACCATCTTGTTTTCGTATCGTTCGACATACTGGCTCAAATCTTTGTTGACCTGCTCGGCGGGACCGTCGGCGGTAGTTCGACCTGGCTCACCACCGGATGCCAACACGATGCATTTATCAACCACCTCGGCGGCGGCAAGATGCTCTGAGGCATCAAGATTTTGTATGCTGACGCTTTTAATATGCGTGTGGCAATCAACTACCATTTCTCAATCCAATTCAATACAAGATTGGCGGGGCAAGCCCCGCCCTACCTATATCACGGCAGGAATATACGCTACCGGGTTGGGGCGGGAGCGTCAAGGGGAAAATCGCGTGATAAAAGCGCTGCCCCCTTCGGGTACACGAGACAGGACGTGGGAGGCAGTGGTTTATGTCAACCGGAGAATCAGGGGTTACCAGCCCTTTTTGAGCAGGACGACGGGAATTGTTTTGAGGAGGATGTAGGCGTTGAGGAGGAAGGACCTTTTCTGTATGAGAGGTAATCGTATTTGATTTTGTGTTCGGGTTTGAGGTCATAAAAGGCACGAATTTGCGCAAGGCCGGTAATACCTGGTTTGACGGCAAGCCGGATACCCTGCAAGGCCCTGTGTCGCCTGACGAA
>Ga0315273_10003846_pt1 | contig 18188 bp, 18 predicted proteins | sample YL17G02_0_MG_FD_205753 | JGI IMG/M metagenome (GOLD analysis project Ga0315273, IMG submission 205753) | Sediment microbial communities from Yellowstone Lake, YNP, Wyoming, USA - YL17G02_0 | ecosystem: Environmental > Aquatic > Freshwater > Lake > Sediment | place: USA: Wyoming | collected...
CTCCTCGAGCGCGTGGCTCCGGGGCTCGGGACGAACGCGTGGCAGATGTTCGTCTGGGGATTCCTCGTCTCGACGGTCGTTCTCTACCACGCCGTCTACACGATCAATTCGGTCGCGCACGTCATCGGAAAGCGCCGCTACGAGACGACCGACGACAGCCGGAACAACTTCTTCCTCGCGCTCCTCACGCTCGGCGAGGGATGGCACAACAACCACCACTACTATCCGGGCTCGACGCGCCAGGGCTTCTACTGGTGGGAGGTCGATCTGACCTACTATGGCCTGGTCGGGCTTTCGTGGATCGGACTCGTCTGGGATCTGCGATCGCCGCCGCATTCGATCCGGGAACGCCACCGCGAGCGGCTCGCCTCGACGCGCTGAGATAGCAAGGACAGAGGTACACGAGTGCGGGTCGCGATCGTCGGGTCGGGGATATCCGGCCTCCTCGCGGCCTCGCTTCTCCATCCGCGGCGCGAGATCACGCTCTTCGAAGCCGACCCACGGCTGGGTGGCCACGCGAACACCGTGCAGGTGGACGACGGTCGCGATTCCTTTCAGGTCGACACCGGCTTTCTCGTCTTCAACGACCGCACCTATCCGACGCTGATGGCGCTCTTCGACCGCCTCGGGGTCGTCGCGCGCGTCAGCGACATGAGCTTTGCGGTTCGGGACGAGGAAACTGGATTGGAATACGGCGGCGGCTCCTTCAACGCGCTCTTCGCGCAGCGCCGCAATCTTCTCCGCCCATCCTTCCACGCGCTCCTTCGCGAGATCGTTCGCTTTCACGAAGAGGGACGGCGTTACCTGGCGAAGGACGGTCCCGAAGAACCGCTGGGTGCGTTCCTCGCGGAGCGGGGTTTCTCGGAGGCGCTCGCGCGCTACTACCTGGTGCCGATGACCGCCTCCATCTGGTCGGCCGCGCCAGCGACGATCGCGGCCTTCCCCGCGCGGACCCTGCTCCGCTTCTTCCACAATCACGGATTGCTGGAGACGAAGAACTACCCGACCTGGTTCACGATCGAGGGGGGTTCGCGCTCCTACGTGGAGGCGCTCTCCCGCCCCTTTCGCGATCGCGTGCGCCTCGGCGCGCCCGTTCGGGCGATCCGGCGAGAGAAGGACGGCGTCGTCGTGGCGACCGATTCCATGGGACGGGAGCGCTTCGATGAGGTGGTCCTCGCGGTGCACAGCGATCAGGCGCTCGCGATCATGGAAGATCCCTCGCCTGAGGAGCGCGAGATCCTCGGCGCGATTCCGTATCTGTCGAACGAAGCCGTGCTCCACACCGATGTCCGGCTTCTTCCGAGGCGCCGGGCCGCTTGGTCCTCGTGGAATTACTTCATCCCCCGGGCCGCGGGATCGCGTCCGCTGGTCACCTACCATCTGAATCGGCTCCACCGGCTGAAAGCGCGCCGCGAGTTCTGCGTGACGCTGAATCCGGGCGACCGCGTGGCGCCGGAGCGGGTTCTGGCGCGCATTTCGTACGCGCATCCGGTCTACTCCGAGCGCGGCGTCGCCGCGCAGCGCCGGCACCACGAGATCTCGGGCACGCGGAGGACGCACTTCGCGGGCGCCTACTGGGGACACGGATTCCACGAAGATGGCGCGAGGAGCGCCGTGACCGTGGCCCGGGCGCTGGGGGCGGCGGAATGATCGCCTCTCCGCTGGCGCTCGAACCGGGGCTCTACGAGGGCTGGGTGCGCCACCGCCGCCAGACGCCCAAGCCGCACGCGTTCCGCGTTCCGCTCTTCATGGCATATCTCGATCTGGCCGATCTTCCCCGACTGCTGCCCGGCCGCTTTGTCTGGACCCTGGAGCGCGCGGGACTCGTCTCGTTTCATCGCCGCGACTACTTGCCGCCCGTGGAGGTCCCGCTGGAGACGGCGGTTCGCGACCTGGTGGAGCAGCGCCTCGGGACCCGACCCGAGGGGCCGATCCGCCTCCTGACGCACCTCCGGACCTGGGGCTATGGATACAACCCGGTCAGTTTCTATTACTGCTTCGATCGCACCGGCAACCGCATCGAAGCGGTGGTGGCCGACATCACCAACACCCCCTGGGGGGAGCGACACGCCTACGTCCTCCCCGGAGATGGCGACCCGGCCCGTCCCGAGTGGTCGCGGAGCCGGTTCCGCAAGACGTTCCACGTGTCGCCGTTCATGGAAATGGAGATCGAATACGACTGGCGCTTCCGAGCGCCGGGCCGCAGGTTGATGGTTCACATGGTGAACGAGAAGGCGGGCGCCACGATGTTCGACGCGACCCTGATGCTCCGTCGCCGGCCCTGGACGGCCGGGGAGCGCAGGCGCGCGCTATGGCGCCATCCGTTCATGACCGGCCAGGTCATCGGCCATATCTATTGGAACGCACTCCGCCTCTGGCTCCGCGGCGTTCCATATCTGGGCCATACCGGCGAATCGGCGCTCCGCAAGACGCCGGATGGTGGGGCGTCACGGTGAGCGCGGTCCGCGTGATCGGGCTCGCTTCCGCGACTCGGCGTCCGCGCTGGCACGAGCGGATCGCCCGACGGATTTCCGCCGCGGCGCTCGGAGCGATCCGCGAGGGACGGCTCGTCCTCCGTGATGCCGAGGGGGCCCAATCTTTCGGTTCGGCCTCGGCTCCCGGCCGCACGATGCCCGCGATCGAAGCGACGGTCCACGTCTCCGATCCCTCCTTCTATCTCGACCTTCTCCTCGGCGGAAGCGTCGGAGCCGGAAGCGCGTACGCGAAGGGGAAGTGGGGTTCGTCCGATACGACGGCGCTCTGCCGGCTTCTCCTGAGGAATATCGAGGTCCTCCATCGGGCCGACGGGCCGTGGAGCGCGCTCACGGCCGCGGTCCGCCGAATCGGCTATCGCGGGCGCCGGAACACGAAGCGTGGAAGCCGCCGGAACATCGAAGCGCACTATGACCTCGGCAACGATTTCTTCTCGCTCCTTCTCGATCCGACGCTCTCCTATTCCGCGGCGAAGTTCGACCGGCCGGAGATGACGCTCGAAGAGGCGTCGCTCGCGAAGCTCGACGGCATCCTGACGCTCCTGGAGCTGCCGCCCGGCTCGCGGCTGCTGGAGATCGGGACCGGCTGGGGAGGGTTCGCTCTTCGCGCCACGGGGACGGGCGGTCTCGACGTGACGACGACCACGATCTCGCCCCGCCAGGCGGCTCTGGCTCGAAAGCGCCTCGACGACGCCGGGCTCGCGGCGCGCGCGCGGGTGCTCGAGCAGGACTATCGCGATCTGGCCGGTCTCTACGACGGGCTCGTCTCGATCGAGATGATCGAGGCGGTCGGGGCCGAGTACTACGACGACTACTTTCGTCTCTGCGCCGCGCGGCTCCGGCCCGGCGCGCCGTTCATCCTCCAGGCGATCGTGATCGAGGACGATGCCTTTGAAGCGGCGCGGCGCGACGTCGACTTCATCAAGTGGCACATCTTCCCCGGTTCCTGCATCCCCTCGCGCGCCGTTCTCGTGGCCGCCGCGGAGCGCGCCGGCTTCACGACCGAGAGGGAGGTCGATCTCACCGCCTCCTACGGCGAGACGCTCCGGCGCTGGCGCTCCAATCTCCACGCCAATCGCGCGCGAATCCAGGCGCTCGGCTTCGATGACGCGTTCATCCGGCTCTGGGACTTCTACTTCTGCTACTCCGAGGCGGGATTCGAGGAACGTCACACGCGCGATCTGCAGATCCGGTTCCGAAAGAAGGAGACTCCCGGCCGATGAGCGGTCTCGCCGCGCTCTGGCTCGCCATCCTGGCGGGACTCTCCCTCGCGATGATCGCGCTCTGGCTCGTGCAGCGCCGCACCGGGAACGCCGCGATCGTGGACTCCGGATGGGCCGGAGGGCTGGGGCTTGCCGCCATCGCCGCCGGCCTCTTCGGCGACGGCGATCCGTGGCGCCGCGTGGCCGTCGCGGTCATCGGTGGCGGATGGGGCCTCCGTCTCGCGCTTCACCTCTACTCGGATCGCATCGGAGGAAAGCCCGAGGAGGGACGCTACGTGGCGCTCCGCGCCGGGTGGGGGAATCGCGCGCAATTTGGTTTCTTTCTCTTCTACCAGGCGCAGGCGCTCCTGGCGGCGCTACTCGCGGCCCCGTTCCTTCTGGCCGCGTTCGACGCGGGTCGGGCGCCGCGCTCGACCGATCTCGCCGCGGTGATCCTCTGGGCCCTCGCCCTGGGCGGAGAATCGTTGGCCGATCGTCAGCTGGCGGCCTTCAAGGCCGATCCTGCCAATCACGGCCAGGTCTGCCGGACTGGCCTCTGGGCGTGGTCGCGCCACCCGAACTACTTCTTCGAGTGGCTTCTCTGGTGCGCGTTCGCGCTTCTGGCGACGGGCGGGGCCGCGGGCCTGCTCGCGTGGGCGGCGCCCGCCGTGATCCTCTTCTTCATCCTGCGCGTGACCGGCATCCCGCCCACCGAGGCGCAAGCCTTGAAGAGCCGGGGCGACGCCTATCGCCGCTATCAGCGCGAGGTCAGCCCGTTCGTCCCGCTCCCTCCCCGACGGAGGGCCGGCGCGTGAAAGAGCCGATGGCCTGGGTCGAGCGGGGGCTTGTTCCCGATCCACTCCTGCGTCTCGGGATCCGCCGCCGTCTTTCCGCGCACCTCAGGGAGCTGAACTCCGGGGGCGTCGAGGCGTCCGCCGCGCGGCACGCGGCATTCGTCGCCTCGCTTCGCGGCAGCGAGCGGATCGCGCCGGCGCCCGAGGCGGCGAACCGGCAGCATTACGAACTCCCCGTCGCCTTCTTCCAGCGCGTTCTCGGCGCGCGCCTCAAGTACAGCTCCGCCTACTGGCCCGAGGGCGTCGAAACGCTCGATGAGGCCGAGGAGCGGATGCTCGCGCTGACGTGCGAGCGGGCGGAACTGGCGGACGGCATGGATGTCCTCGACCTCGGCTGTGGGTGGGGGTCGTTGACCTTCTGGATCCTGGAGCGCTATCCGCGCTCGCGGGTGCTCTCCATCTCCCACTCGCGCACGCAGGGAGCGTTTCTCCGGGACGAGTCGGCGCGTCGAGGCTTCGAGGGGCGCCATCATGTCGTGACGGAAGACGTGAACGATTTCGCGCCGGGGCGCGAGTTCGATCGCGTTCTATCGATCGAGATGATGGAGCACACGCGCGGCTACCCGACGCTCCTGGCCCGAGTGGCGGCATGGCTCCGACCCGAGGGGCGTTTCTTCGTCCACACGTTCACGCACCGCGAGCACGCCTATCCCTATCGCGACGACGACGACGACGACTTCATCGGCCGGCACTTCTTCACCGGCGGAATGATGCCCTCCGATCGACTGATTCTCCATTTCCAGGAGGATCTGAGCATCGTGGAGCATTGGCGCGTGTCGGGGAAACACTATCAGCGGACCGCCGAAGCGTGGCTGCGGAACATGGACCGCGAGGAGCGCTACCTGCGGCCGCTGATGACGGAGGTCTACGGCGCCGGCGACGCGGGGCGATGGTGGAACTACTGGAGGGTCTTCTTTCTCGCCTGCGCCGAGCTATGGGGCTACGCGAACGGCGAGGAGTGGATCGTGTCTCACTACCTCTTGGAGCCGAAACGCTCCCGCAGCCGTTCCTCCCGATAGGCGAAGATCCGCTCCACGTCCCTCCGCACGAAGAACTCGTTCACGAACGCTCCCCCCGGCACGTCGTACCACACCTCGTCCTCCACCAGCGTCCCCCCGTCTCTGGGCGTGAACGTGTGCGTGTGGATCCACGCCTTGTAGGGGCCCTTCCGCTGCTCGTCCACGAACCGGCGAGGCGGATCCCAGACCGTGATTTCGCTCTGCCAACGGACCGGGATGCCGTGGATCCTCAGCCGGTAATCGATCCGGGCGCCCGGAGCCATCACCATCGGGGCCGGCGATTCGACCCGGAATCGCAGGAAGGGGGGCGTGAGCGCCTCGAGGTTGTGCGCATCCGCAAAGAAGGGGAAGACCTCCTCGACGGGGCGAGGAAGCCAGAGTTCGGAACGCCAAAGGAAGGGGGCGGGTCTGCGAGTAGCAGGTGCCATGTCGAACGGCTCCAGGTATGCGATTAGACAGCGGCGATTCTCTGCTCCATTTCGCCATTCCTCAGACGCGCCCCGCGCTGAGGCGGTTCCGATGAAGTGTCGCTTGAAACGAAGGCCGCGCCCCTCATACTGATCCTCGAATGACACGCGATGATCCAGGACCGGTCCCCGCCAAGCCGCTCGCCGGGTTCACCCACCGGTTCATTCCGGCGGGCTCGGGCGGTCCCGACCCGGGCTTAACTCTCCTCCTCCTTCACGGCACGGGCGGCGACGAGAACGATCTCCTGCAGCTCGGGTCGATGCTCTCCCCCGGCGCCGCGTTCTTGAGTCCGCGCGGGCGCGTCCTCGAGTCGGGGATGCCGCGATTCTTCCGCCGAGTTCGCGAAGGGGTTTTCGACGTTCCCGATCTCAAGGCGCGCGCGGCGGAGCTGGCGGCTTTCGTCACGGAGGCGCGGACGACGTACTCGCTCGCGGGGCGGGCGTTGGTGGCGGTCGGCTTCTCGAACGGCGCGAACATCGCGGGCGGGCTCCTTATCGCGCATCCGGGCGCACTCGACGGCGCCGCGCTCTTGCGCCCCATGGTGCCGTACGAGCCCGAGATGCCGCCGCGCCTCTCGGGCGTGCCCGTTCTCATCGCGGCCGGGGACTCGGATCCCTACGGAGGGGTCGAGGCTATTCGCCGGCTCGAGGCCATCCTCGAGGGCGGCGGCGCGCGCGTGACGGTTCATCGGGAGCGCGCGGGGCACAACCTGACACAGGGCGACGTGACCGCCGCGCGAGAATGGCTGGAGAAGGAATTCGGGAAGCGGAAGAGCTAGCGGCGCGTCAATCCCGCCACGGCTGGTGGCGGTTCGTGATCGGCAGGCGCCGATCTTTCCCCAGCGCCCGCGCCGTGATGCGGATTCCCGGCGGCGCCTGGCGGCGCTTGTACTCGGCCTTGTCGACCATCTGGATCACGCGACGAACCAGCGCGCGATCGTAGCCGAGACCCACGATCCGATCGACCTCCCAATCCTCCTCGACGTAGGCGCGCAGGATCGGATCGAGCACGTCGTAGGGCGGGAGGGAATCGGTGTCGAGTTGCCCCGGCTTCAGCTCCGCCGTCGGCGGGCGCGTGATCGTCCGCTCCGGAATCCACGGCTTCCCGGCGCGCGCGTTCCGGTAGTGGGCCAGGTCATAGACGAGCGTCTTGAAGACGTCCTTCAGCACCGCGAAGCCCCCCGCCATGTCGCCGTAGAGCGTCGCGTAACCGCAGGAGTACTCGCTCTTGTTTCCGGTCGTGAGTACGAGCCATCCAAACTTGTTCGAGAGCGCCATCAGGATGTTCCCGCGGATGCGCGACTGGAGATTCTCCTCCGTCGTGTCCTCGGCGCGGCCCTTGAACGTCTCGGCGAGAGTCTTCTTGTACGAGGCCATCTCGTCGCCGATCGGGAGCGTCATGTAGGCGATGCCGATCGTGCGCGCCAGCGCTTCCGCGTCCTCGGCGCTCTCGCGAGCGGTGAAGGGCGATGGAAGGAAGACTCCGGTCACGTTCTCGGGGCCGAGCGCGTCGGCCGCGATGGCGGCGGTGAGAGCGGAGTCGACGCCTCCCGAAAGGCCGAGGACCACGTGCTCGAATCGGTTCTTCCGGATGTAGTCGCGCGTGCCGAGGACAAGCGCGCCGTAAATCTCCTCGACGTCAGCGGGCGTGTGGGTCTTTCGCGGCTTCAGCGGCGGCTTCGTCGCGGGCGCCGGGCCGCCGGGCGCGATCTCGGGAAGCGTGACCGACCGGAGCCTCGCCTCGCCTTTGTCGGTCTGCGCCGCCTCACGGCTCCGGGGGTCCTTCAGCCGCGCGCGGAAGATGGCCTCGAGGTCGAGATCGACGAGGACGAGATCCTCTTCGAAGGCCGCGGCGCGCGCGAGATCCTCGCCGCGTGGCCCGAAGACGCGGCTGTTCCCGTCGAAGACGAGTTCGTCCTGGCCGCCCACGTTGTTCACGAAGGCGACGAAGGAAACCCCGTCGGCGGCGCGCGTCGCCAGCATGCGGTCGCGCGTCACGCATTTCCCGGCGTGGAAGGGCGACGCCGAGAGGTTGATGACGAGTTCCGCCTCGCCGTAGAGCGCGAACGCCATCGGTCCCGCCGGCGTCCAGATGTCCTCGCAGATATTGACCGCGAAGCGGAGCGGTCCGCGCACGCAGACGAAGGGATCGCGCCCTGGCCGGAAGTAGCGGACCTCGTCGAAGACGCCGTAATTGGGGAGGTGGCTCTTCTGATAGACTGCGACCAGTTGGCCGTCGTGCGCGATGGCTGCCGCGTTGTACACGTCGCCCGCCCGCTGCGCGAAGCCCACGATCGCGGTGATCCCGCGTGTCGCCCGGACCACCTCGTCCAACGCCGCCTGGTTCTGCTCGATGAACTCGGGGCGGAGGAGGAGATCTTCGGGCGGATAGCCGGTGAGGACCAACTCTGGAAAGGCCACGAGATCGGCCCCCTGAGCGCGGGCGCGCTCCAGGAAGTCGATGACCTTCTTGGCGTTTCCGGGGAGGTCCCCCACGACAGGGTTCACCTGGGCCAAGGCCAGACGGACCACTCTCGAGGCTTGGGCGCGCTCCGGCGCCCCCTGGGCGGGAGTCATCCGAACCATCGTAGCACAAGAGAGGGTTCCGTCAGGGGGCGGGCCCGAGGCTCAGGACGAGGGGAGGCGCACCATGCCCACCGTATCGATCGCCGTCTTCGGCAGTAGCCAAGCATCCAGCGCCTCGCCCCACTACCGGCTGGCGGAATCGCTAGGTCGCGCGCTCGCGAAGCGCGGCGCCATCATCCGCTGCGGCGGCTACGGGGGAATCATGGAGGGCGTGGCGAGCGGCGCGAAGGCCGAAGGTGGCCGCGTCGTAGGCTGCACGCTGAAAGCGTTCGCCGAGGCCCGCACGCCGAACCAGTACCTGGACGAAGTCCACGAATCGCCCGACCTCCATTCGAGGATTCGCTGCCTGCTGGCCGGCACGCGCGCCGCGGTGATCCTCCCGGGCGGCGTCGGAACGTTGAACGAGTTGATGTGGGTCTGGACGCTCCTCCTCATGGATCGCGACGACGGGCCGCAGGGGCTGGTGCTGCTCGGCGACCCGTGGAAGGAACTGCTCGACTTCCTGGCCAGGCGCTTCGAGTTCAACGAAGCGGTGCGGAGTCTGGTGACAGTAGCGCGCGATCCGGACGAGGCCGCGCGGGTGGCGTGCGGGGTCAAGTAGACTTGAGCGACGGAATTCCCTCTCTCATCGCCGAAGGATCATGGGTATCGGGGGGGGCGAGCGAGCCGTTCGGCTCGAGTTGCCTCGCTCGATTTCGCCGGCAGTACGAGCTCATCCCCGCCTACGCCGCCTACTGCCGCCACCTCGGCCGCACGCCCGACTCCGTCGCCGACTGGCGCGACGTCCCGCCGGTTCCCGCGTCGGCGTTCAAGACTCACGACATGAGCGCCGCGCCGCGCGGCTCGGAGGCGGCGATCTTCGAGACGAGCGGGACGTCGGTCTCGAAACCGGGGCGCGTCCGGCTCGGCTCCACGGCCGCGTACGAGGCCTCGCTTCTGAAGTGCTTCGAGCGGCACATGCTTCCCGATGGCGCGCGATTGCCCGCGATCGTTTTCGGCCCGCGCCGGATGGAGGCGCCTCGCTCCTCGCTCTGGTTCATGGTGGAGAAGGCGGTCCAGGCGTTCGCGCCCGCCGCGGTCTACGTCGTCCGCGGCGGCGAACCGCGCTGGGGCGAGGCCGACTCGGTCCTTCAGCGCGCGGAGACCCGAGGCGAGCCTGTGCTTCTCCTCGGGACGACGCTCTTCTTCATGGCCTACTTCGAGCACCTCGAACGCGACGGGAAGAGCCTCTCACTCCCACGCGGCTCCCGCGCCATGGACACCGGCGGCGCGAAGGGGCTGCGCGCCGAATTCGAGCGCGAGGAGATCGAGGCGGCGTTCGCACACCATCTCGGCATCGCGCCATCCCACCTCGTGAACGAATACGGCACGGCGGAGTTGGGGAGCCAGTTCTACGACGACAACTTCCTGGCGCATCACGAGGGGCGCCCGCGTCTCGGCGGGAAGGCAATTCCGCCCTGGGTCCAGACGCGCGTCCTCGATCCCGAAACGCTCGCCGAGAAGCCCGACGGCGAGCACGGACTCCTGGTTCACTACGACCTCGCGAACGTCGACATTCCGATCGCGGTCCAGACCGAGGACATCGGGTATCGCGTCGGCGACCGACTCCACCTCGAGGGGCGTCTCCTCGGTGCGGAAGCGCGCGGCTGCTCGCTCCCCTTCGAGAAGTTCCTCGCTGCGGGCGGTGAGGCGTGAGCCCCTCACGATCCAGCGATGAGTCCCCCATGAACCGCCTGCTCGACGCCTTCTATCTCCCGCCGGCGCTCGCCGCGACCGTCGAAACCACGACGCAGCGATTCGGCGCGCCGAGCGATCCGCTGGAGATCCGCCTGCCGCTCATCGCGCCCGAGACGCTAGTGCGATGGATCGAGCACCTCCGCGCCGCTCGCGCGAAGCGCCTGGCCGGCCGCTCCACCGCCGCCACGCTCCGTTCGCTCAACCGCGTCGTGGACCGCTTCCTCGATCCGCGCTACCGCCAGCGTCGCGAGGCGATCGAAGCGCTGGCGCGAACGGGGACCTTCTCAGCGCCCATGCTCGCCCACGCCTTCGACGATGCCTTCCAGCCGCTCGCTCACGGCGGGCTCTCGCGCTGGCTCGCGGCGGAGCTCGGGTCGTCGCAGGCGCTCGACCGTCCGATGCCGGGCCCGGGCGGCACGCGCCGCCAGGCGCACGGCCCCGAGTGGATGCTCCAGATCTACGCGGGAAACGTCCCGACGGTGCCGGTGCTGCCGCTCTTCTCGGCGCTTCTCATGAAATCGGCGCTTCTCGCCAAGACATCGGCGCAGGAGCCCCTCTTCACCCCGCTCCTCGCGCGCGCCATCGCGGAGGTCGATCCTGAACTCGGCGAGTGCATGGCGATCGTCTGGTGGAAGGGGGGCCAGTCCGAACTCGACCGCGAGGCGCTCACCCGCGCGCCGGCGGTGCTTGCGTTCGGGGGGGAGGCATCGTCCGCTAGCATCGCGCACGCCGCGAATCCCACCGCGGCCGTCGTACTCCACGGCCCGAAGGTGAGCGTCGGCTACGTAGGCGCCGGCGCCATGCGCAGCGGCGCGCTCCACACGCTCGCCGCGCGCGCGGCGCACGACGTGGCGCTCTACGATCAGCAGGGTTGCCTCTCGCCGCACGCCTTCTATGTGGAGCGAGGCGGCATGGTCTCCCCGGTGGCGTTCGCGGAGGCGCTCGCGTCGGCCCTCGAGGAAGCGTCGCGCCGCCTTCCGCGCCGCGAGCCCACTCCCGCCGCCGCGGCGTCGGTCCAGATGTCGCGCGCGCAGGCGGCGCTGGAGGCGGCCACCGGCCGCGTCACGCAGGTCCTCGAGTCGGAGCGGGGGACGGAGTGGACCGTGATCTTCGAAGAGGAGGGAAACGTCCGCTTCGAGCCGGGGCCGCGCCATCGCGTCGTGAGAGTTCAGGCGGTCGCCGACGTGGAGGAATTCGTCCGCGCGGTGGCGGGGGGAGAGCGTTACCTCGAAGCCATCGCTGTGGAGGAACGCGGCGCGCGCCGCGAACGGCTGATCGCGCGGCTAGCGGCGCTCGGCGTGCCGCGCATCACGTCGGTCGGCGCGCTGCAGCGGCCGTCGCCGCTCGGAACGCACGGCGGCGTGACGCGGCTCGGGCCATTCCTTCACTGGACAACGATCGAGACGGGGGGCGTCCCGAGAGCGCGAACCGCCGCGAGCGCCCGCGGTGCGGCGAAAAAGAAATCGACGCCGAAGCGATCCGCCCCGGCGCCGAAGAAGAAGCGAATTCCCACGAAGAAGCCTAGAGCATCGGCCTCCAGACCATCAGGACGAGGATCGCGAAAAGGAGGAGGACGGTCACGCCGTTGACCTGAAGCCAGCCGCGCGCCATCGAATCGAAATCGCCCGCCGCCGCGCCCGCCTTCCCGCCCTTCTCCGGTTCCCCGATCAGCGCCGCCATCTTCTTCCGCTTCGGAATCAGGACGCCGTGCCAGAGGCCCGTCACCACGATGTAGAGGACCACCGCGATCCAGATCCACACCGCCGAGGCCATCTCGACCTTCGCGAAGTGGATGAGCGCGAGCCCGGTGAGGAGGTTCAGCAAGATCGCCGGCAGCGCGTAGGTCTTGCTGGTCCACGCCATCGTCGCGAGGACGTAGGAGCGGAGGCTCGCGTCGCCGCGCTTCACCGCGCGGCCGAACCAGAATCCCGAATAGACCAAATCACCAATGAGAAGCACGGCACCGATTACATGGAGAATTCGCATCGCGTCGGTCATGGGTTGACGACCAGGATCCCTGTCATGGAATTGTGGAAGCTGCAATGGTATGGGAACGAGCCAGCCGTCCCCATCGTGATCGGGGCGCTCGTCGCGCCGGCACCGATACTACCAGTATCGAACGTCCCGCTCGCGTCGGAAGTCGCGGTGTGGGTCGCACCGACCACGTTCTTCCAGGCCACGGTTTGCCCGACCGTCACCGTATCGGGGCTCTTGGAATAGGAGTTCGCGAGGTTATTGGCGACGATGTTGATCACGTGATCGGCGGTGGCGCCGCCTCCCGGCGAGGCCGGGTTCTTACTATCCTTGCAGCCGTGGACCGCAAGCGAGAGCGCGGCCACCGAGAGTGCGAGGGCAAGGAGTCGCAAGGTGGGGATCTTTGGCATGGGGCACCTCCAGGGGTTCGGTTCCGGCCGACTATCCAGGTAGCACCTTAGCACCCCTGAGCCAGATCAAAGTGTGCCTGGGGTCACACTCCAGCCGGCCGATGCGGTTCCGGCCTGGATAAGTCGGTAAGTTGCAATTTAACAGCGCCTTATAGTCGGCACCCACTCTTCTTCCGGGCCTGGCTGAATTCCCTCACCCGCTCCGCGACCGGGGCCGATATTTCGACTAGACTCTTACGTATGCGTAAGGGTACGATACGCATCTAAGTCTGTGGACCCAAAGAGGACCCATGGAATCGATCGATCAAAGCAAGCTCCTCAAAGTAGGCGATCTAGCGAAGCAGGCCGGGAAATCGGTCCGCGCGCTACATCTATATGAGGAACTCGGCCTCCTGACGCCGGCCGCTCGCTCGCAGGGCGGGTTCCGTCTCTACGACGACACGGCGCTCCGACAGATCCGCTGGATCGAGCTGCTCCAAGAGAGCGGCTTCACCCTCCATCAGATCCAGGCGCTTCGCCGCGAGTGGCAGACGACGCACTACGGCCCCGAGGCGATGCGCGTGCTGCGCGAGGCGTTTCAGGCGCGGCTCGCCGAGACGCGGGAGCAGATCGACCGCCTCCAGGCGCTCGAACGCGAGCTGGTGGAGACGCTCGACTACCTCCACACCTGCGATCAGTGCCAGCCGGTCCGGACGACGGCCGGCGACTGTCCGGCGTGCCCGGAGGATCACAGCGTGAAGGAAGAGCCCGCGCTGGTCGCGGGCTTCCATATTTCAACGGGCGGGAATGGCGGTCTTTCGATCCCGCTGGGGGCCAAGAACCGATGAGCGAATCGACGACGCCTTCGCCCACCGCGCGCCCCGCGGCCGCGCCCGGCACGATCCTCCTGACCCCCGAGGCGGTGGCCTACGTGAAGCAGGTCCGCACCCGCGAGGGGAAGGAAGGGCAGACTCTCCGCATCGGCGTGAAGGCGGGCGGCTGCTCCGGATATCACTACGTCATGGTTTTCACCACGGCCTCGCGTCCAGGGGACCTGGTGCTGGAGTACGAAGAGCTCACCGTCGTCGTCGATCCGCGTTCGCTCGCGATCCTCGACGGGACGGTGGTCGACTACCAGCGCGGGCTTCTCGGATCGGGCGTTCAGTTCAACAACCCCCGCGTGAAGAAGGCGTGCGGTTGCGGGGACAGCTTCAGCGTATAACGGCCGGCTCCGGCCACGACCAAGCGCGGATGCCGCGCCGATAGCCACGTAAAGGAGAGCGAATGACGCCGACGCTTCAAATCCAAGACCTCCATGTCTCCGTCGAGGGGAAGCCGATTCTCAAGGGGCTGACGCTCACGGTGAACAAGGGCGAGGTGCACGCGATCATGGGCCCGAACGGTTCGGGGAAGAGCACCCTCGCGAACGCGCTCATGGGAAATCCCAAGTATGAGATCACGTCGGGAAAGGTTCTCTTCCACGGCGAGGACATCTCGGAGTGGGAGGCGGACGAGCGCGGCCGGAAGGGCCTCTTCCTCGCGTTCCAGTACCCGACGGCGATTCCCGGCGTCAGCGTCGCCAACTTCCTCCGCATGGCGCTCCAGGCGCGCCGCAAGGCCGCCGGCGAGGAGAAGCCGATGCCGCCGAAGGAATTCCGCGCGCTCGTGAAGGAGAAGATGGCGCTCCTGAAGATGGACGAGTCGTTCGCGGGACGCTACATCAACGACGGCTTCTCGGGCGGCGAGAAGAAGCGCGCCGAGATCCTCCAGATGGCGGTCCTGCGTCCCGAGATCGCGGTGCTCGACGAGACCGACTCGGGCCTCGACATCGACGCGCTCCGCATCGTGTCGGACGGCGTGAACGCGCTGGCCGGCCCCGATATGGGCGTCCTCCTCATCACGCACTACCAGCGCATTCTCAATTACATCAAGCCGCAGTTCGTCCACGTTCTCGTCGACGGACGCATCGTGAAGTCCGGCGGCTCGGAGCTCGCGCACGAGCTCGAGGCGCAGGGCTACGTTTCCATCCGCGAAGAGAGCGCGGCCTAACCGCCCTCGGGCAAGGAGCAATGAGATGAGCGACCAGCAGCCGCAACAGCCGGTGCTCGACATCCGCGAGGGCTACAGGGAGAAGTTCGGCTTCCACGACGACATCGCGCCGATCTTCAAGTCCCGGAAGGGTCTCGACAAGGACGTCGTGTCGATGATCTCCGAGATGAAGAAGGAGCCGGCGTGGATGCGAGACTTCCGGCTCAGCTCCCTCGAGCATTTCGAGCGGAAGCCGATGCCGACGTGGGGCGGACGCCTCAGCGACATCGACTTCCAGGACATCTACTACTACCTGAAGCCGGTCGACGAGCAGGGGAAGACGTGGGAAGACGTCCCCGCCGACATCAAGAGGACGTTCGACAAGCTGGGGATTCCCGAGGCGGAGCAGAAGTTCCTCTCGGGCGTCGGCGCCCAGTACGACTCGGAGACGGTCTATCACAAGATCAAGGAGTCGCTCTCGGCGCAGGGCGTCATTTTCCTCGACACCGGCTCGGCGCTCGAGAAGCACCCCGATCTCTTCCGCGAGTACTTCGGCACGGTCATTCCGCCCTCGGACAACAAGTTCGCCGCGCTCAACAGCGCCACCTGGTCGGGCGGCTCGTTCATCTACGTGCCGAAGGGCGTGAAGGTGGAGCTTCCGCTCCAGGCGTACTTCCGCATCAACGCGCAGAACATGGGTCAGTTCGAGCGGACGCTGATCATCGTCGACGAAGGCGCCTTCGTGCACTACGTCGAGGGCTGCACAGCGCCCATCTACGCCACCGACTCGCTCCATTCGGCGGTGGTCGAGATCATCGTGAAGAAGGGCGGACGCTGCCGTTACACCACGATCCAGAACTGGTCGAACAACGTCTACAACCTGGTCACCAAGCGGGCGATGGCCTACGAGGACGCCACCATGGAGTGGGTGGACGCGAACCTCGGCTCGAAGCTGACCATGAAGTATCCTGCCGTCTACATGGTGGGGAAGGGCGCGCACGCGGAAGTCCTCTCGATCGCGTTCGCGGGGAAGGGGCAGCACCAGGACGCCGGCGCCAAGGTCGTGCACGCCGCGCCGAACACCACGTCGAACGTCATTTCGAAGTCGATCAGCAAGGACGGCGGGCGCGCGGGGTATCGCGGGCTCGTGAAGGTGACGAAGGGCTCCACGGGGTGCAAGTCGACGGTGAAGTGCGACGCCCTCATTCTCGACGAGGACTCGCGCTCCGACACCTATCCTTACATGGAGATCGAGGAAGACAAGGTCTCCATCGGTCACGAGGCCACGGTCTCGAAGATCGGGGACGAGCAGATCTTCTATCTCATGAGCCGTGGAATTTCGCAGGACGAGGCGGCGGCGATGATCGTGAGCGGCTTCATCGAGCCGATCACGAAGGAGCTCCCGATGGAGTACGCCGTCGAAATGAACCGACTGATCCAGCTGCAGATGGAGGGCTCGGTCGGTTGACCGGCCGGCCTCCAGCGGCGTGAACGAGGAGACACGAGTGAATCCAACCGAATTGACGACCCCGGCCGGCCCCGCGACGGACGCTTCGGCGCCCGGCGACGCGCCGAAGCTCGGGTCGCTGACGCACGCGGACGTCGCCGCGCTCGCCGCGCGAAGCGGTGACAGCGACGCGCTGGCGAAACGCCGGGCCGCGGCCTGGTCCTTTTGCCAGGAGACGCCCTTCCCGAGCCGCCTCGAGGAGCTCTGGCGGCGCACCGACATTTCGGGGCTCAAGTGGAACGAGCTGATGCCGTTCCGCGCGCCGCATCCCGTCGTCAAGAACGCGGCAGCGCTCCCGGTCCACCTCCACGAGGCGATCGGCCCCGCAGAGGAGCGAAGCGGACTCCTCGTTCAGATCGACTCCGGGGTCGTCTATCTCGAAGCCATGCCGGAGCTGGCGGCGAAGGGTGTGACGTTCGCTCCGATCGCGGATGCGGCCAAGCAGAAGCCGGAACTCGTCGAGAAGTATCTCAACGCCACCGTTCGCGCCGAGGAAAGTCGGTTCACCGGCCTGAACGCGGCGCTTCGGACGGGAGGCGCGTTCCTCCACGTCCCGAAGGGTGTCCACATCGAGCGGCCCATTCGAATCGTCGTCTCGCGCGAGACGTCGAACGTCGTTCAGTTCCCCCACATCGTGGTGGCGCTGGAAGAGGGGGCCGAAGCGACGGTGATCGAGGAGTACGTCTCGGCCGGTGAGCCGGGCGTAGGCGTCTGCGTCGGCGTGACTGAGCTCTCCGTGGGCGACGCCGCGAATCTCCAGTTCGCCACGTTCCAGCGCTGGGGCGGAAACGTCCAGCACTTCGGAACGGAGCGCGTCCGCGTCGGTCGCAACGGCCGCTTCCACTGGACGGTCGCGGAAATGGGAGGCAAGCTCCGGAAGGGCGACTACGAGATGCACCTTGTCGGCGAGGGCGCCGAGGCGAAGCTCTCGGGTTGCTACTTCGGAAACGAAACGCAGCACTTCGACTTCCACACCTATCAGAATCACCAGGTCGGTCACTCGGTCAGCGACCTCCTCTTCAAGGGAGCGCTCCGCGGCCGGGCCCGGACGATCTACCAGGGCCTGATCAAGATTCACAAGGACGCGCAGCGCTCGGACGCCTACCAGGCGAACCGGAACCTCATTCTCTCCGACAAGGCGCGCGCCGATTCGATTCCGAGCCTCGAGATCGAGGCGAACGACGTCCGCTGCACGCACGGCGCGACGGTGGGCCAGGTGGACGACGATCAGCTCTTCTACCTCATGGCTCGCGGACTGACCCGGCACGATGCGGAGCGTCTCGTCATCGGCGGCTTCTTCGCGCCGGTCCTCGACCGCATCCCGTCCGACTCGCTTCGCGCGCTCGTCACGGCGGCCGTGGAAAAGAAGGCGGAGGGCTAGGTGAACCCAACGGCGGCGCCCGCTCACGCGCGGCGCCTCGATCCGGCGGCCATCCGGCGCGATTTTCCGATTCTGGAACGGGAGATCTTCGGGAAGCCGCTCGCCTATCTCGACAACACGGCCACGACGCAGAAGCCGGTTCAGGTCTTGAAGGCGCTGGACGACTTCTACCGGCTGCGGAACGCGAACGTCCACCGCGGCGTCTACCTCCTCGGGGAGGAGGCGACCGAAGCCTACGAGACGGCGCGCGAGAAGGTGGCCCGCTTCGTCAACGCCAGCTCCGCTCGGGAAGTCGTCTTCACGCGCGGCACCACCGAGTCGGTCAATCTGGTGTCGAACGCCTGGGGTCGGAAGAATGTCGGCCCGGGCGACGTCATCGTCACGACCGAGATGGAGCACCACTCGAACTTCGTTCCGTGGCAGATGCTGGCCGAGGAGAAGGGCGCGGCGCTCCGCTTCATCCCGATCGACGACAAGGGGCGGCTCGACCTCACGAATCTCGACCAACTCCTCGACGGCCCGGTGAAGCTCGTCGCGTTCACATGGGTTTCG
>Ga0315273_10003848_pt1 | contig 18183 bp, 9 predicted proteins | sample YL17G02_0_MG_FD_205753 | JGI IMG/M metagenome (GOLD analysis project Ga0315273, IMG submission 205753) | Sediment microbial communities from Yellowstone Lake, YNP, Wyoming, USA - YL17G02_0 | ecosystem: Environmental > Aquatic > Freshwater > Lake > Sediment | place: USA: Wyoming | collected...
AGCGCCCGTGGCCGGTCACGAAGCCCTGCCCTGCCACGCTCGTCACGACGGCCTCGCGGTCGCCCAGGCTGGTGAGGCCCTCCAGGCGGCCCACGAAGCACTCGCCGGTGATGCCGGCGTTGACGATTTCGTCGCCGATCTCCGAGGCACCCAGGGCATAGCGGGCCGCCAGCAGCGCTGACGTCCCGGAACCGCAGGGCGAGCGATCCACCTCCGCCTCGGCGAAGACGGTGACGTTGCGGATGGTGGCGCTGGCGGCCAGGCCGTCCGGGGAGGTTGCCGGGTCGCTGTCGACGATGATCGTGCCGTACACGAAACCCAGCGAGTCGTCGGCGGGATGGGCGGGTGTGTGGTCGCGCCGCAGGGCCTCCGTGATGGCGGCGCCGGCCCGCGTGAGCGGCTCGATCTGCTCGGGCACGACGCGCATGCCCAGCTCGCCGACGTCGACGATGCCGTAGTAGGCGCCACCGAAGGCCAGCTGGACGCTGAGGCCCTGGCGCTCCGCGGCCGGGCCGAAGAGCCGCACCCCACGCGGCCGCATGACGAGCCGGTCGGCGTGGAGGTAGGCGGGTACGTTGAGGAAGCGCACCTCGCGCACGAGGGGCTCGCCAGCCTCGCCGACCTCGACCGACGCGGTCGCCGTCACCAGGCCGGCCGGGGTCTCCCAGCGGATCGTCGTCTGCGGTGCCGTGGCCGGGTAGAGGCCCTCCTCGATGAGCCCCTGGGTGAGCGCGATGATGCCGTGGCCGCACATCGTGCTGTAGCCCTCGTTGTGCATGAAGAGGACGGCGATGTCGGCATCGTCTCGATGTGGGGGCAGGAGGACGGCGCCGTACATGTCACGGTGGCCGCGCGGCTCGTACATGAGCAGGCGTCGCACGTGATCGGCATGCTCGCGAACCCAGGCTCGGCGCTCGTTGATGGGCCGTGGCGGCACCGGCGGGAAGCCGCTGCGGATGAGGCGCAGCGGCTCGCCGGCGCAGTGGAGGTCGAGGGTCTCGACGACCAGCCGCGCGGCATCGCGGTCCCGGGCCTGTCGCTCGTCCCAGGGGACCGCTCGCGGCGGCTCGGCCACGGCGGCTCGAACGTCGCCGGACCCCTGCGGATCCCACGGCCCCTGTGCATCACCGGACTGCTGGCCGTCATGGCCCCGGTGCGGTTCGCGGCTCTCGTACACGACGGTCAGGACCTGCTCGCGGCCTTCTGTCCGCCACCGCTGCGAGACGGGCTCCCAGCCGCGGCCGGCGGCCTGCTCGCGCTCGCGCACGAAGGAACGCTCGGCAGAGGCGCGATCGGCCGCGGCATAGGTCCGGATGACGCTGCTGCTGGACCGCTTCGCGCTCGTCCTGGCCATGCTCTCCCGTCTCCTGTGCCGGCTTCCCGCCCGTTGACAGCCATGATAGCCACGCGGCAGGCGGCCACCGCGGACGTCGTGTCCGGCAGCGCGCATCGAGCCATCCCGATTCGGCTACCGTGCGGGCATGAACGAGCACGCAGAGCACGACCTGGTGGAGCTGCGGCGGCGCATCGGCGACGTCTCGCAGCTCGTCTCGACGAAGGCAGCGCGGCTGTCCGATGGCAGCGAGGACGGCGTCCGTGTCATCGACGCTCGCGCCGCCGGCGGCCTCTCGGCCATGATCCTGGCCGACCGTGGTCTCGACCTCGGCGCTGTCTGGGCGGCCGGCCACCAGGTCAGCTGGCAGTCCACGACCGGGGCCGTCCACCCCGCCTACTTCAGCGAGTCGACCTGGCTGCGCTCCTTCCACGGGGGCCTGCTGACGACCTGCGGTCTCCAGAACGTCGGTCTGCCGTCCACCGACCAGGGCACGCCTCACGGCCTCCACGGACGCATCTCCAACATCGCCGCCCGCAACGTCGTCCACCGCGTCGTCGAGCAGGACGGCCGACTGGTGGCCGAGGTCAGCGGTGACCTGCGCGAGACGGACGTCTTCGGCAGCGACCTCCTCCTGCGGCGACGCATCACGCTGCCCATGGGCGAGCCGGTCGTGCACGTCGAGGACGAGGTCGTCAACCAGGGCTTCGCGCCTGCTGCCGTCCTCATCCTCTACCACGTCAACCTGGGCTATCCCGTCGTGGCGGACGGCGCTCGCCTCATCGGCCCGGCGGCCCAGGTCGTGGGCCGCGACGAGCGCGCCCAGGGCGCCATCGGCGATCACGCCAGCTTCCCGCCGCCTGAGGACGGCTTCGCCGAGTACGTCTACGAGCATCGCCTGCGGGACGGTGACGCTTCCGAAGCGAGCATCTCGCTGGCCAACCCGTCCTTCGCGCCGACCGGCGGCATCGCGGTGACCGTCACCTGGGACCCCCGCCAGCTGCCGCGCCTGTGGCAGTGGCGGATGCTCGGGCCGGGCATGTACCTGACCGGGCTCGAGCCCGCCAACTGCGGATTGGCGGGACGGGCGGCCGAGCGCGAGGCCGGCACGCTTCCGATGCTCCAACCCGGCGAAGCGCGTCGCTTCGGCATCTCCGTGCGCGTCTCGTTGGGCGAGGAGGTCCAGGCGCTCGTGGCGGCCGGCGGCTGACGAGCGGACCAGCCCACCGGGCCAGCAGGCGGTCTGCGGAGCGCAACCGCTGCGGCTTGGGTGACGTCCCTGTCGGAGGAGCGGCGCCTCTGCCGACCGGGCGTCGTCTCTGCTGACTGTCAACCAGGGTGCCACCCGTTCGGCACCGCCGAACGTCCACGCCGCGAAGCCCGGCGTGGGCCTCCGTCGGGGCCTCCATGCGCCGCCTCGTTCGTCCCGGACGAACGAGGACCGGCCCAACGGTGCCGGCCCGGCACCATCTCCGATCCTCGTGCCTCGGACGTTCGGCTGCAACGAACGCAGGCGATGGCGCGACTCTGTCCGGACCCGCCGACCTGGCACCCGTGCTAGGGTCGCCCGGACCACGATGCCTGCGCAGGAGTGTGCGACATGCCCGGACCGGGACTCGACCTGGTCGGCGATGAGGAGCTCGCCGAGCTGACCGACGTCATCCGCAGCGGCCGGCTCTCCCGCTATGGTCCCGACGACGGGACCTTCCCGGCCAAGGTGCGTCACTTCGAGGAGGCCGTCGCCGAGCGCGCCGGTGTCCGCCACGCGCTGGCGGTCAACTCAGGCACGAGCGCGCTGTACCTGGCCTTGACCGGCCTGGGTGTCGGCCCCGGTGACGAGGTCATCGTGCCCGGTTTCACCTACGTGGCCAGCATCTCCTCGATCGTCTATGCCCGGGCCCGCCCGGTGCTCGCGGAGATCGATGACACGCTGAACCTCGACCCCGTCGATGTGGAGGCGCGCATCACACCGCGCACGAAGGCCATCGTGGCCGTCCACATGCTGGGCAACCCGGCCCGCATCGACGAGCTGCGGGCCGTCGCCCACCGTCACGGCCTGGCGCTCATCGAGGACGCCGCCCAGGCCTTCGGCGCCACCTACCGCGGATCCTGGGTGGGCAGCTTCGGGGCGGCCGGCATCTACAGCTTCAACGAGTACAAGACCATCACCTGCGGTGACGGCGGCATGCTCGTGACCGACGACGAGGATCTCTACCGGCGCTGCTTCGCCCTGCACGACCAGGGCCACAGCCCGATGCGCAGCGGCGTCGAGGTGGGGGCGCGGCCCATGCTCGGCCTCAACTTCCGCATGACCGAGCTGGAGGGCGCGGTGCTCCTAGCCCAGCTCTCCCGCCTCGACCGCATCCGCGACCACCTGCGGGCCAACCGCGACCTCGCCTGGTCGATGATCGAGGACCTGCCCGGCCTCGGCTTCCGGACCCTGCCTGACCGCGACGGCGACCTGGCGACGCACCTGGTGGTGACCTTCCCAGACGCCGAGCTGGCCCAGGCCGTCACCCGCGAGCTGGGCTCCATCACGCTCGACCAGTCCGGCTGGCACGTCTACACGCATATGGAGCACCTGCTCGCCCAGCGCACGGCGAGCGGCCGTGGCTGCCCCTTCGACTGCAGCTGCACGCACGACGAGCCGGCGCGCTACGAGCCGGGCATGCTGCCGGCCACGGACGCGTTGCTGGCCCGCTCGATGAGCTTCGGCGTCGGTGTCGTCGATCCCAACCTGGCGCCCTTCGGCCTGCGTATGCGCGATGACGCCCAGGTCGCCAGGCAGCAGGCCACGCGCTTCCGCGCCGCCTACCTGCGGCACGCCGGATGAGGAAGGCTCGGATCGCATTGTCGCGCACCGCGAGACCCCTTGTCCGCTCCGTCGCGCTGCCGGTCATCCTGGCTGCCGGGCTGGCGCTGACCGGCTGTGTCTCGATCACGCGCATCGACGACCAGGCCAGCGATCCATCGGCGCCGGCGACGTCGACAGGCGCGACAGGCGCGACAGGCGCGACAGGCGCGACAGGGCCATCGAGCGCGGCCTCGCCACCATCGTCCGCCTCGACCAGTGAGGCATCGACCGAGCCGGGACGGCGGCGCGTCGGCTACCTCTCGCTGGACGAGCGCAACGCCTTCGTCGCCTCCGTCAGCGCCTCGCTGCGCGCGGCGGCCGAGGCGGCCGACTTGGACCTCGTCGAGTGCGATCCCGGCTGGACCCGCGAAGGCGTCACGGAATGCGCCCGACGCCTCGGGGTAACCGGCCTCGACGGGCTCCTGAGCTTCCAGCCCTTCCCCGACCTGGCCGCCCAGGTCTGTGCGGCCGTCGGCGAGGTGCCGGTCGTGGGCGTCGTCTTCGACCAGGGTCCCTGCCAGGTCTCGCGGCTGCGCATCGACCAGGCTGAGTCGGGCCGGCTGGCCGGTGACGCCGTCGGCCGGTTCGCGGCCGAGCGATGGGACTGCGAGACCAGCGCCTACCTCTCGCTCGAATCGAGCGATGCCGATCCCGACGGTCGCGCCCGGATGGCCGGCTACCGGACCGGCTACGAGGAGCACTGCCCCCTGCCCGGCCGCACCTTCGTGCTGGACGATGCCGATCGGCTGGTGACGGCGCAGACCCAGGTGGCCTCGCGGCTGGAGGGGCTGCAGGGCAAGCGCATCGTCGTCGTCGGGCTCAATGAAGACGCCATCCTGGGCGCCATGGCCGCGGCCTCGGCGGCAGGTCGCGCTGACGAGGTGTGGTACAGCGGGCAGCTGGCCGATGCCTCCATCCGCGGGCGGATCGCCTGTGACGACCAGTACATCGCCTCGGTCGCGCAGTTCCCCGAGCGCTTCGGCGAGCAGCTGGTGCCGCTCCTGGTCAGCGCCATCGACGGTGGTGCGGTGCCGCCGGTGGTGGATGCTGCGCTCGAGCTGGTGACGGCGTCCAACGTTCGCGAGCTCTTCCCGGAGACGCCCGACTGCGACGCGTGAGGCCATCCGATCGCGAGCCGTTCTGGTGCCCGCGAGAAGGCTCGACCGTCCGCGCAGATGCCGAGTAATGCTGCTCTCGCGCAGGCTGGCGACGAGCGCGAGCACGACCGGGTATCGTTAGTGCCACGCTCGCGCCGTGCCCGACGGCCAAGAGGGGGTCGTCCGGCGGCGTCTTCACACGTGCAGGAGGGACGGATCCTTGGACCGTAAGCGGAAGCGCATCACACGACTGGCCACCTGGTCAGCACTCCTGGTCGTGGGCACGTTCGTGGTGATGGCCTGCCGACCGGGCGAAGCGACGCCTGCGCCGTCCCAGGCCCCTGCCGCAACCGAGGCCGCCGCCGCGAGTGCCGAAGCCTCCACGGTTCCCGTCCTGGCCAGCATCGAGCCTGCGGCCAGCGAGGCCCCGGTCGCCAGCGAAGCCCCGGTGGTCACCCCTGAGCCGACCGTCGCGCCTACGCCCGAGCCGACCGTCGCCCCGACCCCTGAGCCCACGATCGCCCCGACCGTCGCGCCCACCATCGCCCCGACCCCCGAGCCGACGCCCGAGCCCACGCCTGAGCCCACCCCCGAGCCGACGCCCGAGCCCACGCCTGAGCCCACCCCCGAGCCGACGCCCGAGCCGACGCTGGCCCCGACCGTCGCCCCGACCCCCGAGCCGACGCTGGCCCCGACCGTCGCGCCCACGCCCGAGCCGACGCCAGAGCCCACGCTGGCCCCGACCTTCGCGCCCACGCCCGAGCCCACCCCCGAGCCCACGGTGGCCCCGACCTTCGCGCCCACCCCCGAGCCCACCGTCGTGGCCAGCGAGGCACCGGTCGCCAGCGAAGCCCCCGTGGCCAGCGAAGCCCCCGTGGCCGAGTCCAAGGTCAGCGGGACCTTCGCGCTGCCGGAGGGAACCGTGCTGCCCGATGGCGCTGAGTGGAGGGTGAGGCTCGAGGACACATCGCTTGCCGACGCGCCAGCTGTCCTCATCGCTGAGGCGGGCGGCGTCACCGATCCGACCGCGACCGAGATCCCCTTCGAGATCGCGTACGACGCGGCGACCATCCTCGACGCAAACACCTACACCCTCCAGGCGAGCCTCGAGGACGCTGCAGGCACGCTCCTCTACGTCAACGACACCGCCATCCCGGTCCTGACCGGTGGCGCGCCGAGCGAGGGCGTGAGCGTGCCCGTCGTCGTCGTCGAGCCGGCAGCCTCGATGGCGGCAGAGGCAAGCGTCGCACCTGTGGCGAGCGTCACACCGGAGTCCGTCTCGTCTCCGCAGGCAAGCCCCGCTCCCTGACCGGAGCAGACAGAACAACGAGCCAGCGGCCGCCCTCGCCTCGGTCAACGACTCGTCCTCCGGTCGTTCGTCCAGGACCGCCGGCCAATCGTCCGGGCCGGCGGTCCTTGTGTTCAGTGGGCTCCAGACGGATCTGTGCCGCGTCCGGGTCTAGCCGGATTGCCGCCGAGTCGACGCACTGGCGCTGTCCGATCGGCGGTGCACGATCCCTCCATACGTCGCGCCGCGATGGTGTCACGCTCTCCGCGAGACGGGCGTCGCACCGTCCTTCAGCCGACAGAGTCGGGGGGATCGGAGGGCGCGTCAGACCAGTCCCCTGCAGTTCGCCTCGGTGCCCCGCGCTCGCGCTCGGCACGGGTGCGTCGCCTCCACGAACGATCGATTCCGAAGGGCTGATCGATCAAGGCCTGGTCTTGCCGCTTCTGGCCATGCCATCCAGCGCCGCCCTCGTCTCGGCCTGCGGCCGAGACGCTCGCCGAATTGACCCGTGCTCGCCAGATCGGCCGAACGTCATTGGATCATCGCGTGGCTGAGGGCCCCCCTTAGGGACCGTCACGATATGACTGGCGCCTCGGGTAGTCGCAGGCGCGGGAGGAGCGTGTAGTTCCACTCGCCGTGGAACGTGTCCCTCTCGAGGTAGAGCGTCTGCATCTCGGCATCGCTCACCCTGACGCCCGACGGATAGTCGCTGGTGTCCAGCGCGCTCCGAACCCGCAGACCCGTCCGTGTCGTCGTCGCGCCGATGAGCTCGACGATGACCTCGTGGCTCACGAGCGGCCTGCCCCGCCAGTCCTGGCTGATGGCGCTGAACAGGCGATGCTCGACCTTGTTCCACTTGCTGGTGCCGGGCGGGAAGTGACAGACGCCGATCTGGAGGCCGGTCTCGTCGGCCAGCTTCTGCAACTCCAGCTTCCAGAGCCGGAGCCGGTAGCCGTTGCTGCCGCCGGCATCCGCGGTGACGAGTAGGCGCCTGGCGTCAGGGTGGAGGGGCTGGCCCATGGTGCGCCACCAGCGGCGGATGCTCTCGACCGCGAAGGCCGCCGTGTCATGGTCCGTCCCGACGCTCACCCAGGCCTCATTGGCGGCGAGGTCGTAGACGCCGTAGGGGCTCGCCCGGCCGAGCTCGGGGATGACGAAGTCGTGCATCAGCACCTCCTCGGGATCCCCCTTCGGACGGAGTTCCTTCCCGCCGTTGCGGAAGGGCCCGACGAGTTCCTTCTTCTTGGTGTCGACCGAGATGACGGGCTCGCCCAGGGAGAGCTGGAGCTGGACCGCCGCGTTGAGGTGCGCGAACTGCGCGTCCCGCTCAGGGTGCTCGGTCCCCTCGAGGGTCTTGCGGTTCGCCTGGAGGCTGTAGCCCATGTCATGGAGTAGCTCGCCGACGACCCGGTGGCTGACCGCGTGACCCTGCCGGCGCAGCTCCGCGGCGAGGTTGCGGAGGCTCTTGCAGGTCCAGCGCAGGGGGGACATCGGGTCGCCCCGGGTGGTGGGCTCGACGAGCCGGTCGAGTGCGTCCTGCAGCCCGGGATCGAGCTCGACTGCGCGCTTGCGGCCGCCGCCCGGCCGCCGGACGCGGCCCTGGGCCGGTCGCCGATCCGGGTCCCCCAACTCGGCGATGCCGCGCCGGATCGTGGCCGGCGAGGCACCCGTGACGCGGGCCACTGCTGCCTGGCCGCCAGGGCCGGCCACCACCGCCTCAGCGCCCAGGATCAGCCGTCGGACCCGCTCGTCGACCGCTGGCGCGAGCGCCAGGTAGCGGTCCCGGATGGCGCCTTCGTCGAGCACCGCCGAAGCATAGCCGACCGAACGGCGGATGTCACGTTATTTCGTGTCAGTCCCTTCAGTCTTCTTCGTCGGACTCGTCCCTGAACCGCCGAGGCGCTCCCCGGTAGGGGCGGGCCAGCTCGAATTCCAGTCTGTCGACCCGTTGCTGCAGGCGATAGATGTAGGCGGCCAGAGCGGAGACCAGACCGAGGGCACTGAGGGCGCCCATCGCATAGGGGGCCACTGACAGCAGTACTCCTCCGAGCGTAGTCGACCCCGTGATGGCCCCGGAGCTCGTGATCACCGTATCGGCGCTCCACTCTGCTTGGCTATTCCCCCTCCCATCGTCCATCTGGTCCACAGTCGCGCCCGAGACGGGATCGACCAGCCACCAGCCGAGCCTTGGGCGTCCGCCTAGGTCGATCGCCCGCTCGGGGACGATGACGACCAGCCCGGCGTCGAGGGCCCGCTGCATCAGCGCGCCGCTCTCCGGATCGTAGGGGGATCCCGCCGGCAGGCCGCCCGCGAGGAGGCGTGTCGGGACGCCTTGCGCGACCGCTGCCTCGAAGACGGCGCCGACGTGCAGCGGGGTCGCGGCGGGCTGCGAGGCCGAGGCAGGATCGGTCTCCATGATGGTGCGCTCGACCGCGTAGGGGATGACGCCCGCCAGCATGGCCGGAGGGACCGTCGGCGGCAAGCCGGCCAGCCCGAGGGTGCCGAAGGCCCGATGCCAGACGTCCAGGCCCAACGTGAAGCCCGTGGCCGTCGGCTCACCCACCAGGGACGTCACCGCTGGCGCATCCGGGAAGCCGAGGCTGCCCAGCGAGCCTGCCACCTCAGCCCCGAGGAGGGCGCGCGCGGCGTCGAATGCCCCCGTCACGATCGACACTCCGCTCACCTCGTCGAGGCCGAGCTCCTGGACGAGCATCTTCACGTTGGGCGTGGCGCCCGAGACGGAGAAGGCCCGCACTGCTCGAGTCGGCAGGTACTGGGCACCCGCGCCGTCGGCGAGGTCGACGAACTCCGCCGCCGGAATGGCGTAGGGGTCGACGACCCCGCTGTCCCGCATCGCCGTCCCGACGCGATCGAAGATGGGCCGCCGGGCGACCATGGGCTCTGCGCCAGGGGAGGTCACCGCTACCTCCAGCCACTCGGCGCTCGTTTCGCCCTCGACGAGACCCTCGCCGCCGCCCCCGCCGAAGGCATCCGCGATGGCACCGCCCCCGCCACCGATGGAGATGGAACGCTGGCCGACGACGACCACCGGCCCGGAGAGGAGCACCGCGTTGTAGTGGGTCCCCTCGCTCAGACCTGAACCGATGAGGTCGACCTCGCCGAGGTCCTCCGCCCGAGCGTGCGCGAACACCAAGCCGAGATAGGCCAGCTCGTCTGCGAACGCCGACGCCTCGAGGATGGGTCCCTCGGCCAGCGCCCCGCCCGCGAAGGTCTCGGCGATGACGGTGAAGGCGACACGGTGGCGCAGCTCGTCGGGCAGTGACTCGAACGTCTCCACGGGCTCTGCGGCGGCCTCCCCGGGCAGCAGTGCGCTGAAGGACGGGTCGAGGTCAAGCCACGCGGACCCGTCGTCCGCCTGCACCCAGACGTGTGCGCTCTGCTCGAGCGGCGGCATGGCGGACACACTCGAGGGCAGCTCGATGCCGGCCGCCGCGAGCGCCGCGGTGATGGTGTCGATGGAGTCCGTGGCATGCCTGGCCGCCCGCGGCCCGAGTGCCAGGCGGTCTTGTTCGAGGGCCTGGCGGAGCCCGCCGAGGTCCAGGAGCTCGGCCAGCTCCTCGGGCGAGGCGCCGCCCGACACGGACCACTCGACACCCGTGGCGACGTCCTCGTCGCTGAGGAGCGACTGCAGTGTCTGCGTACGGGCGGTCTCCGCATCCACCACGGTCCTGGCCATGAGGGTCTCGACCGCGGCATCGTCGAGTGACCCCATGACGAATCGGACCGGGACGGAGCTGGCCTTCAGGAGCTCTGCCAGGAGTAGAGCTTGGTCCGCGGAGTTCCCGGCGCGTGCCACGAGCGTGCCGTTGGCCCCCCGCAGGATGCCGCCGTACGGCTCAAAGCGGATCTGCTCCTGGACGAAGCGGAAGATGTCTTCCAGGTCGTGGCCGAGCGCGGCTGCCATCGCCGTGACCACGTCTGCAACATCGCTTGGGGAACCCGCATCCTGTGCCAGCGCGTTGCGGAACCCGGCGGCACTTGCAGCCGCCACGATCCCGGCGGCGGCAGCCAACTGGAGGAACTGGCGCCGGTCGAGCAGGATCGTGCGGTCGCTCAGCCGGACTGAGCCGTCTGACCCGGGCCGGACCGCACTGGACTGCTGTCGAACCATGACACCTCCGCCGGCGGGGGATACGACCGAGTTCCTGATCGGGGAATGATGAGGGCTGGCGGACCGGTGTCAATCCTGAAACATCAGCGTTGCGCTGCTACTTCGGCGCCCTATGATGCTGGCGATGCGGCCGATGCGTCCCCCCGCCCGGTCCGGACGGCTCCTGTCAGTCGGGATCGCCGGGGCCTTCGCATGGGCTGCCCTCGCTCTCCCGTTGGCCACCGTCGCGCAAGGCCCGGCGACTGTTCCGGCGCCGGCGGAGTGCGCCGCCGAGGTCGAACCCAACGATACGCCCGATCAGGCGTCCTCCCGCGTCGGAGAGATCTGCCTGTCAGGGACACTGCCCGAGCAGAGCCCGGCCGACCAGGACCTCATCCTCTGGGAGGTGCTGCCGGAGGACGGGCTGACCGAGTGGTCAGTCACGATGCGCGGCGTCCCGGCCACGATCACGAGCGCCCACGTGATCCCGATCACCTCGCCGCCGGGCGTGTCGCCCCTGGAAACCGGCGCCGAGGTCTTCCGGGCCGATTCGGACGCTCACCTGGGCACGCCGCCGGTGACGACGGAGACACGACTGGCGCCCGGCCGCTACATCGTGGGCATCAGCCGCGGCCTGCCCGGCTTCAGCCAGGCCCTGACTGACGACGTCAGCTACGAGATGCGCCTCGTGCGCACGGGGGAGCTGCCGCCCGCCGGAGACATCGAGCCCAACGACGACGCGACGACCGCTACGTCGGTGACTGGCCCCTTCGCTCTCAGCGGTGACCTGCAGGTCTCGAACGACCACTACCGTTGGACGATCACCCCCGAGGACGCCGCCGCGCCCCTGCGAGTGGAGGCGCAGGCTGCCATCAGTGCGCCGCTCACGCTCGAGCTCTTCACCGCGGCGGGCGAGCTGCTCACGTCAGCGCCGGCCGGTGCCGATGGCGTCGCGACGATCCACGACCTGAGCGTGGCCCCAGGCGACTACGACATCGCGCTCTCTCCGGGGTCCGGACAGGCGCAACCCTACATCCTCGTCGCGAGCGTGGTTACCGGAGCCGGCGTGGACCCCGAGCCCAACGACACCCCCGAGCGCGCCATGCCGCTCGACCCGGTCAGCCTCACCGCGGGCGGCCGGCTCACGGCTGACACGGATGTGGACCTGTACTCCCTCGAACTCGATGCCGCGATGGCCGGCAGCCGAGTTGACCTCGGCCTCTCGTGGTCTGATGGCGCGACCCGGCAACTCTGCCTTCAGACCGAAACGGGCACTAACATCGCGTGCCACAGGGAGGCCGGCGGTGCCTCGATCGTCGGCCTCTTGCTGCCACCGGCCCGCTACCTGCTGGCCGTCACCGGGACCGCGGGCTTGGAGGACCGCTATGAGCTGAGCGTGACAGCGGGCGAACCGCTGCCCCCACCGGCCGACAGCGAGCCCAACGACGACCCGACGACCGCGAGCCCGGTGCAGAGCGCCTTCGCCGCGAGCGGCGACCTGGTCGCGAGCCTTGATCATCTGCGCTGGACGATCGGACCAGCGGACGCCGAGCATCTCTGGCGGCTGGACGCGAGCACCTCGCTGGGAGGCCAGCTGACGGTCGACCTGCTCGACTCGACGGGCGCGTCCGTCGCATCCGCCTACGCCGGGCCGGAGGGTACTGCCGCCATCCACGATCTGCGCCTGTCGGCTGGTGACTACACCATCGCCCTCTCACCGGCCGCGGGTACCGCCCTGCCCTGGGTCCTGCGCAGCTCGACCGTGGGGGACGCCGATGTGGACCCGGAGCCCAACGGCAGCTGGCCTCTCGCGCTGCCCCTCGACCCGTCCACGTTGACCGCCAAGGGTCGTCTGGCCACCGACGACGACGTGGACATCTACGGGCTCGACATCGATCCCGCGCTGGCAGGCACGCTGCTGACCGTCGAGCTCGCCTGGACGGACGGCCTGGCGCACCAGGTCTGCCTCGCCTCGAAAGAGGGCACCCACCTCCAGTGCCGCGACGGACGGGAGGGCTTGATCCTCTCCGACCTGCTCCTGCCGATCGACCGCTACACGCTGGAGGTCACCGGCTACGCGAGCCTCGACGACCGCTATGAGCTCCGGGTCACGCGCGGTCCGGCGCCATCCACGGATCATGAGGCCGAGCCGAACGAGCAGCCCGGGACGGAGACGCCATGGGATCCGAGCCTCGTCATGCATGGCGGCACGGTCGGCGGCGACATCGACAGCTACCGCGTCCACATCGACGGCGAGTCCCAGCTCTGGCGGCTTGACGTGACCGGCGAGGGTCTCGGACCGCTCGCCTGGCTCCAGCCCGACGGCACCCACGTCGGCTCAGTGCGCTTCGAGGAGGACGGCAGCGGCGCCGCCCTCGACGACCTCTTCCTGGTCAAGGGCGACCACCTTCTCAGCATCCAGGCGGACGGCGACTACGAGCTGCGTCTCGTCTCGTTGGGACCCCTCGTCCCGGGCTCCGAGCGGGAGCCCAACGACGACCTCGCGCATTCGGCGCCCCTCCCGGTCGGTGGTACGCGGATCGGGCGCCTCCCGAGCGATGGCGACATGGACGTCTACCGCTTCTCGCTCGCTGCGCCGGAGCACGTCCTCCTTCACCTCCAACCGCCCCCGAACGGCGAGGTCGCGATGGAGGTCACCACTGGGGGCGAGGGTCTCGTCGGTAAGCTCTTCTCCATCGAGGTCCCAGCGAAGGGCACGGGTGAGCCCGTCGTGTACGAGGGGGCGCTTCCGGCAGGCGGCTACGAGATCCGCCTCCGCCCCGCGACCGCGAGTACCGCGGAGTACTCGCTGCGACTCGAGCGCGGCGACCCATTCGTCGTCCTTCCTCCCGAGGTTCCCCCCGCGGCGTTGGCTGCCGACCTGGCCCTGACGTCCAGCGCTTCGGAAGTCGCGGCCTACATCCTCGACGGGCAGTCCGTCGCGGCCACGCTGACGGTGGCCAACGGCGGCCCGGCGGACCTCGCCCTCACGCTCGATGCGGTCACCAGCCACCATGCCTGGACGGTCGAGCTGCCGGAGGCAGAGGTGACCGTGGCCGCCAGTTCGACGGCCGAGATCCCGCTCGTCATCCATGTACCGTCCGACGCTTGGCGCGGGATCCCGGTGCGGGTCACCCTGCGCGCTCGTGACCCGTCCGGCGCTCAAGGCACTGCCTGGGTCGAGATCACGCCCACACAAGACGCAGCCCCCGTGTCCCCTTCGCTGGCGTGGAGCGTCCCGGACGCCCTGCTGGGCGGGCTGGATGTCGCCTCGACCGCGCTGGGGGGAGTGCCGACATCAGCCTGGTATCACGACCTGAGGATCCACGACGGCCTCTCCATGGCTGGCACTGGACTCCTCGAGTCCATCGCCAACGGATCCATCACCTACGCCGTGGACCTGGCGGGGGAGGCCGCCGTCCCCGTCGCGGGAATCATCCTCGACCCGCTGGCGGGCGATGGCTCGTTCGGTGCCCGCCCGCGCGCCTTCGAACTGCTGCTCTCCAGCGACGGTGTGACCTGGACCCCGGTGCTCGCAGGTGAGCTGAGTCCGCTCACCATCGACCAGCCCTTCGTTCTCGACGCTCCGATAGCAGCCCGCTTCGCCCAGCTCCGTGTCGACTCCACGTGGGGCGGCACGGAGGGTGCGGTGAGCCTCGGCGAGTGGAAGGTGGTGGCCGCACCGGGCGCTGTCCCGTCGCCGATGCCCACCAACATCTCGGATCCGGTACGCGGTGGCCACATCGTCTGGACGGACCCACAGCCGCAGCAGTACGACATCCGGGAATCACTGACGGAGGGCGACGACTTCGCCATCCGATACCATCCACTGGAGGCTGGCCAGCAGGCCCAGTGGGTGGTGGCCTTCCGCGACGACCGCGCCGCGCAGGTGACCGAGCTCCAGTGGGTGGACCCGACGGGCTCCGATCCGCAGTCCCGGTTCACGGCCCTGGATGTGGAGGTCAGCACGGACAGCCCGCTCGGGCCGTGGCAGAGCCTGGGGACGTGGCAGCTCCAGCGGGCCGCCGACGGGGCAGTGGCACCGTTCACCTTGGCAGCACCCGCCTGGGCGCGCTTCATCCGGTTCAGCGGGGCAGGCGACCCGGAAGCGCCGAGCTACCGCGAGTTCCCCGCCACGCTGCGGGTCCTGGAGCGGCCCACGGACGCGACGTACCTCTCGATCCTGGGTGAGTGGGGCCAGTCCAGCCCACGAGGGATCTACGAGGTCCTTGTCCCGGCGGTATCGCCGGCCGCCGGGGTCGATACCGCGGATGTCGGCGACACGCCCGAGACGGGCAGCTCGCTCGCGATCGGAGCGGAGGCTGCCGGTCACGTGGCCCGCGGCAAGGACGTGGACTGGTACACGATGACGATCCCCGAGGGCCAGAACACGCTGGTCGTCCGCCTCGAGACGCCTCGCGAGGGAGACGTCCGGCTGCGCCTCCAGGATGCTGCCGGGCAGTCGGTGGACATGACAGTCGGGCAGACGCACGAGTCGGGCACCACGACATGGGCCGCCATCGTGGAGCCCGGAGCGACGTACTACCTCAGCGTCGAGCAGCCAGTGCTATCCGTCGCGTTCACGTTCGACACCAGCTCCAGCGTCGAGCCGTGGTACCCCAACATCAGGGCGGCCATCGGCGCCTTCGCCTCGGACGTGACACCGGGCGAGGAGGCCGTCCAGGTCTTCCCGTTCGAGGAAGCCGGCTTGCTCGAGGATTGGAGCGACCAGCCCTACCTCATCCGGGGCGCCATCGATGGCTGGATGACAAGGGCTGGATCGAGCGCGATGGAGGCCGCCGTCACCACGGCCTCCAACGAGCTGGCCGAGCGAGACGGCGCTCGCGCCATCCTCCTGCTCACTGACGCCATCGGGTCCTTCCAGCTGCACACGACGGCCTGGAAGCGGCTCGCGGACGTTCGCCCTGCCATCTTCCCGGTCCACATCGGAGGAGGAGATGACCCTGGGGTTACCACGGACCTCATGATCGACTGGGCCGCCGCCAACGGCGGCTTCTACCAGTACGCTACCTCACAGGCGGCCATCGAGCGCGCCTTCGACCGCATGGCCACGTGGCTCCGCCGACCAGCCTCGTATGCGCTCGGGTACGAGACGTCCTTCGTCGACTACCCGGGCGGCAACCTGTCGGTCGTCCCGGCCGAAGGGACCTCCGTGCCCATCGGCGCCGACGCGACCCTCGAGCTCGTGCTCGACACCTCCGGGAGCATGAACAAGCGCCTCGAGGGTGTGACCCGGATGGCCATGGCGCAAGCCGTGCTCACACGCCTCGTGGACGAGACTCTCCCCGAAGGGCTCCCGGTGGCTCTACGCACGTTCAAGGCGGGTCGGGGCTCGTGCGACACGGTCCTGGCCGTGCCCTCCGGTCCCCTCGAGCGCGCCGCCATGAGCCGGGTGATCGGGGACTTGCGCATCAACCGGGAGACGAGGACGCCACTCGGAGCCACGCTCCATGCCGTCGGCGACGACCTCGCGGATCGTCCCGGCCCCAAGATCGTCGTCTTCGTGACCGACGGCAAGGAGACCTGCAAGGGCGACCCGGAGGCCGAGGTCGCGCGCCTCGTGGACCTCGGAGTGGACGTAGCCCTGAACATCGTGGGCTTCGCCCTGGAGGATCCCGCCCTCAAGGCGGACATGGCCTCATGGGCTGCCACGGGCGGCGGCGTCTTCTTCGACGCTCAGGACCAGGAGACCCTCCTCGCCGGCATCGCCGCGGCGCTCCAGGCGCCCTTCCGCGTCTACGACCGGGACGACGTCCTCGTCGGGTCCGGCGTCGCCGGCGGACCCGACGTCGAGTTGCCCCCGGGCACCTATCGTGTCGAGGTGCTCAGTGAGCCACTCGCGACATACGACGAGGTCGTGGTGGCTCCCGGTGAGGGCGTGGTCATCGAGATCCCATCGGGACCGTCGTGATCTGCTGGTGATGGGGCGCTCAGTACGCCGGGTCCGCCGCACGGTCAGGGGCGACGCAGGATGTCGTGTCTACCTACGCGCCGCCAGATGACGTGCGAATCGGCCGCGCCGCCAGCACCGTACTCGAAGGTCGCACGCCCATCGGGAGCCCACGTCAGCTCGAAGACGGCCTCTGTGCCCTCCACACGCTTCACTCGCAACCCCGCACGAAGCTGACCGGAGCGGAGGTCGGCGACGAAGACGTGGGCGACTCGTCGGAAGCGAGCCCGTTCATCTGCCGACAACTGATCCCAGTCACGGTCGAACCGGGCAGTCCTCTCCCAGGTGGGCACCTAGACGAGAGAGTCCAGGAAGTCCTCGTCCGAATCGAACCGCTGCGTTCGCCCGGATGCGATGTCTTCCGAGGCCTCGCGCTCGCCGGCCTGCCAGTCGGCCTTCCAGAACCAGGCCTGCGAGGCGTCGATGACGGTCTTGGGCTCGAGCACGATGGCGCCATCCCGGACAGACACCGCCAGGTAGTCGCCCTCTTCCAGGTGGATTGCTCGCCGCACGTGGTCAGGGATGGTCAGCTGACCCTTGTGGCGCAACTTGATGAGCATGCTGACACTCGTGCGACAGTAGGATAGTCGTACTCTAGCACCACACCAGGCTGACAGCGACCGCGGCAGGATCGTGCCAGCGGTCCCGCCCGCCCACCTACTCCTCGGGCGAGTCCAGGCGGATCGGTGTCCCAGCTGGGTCAAGGCGGATGGCCGCCGAGTTGATGCAGTAGCGCTGCCCGGTGGGCTGTGGGCCGTCCGGGAAGACATGACCGAGGTGGCCACCGCAGGCCGCGCACATGACCTCCGTGCGCTCCATGAAGAGCGATCGATCGGTCTCCATCGCGACCGCCTCCGACGCCGCCGGCTCGTAGAAGCTCGGCCAACCACTGCCGGAGTCGTACTTGGTGTCCGACTCGAAGAGCTCGGCCCCGCAGCCCGCACAGCGGTACTTGCCCGGTCGGTGGTCGTCCCAATACTCGCCCGTGAAGGCACGCTCGGTGCCCTTCTCGCGCAAGATGTGGTACTGGTCAGGCGTCAGGCGCTCGCGCCACTCCTGCTCCGTCAGCTGGGTCGGTGTCTTCTGCTCGTCGTTCATGGGCCGACGGTAGGTCTTCGGCGTGACACGTGCATGACGCGGCACGGCGCGCCGGCCTGCGGGGTGCGACGATAGCGGCATGACCTTTGCCTGGATCGCCGTCGGTGGAGCCGCAGGCGCCGTCTCCCGATACGTCCTCCAGGGCTGGGTGGATGATCTGGCCGGCGGCCGTTTCCCGTGGGGCACCTTCACCATCAACATCTCCGGCTCGTTCGCACTGGGCGTGCTCTTCGCCCTTGCGGTTGACCGGGCCATCCTCTCGCCAGAGGTCCGGGTGCCCCTCATGGTCGGCTTCATCAGCGCCTACACCACCTTCTCCACCCTGATGCTGGAGTCCTGGCGGCTCGTCGAGGAGGGCGACCTCGTGTTCGCCCTCGCCAACCTGCTCGGGTCGGTCGTCGTCGGCATGATCGCCGTGGTGGCCGGCCTGG